>Ga0208789_1000971_pt1 | contig 19804 bp, 10 predicted proteins | sample Methanotroph_Enr_FD_187368 | JGI IMG/M metagenome (GOLD analysis project Ga0208789, IMG submission 187368) | Enriched soil microbial communities from Old Woman Creek wetland in Ohio, USA - Methanotroph_Enrichment_5 (SPAdes) (version 2) | ecosystem: Environmental > Terrestrial > Soil > Wetlands...
CTATGACTCATAAAAAAAACTACAAGCTCTTGATTTATGTAACAATCTTGTTATACATATCTTTCGGCTTGCTTACATCGGTGATTGGAGTTATAATTGATAAATTTCAGGTTGAATATAATGTTTCGCTTACAATAGCAGCCTTACTCCCTTTTGCATTTTTCTTATCGTATGGGCTAACATCTATTCCTTTTGGTATTTCAATGGATAAATACGGCGCCAAAAGCATATTGCTTATTGGCACAATTCTAATGACAATTGGGTCCTTTCTCTGCTTTTTAAGTAATAATTACATAATAATTATCCTCGTAATTTTTATTGTAGGAGTTGGAGTTACGGCCATTCAAACTGCCGGGAATCCATTTATCAGAGAGTTGGATACACCTGATAAATATACTGCCAACCTTACTGTTATAATAGGAATAGGATCGTTAGGATATGCATTCAGTCCCCTATTGGTACCATTGATACAATCAAACGGATTTTCATGGAAATCAGTGTACCTGTTATTCGGAATAATAAATGCTATTATTTTGATAATACTCTCATTATCAAAATTTCCCGAGGTAAAGCTTAATGAAGAAGAAAAAATTAATTTTTCTAAAATAAGCTCATTACTTAAGAGTCCGATTATCATTTCTTATAGTCTGGGAATTTTTCTGTATGTGGGTGCCGAAGTTGGTGTTTCATCCTACATTATAACATATATGAGTAAAATTCACGGCGTAAGCAATATTCAATCATTCTGGAATGAGGGCTCTTTAATGTATTTTGCATTTCCTTCCAAGACGGCGCTTGTAGTTGCCTTGTTCTGGCTATTTCAGGCATTGGGAAGGCTGATTATTTCCCCAATGATGAAATACATTAGCGAGAAAAAAATCTTCATTTTCCATAGTATGGGAACTGTAATAGCTTTGATAGTAGCCATAATGGGAAATGCAAATACAGCAATTGTTGCCTTTGCCCTGGTAGGGTATTTTACCTGTGCTTCGTTTACATCCATCTTTAGCGCCGCAATCAATAGCTTTAAAGAGAATCATGGTACAATTTCCGGGATTTTAGGAACTGCAATTGTTGGAGGAGCAGTTGTTGGCTGGCTGGTTGGGTTTACCGGACAGCTTTCAAATATGAGGTGGGCAATGACAATCAACTTACTTGCATTTGCATACGTTTTCGGGTTGGCTTTATGGGGAAAGGGAACATTAGATATTAAAGATAACAACCCAGTATCTTTAGAAATAAAATAATTATTAAATATGAATAAAATAATTATTGGAGTTGATTTAGGTGGCACCAAAATAATGACCGGTGCCATTAACCGGGAAGGTAGAGTTCTGTGTAAACCAGTCAAAATTCTGACTGGGGGACATGAACCGAAGGAAATGATCGTAAAAAGAATCACTGATTCTATTGAAGACATTTTAAGTAAATTAAACTCAACGATCAATGACGTTGCAGGTATTGGGATAGGTTCAACAGGGCCCCTGGATATTGATTCGGGGATTATACTAGATTGTCCGCAATTGCCTACCATGCACTTTTTCCCTCTACGTAAAACTATTCGAGATCATTTCAAGGTTCCTGTTTTTATTAACAATGATGCCAATTGCCTGTTATTTGGAGAAACCATTTTCGGTGCAGCCGCGAATAGGAATAACGTTGTAGGATTTACCTTAGGAACAGGTATCGGTTGCGCAATAGTCCTGAATAAGAAAATACATTACGGTTCCACGGGCACGGCTGCAGAAATCTGGCCATCGCCTTATCAGTCATGCACAATCGAAGATTTTGTTTCGGGAGCAGGTGTTTCTAAAATATATAAATCTATTTCCGGAGTAGAAAAATCATCGTTAGATATCTATAACATGGCTATAGATGGTGATGAACAAGCATTACAAACATGGAAAGAATTTGGCGCTCATCTGGCTGTGCCGATAGCATGGACAATAAATTTATTAGATCCAGAAATAGTTGTTTTAGGTGGATCGATTACAGGCGCATATAAATTCTTTAAAACTACAATGGAAGAAAATATAAAAAAATGGGTGTGCCCGGTTCCTGCTGAAAAGACTAAAGTTGTATTAGCTGAATTAGGTGATAATGCGGGTTTTATTGGAGCCGCCTGCCTTGTAATTGGGAATATTTAATACTTTGAAAAATGAAAAGATTTATAATTTTAATAACTGCCAGTTTCCTGAGTGTCCAATCATTTTGTCAGACTAAAAATCTGGTTCCGAAGCCCATTAACGAAAAACAGCAGCTTACGGATTGGAAACTTGAGTCGTCAACACAGGTATCGGAAAAGGAAAACAAAATTTCTTCATCTGGCTTTAACGATAAAAATTGGATTAAAGCTGAAGTTCCAACCACTGTTTTAAGAGCCTTGGTAAAAGCAGGCGTTTACCCAGATCCACACTTTGATTTAAATGACCTACGCATTCCTGATGCATCCGACGAACTCAGCAAACGATTAGATTTAGGCAAATACAGCCACCTGAAAGGCATTGCCAATCCGTTTAAAGACCCATATTGGTTTAGAACAACATTTCAAATTCCAAAAGACAAAAAAGGCAAAAAGATTTGGTTGAATTTTGATGGTATTAATTACCGGGCAGATGTATGGCTGAATGGTAAGCAGATTGCAAATTCTCAGGATATGGCTGGCATGTTCCAGCGATTCAAATACGATATAACGGATTACACAAATTTAGAAGGCGAAAATGTGCTGGCTGTAAAAATCCACCAGGTCGATCATGTAGGAACACCGAATCCAGGATACCTATTCGAACCATTTGGGCCTAACCGTGGCCAGGGTGAAGATATTTTTAAGGATGTAACGCTGAAATTTTCTGCAGGCTGGGATTGTGCTCCTGTTGTGCGTGACAGAAACATGGGTATTTATCAGGATGTATACCTTACCTATACTAACGATGTAGATATTATTGATCCTTATATAGTAACCGATCTTCCACTGCCGGATACAACGCTTGCTAACATTACAATATCTACAGAACTAAAAAATGAGGGGAATGTTTCACGCAAAGGCATCTTAAAAGGAACTATTGACCTGATAAAAGAAGTCGATTTTTACACGTACAAGAAAATAATGCCGGGAAATTTAAAAACTATCCGTTTTGAAAAAGAAGTTGAAATTCCCGCCGGCAAGACCATTACTGTTTCATTTTCACCCGAAGAATTTACACAATTAAAAATTAAAAACCCTTATCTATGGTGGCCTAATGGCTACGGTAAACAATACCTGCATAATTTGAAGCTCGTGTTTGAAGCTGATGGAAAAGTCTCTGATACTAAAAACACCACATTTGGTATCAGGGAAATAACCAATACATTTAAGGAAATTGATGGTGAATTTGGTCGTATTTTCTGGGTAAACGGGCAAAGAATTTTCTGCAGGGGCGGTTGGATACAACCAGATATGATGCTTGATATGAATCAGAAAAGGATATATGCGGAAGCCCGGCTTTTAGCAGAGGCTAATATCAATATGCTTGCATGTGAAGATATGCCCTCTCCACCAGATTACATCATGGATACCTACGATAAATATGGGCTGCTGATGTGGGAAACATTTTACCAATGTTGGACAAGCTATCCGGGAACACCCCTTTTTGCCAATCCTCTTGATGCAAACCTGGCACTTAAAAACTCCTATGACATCATAAAAAGATACAGGAACCATCCAAGTTTAGTGCTTTGGGCCGTTCAATGTGAAACCGTGGTTCGTGAGGAAATATATGTGCCTTTGCGTAAGTATGTGAAAGAAATGGATACAACCAGGCCATTTCTGCCTACATCGAGTTACGGTTGGAATGTGGATTCGCTTACGCCGTATATGAAACAAGATCTGCCTCTAGGAATGACAGATGAAGAAGCACCTGATTATACATGGTACCCTCACCCGTATTACTATAAAAAGGTACTTGAAGTTAAAAACCAGATGTTCAGGGACGAAATGGGAGTTCCGGCTGTTTCCACCTTATCAAGTATGAAAAAATATATTTTTGATCTGGGCCAGGGCGTGAAAAACGATATCTACCCTCTTGATAAAAAGTGGGCTTACCATGATGCCTGGGATGGAGATGGTTATGCTTTCAGAGCCTATGATAATGCAATCAGGCAACAATATGGTCAGCCTTCAACGGCAGAAGAGTATATCCGTTGGGCACAATATGTTAATGCCGGCAGCTACAGAGCAATGTACGAAGCAGCAAATCACCGAATGTGGGATATCACTTCAGGAGTTATGATATGGAAGCTGAATGCAACATGGCCCCAGGTTTTATGGCAGATATACGATTGGTTCCTAAATCCTAATGCAGCATATTTCTATGTAAAAAAAGCACTCGAACCTTTGCACATTCAGCTTAATGAAAATGACTTTACAGTTTCAGTGATCAATACAAATCATAAAGAGCATAAAAATTTGACCGCATCGGTTCGTGTAATCGATTTTAATTTAAAAGTCAAATGGCAGAAGAAGGAGGCGTTTACAATTGGAGAAGATCGCTACAAGGAACTTTTCAAATTACCTGAAATAGAAGGCTTAACCCCGGTTTATTTTGTAAAGCTTGAACTTAAAGATGCAAAGGGGGAAATCGTTTCTGATAATTTCTATTGGTTTTCTTCAAAAGATAAAGTTGACTTCAGTGATTTAACTAAACTGCAAAAGGTTGATTTAGATATTACACATGAACTCTCTTATAATTTTGATGATGTAATAATGAAAGTTACGGTGAAAAACCCGTCAAATAAACTGGCGTTCTTTAACAGGTTAATGATAACGAAAGGACAAGGCGGTGAAGAAGTATTGCCTACTTTCTGGAGTGATAATTTCTTTAGCTTGCTTCCCGGTGAAGTGAAAACTATCACTGCACAGTTTGCAAAGCAAGATCTTGATGGAAAGGATCCTGTTTTAACCATAGATAAAAATCAATAGATAATAGCTTATTGATTCATGAAGTGGTGTCCAATTTATGATGTTGATGGATTTAATAAGAAACATTTCTTTTCAAAGATTGAGGTTGGATTGAAATGGTTGGTTGGTTGAAGATTAAGGGGATGTAACTATTCCCTTAATCACCTTGTTTTTAAAACATATTCATATATTAAGACAATTTGAGAGCTTAAGATATCAACAAAACATTACGATTTATGTGAAGCAACTTTCTAATAGTGAAGTGTACTATTTACTTGGCATGCCTCGGTGTATTTGCTTTTACTGCAAATGCCGTGACTGGAAAGGGACACAACACAGAGATATTCTTTACTCACTGTGGGAATGGTATTTAGACTATAAAAACATAAAGATAGGTTTTTAAAAAACAGACAATTAAGGTTTGTTCTATTTTTTTTCTAGCTAAGTTTAAGAAAAGGGATTCGCAATGTATTGTCAGTAATGAATTGAACTCAAATAATAGTTTGCACTTGAGAAATGGTAGTATAAAGTTTAAATAATTATTTATAAATAGTATTAAATAGTTAAAAACTAAAAATTTGCTCTATCTTTGTGAAATTATTTACAAATCGTCTATTTAATGCATATCTTTATTCAATAATTACGACTGTATTAACTCAAATAATTTAATAATACCATGTCTTTTTTAAGTCAATTGATAAATCCAGAATCAGCTTCAATTTCGAGTTCAAGGATGGTATCTCTAAAAAAAAGTATTATCAGCCGATTGATGATAAGTGGAGAAGCAACGATTTCTGAGCTTTGTAAAGAAATTGGATTAAGTGTCCCTACAGTCACAAAGATGATGAATCAGTTACTAGCAGAAGAAATTTTGCTTGAAAAAGGAAAGTCTAATTCAATTGCAGGTCGTAAATCAACACAATATGATATCAATCCTAAAATAGGCTACTTTCTTGGTATTGATGTACAAGGGAATACTGTAAATATCGGAATTCAAAATTTCAAGAATGAATTTGTTAAGCTCACAGAGCGAATTCCATATACACTTGAGAATACAAGGGAATCATTAAAGGTCTTATGTGGTATTATCAACAGTTTTATAAACGAAGCACAGATTTCGCGGGATGAAATCTTTGGTGCTTGTGTTAATTTAAGCGGTAGGATAAATTCTTTTAAAGGGTTCAGCTATAGCTATTTCTTTTTTGAAGAAATGCCTCTAAGCGAAATTATTGAATCACAAATAGGTATAAAAACTTATTTAGAGAATGATTCAAGAGCAATGACATATGGAGAATATAGCTGTGGTGTTGTTGAAAATGAGAAGAACGTAATTTTTGTAAATCTTACTTGGGGTTTGGGTATTGGTATCATTAACAATGGGCAACTCTATTATGGTAAATCGGGATATTCCGGTGAATTTGGGCACAGTCCTGTGTTCGATAATGAAATTATTTGCCAGTGCGGTAAAAAAGGATGCCTGGAAACTGAGATTTCCGCTTTGGCTTTGGAGAGGAGGTTTAAAGAAAAACTTGATGCCGGGTCTGTTTCCGTTCTTAAACTAAAAAAAGGAACTTCTTTTGTTAGTATGGAAGACATAATCGCTGCCATAGTCGAAAAAGAAGATTCTCTGGCTATTGAGATTATTGAAGAAATTGGTGTCAAACTTGGGAGGTACCTTTCGATGTTGATAAATATCTTTAATCCTGAACTTGTTGTGCTGGGAGGCCCACTTGCTGCTGCCGGCTCATATCTTTATCTGCCAACACAATCAACAATCAATAAATATTCTTTAAATATAGTGATCCAGGATATGGAATTAAAATTGTCGAAACTCGGATCAAAAGCCGGAGTTATTGGCGCATGTTACATCTTGAGAAACAAGTTTCTGATGAATCTTTAACGTTTTTATTTTAAACAAGTTATTATAAATTGAATAACCGAAGCTAACATAGTGGAGGACATAGTTGTACATATAGTATATAATTTTATAGTATATAATTTTTAGTAATAGAATAGTGATATTCCATTTTCCATTTATATAGTGTTCAAAGTCTTTTTTAAGCAAATAGTGTATAAACAGATTCAATATTGTATCCATCCTGACCTATTCTTTTGCTGGAATAGAAACAACCCAGAATAATTTCTCATAACCGTCTGATCTAAAATATAATTTCTTTTTACTTTGGATAGATATAGCAGCAATTCGAAAAACTTAAAATGGATAAACTAATCTGCGAGTAAAATAACGTATTGTATGCTGTTTTGCTGTAAACAATTGTCATTATTGTGCAATACAAAATATTAATAACTATATATTAATTATTAAAATATATTAATATATAATGAATTATTATAATAATATTAATTATTAAAATAATTTATTAATAAATATATTAACCTTTTTGTCGAATCGCGAATAAAATGATTTATATTTGTCCATGAATAAAATTCTAAATTTATTTTAACGAAGATAATTTGTAAAATATTTATTCGTTCTTTGATCGCAAAATTGCAATTCTCATACGGAAGTCAATACAGAATTTTCAATAACTCAAACTTTTTTAATTAAAAAATTATGAAAAAAATTCTACTAACATCAATTTTTCTCTGCTTAATCATACTAAATTCATGTAAGAAGGATGAAGGCGGAGCTAATCCTTATGATCCGAATACAAAGATAACAGTGTCGGAAATGCCAAAGATAACATCATTTGAACCATTAACAGGTAAAACAGGAGACACAATTACTATAACTGGTATAAACTTTATAGATGTAAAATCTGTAAGTTTTGGCGGTAATGCAGCTGCTTCCTTCATTGTAATTTCACAGGAAAGTATTAAGGCAATAGTTGGAAAAGGCAGTTCAGGCACAGTTAGCGTGACCAACGCAAAAGGATCTAAAGCTCTGGCGGGATTTGAATATATTGCACCGCCAACGCCTGTTGATAATGGGAATCTGGCATTAAATAAACTATCAACATCATCCACACCTCTCAATGCTGAGAATCGTCCGGCAGAATCCAGGGGGAATGATGGAGATTTATCAAGCGCATGGTTTGCTAATGGAGAAAACCAATGGTGGATGGTAGACCTGGGCGCGGCTAAAAAAATTGATAAAGTTGTGATAAAATGGGAGGGAGCTTTTGCTTCTGGCTATTCCATTCAAGTATCACTCGACAATGTAAACTTTACCACAGTATTTTCTACAACAACCGGATCAGGAGGAGATGTTACCCATTCTTTTGATCCCACAGATGCCAGGTATGTAAAACTATTGCTTACTACAAAAGGGACTCCATGGGAAATGACTTTCTGGGAATTTGAAGTTTACGCTTCGGTGAATTTAGCATTAAATAAAGCAGCAACATCATCCACACCTCTCAATGCAGAGAATCGTCCCGCAGAATCTAGGGGGAATGATGGAGATTTATCAAGCGCATGGTTTGCTAATGGAGAAAACCAATGGTGGATGGTAGACCTGGGCTCGGTTGAAAAGATAAATAAAGTTATGATAAAATGGGAAGGTGCTTTTGCTTCTGGCTATGCTATTCAAGTATCTACTGATAATGTAACCTTTACTACGGTATATTCTACAACGACTGGTGCAGGCGGAAATGTTTCCCATTCATTTGACGAAACAGATGCAAGATATGTAAAACTATTACTTAATACAAAAGGAACTCCTTGGGAAATGACTTTCTGGGAATTTGAAGTTTATGATTAAGAATAGCATAGAGTCATTCTATACTATTTTGTAGAATGACTCTTTTGTTCAAAACAGGGCGTTCAAACAAGCCGTAGATAAGCTCAAATGTTATAATCTATACAGGTATGAAAAAACGAATCGTTGCAGTTTTATTTCTAAGTTTATTAGGGATAGTTTCGTGCAAAAAGGAAAAGGGTCCTGTTGTCCCTAAGGTAAAGCCTGTTACTGAGACAAAGACTATTTATGAGGCTATAATCAGCTATCAGGTTCCTTATATTCTAGCTACTCAATCAGTAAGCGGTGCATTTAAGGACACCAAAGATGCCGGTAGCAGGATAATGCCCTATTTTGCCAATATAGCTTGCCGCGCTTTACTTAAAATGCCAACTGCTGAAAACGTTGCCGCCGTAAAAAAATGGATGATCTGGTACATGAGCAAACTTAATGGCAGCATTAATCCTGTGACAGGTAATCCTGAGATTCCCGGAACAGTATATGACTATTATGGTGCTGCTGAAACCAATAAAGGCACTTATGATTCCGCCGACTCGTATGCAGCTACATTTTTATCATTGGCAAAGGAATTAGGCCTTCTATCTCCTGCTGATCTGGCCTGGTTGGCAGGGCATTCGTCAGAATTAACGTTGATTGCAAGTGCACTTGAAAAGTGTATTGACAATTCAACTAACAATGTCCCTACCGGATTTGGTCCTGATGATAACGATGGTCTTTCTATTGATTCATATGTTCACGGCGCAAAATATTTAATGGACAATGCCGAAGTGAACGAGGGACTTAAAGCCCTGGTTTGGCTACAAAGCAAAGCAATTGTAAGCGGTAGCGCTGCACATTACCAGGAACTGGCCGATGCAAACACAAATGCAATTGAAAGTCAGCTTTGGAGAGGAACTATATATAACTGGTATGATGATGGATCAAATGGTTCAACAAATTCCAAATGGTCCGTTTTTTATGCTGATGCCACCTGCCAGTTGTATCCATGTATGTATGGTGTAATTGATGTAACATCAACCAGAGCAAACATAATGTACCGTGATTTCAATTTACACTATACAAATTGGGCTAACGGTGTAGTATATGATGCAGGCGGATATCCCTGGGCAGTAGTATGTTATGCTGCAGCAGTGCTGAATGACAAAACCAGGGTCGACGCATACATTAACCATATTCTCTCCTTCAACAAGCTTGGCAGTCAGAAATCAAACTGGTATATCGCCGAGGCAGCTTTTTGTGTTCTTGCAGCCGACAAGATGAAAAATCCCGGTACTACTCCCAGGTATGTCCCTTTACCTGTAGTGCCAATAACTCCAAGTACAAATCTGGCACTGGGTAAGGTTGCAAAATCATCCGGTGGAGGAAATGCGGAAACTCTTTCGAATGATGGGGATCTCACAACCAGGTGGTTTAGTGCGGTTGCCGATAATCAATGGTGGGAAGTAGATCTGGGTTCAGTGAAAAACATTAGCAGGGTAGATATAAAATGGGAGGCTGCCTATGCTACTGATTATGAAGTACAAATTTCAAGTGATGATGTAAGTTTCACCAAGGTATTCTCTACTTCAACCGGAGCCGGCGGAAATGTAAGTCATCCCTTTACTGCCGCAGATGCCAGATTTGTGAAACTGGTTCTCAATAAACGCATTGAAAGCGCCTGGGCATTCTCTTTTTGGGAATTTGAAGTATACAAATAAAATCTGAATACAAATTACTTTACTCTACTGAACTTGATCAAAATCATCGGCAAGTCATTACATCATTTAAAGTATGGAGCCATCTGACTTTGCGAATAATCATTAAAAAAAATAATAAAGCCTATGGATAACGCTGTCCGAACTAAATAATATTAGCAGGGAAACACTTTACTCCTGCCGTTAAATTCAAAATATTTCTCATCGGGAAACATGTTTTATCATAAAAATCTTAACCTTTCTAAACTTAAAAGTATGACAAAAAAAATTACGCAGGTTATTTCATTTCTGTCAATCTTTATTAAACTAAAGATGGCAATGAAGTTCATAACTATGCTACTCTTGTTTGGGGCAATTCAGGTATCTGCTGTGGCAGGTGGAATTGTCACTTTGAATGATCTTCAACAGAAAACTGTTTCTGGACGTGTACTTGACTCAAAAGGGAATTCCATGCCTGGAGTGAGTGTGGTTGAAAAGGGTACTATTAACGGAACTATCACCGATGTGACCGGAAAATTTACTGTTTCAGTAACCTCGGAAAAATCAATACTTGTTTTTTCATTTATTGGCTATACTTCACAGGAAGTAACTGTAGGCAATCAAAATTCACTTGAAATTACATTAGTCGAAAGCGCTTCAACTCTAAACGAGTTTGTGGTTATCGGATATGGTTCGACCACCAAAAAAGAAATAACAGGATCAGTATCAGTAGTAAAGGCTAAGCAGATCAGCAAAATGCCGGTTTCCAGTGCAATTGATATTTTACAGGGTTTAACAGCCGGGGTAACTGTATCCCAAAGCAGCGGAACTCCTGGTTCGGCATCAGTTCTCCATATCCGGGGCATTGGTTCTATAAATGGAAGTACCGATCCTTTGTATGTGGTTGATGGTCTGCCTCAGAACGACATTAATTATCTGAATCCGAATGATATTGAATCAATTGCTGTCCATAAAGATGCTTCTGTTGCTGCCATATATGGTGCACGTGCTGCCAATGGCGTTATAATTGTAACTACCAAAACCGGATCAGTAAATGAAAAAGTGAATTTCACATACGATACCTACCTGGGAATGCAATCAGCATGGAGACGTCCTGAAATGCTGAATGCTGAGGAATTTATAACCTATAAAAACCTGGCAGCTACGAATGCGGGAGCTGAGCTTCAACCGGATTTTTCTTCACAGGTAAAAATTGATTCGGTATTGCGGTTTGTTACTGCTAATACAGGTCAAAACGGAACAGATTGGTGGAATAAGATTGTTAACAAGGGCGCACCTATACAAAGTCATAATTTTAGTGTAAGCGGGGGCAGTAAGACCGTAAGTTTTTCGTCAAGTCTTGGCTATCTGACTCAAAAAGGGATAATAAATGGTTCTGATTACAAGCGTATTTCCTGGAGGAATAACATCAATGCACAAGTGAGCAACAGGGTTAAAATAAGTGCAAATATTGGCATTATTGATGAAGAGCGCCAAACCATTGATGAAAATAACCCGTTTACCGGCACCATTTTCTGCGCGATGACTGCTGATCCAATTACACCTGTATTTCGTAACAACCTTGTGGAAGTACCATCCTATTTATCAAAAATAAATTATGGGTACGAGCCAAGTAATCCATTCTCACAATACTCAGGTATACTGTATTCTGATAAGCGGAATCCAGTAGCACAAATCAACAGGATGGAGCAAACAAAGTATACAACACTCGGCATTAAAGGAGGATTTAATATTGATATTAAAATCGCAAAACCACTTTTTTTCCAGAGCAGGATAGGAATGGATCTGGGACGTGCTTTTACCGATGCATTTAACCCGCAATACACTTTAAATTCATATGAGTACAGCACATATGCAACGGTAAGTAACTATACATATAATTCCAATTATTTTGTACTGGAAAACACGCTTAATTTTGATCAGACCTGGGGCAATTATCATGTAACAGCATTGGGTGGTTTCTCGGAAGAGGCAACAAACGTAGCCCTGTTCAGTGCTTCTATCCAGGGACTTGTCAATAATGATGTGGATATGCGGATTATTAACGCTGGCACAATAAATCCAGCCGTTTCAGGATATAATTACTCCAATGCTATCCGTTCTTATTTTGGAAGGGCGGGATTTGATTATGCAGGCAGATATATTTTCGCTTTTAATATCCGCAGGGACGGTTCATCACAATTTGCTGAAGGTAATCAATGGGGGACCTTTCCATCAGTTTCAGCAGCCTGGAGGTTTACAGAAGAGGGCTTTTTACAGGAGAAGCAACTCGGATGGTTAACTGATGGAAAACTCAGGGCAAGTTATGGTCAGATTGGCAATCAAAATATAGGTGGTGGAGCTTATCTGTCAACTTATGGAAATACTTTTGGCCGGTATTTATTCGGCAACGAAACTTCAGCTGTTATTGGGGCTGGCCGTTTGTCAACAGGTAATCCTGTTTTACAATGGGAGGTATCCAACCAGTTAGATATTGGATTAGACCTGGCTTTCTTAAAAGGGAAAGTGAATTTTACTGTAGATTATTTTGACAAGAAGATTGAAAACATGCTCCTGATCGTGCCGCTTCCTACAACACTCGGATATCCTAATTCACCTTATTCAAATGCAGGGAATATGCAAAATACGGGTTGGGAGTTTGATCTGTCGTACAGAAATGCAGAAGGTGATCTTACCTACAGTTTTGATGGGAACATATCAGCCTACAGGAATAAAGTGACGAAGCTCGGAGATGGCGAACCCATTTATGCTACCGCGCATCTGGGTGAAGTAATCACTAAAACTGAAGTTGGAATGCCGGTAGGATATTATTACGGGTATGTTACCAACGGTATATTCCAGAATGCACAGCAAGTGGAAGATAGTCCTCAGCGGGACGTTTCAACTCCGGGTGATGTCCGTTTTAAAGACCTGAATGGTGATGGTGTCCTTGACGCCAAAGACCGCACAATGATAGGCAATCCATGGCCAAATTTTGTTTATGGATTTACTGCAAACCTCGGTTATAAAGGATTTGATTTCAGCCTGTTTTTGCAAGGCTCACAGGGTAACGATGTGATGAACATACAAAAGTATGACACTGAATCAGGTACTGGTTTTTATAATGCTACAAAAGGATTTATCGATAAATCATGGAGTGGTGAAGGAAGCACGGATCAGTTCCATAAGATTTCTCAAAATCAGGGCTTAAACAATAGCGTTTCCGATTACTTTGTGGAAGACGGTTCTTACCTGCGAATCAAGAATTTGCAATTAGGGTATACTTTTACAAACAAACTTCTTGAAAAAGCTAAAATTACCCAGTTAAGGTTCTATGTTGGAGCACAAAATCTTCTAACTCTTACCGGTTACTCCGGGCTTGATCCTGAAATTGGTTCTTCCGATCCGAAACTTACAGGAATTGACCAGGGATACTATCCCCAGGCCAGAACTCTTATGACAGGTATCAATCTAAAATTTTAATCTACAAACGATGAAAAAAATACTATATACAGCAATTTGCATAGCGATACTCGGAATGGTATCATGCAAGAAAGATTTTTTAAACCGTCCGCCTTTAGGGGTTCAAACCGAAAAAAACTATTATCAGTCACCGGATGCTGGTTTCAAATCACTAATTCAATGTTACCAAGGACTGTATGACTTTTACGGCTATGAAGCGCCAAAGGCAGAATTAGGTAACATGGCTACCGACGATAGCGATAAAGGCGGTTCAGATGCAGGAGACAGGCCATTTGTACTGGACCTTGGATATGGCAGAGCATTGTCAAGCAATGAGACTTTACAGAATTTCTGGGGAAGCTGCTACCTCGGCATAGGCAATTGCAATGTTGCTTTAGAAAACTTTCCTAAAAATTACCTGATTGATGCTGAAGGTTACTTAGTACCCGAAACAACCAAGAATCGTTACATGGCTGAAATTAAATTTTTGCGGGCTTATTTTTATTTTGAACTTGCAAGAGTTTATGGCGGAGTGCCACTTATCGATAAAACACTGACAGTAGATAATAAGGACAAACTAACGCGAGCAACTTCAACTGAGACATTCGATTTTATCATCAAGGATCTTGAAGCCGCTTCTGCCGAAGTTAGTCTTCCTTCAAAAAATGATATGCCTGCAAGCGAAATAGGACGCGTAAGCAAGGAAGCTGTATGGGCTTTGGAGGCTAGGGTTTATTTGTTTTTTGCAAAAGATGATACCAAACTTTTTGCTAATGCAAGAGATGCGGCTAAAAAAGTTATCGATTCTCATGCTTTTGCCCTGGATGTAAATTTTCAGGATTTATACCTTCCAAACAGCTATACTACACCAGAGCCAATATTTTCAGTAATAAGAGGTGATGATCCTGGGCAACTAATATATGGTTCTTTTATTCCTCTGTATACTTCACCACGAGGACCTACAGGCGCCTGGGGATTTGATACCCCAACCCAGAACCTGGTTGATGAATTTGAAGTAGGAGATCCTCGTCTGTTGTTTACAATCCTTGAACCTGGAGATGTGTTTGCCCAGACTACAGGCCAGGAAGTTTTGGATTTTTCGTCTTATCCTAACACAGGATATCATAACCGCAAATCGTATCTGCCTCCTTCAAGACGCGGACCAGGTTGGGGTGATGATGCATGGACCTTTCACCAGATCCGGTATGCTGATGTAATCCTGATGTATGCTGAAGCTCTTTTGGAAAGCGGCGGCAACGCTCAGGAAGTAGCTGACAATATCAATCTTATACGGCAAAGAGCAAGTTACTCAAGTCATACAGATGCTGAAGCTGTAAGCCGTGTAAGAACTATTCCGAATATTCCATTGGTTGATGTAAAGGCTTCCGATGATCTTCGCAAAGCCATCAGGCATGAACGCCGGGTAGAGTTTGCTATGGAATACCAACGCTTATTTGACCTGATGAGGTGGAACAGCTTGATAGAAACCATGAACTCCTACGGAGCCACCCCTAAAGCAAATGGCAAAGGATTAAACTTCAAGAAAGGAATCAATGAGTTATTCCCGGTTCCTCAGACTGAAATTGACCGCTCAGGAGGCTCAATCAAACAAAATCCCGGATACTAAATCCATACTTGTTTTATCCTTTTGGAAATTTTGACATCAATATACTTACAAGCGGAATATAGCCGCTTGTAAGTATTCCTTCAGCGTGATTGGCAAGCCAACAAGTTAAACGAAAGAAAATGAAGAAGCTAAGAATTATAATTATTGTTCTGTTTGCGGTTACATTTGGTAATGTGGTTGCTCAGGAAAGTAGTATAACTAAAAATAAACAGGAACTCAGCCTAACCTTAATTCCGCCATCACCAGTCACTGATAAGATCACACTGGATATTCGTGCAGGAGTATGGAACAACACCGCTCAGGAAAAGAAAGTGACCGTTTCCTTTTACCTGGATAAAGAAAAGACAGATAATATTCTGCATCAACAAGAAGTCACAGTTTCTGCAGGAACCGCTAGTTGTGTTAAATTTCGGTGGCCTACTACGGGTAAAGCTGGCTTTCACAAGATCATTCTCATTACAAAATCAGGAAAACAGACTTTTCGTACGGAACGTCCGATGGAAATAAGAGCTTCGGCAATACGGTCAACCAAACAGATTGATGGTGCCTGGATCAATTTCTATCATTGGAGCGAAACAGAAGGACAATATTGGAATCCCGCAATTAAAAAGCTGACTGATTCACAATGGAGTGAGTTGATAGATGCCCAACATAGTATCGAAATGAATGTAATTGTAATCCAGGAAGTGTATAAAAACCAGATGTACGCAGGAAAACATACAATAGAAAAGGATGGTTACCATGGATTGGCATTTTATCCTTCCGAATTGTATCCCGGACGAGTACCAATAACCGCGGTTGATCCCGTTGAAGCTGTTCTTACTGCTGCAGATAAAGACGGGATGAATGTTTTTATGGCAGTTGGCATGTATGCCTGGTTTGATTTTACGAAAGGCTCGCTTGAATGGCATAAAAAACTTGCTGATGAATTGTGGCAAAAATATGGACATCATCCCTCTTTTTATGGATGGTACATAAGTGAAGAACAGGATGGCAGTTTAGGCAATGAACAAGACAGAAAAGATATAGTGGAGTTTTTCAAGGGATTTAGTGACTATGTTCATCAATTTGCCCCTGATAAACCAATAATGCTGGCACCTAATGCGCATAGCCTTCGTGGTGCAGAAGAGACCTATCGTAAGTTGTTGCCGAATCTTGACATTATTTGCCCTTTTGCATTTCACCGTATGCCAGAAGGCGACCTTACCGGTGAACAGGCTGCTGAAAAGCTCCAGGCTTTGTGTGATGAAGCAGGTTCGCATTTATGGATGGATATGGAAGTGTTTGATTTTTTCGGACCGGATAACGCTTTGGTTCCACGTCCAATAGAAGGATTGTTAAGCGATTTGCATCGTTTCCCGATTTTCGAGAAAATTCTTTGCTACCAATATCCAGGCTTATTGAACAGTCCATCAATGTCAATAAAGCCAGGTGGGGAAAATACAGTTAAGTTGTATCTGGATTATAAAAAATACCTGGATTCGATGAAAGTGCCTGCAAAAAAAAACGAAAAAGACTAAAGTTATGCACTCAAAATAAATTAACCACAAAACGATTATAAAAATACTACAATGAATATACTACAATACAGAAATCTATACCGTAATAATTTATTGGATGATGTGATCCCTTTTTGGGTAAACAACTCGGAAGATAAAGAAAATGGTGGTTTTTTTACTTGCCTCGACGAAGAAGGAAAAGTGTATGATACTGATAAGTTTATGTGGCTTCAAGGCAGGCAGATATGGACTTTAAGTATGTTATACAACCAGCTGGAGAAAAAGCAGGAATGGTTAGATATGGCTGTCCGGGGTGCAGAATTTCTGATAAAGAATGGCCGCGATGCGGATGGCAACTGGTATTTTTCACTTACCCGTGAAGGCAAACCAATAACACAGCCGTTCAATATTTTTTCTGATTGTTTTGCCGCTATGGGTTTCGCACAGCTATATAAAGCAACAAATAATGAGATTTATAAAGACATAGCGCTTGACACATTCAACAATATCCTCATGCGCCAGAATAATCCCAAAGGTATATACAATAAAGCATTTCCCGAAACACGTCCGCTACAGGGGTTTTCGCTTCCAATGATACTCTGCAACCTGGTATTGGAAATGGAACATATTATGGATCCCGCAATGGTTGAAAATACAATTAAGCAGGGCATCAATTCGGTAATGAACGTTTTTTACAAACCTGAATTCGGGTTGATACTTGAAAATGTTGGTCCTGACGGTAGTTTCTCCGATTCATTTGAAGGTCGTTCTGTAAATCCGGGGCATGGAATTGAAGCAATGTGGTTTATGATGGACCTGGCTACCAGATCAGGTGATAAAGAATTAATACAAAAAGCGGTGAATATTACCATCGACATATTAGAATACGGCTGGGATACAAAACATGGAGGTATATTTTATTTTCTGGATGTTAAAGGTCACGCTCCGCAACAATTAGAATGGGACCAGAAGTTATGGTGGGTCCATGTTGAGTCAATAATCAGCTTATTAAAGGGATATAATCTTACAGGTGATAAAAGATGCTGGGAATGGTTCGAAAAAGTACATGCTTATACCTGGGAGCATTTTGTAGATAACAAAAATGGAGAATGGTTTGGCTATCTTAACCGTCAGGGTGAAGTGCTTTTACAAGCAAAAGGAGGTAAATGGAAAGGTTGTTTTCATGTTCCAAGGGGACTATTCAAAGGATGGCAAACATTGGACGCTATCGCAGAAAAACATAAACATTTAGAGTCGTTATAAAAATTATTTGATAAAATTAAAAGGTGGTTTGATTGATGGTTTGTTGGCTTCTTCAATTTGGTTGTTCTGGTGGCGAAAAAATTCTAATTAGTAAGTCACCAGACACCAAACTGAATCCTCTAAAAGCGAATGAATCAATAACACGCTTAACAAAAGTTGAATTTAAACATACTGTCGAACTATCCTTAACAAGAAGAATCACTTCAAAAGAACCTATGTCTGGTGCCTGATAAAAATATTAATTGTGAAGACTAAACCTGGAAACAATACTGGGTTAGTGGGCACGTAATCTCTGGTTTAAGTTTAATAGTAAAACAAGATTTTAATCGGTTTAAAATTATCGCAATTAATTTAATTTCATACCATTATGAAAACTCATATTTCTCTTTTATTGGTTTTATCCGTTTTTGTTGCTTCTGCTCAAAAGATAAAGCTTTCAGAGAATTGGTTTGTTAAAAATTCTTTAGAAGTAAAAATGGCTGACAACATAGTCTCAACTATGCAATATAAGCCGGAGGGTTGGTTTCAAACATCAGTTCCGACTACCGTACTTAATGTGTTTGTGAAAAACGGTACCTATCCTGATCCTCATTTTGCAATGAATAATTTCCTTATTCCTGATGTTTCGGATGAGTTTAATGCAAAGCATGACCTTGCTAAATATAGCTACCTGAAAAACAAAGAGAATCCGTGGAAAGATCCTTATTGGTATCGAACAGAAGTTGTTGTACCCAGCCAATATAAAGGAAAACAAATCTTGCTTACTTTCAATGGGATTAATTATCGTGCCGATGTATGGGTAAACGGGCATTTGGTGGCCGATAGCAAGCAAACAGTCGGAATGTTCCGGAGGTTTAAATTCAATATCACTTCCTATGCAAAAGTAGGAGTCAAAAACTGTATTGCTGTTAAAATATACCAGGTGGATCATCCCGGAGATCCTGATCCAGGCACTCAGTTTGTTGTTTTTGGAAATACACGCGGTATAACGCCTGAAATATTTAAGGATGAAACGCTCAAAATGTCTGGTGGATGGGATTGTGTTCCTGTTGTTCGCGACCGGAATATAGGAATCTACCAGGATGTTTTCCTGGAAGCTACCGGAAGTGTTTCGATTGAAGATCCTTATGTGACTACCACCTTACCTTTGCCAGATACAACTTATGCCGATATCCGGTTACAAACCGAACTTAAAAATAACTCTGAAAAAACCATAAAAGGAGTTCTGACGGCAACAATTGATTTAATTAGCGATTTGGAGTTTCCTTCCTATACAAAACATCTTGGAGGCTCAATGCCAACAATTATTGTAAAAAAGGAAGTGTCTATAAACCCGAATGATATACAAACAGTTGTTCTTAGCTCAAAAGAGTTTCCTGCACTTTCAGTAAAAAACCCATATTTGTGGTGGCCGAATGGTTATGGAAAGCAGTATCTCCATAAGCTGAAACTTTCATTTGAAGTGGACAAAAAAGTTTCGGATAAAAAAGAAGTTACTTTTGGCATCCGGCAGGTAACTACTGAACTAAAACAAATAGGAGGCGATTTTGGACGCGTTTTTCGTGTAAACGGGCAGCGTATTTTCTGCAAAGGAGGCTGGCTTCAACCGGACATGATGCTTGA
>Ga0208789_1000973_pt1 | contig 19777 bp, 18 predicted proteins | sample Methanotroph_Enr_FD_187368 | JGI IMG/M metagenome (GOLD analysis project Ga0208789, IMG submission 187368) | Enriched soil microbial communities from Old Woman Creek wetland in Ohio, USA - Methanotroph_Enrichment_5 (SPAdes) (version 2) | ecosystem: Environmental > Terrestrial > Soil > Wetlands...
GCTCCCCTCGGGCAGGCTCTTGGCCACCACGCTGTTGCCGCCCACGATGCTGCGGCTGCCGATCTCGATGTGGCCCACCACGCCCACCTTGCCCGCCAGGGTCACGTAGTCGCCCAGCTTCGTGGAGCCGCTGATGCCCGTCTGGCTCACCAGGAGGCAGTGCTCCCCCACCTGCACGTTGTGTCCCACCTGCACCTGGTTGTCCACCTTGGTGTCGGCGCCGATGCGCGTGGGGCCCAGGACGCCGCGGTCCACGGTCACGCAGGCGCCGATCTCCACCTCGTCGCCCACCTCCACCCACCCCACCTGGGGCACCTTCTGGTGGCGGCCGTCCACTAGCACGTAGCCGTAGCCGTCGCTGCCCAGTACGGAATTGGCGTGGATCCGCACGTTCCGGCCCAGCCGGGTGCGCCGGTAGAGCACCACGCCGGAGAACAGCTCGCAGCCCTCTCCGAGGACGCAGTCGTCGCCCACGTGGACGCCGGGGTGCAGCACGCAGCCCGCGCCCAGGACGGACCGCGCCCCCACGGTGGCGCCGGGGGCGACGCGGCAGCCCGCCCCGAGGGTGGCCGTGGGATGCACGGGGGTTCCCCCCCAGTCCGGCTCGGGTTCCGGATGCAGCCAGCCGATGGCCTGGGCGAAGGCCCAGTAGGGATTCGGAACCCGGAGGACGGGCCGGTGGCCCAGGTCGGCCGAGGGATCCGCCAGGATCAGGCCGGCGCCGCTCGCCAGGGCCTTGGCGGCGTACTTGGGGTTCGCAAGGAAGGAGATGGAGCCCGCGTGGGCCTCATCCAGCGGGCGAACTTCGGAAATGGGCCGATCCGGGGGACAATGCTCCAGTTCGCCCCCCAACCTCACGGACAGGTCCTGGGCGGTGATCCTCGACATGGCGGCCTCCTCTTCCATTCTCTGCCTCCAGTCTCCGGCCTCCAGCCTTCCGTCTCAACCTCCCGCTCCGGATTCCGCATGCATCCCGTCCTCTTCCAGATCGGCAGCTTCCCCATCGGGACCTACGGTCTCCTCCTGGCCCTGGCGTTCTTCGCTGGCACGGCCCTGGCCCAGCGCCAGGGCAAGCTCGACAAGCTGGTGCCCGCCGCCATCACGGACCTGGCCATCGCCATCCTCATCGCCGCCATCGTGGGCTCCAAGCTCCTGATGATCATCGTCGGGCTCTTCACCCCCGCCGGTCAGGAAGGCGCCATGGCCTTCCGGGACATCTTCACCCTCTCCACCCTGCGGGCCGGGGGCGCCATCCACGGCGGCATCATCGCCGCCACCCTGGTGTTCTTCTGGAAGCTGCGGAAGGGCCAGGGCCTGCCTCTCCGCATCACCGGCGACGCCCTGGTGCCCGGGGTGGCCCTGGGCCAGGCCATCGGCCGCCTGGGCTGCTTCTCCGCCGGCTGCTGCTACGGCACGGAAACCCACGTGCCCTGGTCGGTGACCTTCACCAACCCCGTGGCCCAGGCCTTCAGCGGCACGCCCCTGGACATCCCCCTGCACCCGGTGCAGCTCTACAACAGCCTGGCGAACCTGACCGTCATGGCCGTCCTCCTGCTGGCCCGGAAGCGCCGCGGCTTCGAGGGCCAGATCTTCGCCCTCTACTTCCTGGTGGAGGGCCTGGGCCGCATCGTCACCGAGACCTGGCGCGGCGATGGGGACCGCGGCACCGGCTGGATGGGCTGGGCCTGGCTGAGCACCGGGCGGGCCACGGGCCTGGGCTTCATGATGCTGGGCCTGGGCCTCTGGCTGGCCTGGAGCCGCCGGCGGCCCGCGGCGGCCCGATGAACCTCATCCGCGTCGAGGCCGATGCCCCCCGCCTGGACCGCTTCCTGGCGGACCTCCATCCCGAGGTCCCCCGGGCCCGCTGGGATGCCCACATCCGCACCGGCGGGGTCCTGGTCAACGGACAAACCGTGTCCAAGGGCGGCGTGCGCCTGCGGGCCGGTGATGAAGTGGAGACAGAGCTGCCCACACCGCCCCCGCCTGCCGCCCACCTGGAGGCCGAGGATCTGGACCTGCCCACGCTCTACGAGGACGGGCTCCTCTGGATCGTGCACAAGCCCGCGGGCATGGTCGTCCATCCGGGCCCCGGCCACGCCGGGGGGACCGTGGTGAACGCCCTGCTGCACCGGCTGAGGGCCCCGGTGGCCTTGCCGGAGGAGACGGACGGCGCGGAGGAGGACGCCGAGGAGCTGGCCACGGGCTGGCCGGGCCTCGTCCACCGCCTGGACCGCTACACCACGGGCTGTCTCTGCCTCGCCAAGACCCAGGAGGCCCAGCGCGCCATCCAGGCCCAGTTCAAGGCCCGCACGGTGGAGAAGCGGTACCTCGCCCTGGTGCGCCACTCCCCCAAGCTGCCCCAGCTGGGCTCGCTGCTCATCGACGCCCCCATCGCCCGCCACAAGCACGACCGTCTGCGCATGGTGGTGGCGGAGGGCGGTCGCCCGGCCCAGACGCGCATCCGGGTGCTGGCCCGCACCACCAGCGCAGCCCTCGTGGAATGCGAACTGCTCACCGGGCGCACCCACCAGATCCGCGTCCACCTGGCCTCGCTGCGGGCGCCGTTGATGGGCGATCCCCTCTACGGCGGTCCCTCCCGCTGGCAGGACACGGCCGGCCAGGCCCTGCTGCTGCCGCACCCGGCCCTCCACGCCTGGAGGCTGGCCGTGGATCATCCGGAGACCGGCGCCCGCATCGAGGCCGAGGCCCCCATCCCCGGGGCCTTCCGCGCCCTGGCCGAGGCCCTGGGCCTTTCTCTGGGGCCTTGAACCCGATGCGGCTCGGGCGCATCATCCGGATAACCCCCGAGTCCGCCATGGCCTTTCTGCTGCAGGAACCCTCCCCTGGCTGGAGCCAATGGATCCAGGCCCACCCCCAGGTGCCGAGCCTGGTCTTCGCGGCCCTCTGCCTGCTGATCCTGGTCGGCGTGGGGTTCCCGCGCTTCCGCTCCTGGCAGCGGGGCCGCCACCGTCCCGTGCTGGACCCCCTCCAGCTGGAGGAGCTGCTCCTCGGCCCCGGCGCCCTGGTGCTGGACCTGCGGGACCCCGCCGCCTTCAAGCGGGGCCACATCCGCGGGGCCATGAACCTCAGCCTGGACCAGCTCGCCGCCCGCTTCCGCACGCCCGATCCCTCGGCCCGGCGGGCCCTCGTCCTGGCCGATGAGACGGACGAGGTGTCCCATCGCGCCTACGACCTGCTGCAGGCGAGGGGCTTCGACTGGCTCTACGTGCTCAAGGGCGGCATGCGGGCCTGGCGGGCGCGGAGCCGGCCCCTGGCGAAGGGCTGATCGGCTCAGGAGCCGGCCGCCGGTTCCGGAAGGCCCCAGCGATCCCACAGCAGGAGCAAGAGGAAACCCGGAATGGCCGCCGCCGCGCAGATGGGGAAATAGAGTTTCCAGCCGTACCAGTCGGCCATGAATCCGGTGAACCCCGCGAAGGCCGTGCGCGGAAGGGCCATGAGCGCGCTGAAGAGGGCGTACTGGGTACCGGTGTAGCTCCGGTTGCAGGCGCCCATCAGCAGGGCGGCGAAGGCGCTTCCCCCCATGCCGTAGGCCAGGTTCTCCAGGGTATTGGCCGCCACCAGCAGCGGCAGATGGCGGCCGAGCATCGACATCGCCCAGAACCCCAGGACACTGCCGGCCTGCACGAAGCCGCAGATCCACAGGGCCCTGCGCAGGCTCATGCGGGTGAGCATCCAGCCGCCGAGGAGGCCCCCCACGATGATGGCCCCCATGGCCGTCGTCTTCTGGACCGTGCCGATCTCCATCTTGGTGAACCCCATGCCTCGCATCAGGAAGGGGATCGTCATGGATTCCGCCAGCCAGTCTCCGAGCTTGTAGAAGACGGTGAAGGCCAGCAGCAGCGTGATGCCCGGCCGGCGCAGGAGATCCCGCAGGGGTTCCAGCACGGCCTCGCCAAGCGTGCGGGGGGCCCGCGCCCGCTCATCGGTGTTGATGGCCACGAGGGTGCCGACCATGCCCAGGACGGTCAGGATCGCCATGAACTGGTAGGTCCTCCGCCAATCCAGAGCCTGGGCCATGATGAACGCCAGTCCCCCGCTGACGAGCATGGCCACCCGGTATCCCGTGATGTGGATGCTGTTGCCCAGCCCCAGGTGCTTCTGGTCGAGGGCCTCGGCGCGCCAGGCATCCACGGCGATGTCGAAGGTGGCGGAGGTGAAGGCGATCGCCAGGGCCAGCCCCGCGATGGGCCACAGACCCAGGTGGGGGTCCCGTCCGGCCATCAGCCAGAGCGCCACAGCCATGCCGGCCTGCATGAGCAGCATCCAGCCGCGGCGGCGCCCGAACAGCGGGGGCGCGTAGCGGTCCACGAAGGGGGCCCAGAACACCTTCAGGCTATAGGGCAGCGTGACGAAGCTGAAGAGCCCGATGGTCTCCAGGCTCACCTTCTCGTCGGTCATCCACCCCTTGAGGGTCGATCCTGTGAGGAATAGCGGAAGGCCCGATGCGAAGCCGAGCAGGATGAGGGTGACGTACTGACGGGGTTTCATCCCAACAGCCTACGGCAGTCGGCCGGAATCCGTCGCCGCGGCCCAGGGCCGTCAATCCGCCAGCGTGCTGAGGTCCCCCGGATCCTGCCCCAGGGCCTCGGCCTTGAGGGCGCGGCGGACGATCTTGCCCGAGCGGGTCTTGGGCAGGCTGGCGCGGATCTCGATGTCGCTGGGCATGGCGATGCCGCCCAGGTCCTCACGGACGTGGTCCTTGAGGCTGGCGATGAGGCCCGGTCCCGTGGTCACCCCGGCCCGCACCACCACGAAGGCCTTGATGGTCTCGCCCTTGATGGGATCGGGGATGCCCACCACGGCGCTCTCGGCCACGGCGGGATGGCGGATGAGGGAGCCCTCCACGTCGGCGGTGCCGATGCGGTGGCCGGCCACGTTCAGCACGTCATCCGCCCGGCCCAGCACCGCCACGTAGCCGTCGGCATCCTTCACGGCCACATCGCCGGCGCTGTAGCAGCCGGGAATGTCGCTCCAATAGTCCTCGTAGCGCTTCGGGTCGTTCCAGACGGTGCGGAGCATGTAGGGCAGCGGAAACTTGATGACCAGCAGGCCGCCCTGGCCGTCGGGCACCGGCGTGCCATCCCGGTTCACCACGGCGAGACGGACGCCGGGCAGGGGCTTGCCGGCCTTGCCCGGCCGCGCCTCGAAGGTGGGCAGGGTGCCGATCACGGGCCCGGCGATCTCCGTCTGCCACCAGTTGTCCACCACCATGCCGTTGCCCTGGCCCACGAGGTGCTGCTGGGCCCAGCGGTGGGCCTCGGGGTTCAGGGGCTCGCCGGCGCAGGCCATGAGGCGCAGCTTGGAAAGGTCGAACTTCCCGGGGGCCTCGGCGCCATGGCTCATCCACATGCGCACGGCGGTGGGCGCCGTGAACATCACGTTCACGCCGAAGCGCTCGCAGATCTCCCAGGTGACTTCGGGGCTCGGGTAGTCGGGGGCGCCCTCGCGGCAGAGCACCGTGGCGCCGATGCTGAGGGGGCCGTAGACGATGAAGCTGTGGCCCACGATCCAGCCGATGTCGGAGGTGCTCCAGTAGATGTCCCGCTCCTGGATCTGGAAGAAGGCCTTGGCCAGGTAGTTCACGCCCACCAGGTAGCCGCCGGTGGCATGGACCACGCCCTTGGGCTTCCCGGTGGTGCCGCTGGTGTAGAGGATGAAGAGCGGGTGCTCGGCGTCCACCATCTCGGGCTCGCAGTGGATCTCGCGGCCCTGCTGGATGTCGTAGAAGTCCTTCTCCCGTTCGCTGGCGAAGGTCACCGGCGCGTCCCCGGGCCGCGATCCCCGGCGGTGGACGATGACGTGGTCCACGAAGGCCAGGTCGCGGACAGCCTCGTCCACGATGGGCTTCAGGGCCGTGGCCTTGCCGCGGCGGTAGGTGAAGTCGGAGCACACCACCACCTTGGCCCCGGCATCCTCGATGCGGGACTTGAGGGCCTGCACACCCATGCCGGCGTACACCACGCTGTGGATGGCGCCGATGCGGGCGCAGGCCAGCATGGAGATGATGCCCTCCGGGGTGAGCGGCATGTAGAGGATGACGCGGTCGCCCGCTCGTACACCCAGGCGCTTGAGCGTGTTGGCGAAGCGGTTCATCTCCCGGTAGAGGCGGTTGTAGGTGTAGGTCCGCTCCTCGCCATCCTCGCCCACCCAGATGACGGCCGCCTTGTTCCGCCGGTCGCTGTGCACGTGGCGGTCGATGCAGTTGACGGTGGCGTTCAGCTTCCCGCCCAGGAACCAGGCGTGGTTCGGCGCCTCGAAGCGCAGCGTCTCCGTCCAGGGCGCGTGCCAGTCCAGGGCCTTCGCCTTCTCGGCCCAGAAGGCCGCGGGATCCTCCTCCGCCAGGGCCCGCTCCACCTCGTAGTTGATGGCCGCCTGCTTGGCCAGCCAGCCCCGCATGGGGATCGCCGCCTCGCCCTTCTGGAGGGCCTGGATGGTGGCCTGCTGGGTGATGCTGATGTCCACATCGCTCATGGAGGGCTCCGAGAACGGGGTGCGGTGGATGGGCTGGGTAGGTTGGGAGGGAAGGTAGCACAGGCCCGCCCCCGAGGCGCGGAACGATGACCGTCGTCACAGGCACCTCCCCTCCCGGAGAGTCCGAATCTCGACGCTGGCACCGGCCAGTGCCTACCCGAGGGCCACAGAGACCCGGTTCACCTTCAGCACGCGATCGAGGTCCCTGGGATCGAGGCCCACCAGGAAGCCCCGGCTTCCGCCGTTCAGGTAGATGCGGTCCAGGTCGAAGATCGTGGCCTCGGCGTGGATCGGCAGGGCCTTCCGCGTGCCCAGGGGACTGGTGCCGCCCACCAGGTAGCCGCTGTGGCGGTTGGCCACCTCCGGCTTGCAGGGCTGGACGGCCTTCGCCCCGATCTGGCGGGCCAGCTCCTTCGTGCTCACCTCCCGGTCGCCGTGCATGAGGATGATCAACGGCGCGCCCGCCTCGTCCTCCATCACCAGGGTCTTGATGACGGCGTGCTCGGCCACCCCCAGCTCCCGCGCACTCACGCGCGTGCCGCCGTGCTCTTCATAGCGGTACAGATGCTCGGTGAAGGCGATGCCCGCCTGCTTCAGCAGCCGTGTGGCATTCGTGCTGGGTGCCTTGGCCATGTCCGTGCCGTCCTTCCGTGGCAGCATGGTGCCATGGTGCGGGACGTGGTGGTGGCGGGCGGGACCGGCGAGGTGGGCCGGCGGCTTCTAGCCCGGCTGGCGGAGCGACCCGAGCTCCACGTGCGGGCCCTGGTGCGGCGCCCCGGTCTCCCGGTTTCCGCACCGAACCTGCGGGAGGAGATCCTCGACTTCGAGGACGAGGCCGCCTGCGCCCGCTGCCTGGCCGGCCCCTGCGACCTGCTCCTCATTGCCCTCGGCACCACCCGCGCCAGGGCCGGCAGCGATGCAGCCTTCCTGCGGGTCGACCGGGACCTCCCCCTCCGCCTGGTCCGGGCCCTGGCCCTGGCGCACCCGGAGGCCCGCGTCGGCCTCGTGAGCAGCGTCGGCGCGGACCGTCCTCGCGGCCTGTACCTGACCGCCAAGGCCGAGGTGGAGGCCGGCCTGGCCGCCAGCGGGCTCGCCCGCGTGATCGCCCGGCCCTCGTTCCTCGTGAGCGACCGGGCGGAATTCCGGCTGGGCGAGGTCCTGGTGCTGCGCCTCCTCGCCCCGCCCTGGCTGGCCCTGGGGCGAGGGCTCTTCCCGCGCCGCGCAGGCTGGTGGCGCTGGGCGCCGGTCCATGTCCGCGAGGTGGCGGAGGCCCTGCTCACGGCCGCCCTGGCCCTGGGGCCCGGCCAGCATCGCATCCTCGAAGGCCCCGACCTGCATCCGGGGCCCGTCGCCACCTGGGGGAAGCCATGAACGAACCCTCCATCGCGCTCGTCACGGGCGCCAGCCGCGGCCTGGGCCGGGAGGTGGCCCTGCGCCTCCTGGCCCGCGGCTTCACCGTGATCGCGGGCATGCGCAGCCCCGAGCCCCTCATGGACCTGGAGATCCTGGCCCTGGACGTGGCCGACGAGGGTTCCATCCGCGCCGCCGCGGAGGCCGTGCGGACGCGCCACGGCCGCCTCGACGTGCTGGTGAACAACGCAGGCATCCTGCTGGACGCCCACCTGGGCGTGCTGGAGGTGGATGGCGACACCCTCCGGCGCACGCTGGAGACCAACGTCCTCGGCGCCCTGCGGATGGCCCAGGCCCTCGCGCCGATGATGCCGCCGGGGAGCCGCATTGTGAACGTGAGCAGTGGCGGCGGCCAGCTCAGCGAGCCCTCCACCTGGGCCCCTGCCTACTGCATCTCCAAGACCGCCCTCAACGCCGTCACCGTGCAGCTCGCCGAGGCCCTCCGGCCCCGCGGCATCGCCGTGAACGCCGTCTGCCCGGGCTGGGTGCGCACGGACATGGGCGGCCCGGAGGCCCCCCGCAGCCTGGGCCAGGGCGCGGCCAGCATCCTGTGGGCCATCACCGAGGCCGGGCCGGAGATCACCGGCGGCTTCTGGCGCGACGGCAAGCCTGTCGCCTGGTAGGCCCGGCGATGTTGCGCCTCGCCCTCGGAGTCCTCCTGGTCCTGGTCGCGCTCGTCCTCCTGGACCGGCTCGGCCTCTGGCTGGAACGCCGGGGCTGGATCTACTGGCGAAGGCAGAGGAGCAAGGGCACCCTGGGCGCCACCCTGCTCGAGCTCCAGAAGATCTTCGAATCCGGAAAGTCGAAGCACGTCATCGAGGCCAAGCGGGACGGCCGGAAGGAACCCCCCGATCCCGGCGGCGGCAAGCCCTGAAAGGGGCTCACCCCTCGAAGGCCCGGAATCGCGCCCCCTCGGGCACGTCGAGGCCGAAGACATTCCGCAGGGTGGGGATCACCTCGTCGGGCGCCAGTTCGCGGCCCTCGACGTCCTCCCCGCGGATCTCGGCATAGGCGAGGTTGCGGAGGATGCGGCGCACCGAGGTCCCGGCCAGCTGGGCGGTGAGGGTCTTCACGAAACGCGATCCGGGGTGGGTGCTCGTGTAGTGGTTGGCCAGCTCGAAATCCACGGGGAACCGCGCCTCGGCCCGGAAGGCGTAGAGGTCCTCCCAGGCGCCACCGTGGATGGACTGGAGCACCTTCAGCCCCTCCGCCTCGTCGACCACCCTGTAGGTGTTGAGGAACTGGGCCTGGGGCCGGCCATCCAGCAGGATCGGATGCAGCAGGCCCTCGCCGCCGAAGCCGACGTCCACGAGCCAGTGCAAGCCCTCCAGCCGGACCAGCAGCAGCATGTGCGTGCGCGGAAGGGGCTCCGTCGCGCCCAGGCGCACCCGGGCCTCGCAGGGGATGGCCTCGAAGCCCGCCGCTTGCAGGGCCGCCAGGAACAGGCTGTTCTGCTCGAAGCAGTAGCCGCCGCGCCGGCGCCGCACCAGCTTGTCCTGGAGGGAGGCCAGATCGAGGCGGATGGGAAGACCCATCTGGATGTCGAGGTTCTCGAAGGGGATGGTGGTGGCATGGGCCAGGTGCAGGGCCTGCAGCGTGGCCAGGTCGGGGCGGGTTTCGCCCGCGAAGCCGATGCGCCGGAGGTAGGCTCCCAGATCGAAGTCAGCGGCCATCCTTCGCCCCCCACGCATCGAGGTTCCGCCGGATCTGGGCGGCGTGGATCTCCAGGTGCTCCGCATAGGTCCGGAGCCAGTCGTCGGTGCCGTAGTCCCCGCTGTGCGTGTGCCGGCCCATCCGGCCCCAGGCCGCCTCCGGCACTCCGGCCAGCGCAGCATGGGTGTGGGCCCGCACGGCCTCCACCAGACGCAGGGCCAGCTCGGGATCGGCGGCGTGGTAGTCGAAGCGCCGGGCCCACTCGTTCTCGTCGTAGCCGACGATGAGGGGATCCGGGTCGGCCAGCAGCAGGCGGATGCGGATGGCCGCATGGGTCTCCGAATCCGCGCAGTGGAGCACCACCTCCTGGGCGCTCCAGCGCCCTTCGCCGGGGCGCCAGGTCCGGGCGTCCGCGGGCATGTCCAGCCAGGCCTGCCGGAGGAGGGCCGGCCCCGTGCGGTACCGTTCGAGCAGGGCGTTTCGGGCGGGGGCATCCAGCGACATGGGCTCTCCGGTTCCAGGATGGCCGGGCGGCGGGGAAATAAAAGCCTCATGACACGAGGCCTTTGTGCTTTGATGGACCACATTCCCCGGAGGTCCCATGCGCGGTTCGATGGCCTGCCTCACCCTGGCTCTCGTCCTCCTGCCCCTGAGGGCCGGCGACCGCGTCACCGGCCGGGCCTTCGCCACCCGCTCGGAGGTGGCGGCCCAGCACGGCATGGCCTGCACCAGCCAGCCCCTGGTCACCCAGATCGCCCTGGACGTGCTGAAGCGGGGCGGCTCCGCCGTGGACGCAGCCATCGCCGCCGATGCGGCCCTGGGCCTCATGGAGCCCACGGGCTCGGGCATGGGGGGCGACCTCTTCGCCCTCGTGTGGGACGCGAAAACGAAAAAACTTTACGGTCTGAACGCCAGCGGCCGGTCGCCGAAGGCCCTCACCCTCGCCCACTTCAAGGCGCTCGGCCTCACCCACATCCCGCCCCACGGCCCCCTGCCCGTCTCGGTGCCCGGCTGCGTGGACGGCTGGTTCGAGCTGCACGGCAGATTCGGCAAACTGCCCATGACGGAGGTGCTGGCCCCCGCCATCCGCTATGCGCGGGAAGGCTTCCCGGTGTCCGACCTCATCGCCTACTACTGGGACCGCAGCGTACCCGCGCTGGGCAAGTACCCGGGCTTCCTGGAGACCTTCACGGTGGACGGGAAGCGCGGCCCCCGCAGCGGCGAGGTGTTCCGCAACCCGCGCCTGGCCGCCACCCTGGAGACCGTGGCGAAGGGCGGCCGGGACGCCTTCTACAAGGGCGAGATCGCCCGCAGGATCGCCACCTACATGAAGGCCCAGGGCGGCTTCCTCAGCTATGACGACCTCGCCTCGCACCACTCGGAGTGGGTGCAGCCCCTCTCCGTGAACTACCGCGGCTACGACGTGTGGGAGCTGCCGCCCAACGGCCAGGGCATCGCCGCGTTGCAGATGCTGAACATCCTCGAGGGCTACGACTTCTCGCAGATCCCCTTCGGCAGCCCCCGCCACGTCCACCTCTTCACCGAGGCCAAGAAGCTCGTCTTCGAGGACCGGGCGAAGTTCTATGCCGATCCCGCCTTCGCCAAGGTGCCCGTGGCCTGGCTCCTGTCCAAGGAATACGCCGCCCAGCGGCGGGCCCTCATCAACGAGACCCGCGCCTCGCGTCGCCTGGAGGCGGGCCATCCGCCCCTGAAGGAAGGCGACACCATCTACCTCACCACCGCGGATGGCGAAGGCAACATGGTGAGCCTCATCCAGAGCAACTACCGCGGCATGGGCAGCGGCATGACGCCGGGCGACCTGGGCTTCTGCCTCCAGGACCGCGGCGAGCTGTTCACCCTGGAGGAGGGCCAGGCCAACACCTACGCCCCTGGCAAGCGGCCCTTCCACACCATCATCCCGGCCTTCATCACCAGGGACGGCGAGCCCTTTCTCAGCTTCGGCGTCATGGGCGGCGAATTCCAGCCCATCGGCCATGTGCAGATCGTCATGGACCTCATCGACTTCCACATGGACGCCCAGGAGGCGGGGGACGCGCCGCGCATGAGCCACGACGGCTCCCCCGAGCCCACCGGCGAGAAGGGGAAGCTGCCCGGCACCATCCAGCTGGAGAGCGGCTTCCCCTACGAGACCGTGCGCGCCCTCATGGACATGGGCCACGGCGTGGGCTGGATGCTGGGCGGCTACGGCGGCTACCAGGGCATCCGCTGGGATCCGAAGCAGAAGGTCTTCTTCGGCGCCAGCGAGAGCCGGAAGGACGGGCAGGCGGCGGGGTACTAGCCACGCACCCCGAGGTTCCCACCGACATCCCAGCCTGCTGCGAACTCCCAAAGCGGCTCTCTTTCCTGCCCCCGAGGGGTAGAATGGGGATTCGGACCGCGCCGGGCGGCGCACTCTGGGGGAGATGACCGTGCTTCAAGCCTACCGTCAACACGTCGCCGAACGCGCCATCCAGGGCATTCCCGCCCTTCCCCTGACCGAGGCCCAGACCCACGAGCTGGTTGATCTCCTCATGGCCCCGCCCGCCGGCGAGGAGGCCTTCCTCCTGGAGCTGCTCGTCCATCGCGTGCCCGCCGGCGTGGACGACGCCGCCCGGGTGAAGGCCGGCTTCCTGGATGCCGTGGCCAAGGGCAAGGAGGCCTGCCCCCTGGTGAGCCGGGAGAAGGCCACGGAGCTGCTGGGCACCATGCTGGGCGGCTTCAACGTGAAACCCCTCATCGACCTGCTGGACGACGCCAAGGTGGGCGCCCTGGCGGCCGAGGGCCTGAAGAAGACCCTCCTCATCTTCGACGCCTTCCGGGACGTGAAGGCCAAGGCCGACAAGGGCAACGCCCACGCCAAGGCCGTGCTGCAGAGCTGGGCCGAGGCCGAGTGGTTCACCAGCCGGCCCGAGGTTCCGAAGAGCCTGACCGTCACCATCTTCAAGGTGTCCGGCGAGACAAACACGGACGATCTCTCCCCCGCGCCCGACGCCTGGAGCCGCCCCGACATCCCCCTCCACGCCCTGGCCATGCTGAAGAACGCCCGGCCCGGCATCGAGCCCGACGAGCCCGGCAAGGTGGGCCCGCTCAAACAGCTGGAGGCCCTGAAGGCCAAGGGCCACCTCATCGCCTACGTGGGCGACGTGGTGGGCACCGGCTCCAGCCGCAAGTCCGCCACCAACTCCGTGCTGTGGTTCACGGGCGAGGACATCCCCTTCGTGCCCAACAAGCGCTTCGGCGGCGTCTGCCTGGGCTCCAAGATCGCCCCCATCTTCTACAACACCATGGAGGACGCGGGCGCCCTGCCCATCGAGCTGGACGTCTCGAAGATGGAGATGGGCGACGTGGTGGAGCTGCGTCCCTACGAGGGCAAGGCCCTGAAGAACGGCCAGGTCGTCGCCGAGTTCAAGGTGAAGTCCGACGTGCTCTTCGACGAGGTCCGCGCCGGCGGCCGCATCCCCCTCATCATCGGCCGCGGCCTCACCGCCAAGGCCCGCCAGGCCCTGGGCCTGCCCGCCTCCACGGTCTTCCGTCTTCCGGCCGTCCCGAAGGACACCGGCAAGGGCTTCAGCCTCGCCCAGAAGATGGTGGGCCGCGCCTGCGGCGTCACCGGCATCCGCCCCGGCACCTACTGCGAGCCGCGGATGACCACCGTGGGCTCCCAGGACACCACGGGCCCCATGACCCGCGACGAGCTGAAGGACCTCGCCTGCCTCCAGTTCTCCGCCGACATGGTGATGCAGTCCTTCTGCCATACGGCGCCCTACCCGAAGCCGGTGGACGTGAAGACCCACCGCGAGCTGCCCCCCTTCATCACGAACCGCGGCGGCGTGTCCCTCAACCCCGGCGACGGCGTCATCCACTCCTGGCTGAACCGCCTACTGCTGCCCGACACCGTGGGCACCGGCGGCGACTCCCACACCCGCTTCCCCATCGGCATCTCCTTCCCCGCGGGCTCGGGCCTGGTGGCCTTCGCCGCCGCCACCGGCGTGATGCCCCTGGACATGCCGGAGTCCGTGCTGGTGCGATTCAAGGGCGAGCTGCAGCCCGGCGTCACGCTGCGGGATCTCGTGAACGCCATCCCCTACTACGCCATCCAGCAGGGCCTCCTCACGGTGGAGAAGAAGGGCAAGAAGAACGTCTTCAGCGGCCGCATCCTCGAGATCGAGGGCCTGCCCAAGCTGAAGGTGGAACAGGCCTTCGAGCTCTCCGACGCCTCCGCCGAGCGCTCCGCCGCGGGCTGCACCGTGCGCCTCGACAAGGAACCGATCATCGAATACATGACGTCGAACATCACGCTCATGAAGTGGATGATCGCCAACGGCTATGAGCACCGCGAGACGCTGGAGCGCCGCATCAAGGCCATGGAGGCCTGGATCGCGAAGCCCGAGCTGCTGGCGCCGGACGCCGACGCCGAGTACGCCGCCGTCATCGAGATCGACCTGGCGGACGTGAAGGAGCCCCTGGTGGCCTGCCCCAACGATCCCGACGACATCAAGAAGCTGTCGGACGTGGCCGGCGACAAGATCGACGAGGTGTTCATCGGCTCCTGCATGACGAACATCGGCCACTTCCGCGCCGCCGGGAAGCTGCTGGACGGCAAGACCGACGTGCCCACGCGCCTGTGGATCGCGCCCCCCACGAAGATGGACGCCTACGTCCTCACCCAGGAGGGCTACTACGGCATCCTGGGCCGCACCGGCGCCCGGATGGAGATGGCGGGCTGCTCCCTGTGCATGGGCAACCAGGCGCAGATCCGCAAAGGCAGCACGGCCATGTCCACCTCCACCCGCAACTTCCCCAACCGCCTGGGCATCGACACCCGCGTCTACCTGGGCTCCGCGGAGCTGGCCGCCATCTGCGCCCTGCTGGGCCGGATCCCCACGGTGGCCGAATACATGGAGCAGATCGGCATCGTCGGCCAGAAGGCCGCCGACATCTACCGCTACATGAACTTCGACCAGATCCCCGACTTCCGGGAGCTCGCGGACACCGTGAAGCTCTAGCCTCCACCTCTGGACGGGACCCCGGGCCGCCCATGGCGGCCCGGGGTCCCCGCCTGTACGCTGGGCCGGATCCCTGACCTGTGGTATGCTCCTCAGTCCGAGCAAGCCAACCACCTTTCGGGGGGTTCCCATGGGGATCTTTGAGGGCCACATCCGCGTGCACGAGGGCGACCGCTTCGCGCTGGTGGCCTCGCGCTGGAACGATTTCATCGTGGAGCGCCTCGTCGAGGGCGCCAAGGACTGCATCCTCCGCCACGGCGGCCACGACGAGCAGATGGACCTCATCCGCGTCCCCGGCAGCTTCGAGCTGCCCCAGGCGGCCCAGCTGGCCGCCCGCAGCGGTCGCTATGCCGGCGTGGTGGTGCTGGGCTCCGTCATCCGCGGCGGCACGCCCCACTTCGACATGATCGCCGCCGAGGTCACCAAGGGCTCGGCCCAGGTGGCCCTGGACACCGACGTGCCTCTCACCTTCGGTGTGCTCACCACGGATTCAGTAGAGCAGGCCATCGACCGGGCCGGCGCCAAGATGGGCAACAAGGGCTGGGAAGCCGCCCAGAGCCTCCTCGAGATGGTGGACCTGGGCCATGCCCTCAAGGGTTCGAAGGGACGTAAGTAGATGGGTGTCCGCCGACGGGGGCGCGAATACGCGCTCCAGATGCTCTACGCCATGGACGTGACCGGCTACCAGCCGGACCAGGTCTTCGCGGGCTTCTATGCCATCCAGGACCTGAACCGGGACGCCTTCTACTACGCCCGGCGGCTGGTGGATGGCGTGCATGGCCACCTCGACGAGATCGACACTGCCCTGACCCGGTACGCCGAGCACTGGAAGATCCACCGCATGGCCGTGGTGGACCGGAACCTCCTCCGCCTGGGCCTCTACGAGCTCATGTTCGTGAAGGAGATCCCCTTCCCCATCGTCATCAACGAGGCGCTGGAGATCGTGAAGGAGTTCAGCGACCAGGAAGGCACGCAATTCCTGAACGGCATCCTGGATGCCGCGAGGAAAGAATTCCGGGCGGAAGAAACCGGCCCCCGAAGCCGCCGGAAGGCGGAAGTCCCCGAGCCTGAAGAAGAATCCTGAGATGCCTGACCCGAGGGGCTTTGCTATGCTCGTTCCCTTCCCCCGAACGGTCCGCACGCTGGAGTTTCCATGAGCACCTCCCGCAAGAAACCCGTCCCCGCCAAGAAGCCCGCGACCCCGCGACCCGCCGGTCCCCAGACCGTGGGCCTGGAGGAGATCAAGGCCCTCATCGCCCTCGTGGGCCGCGAACCCTTCCAGGAGTTCGAATTCGAGGCCGGCGACATGCGCTTCCGGATCCGCAAGGACGGGCCGGCCCCCGTGGTGTCCATGCAGGCCCCGGTGATGATGGGCGCCCCCGCCGTCCACCACCTGCCCGTGCCCTCCATGCCCAGCATGCCCGTGGCCCCTGCCGCCCCCGAGGTCCCCGCGGACGAGCCCGGCATCCACTACGTCACCAGCCCCATCGTCGGCACCTTCTACCGCGCCCCCAACCCGACGTCCGCCCCCTACGCCCAGCCCGGCGACTTCGTGAAGCCCGGCCAGACGCTCTGCATCATCGAGGCCATGAAGCTCATGAACGAGATCGAGAGCGATGTGGCCGGCGAGGTCGTCAAGGTCCTCGTGGAGAACGGCCAGCCCGTGGAGTACGGCGAACGCCTCTTCGCCGTGCGGATCGGGTAGGCCATGAGCGCCGCCATCAAGCGCAAGGGAACGCGGCCCGCCGCCGTCCCCGAGGGCGCCCCGCCCTTCAAGAAGGTGCTCATCGCGAACCGGGGCGAGATCGCCCTGCGGGTGATCCTCGCCTGCAAGGAGCTGGGCATCCAGACCGTGGCCGTCTATTCCGAGGCCGACCGGAACGCCCTCCACGTGCGGTTCGCCGACGAGGAGGTGTGCATCGGGCCTCCGCCCTCCTCCAAGTCCTACCTGAACATCCCCCAGGTCATCGCAGCGGCCGAGGTCACCGGCGCCGAGGCGATCCATCCCGGCTACGGGTTCCTCAGCGAGAACGCCCACTTCGTGGAAGTGTGCCTCGCCTGCGGCATCAACTTCATCGGTCCCAGCGCCGAGATCATCCGGAAGATGGGCAACAAGGCCCAGGCCAAGGCCACCATGCAGGCAGCGGGCGTCCCTCTCATGCCAGGCAGCGATGGCGTGGTCGAGACGGTGGATGAGGCCCTGGTGGTCGCCGAGCAGATCGGCTACCCCGTTATCGTGAAGGCCAGCGCCGGCGGCGGCGGGCGCGGCATGCGCATCGTGAACTCCCCCGAGGAGCTGCCGGACCTGTACCACACCGCCCGCAGCGAGGCGAAGGGCGCCTTCGGCGACGACAGCGTCTACATGGAGAAGTACCTCCTGGAGCCCCGCCACATCGAGGTCCAGATCATGGGGGACCTCTTCGGCAACGTCGTCCACCTCGGCGAGCGCGAGTGCTCCATCCAGCGCCGCCACCAGAAGCTCATCGAGGAGAGCCCCAGCGCCGCCCTGGATCCCGACCTGCGCCGCCGCATCTGCGAAACGGCGGTACGGGCGGCCAAGGCCGTGGGCTACTACAACGCCGGCACCATCGAGTTCCTGCTCGACAAGCGCGGCGACTTCTTCTTCATGGAGATGAACACCCGCGTGCAGGTGGAGCATCCCGTCACCGAGCTGGTCACGGGCATCGACATCGTGAAGGAGCAGCTCCACATCGCCGCGGGCCGGAAGCTGAGCTTCACCCAGGAACAGGTCGTCCAGAAGGGGCACGCCATCGAGTGCCGCATCAACGCCGAGGATCCCTTCAAGTTCACCCCCTGCCCCGGCCGCATCACCGCGCTGAACTTCCCCGGCGGACCCGGCATCCGCGTGGACACGGCCATGCACCAGGACGCGGTCATCCCGCCCCACTACGATTCCATGGTGGCCAAGCTGATCGCCTACGGCGCCGACCGGAGCGAGGCCATCGCCCGCATGCGCCGGGCCCTGGACACCCTCGTCATCGAGGGCATCAAGACCACGGCGCCCCTGCACCGCCGCATCATGGACCATCCGGATTTCATCTCCGGAGCCTTCTCCACCAAGTGGATGGAAATCTTTCTCGAGGAACTGAAGCAGGAGCAGCAGGCCTGATTCCCGACAGACGGGAGCCGTGCCGCCATCGCTCAGTTGGCCGAAGCGGATGCGGGTCGCGAGCGGACAGGCCTGAATGGCTTGTCGCGAGTGGGGCCCCGCACCGCTGAGAGTCGCAACCCGGTTGGCCACGGCCCACCTCGGTGTCATTCAGGTGGGCCGAAAACCCGATAGACTGGATTCGTGCCGCTATAGCTCAGTTGGTAGAGCGCCCGCCTTGTAAGCGGATGGTCGTTGGTTCAATTCCGACTAGCGGCTCCAATCCCCCGGGAGCCCCATGGACCTCCACGCCCAGACCCGATCGTGAGCCAATCTCCCCGCCCCAGCCTGCTCCGCTCCGCGGGGGTCGTCGGCCTGATGACCCTGCTGAGTCGCCTGTCGGGCCTGGCCCAGACGTTTTTCCTCAGCCACTTCCTCGGCGCGGGCGCCGCGGCGGATGCCTACGCCGTGGCCTTCCGGCTGCCCGCCCTGCTGCGGCGGTTCACGGCCGAGGGGACCATGACGGCCGCCTTCCTGCCCACCCTCGCCGAGGCGGAGGCCGCCGAGGGCGAATCCGCCGTGCGGGCCGTGGCGGCGCGGTTCCTGGGCACCCTGCTGACGATCCTCCTGGGCGGGGTGGTGCTGGTGATCGTCCTGATGACGCCCCTGGCCCACCTGCTCACGATGGGAAGGCCCGCGGCCCAGGGGACCCTGACCGCCTTCCTGGCCCGCATCATGTTCCCCTACCTGGCCCTGGTCAGCGTCACGGCGGGGTTCGCCGGCCTGCTGAACCTGCGCCACCGCTTCGCCCTGGCGGCGTCGGTCTCCATCTTCTGGAACCTGGCCTTCATCGGCTTCGGCTGGGGCACCCTCCATGTGCTGCGGCGGAGCGGCCCGGTCCCCATGGAGACGGTCGCCTTCATCTGCGCGCTCGGGGTGCTCGTGGGCGGCGTGGTGCAGCTGCTGGTCCTCGTGCCCGCCGTGCGCCGGGAGGGCTTCGGTCTCGCCTTCGGGTTGCACCTCCGGGATCCCTGGGTCGCCCGGACCCTGCGGCGCATGGGCCCGGGCCTGCTGGCGGCGGGCATCTACCCCATCAACGCCCTCATCAGCCTCACCCTGGCCTCGGAACTGCCCACCGGCGCCCAGATGGTGCTCTACAACAGCGGCATGATGGGCGAGATGGTGATGGGCCTCTTCGCCATGAGCCTGGCCACCGCCGGCCTCCCGACCCTCTCCCGCCAGGCCGAGGCCCGGGACTGGCCCGCCATGAACCGCAGCCTGGCCCAGGCGGTTTCGGCCTCGCTGCTGCTGGTCCTGCCCGCCTCCGTGGGCCTCGCCGTGCTGTCCCGGCCCATCTGCGCCCTGCTCTTCCGGACCGGCGCCTACTCCCCGGCCGCCTCGGACTGGACGGCCACCACCCTCGTCTTCCAGTGCGTGGGCCTGGCCTTCGTGGCCGCCCAGCGCCTGGGCAACCAGGCCCTCTACGCCTTGAAGGATTACCGCGGACCGGCCGCCATCGCGGGCCTGACCATGGTGCTGAACGTGGGGTTGAGCCTCGCCCTGCTGAAGCCCCTGGGCACCGGCGGCCTGGCCCTGGCCAACGGGCTGGCCAGCCTCGCCGGCGTGCTGGGGCTGGTGCTCCGGCTGCGCCCGCGCCTTCCCGGCCTCCGCCTGGGCCCGATGGCCAGCGCCGCCCTGCGCGCCCTCGGCGCCTGCCTCCTCATGGGCCTCGTCGCCTGGGGCGGCGCCCATGCCCTGGCCCTGGACCTCCCCTACGCCTTCGCCCGGCCCACCCTCGCGCTCCGGCTCCTCCCCCTCGTGGTGCTGTGCGCCGGGTTCTACGCCGCCGCCGCCGCGGGCTTCGGCCATCCCGAGGCACGGGCCCTGCTCGGAAAGGCGAGGCAGAAGCTCGGGCGGGGCTGAGGGCACCGGCCAGGCTGGTCCCCGGGACACTCATCCTCCGCGCCGCTCTCCCGTAGGCCATCCGAATCCCAGGAGCCGCCATGCCCACCCGCAAGGAGACCCTCTGGTTCATCGCCCTCACCCTGCCCCTGAGCTGGGCGGTCGGGGCCTGGTGGCTGCACGACGAACGCCACGGCCAGCTCCT
>Ga0208789_1000974_pt1 | contig 19719 bp, 15 predicted proteins | sample Methanotroph_Enr_FD_187368 | JGI IMG/M metagenome (GOLD analysis project Ga0208789, IMG submission 187368) | Enriched soil microbial communities from Old Woman Creek wetland in Ohio, USA - Methanotroph_Enrichment_5 (SPAdes) (version 2) | ecosystem: Environmental > Terrestrial > Soil > Wetlands...
ATCAGGGCCGGGGCGAAGACGGAGGCCTCGGGCAGCTGGAAGGGCTCCGGCGCCGCGTGGGGGTGGTCCTTCGGCAGGCTCGTCCCCAGGATGCCCAGCAGGACGAAGAGGCCCGCGAGATACCAGCCAATGGGTGCGAAGCCCCAGTGCTGCTGGATCCACAGGCCGAGCACCGGCCCCACCACGACGCCGCCGGGGCTGGCCAGCCCGTAGAGGCTCATGCCGTCCGTCTGGCGGGATTCGGGCAGGACCGCGCCCAGGCTGGCCATGGTGGCCGTCAGGAGGCCCGACCAGACCACACCGTGGGGGAACGCTAGGAGGTAGAAGCCCCAGCGGTTCGTCAGCAGGGCGTAGGCGGCCAGGAAGGCGCCATAGCCCAGCGCGCAGGCCACCACCATCCGCCGGTGCCCGATCCGGTCGCCCAGCGACCCGGTGAAGAGGGCTCCGGTGGCGCTGCCGGCCGTGAACAGGCTCATGAACCGGCCGCTCTCCCCCAGCGAGGCCCCCAGTTCCCGCAGACGGAGGGGCACCGTGGGGAAGAGCTGGAAGGCGGCGAAGAAGGTGAGGAAGGTCAGGGCCCAGATGAGCAGGAACCCCCGGGTCCAGAGGCGGGGCTGCGCGGCAGGGGCTTGGGCCTCGGAGTGATCTCTCATGGCTACCAGGATCCCACGGGAAACGGGGGGCGGGCCCAGCCACGCAGACCACTGATAGGTGCGGGGATGCTGGGGGTTCCAGCGCCTGGCCGGTATGCTGGAAGTTCCCTCCGAGGTCCCCATGCAGCTCGACCAGTTCCACGCGGAAACCGAACGCATCAGGAAGGGCGGCGCCCCCAAGGCCCACGAGAAGAACGCCGAGGCCGGCAAGCTCTTCGCGCGGGAGCGCATCCGGTTGCTGGTGGACGAGGGCAGCTTCGTGGAGGATGGTCTCTTCGCGAACGCGCTCCACAAGGATCTCCCGGCCGATGGCGTGGTGACCGGGACGGCCCTGGTGGCCGGCCGCCCGGTGGCCCTCATGGCCAATGACAGCACCATCAAGGCCGGCAGCTGGGGTGCCCGCACCGTTGAGAAGATCATCCGCATCCAGGAAGTGGCGATGCGCATGAAGATCCCCATGCTCTACCTGGTGGACAGCGCCGGGGCCCGCATCACGGACCAGCTCGACATGTTCCCCGGACGGCGCCACGCCGGGACCATCTTCCACATGGAGGTAGCGCTCTCGGGCCTGGTGCCCCAGGTCTGCCTGCTCTTTGGGCCCTCCGCGGCCGGTGGGGCCTACATTCCGGCCTTCTGCGACGTGGTGATGATGGTGGAGGGCAACGCCAGCATGTACCTGGGTTCGCCGCGCATGGCCGAGATGGTCATCGGCGAGAAGATCTCGCTCGAAGACCTCGGTGGCGCCCGCATGCACTGCTCTGTGAGCGGCTGCGGCGACTTCCTTTGCAAGACCGAACAGGAGGCCATCGCCCTCTGCCGCCAGTACCTGGCCTACTTCCCCCAGCACTGCGAGGACGCGCTCCCCAGCCACGAGCCCATGCCCGTGTCCCCCAAGGCCAAGGACCTGCGGACCCTCGTGCCGAAGGACATCAACAGCCCCTTCCAGATGAAGGACTTCATCGAAGGCCTGGTGGACGAGGGCAGCTTCCTGGAGATCAAGAAGCTCTACGCCGGGGAGATGATCACCGGTCTGGCGCGCATGGACGGTCGTCCGGTGGGCATCCTGGCGAACCAACCGCGGGTGAAGGGCGGCGTGCTCTTCGTGGACAGCGCCGACAAGGCCACCCGCTTCATCACCCTCTGCGACGCCTTCGGCATTCCGCTCGTCTTCCTCAGCGACGTGCCGGGCTTCATGATCGGCAGCGCCGTGGAGAAGCAGGGCATCATCCGCCACGGGGCCAAGATGATCAGTGCCATGGCCGGCTGCAGCACGCCGCGCTTCTGTGTGGTGGTGCGCAAGGCCTACGGGGCGGGCCTCTACGCCATGAGTGGGCCGGGCTTCGACCCCGACGCCACCCTGGCCCTGCCCACGGCCAGCATCGCCGTCATGGGCGCCGAGGCCGCCGTGAACGCGGTCTTCGCCAACAAGATCGCGGAGAAGCCGGAGGAGGAGCGGGCGGCCTACGTCCAGCAGCTCCGGGACGAGTACAACGAGGACATCGACCTGAAGAAGCTCGGCGCCGATCTCCATGTGGACGCCATCGTGGATCCCGCTGACCTGCGCACCGAACTGATCCTGCGCCTGGGCCGGGCCCGGCGCCGCGAGGCCTGGCCTGCGAAACGGCGCAGCGTGACCCCGGTGTAGGTTTCCTGGCGGAAGGCGGGGGCCGCTACTTCCGGAGGAAGATCCGTCCCTCCTTCACCACGAGCAGCACGCGGTCGATGGCCGTGATGTCCTTGAGCACGTCCCCTCGGACGGCCACCAGGTCGGCGGTCATGCCCGGTTCCAGGCTGCCGATCCGGTCCCCCAGGCCCAGCAGGTCCGCGGCGCCGGAGGTGGCCGTCCGGAGGGCGTCCACAGGGCTGAGGCCCGATTCGACGTAGGCCAGGAGGGGCCCCTTGGAGGCCTCTCCCCGGGTCATCGTCCCGATCCTGAAATAGGCATCGGAGCCCATGGCGATGGGCACGCCGAGGCGCCGGGCGAGGGTCAGGCGCTGGCGGGCCCGCTGCATCGCCGCGTCCAGGTAGGCCCGGGCCTCGGGAGTCCCGGCGAAGTACGGGATGTCCCGGGCCGGGAAATCCGTGGGCACCAGGTAGATCCGCTTTGCGGCCATGGTCCTGGCCTGGGCCTCCGTGAGCCGGTAGGCATGCTCGACCGAATCCACGCCCGCCTCGATGGCGGCATCGACCGCCTTCGGGCTGATGGCCTTGCCGTCCCACACCCGGGTCGCCCGGATCGCCAGCTTGTCCGTCCCCGGATGGCCGGCTCCCGCCCAGGCGCATCCGAGCGACAACAGGAAGGCAAGGGCGGTTCTCATGCGGGCTCCGGGTGATATGAGGCTTCGCACAGGATCCCCGAAGGCCTGGACGGAGAAAGGCCCGCTCTTCCCGGCCTTGATTACGCTGATATCATCAATCCATCATTTCAGCGCACAACCAGCGGGAGGGTCCATGACCATCCAACCTTCATCTCAGGCCCCGGGAACGGGAGAGGTCCAGATGAATGGGGGATGGCGGGGCGCCCGGCTCGCGCCCGCCCTCATCACGCTGGCGGTCGGGATCGTGCTCTACTTCGGCCTGCCGGGCCTGGTCCCGGTGCCCGACGCCAAGCTGTTCGTCGGACAGCCTGCGCCGCCAAAGCCCGCAGCGGCCGCGCCCCTGAAGGCGGGCCTGCCCGGACTCCGCCTCGCTCCCGTGACCGTGACGGCACCGGTGGAGAAGCCCCGGGCCATGACCCGGGCGGAGGCCGAAGTCAAGGAGAAGGCGGAGACGGAAGCGAAAGCCTGGGCGGATTCCGAAGCGAAGGCCAAGGCGGATGCCGAGGCGAAGGTGAAGGCGGAAGCGGAGGCCAAGACCAAGGCTGCAGCCGAGGCAAAGCGCCGGGCGGACTGGGTGAAGGGCCTCCACCTCTTCGCCATCTTCGTCACCACCATCCTGGGCATCATCCTCAAGCCATTGCCCATGGGGGCGGTGGCCATGATCGGCATCGCGGTGACGGCCCTCAGCGGGACGCTCAGCATCGCGGATTCCATGAGCGGCTTCTCGGATGTGGTGATCTGGCTCATCGTGCTGGCCTTCTTCATTTCCCGCGGGTTCATCAAGACGGGCCTGGGCGCCCGCATCGCCTACAACTTCATGGCCCTCCTGGGACGGCGGACCCTTGGCCTGAGCTACGGCCTCGCCGCCACGGACCTGGTGCTGTCCCCGGCCATCCCCAGCAACACCGCCCGGGCCGGCGGCATCGTCATGCCCGTCATGGCCTCCCTGGCCCGCGCCTACGGCAGCCGCCCGGATGACGGCACCGCCCGGAAGATGGGATCGTTCCTCACCCTCACCGCCTACCAGGTGGACTGCGTCACCAGCGCCATGTTCCTCACGGCCATGGCTGCCAATCCCCTGGCCCAGAAGCTGGCGGGCGACCTGAAGGTGGACATCACCTGGGGCGGCTGGGCCCTCGCTGCCCTGGTGCCGGGCCTGATCTCCCTCCTGGTGGTGCCCTTCGTGATCTATCGGCTGCACCGCCCCGAGATCACGGAGACCCCCGAGGCCGTGGAGATCGCCAAGGGCCGCTTGGCGGAGCTGGGGCCCGTCAAGCGCCAGGAGTGGATGATGCTGGGCGTGTTCGTGCTGCTGCTGGTGCTGTGGATCTTCGCCAAGCCGCTGGGCGATATCAATCCCACCACCTCGGCTCTCGTCGGGCTGGCCGTGCTGCTCCTCAGCGGCGTCCTCGACTGGGAGGACATCAAGAAGGAGACCGGGGCCTGGGACACGCTGGTCTGGTTCGCGGCCCTGGTGATGATGGCGGCCTTCCTCAACAAGCTGGGGATGGTCCCCTGGTTCAGCAAGACCATGGGCGGCATGGTGGCGGGCAAGGGCTGGATCGCGGCCTTCCTGGTGCTGGCCCTGGTCTACTTCTACAGCCACTATTTCTTCGCCAGCAACACGGCCCACGTGGCCTCCATGTACGCCGCCTTCCTGGGTGTGTCCGTGGTCGCGGGCGCCCCGCCGGTGCTGGCCGCCCTGGTCCTGGCCTTCTTCAGCAACCTCTTCGCGGGGATGACGCACTACGGGACGGGGCCCGCCCCGGTACTCTTCGGAACCGGCTATGTGGAGGTCGGCACGTGGTGGCGGATGGGGCTGCTCATCAGCGTCATCAACATCGTGATCTGGGTGGGGATCGGCGGCCTCTGGTGGAAGGTGCTGGGGCTCTGGTAGGCGCCGACCATCCCGTCTTTAGGAGTATCCTGCCTCCCGGACCCTCCGGGAGGCAGCGATGTTCCGTCGCGTGGACGACTTCAAGACCATCTGGGCTCAGGAGGCGGAGAAGACCCTCGCCGCCCTTGCCGCCATCCCCGATGCCGCGGCCCATCAGGCCGTGGACGAGCACCACCGGAACCTGCGCCGCCTTGCCTGGCACCTGGTGGAGACCGTGCTGGAACTCCCCCAGAACCTCGGTCTCAGGGTGAAGGGCCCGGTGTCCCTCGGGCCCGATGGATTCATCGGCGCCCCGCCGCCCACCATGGCCGAGATCGCCGAGATCTACCGCGCCGTGAGCGATTCCCTCCTCGACCACATCGGCTCCTGGAGCAACACGGAGCTGGGCCGGAACTTCACCCTCTATGGCGAGACCTGGACTGGAGCCTTCGCCCTCTACGTGCTGGTGTCCCACCAGACCCACCACCGCGGCCAGATGACCGTCCTCATGCGGCAGGCCGGATTGCACATCCCCAGCATCTATGGGCCGACCAAGGAAGGCTGGGCGGCTATCGGGATGGAGCCCCCGAAGATCTGACGGCCTGGGCGGCCCTGTGATACGGTGGTGATCATCCAATCCCGGAGGACCCATGCGATGGCTGCTGGCCGGTTGCCTTGCCATGTCCCTGAGCGCCGCCCCTCCCCAGGCGAAGGACTGCATCGAATGCCATGACACCGTGAACCTGGAGCGGTTCAGGACCCGTTCCCACGGCGGGCTGGCCTGCGTGAACTGCCACACGGCCATCAAGGCGATCCCCCACGACGAGAAGCTCCCGCAGGTCCAATGCGGACGCTGCCACAAGCACGAGGCGGAGGACTACGCCCAGAGCGCCCATGGTGTGGCGCGCAAGCAGGGCAACGAGCGGGCGCCCTGGTGCACCACCTGCCACGGTCCTGCCCACGAGATCGTCTCCCCCCGGGATCCCGTCTCGAAGGTGGCCCGGCAGCACATGGCCGCCACCTGCGGTACCTGCCACCCCAAGGACTTCCTGGCCCGGGTGGACCAGAGCCTGCCCCACCGGGCCTCGCGCATGGGCATCCAGAAGGGGAACATCAAGTAGGCCAAACGGGGGATCCGCGCCCGGAGGGGATGGTTGTATCCGGTCGAGGGCCTTGCGCCTGAATGGGCGAAAGCCAAAGCACAGATCCTGGTTGTCCGCGACCCGCTACGGCTTGATCCAGTAGCGGCAGTCCGGGTCCACATGGTTCAGCAGGATCTTCAGGTTACGTGTCTCGATGAACTCGTCCACGGCCTTGCGGCAGCCATCGTACGTGCCGTAGTCGTCGATGATGACGATGCCGGAGCTGACCACCTGGTCATAGAGATGCTGGAGGCAAACCTTGGTGGAGGCGTACCAGTCCCCATCCAGCCTCAGGATGGCGATGGGTCCGATCTTCGGTGCTTCCTGCGGGAGTGTGTCCTGGAACCAGCCCGGGTGGTAATGGATCCGGTCCTTGTCGTACCCGATGGTGGTCTCGAGCAGCTCGCGGTTTCCCTCCAGGGTTCCTGGTCCTCCAAAGGCATCGTAGATTCCAGTGAGCGCCTTGAGATTGCCCTCCGTCCCCCCCTTGTTCTTGGTCCAGGCGCGGACCTCCTGCACCGCGCGGATGCCGTCGATGCGCTCGTCCGGTTCGCAGATCTCGGTGAATGCATCGAAGAGGTGGAGATCCCTGCGGAAGGTGGCATGCCTGAGGTTGGTGAGGGCCATCAGACCCACCGACCCGCCTTTCCACACGCCGCACTCCACGAAGGCGCCGGGGATGCCATTGCTGTCGCAGTAGCGCACCTGTTGATGCAGGGTGATGAGGCGCGGGACTGGAATCATGGTGAATGCACGGATCAACGGAATCAGCGCCATGGCACTGGCTTCGAAATCGTAGCCCAGGGAGCTCTCCGCCTTCCGCCGCTTCTTCAGCCCCAACCCCTCCAGCACCCCACGGGTCAGCTTTTTGATCATCCCTGCTCCACACGCCTGCCTCCGGGCAGAGCGCATTTATAGCCTAGCCTGATCGCGCCCAGCCATTGACACAGGGGATCGGGAAGAGGTGCCCGCCGGCTGGACTTTCCCATCAGCCACCCGAGAAACCCCGGGGCCTCCATGCTCGGACCGGCCCATGCCGCTGGGATGGCCCCTAGGTGCGTGGAAGGTGCCAGGGAAGCAGAGAGGCCCGGTGGCAGGGGAACGCATCTGGACGCAGGTCGGGTGAAAGCAGTCCATCAGAACCGCCCTGGTGGGCGGGTCCAGGCGATTCCGCTTTCGCCTCATCCGTGTTTCATCGCTCCAGGATGAAGGTCACGGGCCCGTCGTTGACCAGCTCAACCTCCATGTGTTCCTGGAAGAAGCCGGACTTCACGCGGGGATACTCGGCCTTGAGCTGCTCCAGGAAGGTATGGAAGAGCACCCGGGCCGCCGCGGGGGCCATGGCGCGGTCGAAGGAGGGGCGGCGCCCCCGGGCAATGCTCCCCGCCAGGGTGAACTGGCTGACGGCCAGGATTTCGCCGCCCACGTCCGCCAGGCCCAGGTTCATCTTCCCGTCTGCGTCCTCGAAGACCCGCAGGGAGGCGATCTTGGCCGCGGCCCAACGGCAGGTTTCCGCCGTGTCGCCCGTCTCCAGGCCGGCGAGCACCAGCAGGCCGGGCCCGATGGCGGCCTCGAGCTCCCCGGCCCGCACGGAGGCCCGTTTGACGCGCTGGATGACCGCCTTCATCGCCGGACCCTCCTGCTTCGACTCTGCCAGAGGTGGACCGGGAAAGTTCCCCGGCGGTGGGACGGGGGCTCAGGCCGGGGCCGGGGTGCGCTGGCGCCGCCAGGCCAGGATCAGCCCGAGGGCGATGCAGCCGTTGAAGATCAGCCCGAACAGGGCCTCGCCGTTGAAGATGCGCACCTGGCCCCCGAACAGGCCCGGGTGCCCCATGTAGACGTCGCCCAGCAGGACGGGGTTCCAGAGGTTCCAGCTGAGGTGCAGCACGGCGCAGGGCCAGACGGAGCGGCCCCAGCGGTAGAGCGCGGCGAAGGGCACGGCGGCCGCGGCGATGGAGAGCAGGAACACCGCGTTCATGACCGGGTGCCCCTTCTGGGTGCTGGAGAAGATGATGGGCAGATGGAAGGCGGCCCAGACCGGCATGGTGATGGCCGCGGCCACGAGGGGGCGGTCGACCCACCGGCGCACGAGGTAGCCCCGCCAGCCGATCTCCTCGCCCAGCTCGCCGGGGAAGAGGCCGTGGGCGAGGAAGGTGGGCACGAAGAGGAGGAGGCGGAACGGGTGGTGCAGCCAGGCCCACCGGGGCGGCAGCGCGGCCTGCAGCCGGTCGGGCCAGCCCAGCCGGTAGGCCGCGGCCACCAGCAGCCAGGGCAGGAGGAGGAGGATCCAGGCGATCGCCATGAACAGGAGGACCGTTGGCCCGTGCAGGACGTGCGTACGGCTCATGCGGATGCTGAGGGCCTGGGGCTGGAAGACGATGAACCCGGCGCGGCCGGAGACCGCCTGCCAGCCGTAGGCCAGCAGGAGGCAGAAGGCGGCCATGGCCAGGGGGTAGACCATGGCGAGCAGCCAGGGCCGCCAGCCGGTGAAGGCGAAGCCCGCGGCGCGGGGCGGTTCCCGGCGGAAGGCCCAGGCGCAGCCGAAGGCCACCAGGGCCGGCACGCACATGAGGATGCGGAGGAGCTGGCCGTGGCGCTCGTCATGCAGCCACCAGGCTCCGACCGCCCAGCTCAGGGGCAGGGTGAGGGCGATGAACCAGATGGTCTCCTTGCGGGTAGGCATGGCGGCTCCTGGGATTCGGATGGCCTACGGGGGAGCGGCGCGGAGGATGAGTGTCCCGGGACCAGCCTGGCCGGTGCCCTCAGCCCCGCCCGAGCTTCTGCCTCGCCTTCCCGATCAGCGCCCGTGCCTCGGGATGCCCGAGTCTCGCAGCGGCGACGGCGTAGATCACGGCACACAGGGCCACGAGGGGCAGGAGCCGGAGCGCGAGGGCCTGCCGGGCGAAGGTATAGGGGAGGTCCAGAGCCAGGGCATGGGCGCCGGCCCAGGCGGCCGCGCCCATGAGGATGCAGGCGCCGAGGGCGCGGAGGGCGGCATTCACCATCGGCCCCAGGCGAAAGGCCGGCAGCCGCGGACGCAGCCGGAGCACCAGCCCCAGCACGCCGACGAGACTGGCGAGCCCATTGGCCAGGGCCAGGCCGCCGGTGCCGAGGGGTTTCAGGAGGGCCAGGCTCAAGCCCACGTTCAGCACCAGGGTGACGCCAGCCAGGGCCGCCGGACCGCGGTAGTCCTTCAGAGCATAGAGGGCCTGGTTGCCCAGGCGCTGGGCGGCCACGAAGGCCAGTCCCACGCACTGGAAGACGAGGGTGCTGGCGGTCCAGTCCGAGGCGGCTGGGGAATAGGCCCCGGTGCGGAAGAGGAGGGCGCACACGGGCCGCGCCAGCACCGCAAGGCCCACCGAGGCCGGCAGGACCAGCAGCAGCGAGGCCGAGACAGACTGGACGAGGCTCCGGTTCATGGCGGGCCAGTCCCGGGCCTCGGCCTGGCGGGACAGGGTCGGGAGACCGGCGGTGGCCAAGCTCATCGCGAAGAGCCCCAGTACCATCTCGCCCATCATGCCGCTGTTGTAGAGCACCGTCTGGGCTCCGTAGGACAGGCTGGAGGCTAGCATGGTGCTGATGAGGGCATTGATGGGGTAGATGCCCGCCGCGAGCAGGCCGGGACCCATGCGCCGGAGGGCCCTGGACACCCAGGGGTCCCTCAGGTGCAGTCCGGGAGACAAGCCGAAGCCCTCGCGGCGTACGGCGGGCACCACCACCAGCAGCTGTGCCACGCCGCCGGCCAGAACAGCCAGGGCGCACACGATGGCCACGGTGTTCTTGGGGGGGGGGCCGCTTCGTTGCAGGATACGCAAGGTGGTCCATCCGAAGGCGATGAAGACCAGGTTCCAGAAGACCGAGACGGAGGCCGCCAGGGCGAAGCGGTGACGAAGGTTCAGCAGGCCGGCGAAGCCCGCCGTGAGGCTCACCAGGGCCAGGTAGGGGAACATGATGCGACCCAGGAGGGCCGTCAGGTCGCCCTGGACGGAAGGTTTTCCCAGGGTGAGCAGGCGGGCCAGAGGCCCCATGAAGAGCATCACCACCACCACGCCCGCCAGCAGGATGGTCAGCAGAGTGCCCAGGAACCGAGCCGCCACGGCCCGCACGGCGGCCTCTCCCTCGGCAGCTTCGGCCTCGGCCAGGGTGGGCAGGAAGGCGGCGGTCATGGTGCCTTCCGCGGTGAATCGGCGGAGGAGATTGGGCAGGCGGAACGCCACGAAATAGGCATCGGCGGCCGCCCCGGCGCCGAGGAAGTGGCTCAGGAAGAAGGTCTGGAGCAGGCCCGTGAGCCGGCTCAGCAGCGTCATCAGGCCAACGATGCCCGCGGAATGGAGCAGGCTGGGGCGGGCTCGAGCGGGATCGCTCACGGTTGGAACTGGGCGTGATGGTCCATGAGGCTCCCGGGGGGATTGGAGCCGCTAGTCGGAATTGAACCAACGACCATCCGCTTACAAGGCGGGCGCTCTACCAACTGAGCTATAGCGGCACGGGTTCCAGTCTATCTGATTCCGGTCCGCCCGCCCCCCGGAGGAGCGGTGGCGGGGGTGGCATTCTCCTCCGGAACCAGGGATCAAGGCCCGGGGCTCCGTGTCCGATGCCATGGGAAAACCCCGGCTGGGGACAGGTCGAGGAGTCCGGCATGCTTAAATCCATCAGAATCGGCCGCCGCCTGGGCTTGGCTTTCGGTTTTGTCCTTGCCCTCCTGGTCCTGGCCGTGGGGTTGGCCCTGGTCCAGGTTCGGACCATGGGCGAGAACCTGAGTCGGATCGTCGGTGTCTACAACCGCGAACAGAATCTGGCCGCGACCATGCAGTTCCAGACCCAGTCGATCCAGGTGTACATCCGCACGATCCTGCTGACCGATGACCCGGCGGAGGTGGCGTCCTCCCAGACTCGGCTGGAGAATGCCCGTGCCGCCTACGCGGAGGCTGCCTCCGGGCTGCAGGCTCTGCTTATCTCGGACGAGGCGAAGGCCCTCTTCGCCCGGGTCGCGGCCGACAGGGAAAAGGCACTGGCTCTGAACAAGCAGGCGCTGGTTATGGCCGGACAGGGCCAGCGGAAGGAGGCCGTCGCCCTGCTGCTGGGAGAGGCGAGGCAGAGCAACAACGCGTGGATCGACCTCATGGCGGAGATGAACCGGTTCGTGGGCAGCCAGCTGGCGAAGGCCAGCGGGAAGGCGGAGGAGGCCCAGCGCAACGCGTTCCTTCTCCTCGTGATCCTGGCTTCGGTCGCCCTCCTGGTCGGGACGTTCGCTGCCGTCACCATCACCTGGAGCATCACCCGGCCCATCCGGTCGTTCGTGGAAGTCCTGGCCGCGGTGTCGGGGGGCGATCTGCGAGTGGAGGCGCGGGTGGATGCCCAGGACGAGATCGGCCAGCTGGGGGCCTCTCTGAACGGGATGCTTCGGCAACTCAGGCAGACCATCGCCCGGATGGCCCAGGCCGCCGCCTCCGTTGCCAGCGGCGCCACCGAGCTGTCGGCCTCCTCGGAACAGATGTCCGCGGCCACCGAGCAGATCGCCCGGAGCAGCGAGACCGTCCATGCCACCACGGAGCAGATGGCCTCGGCCATTCTCCAACTCTCCGCCAGCGTCCAGCAGGTGGCCTCCAACGTGAAGGCCTCCATCGAGCAGTCGACTCTGGCGGTGTCCGCGACAGTGGAGGGGCAGCAGGGCGGACGGGAGGCGGCTGAAGGCATGGACCGGATCCGTCAGGCCACGGGGAGCATCGCCAAGGCTGTGGGCGTCATCCAGGAGATCGCCCGGCAGACCAACCTGCTCTCGTTGAATGCCGCCATCGAGGCGGCCAAGGCGGGGGCCAATGGCAAGGGGTTCGCGGTGGTGGCGGAGGAAGTCCGGAAGCTGGCTGAGCGGAGCCGCCAAGCCTCCGCAGAGATCGAAGGCCTGATCCGGGAGACCCACGAGACCGTGGGGCAGGGCACGGAGGCGGTCACCACCACCCTGGGCCTGATGGAACGGATCCACGAATCCATCGGAACCATGGAGCGCATGGTGCAGCAGATCGGCGCAGCCACGGAGGAGCAGTCGAGCACGTCGGGCGAAGTGGCCCGCAGGGTGGAGGAGACCTCCCAGGAAGTCGGCCAGAACGCCGCGGCCACCCAGCAGCTGTCCGCCACCGTGCAGGAAATCAGCAGGACCTCCGCGGAACTGGCCAGGATTTCCGAGGACCTGGCCAGGGACGTCGCCCTGTTCCGCATCTGAAGAACTGGAGACGCGCCGATCCCCGGATCAGCGCGTCTCCAGGGAAGCCTGCTCCTGCTTCAACTCCTCGAGGAAACCCTCCAGCCACTTGGTGGAGAAGGTCCCGGCGATGAAATCGGGGTGGTCCATGATGCGGCGGTGCAGCGGCGCGGTGGTCTTGATGCCCTCGATGACGAGGGTGTCCAGGGCCCGGCGCATGCGGGCGATGGCCTCGTGGCGGTTCGCCCCGTAGGCGATCAGCTTGGCCACCATGGAATCGTAGTGGGGCGGAATGACCGCGTCCTGGTGCATGGCGGTGTCCACGCGGATGCCGGGGCCGCCGGGGAAGTGCAGGGCGGTGATGCGGCCGGGGCAGGGCGTGAACCTGAAGGGATCCTCGGCGTTGATGCGGCACTCGATGGCGTGGCCCTTCTGGACCACCTGGTCCTGGGTGAAGCTCAGCTTCCGGCCCGCAGCGATGTACAGCTGCTCCTTGACGATGTCGATGCCGGTGACCAGCTCGGTCACGGGATGCTCCACCTGGACGCGGGTGTTCATCTCCATGAAGAAGAAGTCGCCGCGCTTGTCGAGCAGGAATTCGATGGTGCCTGCGTTGTAGTAGCCGACAGCCTTCGCGGCCTTCACGGCGGTCTCGCAGATGCGCCGGCGCAGGTCGGGTTCGAGGACGGCGCTGGGGCTCTCCTCGATGAGCTTCTGGTGCCGGCGCTGGATGGAGCATTCACGCTCGCCGAGATGCACCACGTTGCCGAAGAGGTCCCCCATGATCTGGACCTCGATGTGCCGGGGCTCCAGGAGGTACTTCTCCATGTAGACGGCATCGTCGCCGAAGGCGCTCTTGGCCTCGTTGCGGGCGGTGAGGTAGAGGTCCGGCAGCTCTTCCGGGGAGTTCACGATGCGCATGCCGCGCCCGCCGCCGCCGGCGCTGGCCTTGACGATGACGGGGTAGCCGATCTGCTCGGCCACCACCAGGGCCTCTTCAATGGTGTCGACCACGCCGTCGCTGCCGGGCATGAGGGGGACGCCGGCGGCCTGCATGGTGGCCTTGGCCTGGGCCTTGTTGCCCATCTTCCGGATGATCTCGGCGCTGGGGCCGATGAAGTTGATGCCGCAGGCGAGGCAGACTTCCACGAAGTGCGCATTCTCGCTGAGGAACCCGTAGCCGGGATGGATGGCCTCGGCGCCGGTGACCTCCGCCGCCGCGATGACCTGGGGGATGTTCAGGTACGACTTGGAGGAGGGGGGCGGACCGATGCAGACCTCCTCGTCGGCGAACCGCACGTGGAGGGCATTCCGGTCGGCCTCGGAATAGACGGCCACCGTCTGGATGCCCAGTTCCTTGCAGGCCAGGATCACCCGCAGGGCGATCTCGCCGCGGTTGGCGATGAGCACCTTCTTGAAGGGCGGTGCGCCCTCGGGAACCGGTGCCGGCTGGGGTGCCCTGCGCTTGATGGCGGCGCTCATGGCCTACCCGATCCGGACAGCGAAGAGGCGTTCGCCGTACTCCACGGGCTGGCCGTTCTCCACGAGGACCTTCACCACTTCGCCGGCCACGTCGGACTCGATCTCGTTCATGAGCTTCATGGCCTCGACGATGCAGAGGGTCTGGCCGGGTTTCACGAAGTCCCCGGGCTGCGCGTAGGGCGACGAGGTGGGGTTGGGGGCCCGGTAGAAGGTGCCGACGATGGGGCTGGTGACATAGTGGATGCCGGGCTCGTCCACCGGGCCGACGGGCGCCGCGGGCATGGCCGGCGCAGAGGGGCTGGGCAGGTGGTGGGCGATGGGGGCGCTGAACATCACCGGGGCCGAGGCCTGGACCAGGGGGGCCGGCCCGTCCTTGCGGATCCGGAAGCGCATGTCGCCCGCCTCGAACTCGAACTCCTGGAAGGGCTCGCGGCCCACCAGGGCGATGAGGGACTTGATCTCCTCCAGGCCGAGGGGCTGCGGGCCGGACGGACGGGGCGTCACAGGCTTCTTGGCGGGGATGGGTTTCTTGCGGGAGGTGCTCATGGAAACTCCAGCGTGCGGACCGGTCGGGGGAAGGGAACGAGCATAGCAAACCCCCTCGGATCAGACATCTCAGGATTCTTCTTGGGGCTCTTGGGGTTCGGCCTTCCGCCGACTGCGGGGGCCGTTTTCTTCCGCCCGGAATTCTTTTCTTGCGGCGTCCAGGATGCCGTTGAGGAATTGCGTGCCTTCCTGGTCGCTGAACTCCTTCACGATCTCCAGCGCCTCATTGATGATGATGGGGAAGGGGATCTCCTTCACGAACATCAGCTCGTACAGGCCCAGGCGAAGCAGGTTGCGGTCCACGGCAGCCATGCGGTGGATCTTCCAGTGCTCCGCGTAGCGAGCCAGGGCCGTGTCGATCTCATCCAAGTGGCCGTGCACCCCGTCCACGAGGCGCCGGGCGTAGTAGAAGGCGTCCCGGTTCAGGTCCTGGATGGCATAAAAGCCCGCGAAGACCTGATCCGGCAGATAGCCGGTCAGATCCATGGCGTAGAGCATCTGGAGGGCGTACTCGCGCCCCCGGCGGCGGACACCCATGCTATTTGCGCCCCTTCGTCTGGATGTCCCCGCCCTTGAGCACCCGGCCGAGATCCACCATCTCGAGCATGCTCTGCGCGGCCTCCCACCCCTTGTTGCCCATCTTGGCGCCGGCGCGGTCGATGGCCTGCTCCACGGAATCCGTGGTCAGCACGCCGAAGGTGAGCGGAACCGCCGTGTCCAGGGCCACCTGGGCGGCGCCCTTGGTGACCTCGGCGGCGATCATGTCGAAGTGCGGCGTGCCGCCACGGATGACGGAGCCCAGCACCACCACGCCGGCGTAGCGGCCGCTCTGGGCGGCCGTCTTGGCGGCCTGGGGCAGTTCGAAGCTCCCGGGTACCCGGATGAGGTCCATCTGGTCCTCGTGGCCGCCATGGCGGAGGATGCAGTCCCTGGCGCCCTCGACGAGGCGCTCCACGATGAAGTCGTTCCAGCGCGATGCCACCAGGGCGAAGCGGTCGCCCCCGTGCACACGGATTTGGCCCTCAAAGATCCCCATGGGAACCCCCCGAAAGGTGGTTGGCTTGCTCGGACTGAGGAGCATACCACAGGTCAGGAATTCGACCCAGCGTACATGCGGGGACCCCGGACCGCCGGTGGCGGGCCGGGGTCCCCGTTCCGGGTGGAAAGCTAGATCTTCACCGTGTCCGCGATCTCCCGGAAGTCGGGGATCTGGTCGAAGTTCATGTAGCGGTAGATGTCGGCGGCCTTCTGGCCGACGATGCCGATCTGCTCCATGTACTCGGCCACGGTGGGGATCCGGCCGATCAGGGCGCAGATGGCGGCCAGCTCGGCGGAGCCCAGGTAGACGCGGGTGTCGATGCCCAGGCGGTTGGGGAAGTTGCGGGTGGAGGTGGACAGGGCCGTGCTGCCCTTGCGGATCTGGGCCTGGTTGCCCATGCAGAGCGAACAGCCGGGCATCTCCATGCGGGCGCCGGTACGCCCCAGGATGCCGTAGTAGCCCTCCTGCGTGAGGACGTACTCGTCCATCTTGGTGGGCGGCGCCACCCACAGGCGGGTGGGGATGTCGCTCTTGCCGTCCAGCAGCTTCCCGGCGGCGCGGAAGTGGCCGATGTTGGTCATGCAGGACCCGATGAACACCTCATCGATCTTGTCGCCGGCCACGTCCGACAGCTTCTTGATGTCGTCGGGATCGTTGGGGCAGGCCAGGAGCGGCTCCTTCACGTCCGCCAAGTCGATCTCGATGACGGCGGCGTACTCGGCATCGGCATCCGGTGCCAGCAGTTCGGGCTTCGCGATCCAGGCCTGCATGGCCTTGATGCGACGCTCCAGCGTTTCGCGGTGCTCGTAGCCGTTGGCGATCATCCACTTCATGAGCGTGATGTTCGACGTCATGTATTCGATGATCGGTTCCTTGTCCAGGCGCACCGTGCAGCCCGCGGCGGAGCGCTCGGCGGAGGCGTCGGAAAGCTCGAAGGCCTGCTCCACCTTCAGCTTGGGCAGCCCCTCGATCTCGAGGATGCGGCCGCTGAAGACGTTCTTCTTGCCCTTCTTCTCGACCGTGAGCAGGCCCTGCTGGATGGCGTAGTAGGGGATGGCGTTCACGAGATCCCGCAGCGTGACGCCGGGCTGCAGCTCACCCTTGAAGCGCACCAGCACGGACTCGGGCATGTCCAGGGGCATGACGCCCGTGGCGGCGGCGAAGGCCACCAGGCCCGAGCCCGCCGGGAAGGAGATCCCGATGGGGAAGCGGGTGTGGGAGTCGCCGCCGGTACCCACGGTGTCCGGCAGCAGCAGGCGGTTCAGCCAGGAGTGGATGACGCCGTCACCCGGGTTGAGGGACACGCCGCCGCGGTGGGTGATGAAGGGGGGCAGTTCGCGGTGGGTCTTCACGTCCACCGGTTTGGGGTAGGGCGCCGTGTGGCAGAAGGACTGCATCACCATGTCGGCGGAGAACTGGAGGCAGGCTAGGTCCTTCAGCTCGTCGCGGGTCATGGGGCCCGTGGTGTCCTGGGAGCCCACGGTGGTCATCCTCGGCTCGCAGTAGGTGCCGGGGCGGATGCCCTTCACGCCGCAGGCGCGGCCCACCATCTTCTGGGCCAGGGAGAAGCCCTTGCCGGTGTCGGCGGGGGTCTTGGGCAGGCGGAAGGTAGTGGAGGCGGGCATCCCCAGGGCCTGCCGGGCCTTGGTGGTGAGGCCGCGGCCGATGATGAGCGGAATGCGGCCGCCGGCGCGGACTTCGTCGAAGAGCACGTCGGACTTCACCTTGAACTCGGCGACGACCTGGCCGTTCTTCAGGGCCTTGCCCTCGTAGGGACGCAGCTCCACAACGTCACCCATCTCCATCTTCGAGACGTCCAGCTCGATGGGCAGGGCGCCGGCGTCCTCCATGGTGTTGTAGAAGATGGGGGCGATCTTGGAGCCCAGGCAGACGCCGCCGAAGCGCTTGTTGGGCACGAAGGGGATGTCCTCGCCCGTGAACCACAGCACGGAGTTGGTGGCGGATTTGCGCGACGACCCCGTGCCCACCACGTCGCCCACGTAGGCGATGAGGTGGCCCTTGGCCTTGAGGGCCTCCAGCTGCTTGAGGGGGCCCACCTTGCCGGGCTCGTCGGGCTCGATGCCGGGCCGGGGGTTCTTCAGCATGGCCAGGGCGTGGAGCGGGATGTCGGGGCGGCTCCACGCGTCCGGCGCGGGGGAGAGGTCATCCGTGTTGGTCTCGCCCGTCACCTTGAAGATGGTGACGGTCAGGCTCTTCGGCACCTCGGGGCGGGAGGTGAACCACTCGGCCTCGGCCCAGCTCTTCAGCACGGCCTTGGCGTGGGCGTTGCCCTGGTCGGCCTTGGCCTTCACGTCCCCGAAGGCGTCGAAGATCAGGAGCGTCTTCTTCAGGCCCTCGGCGGCCAGGGCGCCCACCTTGGCGTCGTCCAGCAGGTCGATGAGGGGCTTCACGTTGAAGCCGCCGAGCATGGTGCCCAGCAGCTCCGTGGCTTTCTCCCGGCTCACCAGGGGGCAGGCCTCCTTGCCCTTGGCGACAGATTCCAGGAAGCCGGCCTTCACGCGCGCGGCGTCGTCCACGCCCGCAGGCACGCGATGGACGAGGAGATCCAGGAGGAAGGCTTCCTCACCGGCGGGCGGGGCCATGAGGAGATCGACCAGCTCGTGGGTCTGGGCCTCGGTCAGGGGAAGAGCGGGAATGCCCTGGATGGCGCGTTCGGCGACGTGTTGACGGTAGGCTTGAAGCACGGTCATCTCCCCCAATGTGCGCCGCCCGGCGCGGCCCGGACGCCCATTCTACCCCTCGAGGGCAGGAAAGAGAGCCGCTTTGGGAGTCCGCAGCAGGCTGGGAGGTCGCCAGGAACCTCCGGGTGCGTTGCGCGCCTGGCGCCTAGTACCCCGCCGCCTGCCCGTCCTTCCGGCTCTCGCTGGCGCCGAAGTAGACCTTCTGCTTCGGATCCCAGCGGATGCCCTGGTAGCCGCCGTAGCCGCCCAGCATCCAGCCCACACCGTGGCCCATGTCCATGAGGGCGCGCACCGTCTCGTAGGGGAAGCCGCTCTCCAGCTGAATGGTGCCGGGGAGCCTGCCCTTCTCGCCCGTGGGCTCGGGGGAGCCGTCGTGGCTCATGCGCGGCGCGTCCCCGGCCTCCTGGGCGTCCATGTGGAAGTCGACGAGGTCCATGACGATCTGCACGTGGCCGATGGGCTGGAACTCGCCGCCCATGACGCCGAAGCTGAGGAAGGGTTCGCCGTCCCTGGTGATGAAGGCCGGGATGATGGTGTGGAAGGGCCGCTTGCCGGGGGCGTAGGTGTTGGCCTGGCCCTCCTCCAGGGTGAACAGCTCGCCGCGGTCCTGGAGGCAGAAGCCCAGGTCACCCGGTGTCATGCCGCTGCCCATGCCGCGGTAGTTGCTCTGGATGAGGCTCACCATGTTGCCTTCGCCATCCGCGGTGGTGAGGTAGATGGTGTCACCCTCCTTCAGGGGCGGGTGGCCCGCTTCCAGGCGCCGCGAGGCGCGGGTCTCATTGATGAGGGCCCGGCGCTGGGCCGCGTATTCCTTCGAGAGCAGCCAGCTCACCGGCACCTTGGCGAAGGCGGGATCGGCGTAGAACTTCGCCCGGTCCTCGAACACGAGCTTCTTGGCCTCGGTGAAGAGGTGGACGTGGCGGGGGCTGCCGAAGGGGATCTTCGAGAAGTCGTAGCCCTCGAGGATGTTCAGCATCTGCAGGGCGGCGATGCCCTGGCCGTTGGGCGGCAGCTCCCACACGTCGTAGCCGCGGTAGTTCACGGAGAGGGGCTGCACCCATTCCGAGTGGTGGGAGGCCAGGTCCTCGTAGCTCAGGAAGCCGCCCTGGGCCTTCATGTAGGCGTCGATCTTGCGGGCGATCTCACCCTTGTAGAAGGCGTCCCGCCCCCCCTTCGCCACCGTCTCCAGCGTCGCGGCCAGGCGCGGATTGCGGAACACCTCGCCGCTGCGGGGCCCACGCGTCCCGTCCACGGTGAAGGTCTCCAGGAAGCCCGGGTACTTGCCCAACGCGGGCACGCTGCGGTCCCAGTAGTAGGCGATGAGGTCGGACACCGGGAAGCCCTCCCGCGCGTAGCGGATGGCGGGGGCCAGCACCTCCGTCATGGGGAGCTTCCCGAACTTCCCGTGCAGCTCGAACCAGCCGTCCACGCAGCCGGGCACGGAGACGGGCAGGGGGCCGTGGGGCGGGATGTGGGTGAGGCCGAGCTCCTTGAAGTGCGCGAGGGTGAGGGCCTTCGGCGACCGGCCGCTGGCGTTCAGGCCGTACAGCTTCTTGGTCTTCGCGTCCCACACGAGGGCGAAAAGGTCGCCGCCCATGCCCGATCCCGTGGGTTCCATGAGGCCCAGGGCCGCGTCTGCGGCGATGGCCGCGTCCACGGCGGAACCGCCCCGCTTCAGGACATCCAGGGCGATCTGGGTGACCAGGGACTGGCTGGTGCAGGCCATGCCGTGCTGGGCCGCCACCTCCGAGCGGGTGGCGAA
>Ga0208789_1000975_pt1 | contig 19696 bp, 16 predicted proteins | sample Methanotroph_Enr_FD_187368 | JGI IMG/M metagenome (GOLD analysis project Ga0208789, IMG submission 187368) | Enriched soil microbial communities from Old Woman Creek wetland in Ohio, USA - Methanotroph_Enrichment_5 (SPAdes) (version 2) | ecosystem: Environmental > Terrestrial > Soil > Wetlands...
ACGAAAGCCAAGCTTAAACTGTTGATTTGGAAATTTCTCCCGGAGATCCTAAAAGACATTGTCATACGACGCTCGCTGAGCGGTAGCCGGTCTCCATCTGAGAATTAGAAAATATGGATGACCAAAGATTCGTACGAAAACGAACAATAGCAGATAGACGCATGCGAAATGTGCAGCTATATAGTTCTGACGCAGCGTCTATCTTGTGGGCAAAGCTATCCTGCTGACGTGGGTATCCTACCGGATTTTTTATTCTCTGTGTCATTCGACAACAGATGTTAGATGACTATTTTAGTGAAATGGTGACCATTGAAAAATAACTTCTTTTTCATCTTTCGTGTTAGGCGAGAGTGTTGTTTTTTCATAAAAAATGAAAACATCCGGAACCTATGCCATTCATTGTGAATAATTTCTGTGTGCCTAGCAGCACAGATTGGTGGTTGTTATCCAAACTCGTGTCAGATATGTTTATTATATCTTTAGCTGCATCTACCAGCCTAATCAGATATCTCTTGAGCAAAGATAGATTGATATACGGCGTACTTTCAATATGCACAATCTGTGCATGGTGGTAAGAGATAAGACTCAGGGAAAATAGCGGCTTTTATTGCTAACCGGATATTTTCTCGTACACGAAATTTCAGACGAAAAACCGGAAAGTGTTCCAGTTTAAGGTGGTAGGTTTAGGTCGCAGGTTGATCTTTAGCATCACAACAAATTTCAAAGGCTTCACCAAGAACTGGAAAACGGCGTCGAAATTTTGCCAAATTTACACCCAAAAGAGCGTTAAAATTTTCCAAGAATCAATTTTTATCTTATTGATAATAAAAGTATGTGTATTTTTAATGGATGGCAAAGACACGTCGATTAGTGGAAAAATTGAAAGCTGTTTTCCACCTTAATGAGACGAAATCAGGAATCACCCGACAGTTGCAATTAATATGAACCAGCGAAAATGAAAAGCGAGCCGGTGCCGATAAATGCAAGCTCATTTGCAAATAATCTGAGCTAGGCAGGATTTTCATTTGAAATTACTTTGAGCCCAAAACAGCGCTAAATGCGAGCCAGACCGATTTCAAACGCGAGCCGTTACAACTAAGTAATTAAACCTATGTAACTAATATTTAACGTGTTTTTAATGTTTTTTTGATGTGTATCGTAAGGAGAAATTAAGGAGTCATAAATGATAATAAAAACTTAATAGTCTGCAATAATTAACAACGAGGAAATGATCATGAAAAAAATAACAGCTACAGTTACTTTGCTATTTGCGATATCCGGGATTGCAAATGTTGGTGCAACACCGCCAGTCAATGTAAATATATACTCTGGACACTCCACCACTGGTGGTGGTACGCCTTATTCAAACCTAGTAGGGTCGCTAAAATCCACAGGTGTGAATTTTGCCACTTCGACCTCTTACAATTGGCATCCGTTCGGACTAAGTGATTTCGGTGCGAATATAACAGGATTACTCCAGATTCCGAGTGATGGTACATATGCTTTTACGTTAAATTCTGACGACGGCAGCTTGTTGTATATCGATGGCGTTGAGGTGGTAGACAACGGAGGCCCTCATAGTCCAACTGCTGTAACTGGTTCCGCTCCATTGACGGCTGGGACACATACATTTGCAGTTAAGTTTTTTGAAGCCTTTGGCGGTCCAAGCGGCGTCGACCTAACCATTCCAACGGGCGTGACTTACGGCTTTGCCGGAAAGCCTGCGAATGCTAACTGTCATGGCAAAAGTGTCTCCGAGCTGGCTAAGCAGTTTGGAGGCATCGCTGTAGCTTCTTCCGTTTTGGGGTTCACCAGCGTAGAGGCATTGCAAGATGCTATTAAGGCGTTTTGCGAAGGTTAGTAACATAAATTTTTGACAACCCATCTACCCACATGGGTTGTCAATACTTCCATAAATAGCGGGGGCTTTTCATAACTACCTATATTCCCCCCGCTCCTTGATAACAGTAATTGGGGCTAGCCCTTTCCCCCATTTTAGACATTTTTTATTTTTAACTGCTGCCCCGTGAGTGTGCTTTTTCAGTAAGCAATCCTACAGGTCTTGTAAATTATAGCCAGTAGAACTGCGGATTTATATATTGTTCCTATCGGTCTCACCATCCTGTACGGGGCGTTTTCAGTCATTAAGATACCCCCAAAGTATGGAGTTGACTAGATATTACTGCCTGAATTTTGCCGGGATTAGTTATGCATAGTGATGAAAAGTCCGGCAAATTGCAATGAGAGCCACAGTAAAGTATTATAAATAACAATTAGTTGAATAATATAATGCACTCTTTGTGTGCGATGGTTGCCAACGACTTTTTCATATTTTTCATAATTGGATAGTTTAGAAGATAAAAAAGCAAGCGGTGAAACTTGCTTTTTGGGTAAATTGATTACAATGAAAGAACCTCCTAATCGGAATGTTCTTTATGGAATGGAAGTTCCGTAAACTTTACTGGGGTAAAGTATCTGTCGATTTCAATTCTTGGAGTTTTTCCAATTCGCCCCAAGTTTTTGATGTCGATGACCAAATCCAATTCTTCGAGTGAAACGGCTCCCCATCCATCCTCGTAAAATCCGGTGACGTATCCGAAAGCTGTTTATGATTCCGGATCGTATTCCGCCAGCCACCAACTGATCGGGGATCAAAGATCGAACAATTTGACGGAAACGACTATGTCCTTCCCTTCCCTATCTGACTGAGAACCATACGGATAATCCTTCATAAGTCTTTCGACCGTATCTGTCAATTTTCACATAAACGTAAAAATGAAAAAGTAAAACCTCCAAATGAATGTAAGCGGTCAATTAACCGCGTCTAACCATTTTTCCAGCCGCTGTTAATATAATCGATGTCCACACACCATGGCAGCAGTTGTTCTATATCTACCAGGGTTTGAGCTTTGGGCAGCTCTTTAAAAACATGCTGTAGATAGCGATAAGGTTCTAGTCCATTGAGCTTGGCGGTTTCTATCAGGCTATAGAGATTAGCGCTGGCCTTGGCTCCTTTGACGGTGTCGGCAAAAATCCAGTTGTTGCGCCCGATCACAAACGGGCGAATAGCCCGCTCAATGGCGTTGTTGTCAATGTCCAGCCTGCCATCATCACAATAGACGATCAGCGTTGACCACTGATTTGCCAGATAGCCAAGCGCTTTACCCGTCAGGCTGGTAGGTGGCACTTGGGTCAATGAGGTATCCAGCCAGTCTTTCATCTCATTAAGAATAGGCACGGTTTGTTGTTGCCGGATGCGCTGTTTTTCATTCAGTGGCAAACCCTTGATCTGTGTTTCAATACGATACAGTTTTTGGATGGTGATTAGCGCCTTGCTGGCCTTGCCCGCTTTAGTACCGTTCTTCCCTGCACCTTGCGCTTTCAGGGCCTCATCAAATTTGCGCCGAGCATGCGCCCAACAGCCGGCATGCTGTAAGCCGTTTTTGGCGCACACGGCCATTTCAACCGTTTGGCCGTGTCATAAATCAGGGTCAAAAGAGGGTTATGTTACCCAGTCTGACCGTATTAAGACCTATACCGAAATCCCCTCTAAATTCGCCTCTCTGTAACCCAGTAAAAACAGGGCTTCCGGCGTTGCGGCTTGACCATACCGTAAACACTTGTTTACGGTATGGCATTCTGATACTATCCGAGCATGACCAGACCAATAAAACGCGTTGCCCTCTACCTTCGTGTCTCCACCACAGAACAGACGACCGACAACCAGAGATTAGAGCTGAACGCGGTGATCAAACGCTGCGGCTGGAAAATCGTCGAGGTCTATGAAGACCACGGCATCAGTGGGGCAAAGAGCCGGGACAAGCGCCCGGCCTTCGCCCGCATGATGTAAGACGCGACACGGCGACGGTTCGATGTGATCTCTGCGTGGTCGGTAGACAGTTTGGGGCGGTCGCTGCAAGACCTTGTGTCTTTCCTAAACGAACTCCATGCCCTTGGCATCGACCTTTACCTGCATCAGCAAGCGCTGGACACCAGCACCCCGTCTGGTCGTGCCATGTTCAATATGTGTGGAGTGTTTGCCGAATTCGAGCGGGCTATGATTCAGGAACGGGTCAAGTCGGGTTTGTCGAGGGCGAGAGCCAAAGGCAAACAGCTTGGCCGGAAACCGCACGGGGAGGACGTCGAAGAGGAGATTAAAAAACTCCGGGCTGGGGTGGCATGGATAAGGTAAAAATCGGCAACCCTTGGCATTGGCACGTCGGCGGTGCAAAGAGTTCTGACGGAATCCTAAAAATTGAAGTTGTTCATTTTGTCCAATGTTGACCTATAATGACGCTACACAAAGCCGCGCCGCGCTTATTCAGTTTATGGACACAAGAACACTTTTTCAAAAAATAAGCCAGAAGATGCGCCTTGATTTTGAAGCGTCAGCGGAAATCAAGCACTCCGGTTCGAAAGGAACGTTTCGTGAAAACACTCTTCGAACTTTCCTGTCTGAAGGACGCCTACCATCCAAATACGGAATTGGTTCCGGGGAAATCGTTGGCCGTGTCCGTGATACGTCGTCGCGACAATGTGATGTAGTTATTTATGACGCTCTTAATGGCGTCAAGCTACTGTACGATGAAAGCATCCAAGTTTTTCCTATCGACTGCGTTTACGGAATAATCGAGGTCAAGTCCGGGCTTTCCAAGACGGAGCTCATTGATTCTCTTGAGAAAATAAAAATATTTAAAGCGATGGCACCAGTCGGACATGTTTCGCAGCACCTAGGAGGCGGCTTCACAATGTTCCACCCGAGACCACATCCATTCGGCTTGGTTTTCGCTTACGGCCTAGCTGGCAACTCACTTGACTCTCTTCTCAAGAATCTTAAAGAGTGGGAAGCGGACACACCAGCAGCCCTGTGGCCGAATTATGTGTGTGTTTTGGAAGCCGGGGTAATTTATCATCAAGGAAAGGTATTCGAGGATTGTCTAGACAGCGATCAAATAACCGCCAAATCCTGGCCATTCGCTCTCAGCCATAAAGAAGACAGCCTCTTCAAATTTTACTGTGCGCTCCACGATATGTGCGCACATATGCAATTAGGACCCGTAGAACTCACGCATTATTACGACCCACCCCTACAAATTGGAAAATATGTTGTACATGGCCGAGAAATAGAAGGCAATCGCATGAATAGTGATGAGTTAGGAGGGAAAATTCGTATTACAGAATCGGCGATCCACAAGGTGGTTACGTGGTGCTCAGCTAATGGCCCGATGCTGTATGGGGATGTAATGCAAAAGCGATTCGGATCAGTGCCGGCCGGCATGGAAAACATGCCGCAACTGAACATGGAGGTATTTCTTTATAATCCGGATAACCTACCGGGGTTGCACGAAGTTGGTCCAAACCCATTCACGACTATTGAGAAGTATCCAACTATGGTGCCATGTCTTGCCAGCGCTTTTGAATGGACCATCGATGGCAAGCTCTATGTAATTGCTTCGCAGGGTTTCACGGAGATCGATTATGAAAATGTCGGCAGTACGTGATCGTACAGCATAAGGGTTGTGTTTGAGAGATACATTAACGCTTGATGTTTATTGCGGCCAATGACTCAGGTTTTTCTGAGTCATTTAGCGTAGTAATCCATAGCCCCGCCTGACCGCTTAAGAGTTTGCTTGTAATCGTGTTATACGTAATAGCATCGATCGAAAGATGACAGTGCCACTCACGTTTTTTGCTGTACTTTGTTTAACATAACACTCGTTCTACGTAGTAACAAACAAGCAAGCAATGTAAACGCAAATATAGTAAACATCCAGTTGCGACCTATACCTCCTTGCACAACGTCAACTATCCATGGTCAAATTGACGAATTTTGCATCATAACCATTCTGTAAGCCTAGGCTTGTGGAATTATGAAAAAAAACCACGTAAACATTTACGATAAATATCCACATAACTAAAGAACTAGGGAAAAGCTTACAAAAAATCATTCTCCGCTTACGAAAAAATCATTCTCCGCTTACATACAAATACAGATAAATAGTTGAATATATAGCCTTTACGAAGTTTTTATTTCCAGTTCCGGTTGAAATTTACTTAAGCGTTTTGTTGCTAAGTTTATAAATCTACAGGAAGAATTTTGCCGGTTCGTTGGTTAATCTAAATCTGGTACCGGACCATGAATCTGGTCGATTTTCAAGCTATCTATAATAAAGGCATAAAATGAAAAAAATAGCGGTAATAATTTGTTTACTTTTAACTTCCTATCTACAAAACAGTGCGTTTGCGGAAACAGACTCAAAAATCAACCAAGGAATACCGAAGACACTGATCGAAAATAAAGCCTTACTTGTTCAATGTTACAGTTATTCTATGCCCGGAACTATAAACGGGCCGACAGGCACCCTGACTGTCGCAGGTTTATTGCCGAGCGATCCGCATCTCACAGTTACCCTGACCATCTTATGGGGAAATCCTATAACAGGTACTCTGCACGGCGTTGGCAAACGAACATCTAATGGAGTTACCGGCAAGATAGAAGGGGCGCTTTATCAGTTTGGAGGGCCTAAATCATGGATCACTTCTGAGATCACCGCGATATTTCCAACTAGTACCACAAAAGGCACGCTAACCATGACAAATATCGGCGACTCTTTAGATTTGACTAACGGTTGTTCCAAGTGATTTCGGAATATTCTCGATATCGGTTTAAAAGATGGATTCAGCTATTTATCGCATGATTATTGCTCCGTCTTACCACTCAGAGCTATCAAACCCTTTGTTGACGAAAACAAGGCGCGAAGCAAGGGAAGACGTGAGAAAACATGGACATCCGAAAAAGCTTAAGTAAGTGCCATTATAGTCAGCCCACTCTAATCACTAGAATAGTGGATACCAGAAACCACTTAAAATAAATGGGGCGCATTCCGAAAAGCCATATGAGTAGGAAAAACATTTTTAATACTTTGGTTAAATTTATGTCAAATCAAGCAAATATATGTGGTGGATGGACTCCGTACCATGATCTTACGCCTAAAGACACGGCAGTGTTCGATGAAGCACTAAAAGGTTTTGTTGGCGTTAAGTACACGCCAAATACTGTCTCAACTCAGATTGTTGCAGGAACAAATTACCGTTTTAAATGCACAGCCTCAATTCCTCCTGCTGAGGTAATATGGGAAGCTATAGTTGAAATTTACCAGCCTTTAACAGGGGCGCCGCATATTACCGGTATAGTAAGAATTTAAATTTAGTTTGGAAGAAAAATAGGGGTGGCACATTTTTAACATGTTCGCCCTGAACGCTCAAGCGGGCTGCGCAAAAAGCGCTCAGCCCGCTTATCTTTGCGTTAGGCATCAATGTGTCGTTAACTATAACTGCTCCGCGTTTGAAACCCGTCGGACTCGTATTCAGCGCTGTTTTGGGCTCAAAATAATTGCAAATGAAATAGCCGCCGGGCTCAGATTATCTGCAAATGAGCTTGGATGGTGTCCTGAATAAATATTACCTAACCGGTAACCCTCTCATTTCAAGAACAGCGCCAGATTAAATCTGAATCACCACGTACAATACTTATAAAGAGAATTTTATGCGCTCAGTAATTGCAAAAACCTTCGGTGGCTTGTCCATTCAATACTACTTTCGTCAATTTGTGTTTGGACTGGTCTTTCCAGCGTTCATTTATTTCGCGGCTAGCAAAGGAACAAACCCAATCCAGATCGGCATGATTGTCCTTATGATGATCAATACTCTGCTGTATCCCTACTCTCGGTTCGTCTACGAAAGCATCATGAACTTCATTATGGGTAAGAATATTTTCCTGGTTAATGGTCTTATCATGCTTGTTGCAAAATCGATTACCATGCTGCTTTGCTGGAGCATGGCGCTCTTTATTGCCCCCGTTGGGTTGGCGTATCTGTACTACCACCATAGTAAAGCTAATTAGGTACCATCTATCCCCCTTGTCTTGGTCTTGCGCGTTTTCTTTGCTCAAGCTGTTGGATGAGCTTTTCTGCTGACTCTTGGTCGCGCTTTATGTTCTCGCGCAGCCTATCCAGAACCACGGGCTGCGCCTCTTTCCGTAATTGATTAAAGCCATCAATTAAATTTCGCATTCCTTCTGATATGGCATTCCACTTTTTGCCGCCATCGCCATAGCCAAAGGCTTTCATCTCGCGCTTGGTAGCGTGTAATTTGAAGACTGATAAGGCTTTGTCTATCTTCGCCATTTCTTTCGCTTGCTGCTGATCTGTCAAGCGTTGCTTTTTGGATTCGAGCACGGCCTGGGCGACGCTGGGATACTCTTTTTCAAACCGCTCTTGTGCTTGCCTGCTCCAAGCCGGCATTTGACCGGAATCATGATCCCATTCGCCTTTCAAAGTGCCTTTGGCTCTCAATTCACAATAAACCGCTCCTCGCTCGGTCTCGGAAACTTTTCTGGACCGGAGGCGATGTTCGGTTTTCCAGGTTTTGACGCCAAAAAGTAGCGGTCTTTTGGGTTCCGCACCCGTAGTCGTTTGGTTGGATACTTCCAGTCTCTTGCTTTTTCCATCAGCCTAATGGCGGTTTCCTCCCGCCATTGATTACGTAACTCCTTACTCAAGTTAAATTTGTTCTATCTGTTTTCACTTGACAATAGCCGAGAGGTTTTCAGCACAGACCTCAGATCTGCGAAAAAAATACTGTCTGCTCCCATCAATCAACGGTCCTGAAATCGGCGGTACATGTAGTTTCTTCAGTACCCATCGTGGAGCCCGTTGTAGTGATCGGGAAAATTCAGCTAATGAGATATAGGTTGCTTGAAAGTCTTCAAGACTGGCCCGCATAACTCGCCTGCCGGGTAGTTTATCTTCGATCGTAACCAGTAATCCCAGCCGGACTAAATCATAGACCACCTGTTGTTTCAGGCAGAGTCGTTTTGCTGCCTCGTCCACTGACATGCTTGACCCAGCTTGAAACCGGACTTCCTCCAACCATTTTCGTGCCTCTTGCTCGTCAAGCGTGACATTTCCCAATGACACTGGTGTTGACTGTAAAGCCACCGGTACTAATCGACTTTCCGATAATGCCTGAACCAAAGCCATGAATTCACCATCGCGTAAATGCCAATACTTCAACAATCGTCTGACCGTTATCACCGACGATACGTTACCCGATTCCCTCCCAGTGAAGAACAGCCCCTGCACTTGTTGCCTCGGTATTAACCAAGCTGCTGCTTTGTCGTGAACTCGAGAAATTAGTGGCGTTATGATTCCGCTTGAAATTAATTCTCTTACTCGGCGTTCAGGCAATGCAAGTAGCTTTGCAGAGTCGCCAATTGTCATGCACCCATTCGTAAGCGCCTTAATTTGCGCTAGATTGCTTTTATGGATTGATCTCACTTTACGCCCAGAAGGTAGAACAACCTGACCATATGGAATCAGTTCGGATTGCATAACATGACGCACGGTTGCCGGGGCAACACCGGTTTTTTGGGCAGCCTGTTTTAAGGTAATTCTTGGATGGTTTGCAACAGTCCCAGGCTTAAATGCCCGATTACGCTTACACACCACACGACAAGATTACACGTCCAAATTAGTAACATCCAGGGCATTTTTAACAATGAAATCCCTACGCGGCTCAACCACATCTCCCATCAAGGTGGTGAAGATTTCATCGGCGGCAATAACATCCTCAATTCTGACTTGCAGCAAGCGCCGGTTATTTGAGTCCAGCGTGGTTTCCCAAAGTTGTTCCGGGTTCATTTCGCCCAAACCTTTGTAACGCTGGATATGCTGGCCTTTTTTGATCTCCTTCATCATCCATTCAAAAGCCTGCTTAAAGTTGCTGACCGGCTGCTGTCTTTCGCCCATTTGCATGAACGAGTCTTCGTTAAACATACCCGCCGTGTCTTTGGCGTATTGTGCGATTTTGTAATAATCTTTGCCGTTAAAAAAGGTCGATGGCAAGACAAAGGTTTTGGTTATTGCATGCAGTCGCTTGTTAACTACGACCGAAAAATCACCGCCCCCTTTGTAATCCAGCTTGATGGTGTACACCGCCTTGCTGTCGCAATCTACCAGTCTTTTTTCCATGTCGGCGAACCAAGCTGCGAGCTTTTGTTGATCCTGCTTCAGTTCGTCAGTGATCACATCCATATAGGCAAACTGTTCCAGAAAAACCGCATCGTAACGTCTGGACAAGCGATTATTGATACCGTCTACATCGGTAAACAATTTAGCCAGCTTTTCCAAGCCCTGTCCTTGAATCGGCGGAACAGAAGTATCGGTAAACAGCTGGGCTTTATCCAAGGCCAGCTGAATCAGGTATTCGTTCAGCTGTGCGTCGTCTTTTACGTAATGCTCCTGTTTGCCTTTTTTCACCTTGTACAAAGGCGGCTGGGCGATGTAGATATAACCTTTTTCGACAATCTCTGGCAATTGCCGGTAAAAGAAGGTCAGCAATAAGGTTCTGATGTGCGAGCCATCGACGTCAGCATCGGTCATGATGATAATGCGGTGATAACGCAGCTTGTCCAGGTTGTACTCGTCCTTGCCTATGCCGCAACCTAATGCGGTAATCAAGGTTCCGACTTCTTCCGATGAAATCATTTTGTCGAAGCGGGCTTTTTCCACGTTCAGGATTTTCCCCTTTAACGGCAGGATGGCTTGGGTGCGACGATCCCTGCCCTGCTTGGCTGATCCGCCCGCAGAGTCCCCTTCCACCAGGAACAGTTCGGACAACGCGGGATCTTTTTCCTGGCAATCCGCCAGTTTTCCCGGCAGACCGGCAATATCCAGCGTGGTTTTACGGCGCGTCATTTCACGTGCTTTACGGGCTGCTTCCCTGGCGCGGGCGGCATCGACAATCTTGCCGACGATGGCTTTGGCTATTTGCGGTTTTTCCAGCAAAAATTCCTGTAGCTTTTCGTTCATCGTCGATTCGACTAGCGGTTTAACTTCCGAAGAAACTAGCTTGTCTTTAGTTTGCGAGGAAAATTTCGGATCAGGCACTTTAACCGACAGCACTGCGGTCAAACCTTCGCGGGCATCATCGCCGGTGGTCTGCACTTTTTCTTTTTTCGCCAAGCCGCTGGATTCAATGTATTGGTTGATGGTTCGGGTCAAAGCGCCCCTGAAACCTGCCAAATGGCTTCCGCCGTCACGCTGGGGAATATTGTTGGTATAGCAAAACACATTCTCCTGGTAGGAGTCATTCCACTGCATAGCCACTTCGACAACAACGCCCTCTTTTTCCGCAACAAAATGGAACACTTCCGGAAACAGCGGCGTTTTGTTTTTATTAAGATGCTCAACGAAAGCGCCGATACCGCCTTCAAATTCGAATACGTCCTGCCTGTCGTCGCGTTCATCTTCCAAGCTGATGCGTACGCCGGAGTTCAGGAAAGATAATTCTCTGAGCCTTTTTGCCAGGATGTCATAATGAAACTCGACATCGGTAAACGTCTCTGCGCTGGGCTTGAAGTTGATCATGGTGCCGGAGCCTTCGGCTGGCCCCACTGCGGCCAATGGAGCGACCGGCTCCCCCATACGGTACTGCTGTTTGTAAAGCTGGCCATTCTTGCGCACCTCAAGATTCAACTCTTCGGACAAGGCATTAACCACCGATACGCCCACACCGTGCAAACCGCCGCTTACCTTGTAGGCGTTATCATCAAATTTACCGCCCGCATGCAGTACCGTCATAATGACTTCCGCCGCAGACCTGCCCTCTTCCTTGTGAATATCAACAGGAATGCCTCGGCCATCATCAGAAACAGAAACCGAGCCGTTGCTATGAATAACCACCCTAACCTCTTTACAGTATCCCGCCAAGGCCTCGTCAATCGAGTTATCGACGACTTCGAAAACCATGTGATGCAAGCCGGAACCGTCATCCGTATCACCGATATACATGCCCGGTCGTTTTCTTACAGCATCCAGACCTTTTAATACTTGGATATTGGTGCTGTCGTATTCTGGCTTAGCCGTTTCGACAACTTGATCACTGGGGTTACTCATGATTGTTTCTTTCCTGTTGGTTGTGAATGTTCCACGTGAAACATTACACGGGTTTTATGGAGCCTTGTTCCACGTGGAACATTTTATAGTTTTTTATCTGGCTTAAATCGCCAAAATCAATTACTTCCGTTGCAGTGATAAATACCTGACATGCCATTTCCGATAAATAGTTTAATAATTTAGCCCGGTTAATCACGTCAAGTTCTGCAGCAAAATCGTCAATCAATAAGCAGCCGGTCTGACTCTGTTCGTTGGCAAGCAATTGAACCTGAGCTAATTTCAAGCTCATGACCAATAATTTTAATTGCCCACGTGAAACAAAATCTTTTGCTAACCGGCTATTAACCAATAACTGAAAATCCCCGCGCTGAGGTCCGCTATGGGTAAATCCATAACGTAAATCTTTATCCTGATCTTCAATTAAGACTTGGCTAAGTTCCTTAGCCGTATCCCAGCCAGACACAAGCTTCAGATCGATTCCGTCAAGAGCGAGAAATCTGCCGATAATGTCGACAAATACCGGCTTGAATTTTTCTAAATATTGCTGACGGTAGCTATCGACTATTGTACCGTAATAAACCAGTTCTTTATCCCAAACATTGATTTGCTCAAGTCGCCTGGTTTTTAACAAGGCATTGCGTTGGGATAAGGCTTTTTTAAACCTGCGCCAGGCAGGCAAAAAATTTTGATCATTGTTAAAAACACCCCAATCTAAAAACTCTCTTCGGATTTGCGAACCGGCATCGAGCAATTCATAGCTTTTAGGATGAATCAGTTGCAGCGGCAATGCATAAGCTAAATCCGAACGTTTTTGTTTTGATTGCTGATTGATACGGATTTCAATATTTTTGCCGTCCAGCTGTATGCCCAAATGCTGGCGGCTGCCGTTTGCCTGCAAAGTTTGTGCGGAAACAATCAAATGATTTTGTCTAAAGTTGATAACCGACTTGATCGCTGTACAACGAAAAGACTTGGCTCGCCCCAAAATAAAGATGGCTTCGAGCAGTGAACTTTTACCACTGGCATTTTCTCCGATGATGAAATTAATCACCGGAGAAGGGATGATCGATTCTTGTTGGATATTCCTTACCGCGTGAATATCCAGCTTCAACAAACTCATTACTGCAAGATCACAGTCTCATGGGCATAACGATAAATTTATACCCGCAATCACTAGGTTCATCTATAAAACAACTGCTGGCATTGCTCGCAATGGTCAGAACCGCTAATTCGGAATCCAGGTTAGAAACGGCATCCAATAAATATTGCGCATTAAAAGCAATCGTTATCGCTTCGCCGTCGTATTCAATAATCAACTCTTCCTCGGCTTCGTCATGCTCCGGATTGTGGGTGCTCATTTTCAGACTGCCAGGGCAGATGTCAAAGGTCACACCCTTGAATTTCTCATTGGCCAAGATAGCGACACGGGTCAATGCTTCTTTCAATATTTGTTTTTGAATATGAATTTGGTTAAAGAATTCTTGTTGGAAGACTTTGCCGAAATCAGGATATTTTGAATCAACCAGCTTCGCCGAGAAAACCAAATTTTTGATAAACACCCTAATATTGTTACTGGAAAACTCAACTTTCAGTTCAGCTTCAGGATCATCAAGCAGACGGCTAAGCTCAAGTACGCCTTTTCTGGGAAGAATAATTCGGGCTTCGAAACCGGTGGCCTGATCCAAATTATCTTCATAAATGGATAAACGATGTCCATCGGATGCAACCAGCTTCAACTTACTGTTGGAGACATTCAGCAACAAACCGTTCAGGTAATAGCGAACATCCTGATTAGCCATACAGAATACCGTTTTATCGAGTGCCTTTTTAAATTTTCCGGCATTGATGAATAAGTGGTTTTCCAATTCGGATTCGGCAAATTCGGGATAATTATCAGCAGGCAAGCAACTCAAGGAAAAACGGCTACGGGCTGAAGCAATTTTTACCTTATCGTCTACCAACTCGAATTTAATTTCAGCGCCGCTTGGTAACAGCCTGCAAATATCCAAAAATTTTCTGGCCGGTACCGTAATCGAACCAGGGGTAGCCGTTGCGATATTGATTTTGGCGATGATCTGAATTTCCAGATCGGTACCGGTTAAAACCAGCTGATCATCCTCGATAACTATCAGCACATTGGAAAGAATAGGCATGGTTTGCCGTTTTTCGATCACGCTGACTATTTGCTGCAAAGGAGGCAGGATTTCTTCTCTATTAATAATAAATTTCATAAAAGAATATTTCTCTATTATTACTATTAGCTTAAAAGGAAACTGTGGGAAACAGTTTTTTATCCTTAAAAATCAATTAGCTGTGTTGTTACTAACAATGTGGTTAAGGGTGCTGTTTTAACGTGTACGGTTTGTGCTTAAGTAAAAGGCGTTAACAAAAAATCATTTTATCCACAACTTGTTCCCAGTTAATGAGACAGGGTTCTCAACAGGTTGGAGTAATCTTCCGCAATCTTGTTATCGGCTTCTTTTAGCTCGGCAATTCGTTTACAGGCATTCATGACCGTGGTGTGATCACGCCCGCCAAAGGCATCGCCGATTTCAGGAAAGCTGTGCGATGTCAGCTCCCTGGCCAGACACATAGCCATTTGCCTGGGTCGGGTAATGGATTGCTTTCTGTTTTTAGAAGACAAATCGGCAACGCGAATTTTAAAGTACTCGGCAACCGTTTTCTGGATATTGTCGATATTAACGAGTTTGTCCTGCAAGGAAATCAAATCATGCAGTGCTTCCTTGGTGAATTCTATGGTGATGTCACGACCGGTAAACTGCGCGTTGGCAATAACCCGCCTTAAAGCACCTTCTAAATCCCGAACGTTGGAAGGAATCCGTTTGGCGATAAAGAAAGCTACATCCTGAGCCAGTTCAATATGAACCAAAGCGGCCTTCTTCATCAAGATAGCGGCTCTGGTTTCCAGATCAGGTGGTTCGATCAAAACAGGAAGGCCCCAACCAAATCGCGATTTCAAGCGATCTTCAAGGCCTACGATTTCCTTAGGGTATTTATCGCAGGTTAAAATCACCTGACGTTTGTTTTCCAGCAGAGTGTTGAAGGTATGAAAAAATTCTTCTTGAGAGCGATCCTTGCCGGCAAAAAATTGAATATCGTCGATTAGCAACACATCAACGCCGCGATAAAATTCTTTAAAGGCATTAATGGAATTTTGCTGCAACGCCTTGACCATGTCCTGAACGAACTTTTCAGAATGCAGATAGACGACAGCCGCGGAAGGATTTTTTTGCAAAACCGCATTGCCTATCGCATGCATCATATGGGTTTTACCCAGACCTGAACTGCCGTAAATCAGTAACGGGTTATAAGCTTTGCCGATATTTTCAGCAACCTGCATTGAAGCTGCTCTGGCCAATTGATTGGATTTACCTTCAACAAAATTGTCGAAGGTAAATGCTTTATTCAGAAAATTGGGACTGGATTTTTTGGTTCCGGCAGGCTTGGCTATTTTTGCGACACCGGCAGCGGGCGAATTTTTGGAACCGATTTCCAGACTAAGCTTTAATGTTCCGTTGGAAAATTCATAGATGGTTTGCTCAATTTTTGCAAAGTGATGCTCTTTAACCCAATCCAGCACAAAGCGGTTTGGGGCTAATAATTGTATTTGTCCGTTGCTTTCTATGGCCTGGAGGGGCCGTATCCATGTACTGAAGTCAGAACCTGAAATTTCATTTTCAAGTTTAGAAAGACAGTTATTCCAAATTGAGCTCATCGAAAATAGTAAAAAGTTGATTAATATAATAAAGTAATTGTGTTTCGTAGCACTATACAGCAATAAAACATTGCGCTACAGAATTGACAGTTCTAGCGGTTTATTTTATCATCCGCTGTCTTTTTTATCTGTTTTTGTTAACACTCATCCGATCAGGCCTTAAGTACAATGAAAAGAACATACCAACCCAGTAAAATCAAACGTGTAAGAACCCACGGTTTTCGTGCAAGAATGGCGACAGTCGGTGGCCGTAAAGTTCTGAATGCTCGCAGAGCAAAAGGTCGCGCCCAGTTAACCGTTTAGTTGACGGTTGGTGGCTGAAGAAGTTTTTGGTTTCTCCCCGCAGTTACGGTTAAAAAAACCGGCTGAATATAAAAAGGTTTTTGCTAAGCCTGTAAAATCAAGTGACCAATATTTTACCTTATTAGCCATAAAGAATGATTTCGATCATCCGCGGCTAGGCTTGGCAATTGCTAAAAAAAATATAAGAAAGGCAGTACAAAGGAATGTGATTAAACGAACTGTCCGGGAAAACTTTAGAATAAAACAACACGATTTGGGGAATATTGATATTGTTGTTTTGGCTCGTAGAGAAGCCGTAGATGCTCCGCTGGATTTGTTAAGAAAATCATTGGAAAGGCATTGGCTTAAGTTGGTATCCCGATGCGATTCATGTTGATAGCGATTATAAAGTTTTATAAATACTTTATTAGCCCTCTGCTAGGCGATAGATGTCGCTTCTATCCAAGTTGTTCAAGTTATTCTCTGGAAGCGCTTCAGCTCCACGGGGCCATTACCGGCTCTTATCTCTCCCTCAAAAGATTATTAAAATGCCATCCGTTCCATGAAGGTGGCATTGATCCCGTTCCAGAAAAATTTGGTAATAAGAATGGATAACATAAGATTTGTACTGATCGTTACTTTTGCAATGCTGGTTTTTATGTTGCAACAAGCCTGGCAACAGGATTATGGCCCGAAGCCTGAAGTCGCAGCCGTTGCAGAGCCTGTAGCTGCCAGCGCCAAAGAAGATTTGCCTGTCGCCACCGGTGCTGAAGCTCAAACAGAAACGGCAGAACAAAATACCTCTGCTGTTCCATTGGCGACAGCGTCATCCGCGAACGTCATTACCGTAAAAACCGATGTGCTTGCGCTTCAAATTGACCTGCAAGGCGGTACAATCCAAAATTTGGATTTGCTCAACTATCCGGTAGAAAAAGCCAACACCGCCGTAGACAAATTACGGGCTTTGGTCGGCATGTCTCCTGCGGAAAAAAACACCGCTCCGGTTCGCTTGTTTGACAGCAGTCAGGATAAATTATTTGTCGCTCAAAGCGGCTTGATTGCCGACAGCGGTTTTGCCACTGCACCGAGTCATCACACGGTATTTAAAAATGAAAAGACCAGTTATGAGTTAGAACCGGGTGAAGAAAGTTTAACTGTGCCGTTGACATGGACCGATAGCAACGGCCTGACTATTACCAAGTCATTCACCTTCAAACGCGCTAGTTACGACATCACACTGGAACAAAAAGTCAAAAACAATTCCGGTAAAGCTTGGACCGGCAGACAGTACAGTCAGCTGCTTAGAGCACCGGATACGACCAGCAAAGGCGGCATGCTGACCGGCGGCATGAGAGCTTATGCCGGCGGCGTTATCTATACCGAAAAAGACAAATACCAAAAAATAAGCTATGACGACATGGTGGATGAAAATCTTGATGTCGCCACTAAAGGCGGTTGGACAGCCCTGATTCAGCATTATTTCGCTTCCGCATGGATTCCGCCTGCCGATCAGGAAAATCATTTTTACACCAAAGCCTTGAATGACGGACGTTACGTTATCGGAACCTATTCTGCACCAGTCACTGTTAACGCAAATTCGGATGCGCAGTTTGTTGCCCAATTATTCGCCGGTCCTAAAATCCAGCCTATGATGGAAAAAATAGCGCCGGGGCTTGAGCTGACCGTTGATTACAGTTTCTTAACCTTTATCGGCAAACCTATTTATTGGTTGTTGAACCAGATCCACGATGCCGCCGGTAACTGGGGCGTAGCTATTATCGGTGTAACGCTGTGTATTAAATTGCTGTTCTTCCCATTGTCGCAATCCAGCTACAAATCAATGGCCAAGATGCGCAAGATTCAGCCGCGTCTTAAAGAGCTGCAAGAACGTTTTGCCGATGACAGACCGCGTTTCAATACCGAAATGATGGCGTTGTATAAAAAAGAAAAGGTCAACCCGTTGGGTGGCTGTCTGCCCATTTTGATACAGATCCCGGTATTCATGTGTTTATATTGGGTATTGAGCGAAACCGTCGAGTTCCGCCAAGCGCCATTCATGTTATGGATTCAGGATTTATCGATACAAGATCCGTTCTATGTGTTGCCGGTTATCATGGGTATTACCATGAAAATCCAGCAAAGCTTAAATCCTGCGCCGATTGATCCGATCCAGGCTAAAGTGATGAAGATGTTCCCGATCGTCTTTACCATCTTCTTCCTGTTTTTCCCGGCCGGTCTGGTTTTATACTGGGTAGTCAACAACACGTTGTCTATCATTCAACAGTCGTATATCACCAAGCAGATAGCTAAAATGCCATAGGCCTACGTGGATATAGAAAACCCAGATACCATTGCAGCCATTGCAACACCGCCAGGGAACGGCGGTGTCGGTATCATTCGCATTTCGGGGGCATTGGTTCCCGAAATCGCCAAACACCTTCTTAACAAAGAATTAACTCCCCGACTGGCCCACTACTCATCTTTTACCGATGACGACGGCTCAGTGATCGATTCCGGCATCAGCCTGTATTTCCCTGCTCCCGCCTCGTACACGGGCGAAGACATCCTCGAACTTCAAGGCCACGGCGGCTCGGTCGTATTGGACATGCTGCTGCGGAGGGTTTTATCGCTAGGCGCGCGCTTAGCCAATCCAGGCGAATTTACCGAACGCGCATTTCTTAACGACAAACTCGATCTAGCCCAGGCCGAAGCCGTTGCCGACTTGATTGAAAGCAGCACCGAGCAATCGGTACGCTCTGCACAAAAATCGATGCAGGGTGTTTTTTCGATACAGGTCAACGAACTGGTCGAAGAACTGACCGAACTCAGGACTTATGTTGAAGCCGCCATCGATTTTGTCGATGAAGAAATCGATTTTCTGACCGACGGCGTGGTCGAAAACCGGATCGTCACAATACTGCACCGTATCGAACAAATCCAACAAACGGCGCAACAAGGACGCCTGCTGCGTGACGGCATGACCGTGGTGTTGGCCGGAAAGCCCAATGCCGGAAAATCCAGCCTGCTCAATGCACTGGCCGGACATGAAGCCGCGATCGTTACCGATATCGCCGGAACCACCCGCGACGTGTTGAAAGAACGCATCCAGCTGGACGGCATGCCTTTGCATATCATCGACACCGCAGGCCTGCGCGAAAGCGACAATGCGATAGAACAAGAAGGCATCCGCAGGGCTCACCTGGAAATCAGCAATGCCGATAAAATCTTGTTGCTGATCGATGCACGGGAGCCGGAAGTAGACTCGATATTAAAAACTCTGCCGCCGGGCGGCAACATCACCCGAATCTACAACAAAATAGACCTGCTGGGCCTAGAGCCGGAAATCAAACAAACCGAACTCGGCACCGAAATTTACCTGTCGATAAAAACCGGCGACGGCATGGAGCTGTTAAAACAGCACCTCAAACAGAGCGTCGGATTTAACGAAGCGACCGACAACGTGTTCATCGCCCGAAGACGGCACATCGAAGCCTTGAACAAAGGCCATGAGTTTGTCGACAGCGCCTTAAGCCAGCTAAGAGGCAGTCAAGCCGGAGAATTGGTCGCCGAAGATTTAAGGCAGGCGCAAATGAGTCTTGCCGAAATCGCCGGAAAATTCACCTCGGATGATTTGCTGGGGAAAATATTTTCCAGTTTTTGCATTGGCAAGTGAAGTAGCAGAAAAACGGGAGCCGCGACTTTAGTCGTGCCGATGGCTGTT
>Ga0208789_1000976_pt1 | contig 19637 bp, 17 predicted proteins | sample Methanotroph_Enr_FD_187368 | JGI IMG/M metagenome (GOLD analysis project Ga0208789, IMG submission 187368) | Enriched soil microbial communities from Old Woman Creek wetland in Ohio, USA - Methanotroph_Enrichment_5 (SPAdes) (version 2) | ecosystem: Environmental > Terrestrial > Soil > Wetlands...
TGTTATCTCAATATCTTTTTGTCTGCGGTCAGCCACATTTTCCTTTCGGCTGACCATCTCTTTTTCATAAAGCCGGTCTACAATCCGGCTGACATCGGAGTCTTTGTCGAGCATGCGTTCTTTAATAAATCCGATAGAAAGAGGGGCTTCAGAACGAAATCCGCGTAATATTCTCAAAACATTATATTGCTGTTCTGTGATTTCATGTTTTTTCAAAGATGATAAATTAATGTTAATTAATATAATACCTCGCGAGAAATAAGTGAAAACAATGAATTTAGCGATCACAATTACTTTTCAAACTTTAGTCTGATTAAATTCAAAATTCTTAAGTATCAGCAAAAGGGCAAATAAAATATCGAATTGCATTAAATAATTGTAAATTGCTTACAATTTTATTTTGATATAAAAGTTTTATTCGTAGTTTTGACCCGAAGTTTTAATTGGCGGTATTTGCAGTAATAATTCCGGTAAAACAAAATTAAAAGTTCAATTGTTTATTGTTAGATTTGTATTTTAGTTGATATGAAAAATATTATTTTACATAACCTACTTCTCGTGGTCATTCTAATTCTCAGCTATGCCGGGTGAGGAGGGTTATATATTGTATGTTAAAACATATAAGAGCCTTTCTCAAAACTGAGAAAGGCTCTTTTTTAATTTAAGATCTTTAAAAATAAAACGGATATACATGAGAAACGAACTGAGAAGCAACACAACAACGCAAGGCAGGCGGATGGCAGGTGCACGAAGCTTATGGAGGGCCAATGGCATGAAAGAGGAGCAATTTGGCAAACCCTTAATTGCTGTGGTTAACTCATTTACCCAATTTGTTCCGGGGCATGCTCACCTTCACGAAATCGGGCAAATGGTAAAGAAACTGATTGAAGAACAGGGTTGTTTTGCTGCTGAATTTAACACCATTGCTATTGATGACGGTATTGCAATGGGGCACGACGGAATGTTATATTCGCTCCCTTCAAGAGATTTGATTGCCGATAGTGTTGAATACATGATCAATGCCCATAAGGCCGATGCCATGATCTGTATTTCAAATTGCGATAAAATTACTCCCGGGATGCTGATGGCTGCTATGCGGCTGAATATTCCATGCGTTTTTGTCTCGGGTGGTCCTATGGAGGCGGGTGTGGTCGCCGATAAAAAATACGACCTGGTCGATGCAATGGTAATGGCGGCAGATCCTTCCGTAGATGAGAACTTACTTTCCGAAATTGAACAAAAAGCCTGTCCTACATGCGGTTCCTGCTCCGGAATGTTCACGGCTAATTCGATGAATTGTCTTACTGAGGCTTTAGGTCTCTCGCTTCCCGGTAACGGCACCGTCGTTGCTACCCACCTGAACCGTAAGAAACTGTTCGAAAAAGCGGCTAAACGACTCGTTGAGATCACCCAGGATTACTATCAGAATGGTAATGAAAAGGTTCTTCCGCGTAGCATTGCATCACGCGAAGCTTTTATGAACGCAATGACGCTTGATATTGCCATGGGGGGATCTACAAATACGGTGCTGCACTTACTTGCTGTTGCTCACGAGGCTGAAGTCGATTTTACGATGAAGGATATCGATGCGCTTTCGAGGAAAGTCCCGTGTATATGCAAAGTATCGCCTAATTCACATTATCATATTCAGGATGTTAACCGTGCCGGTGGCATTATGGGAATTCTGGGTGAACTCGAAAAAGGGGGGTTATTAAATACTTCAGTATCACGCGTAAGCGAAGGAACACTCGCTAAGGCCATTAATAAATGGGATATTAAGAGACCGTCATCTGATGCTGAGACACAAAAACTCTATACTTCAGCTCCCGGAAATATTGGCCGGAACCTTACATTGGGTTCTCAGGATACCTATTATGCTGATTTGGATGTTGACCGGCAGAAGGGTTGTATCCGCGACATCGAACATGCCTATACCAAAGAAGGTGGTCTGGCAATTCTTTATGGAAATATTGCCCGTGATGGATGTATTGTAAAAACGGCTGGTGTCGATCCTTCGGTTTTCCGTTTTAACGGCCTTGCCCGGGTTTATGAATCACAGGACGATGCATGCGAAGGTATATTGAAACGTGAAGTGATTGCCGGTGAAGTGGTGATTATCCGCTACGAAGGTCCGAAAGGTGGCCCTGGAATGCAGGAGATGCTTTATCCAACTTCCTATCTTAAAGCGTCGAAGCTTGATAAAGTATGTGCCTTGCTTACTGACGGACGTTTTTCCGGGGGAACTTCAGGACTCTCAATCGGACACGTATCCCCCGAAGCCGCCGCCGGAGGAGAGATTGCACTCGTTAAAGATGGCGATCGTATTGAAATTGATATTCCTCAACGTCGTATTGAGCTGATCATATCTGACGAGGAATTGGAAAGCAGAAAAAAGGCGCAGGAGGCACGTGGGAAGATGGCATATCAACCCGAAAAAAGAAACCGAATAATCAGTAAAGCATTAAAAGCATATGCAAGCCTTGTTGCTTCGGCAGACAAGGGGGCGGTAAGAATTATTGAATAATTAAAAATCAATTGGCTATGATATCTATAACTAACGATAATATATTTGACCAGGAGCCTATCGAAATAACAGGTTCCGAAGCGGTTATCCGGTCTTTGATTGCCGAAGGTGTTGATACGATCTTTGGGTATCCAGGTGGCGCGATTATGCCGGTTTACGATGCGCTGTACGATTACCGCCATATTCTTAAACATGTGCTTACACGTCACGAACAGGGAGCAGTTCACGCCGCCCAGGGATATGCACGCGTATCGGGTAAAGTTGGCGTTTGTATTGCGACCTCCGGACCTGGTGCCACTAATCTGATCACCGGGATTGCCGACGCCCTCATTGATTCAACACCGTTGGTATGCATTACAGGGCAGGTTGTTTCAGCCTTGCTGGGTACTGATGCGTTTCAGGAATCGGATGTAATTGGCATTACGATGCCCGTCACCAAATGGAATTACCAGATTACCTGCGCTGAAGAGATTCCTGAAGCGATTTCGAGGGCATTCTACATTGCATTAAGTGGCCGTCCGGGACCTGTAGTTTTAGATATTACAAAGGATGCCCAATTTGCGAAGTTGAAATATTCCTATGCAAAATGCAGCAAGATCCGCTCTTATGTTCCCGAATATCCTGCTGATAAATCGTTGATTAAGAAAGCTTCTGAATTAATTAACAACGCGAAAAAACCTTTTTTGCTTTACGGCCAGGGTGTTATGTTATCCGGAGGAGAAAAGGAACTAATACACTTTATTGAGAAAACAGGAATTCCGGCAGCGGGGACTTTACTTGGTTTATCTGCAATCCCCACCGATCATCCTTTGAATATGGGTATGCTGGGAATGCATGGAAACTATGGGCCGAATATCAAAACCAACGAATGTGATGTCTTAATTGCTGTGGGAATGCGTTTTGACGACCGGGTCACAGGTAGTATATCAACCTATGCGAAACAAGCCAAAGTCATTCATATCGAGGTCGATCCGGCTGAAGTTGATAAAAATGTCAAAACCGACGTGGCGCTGATTGGCGATGCAAAGCACACACTGAGATTGCTTTTGAGATTAGTCAACGAACAGCAACGCCCTGAATGGATAGCTGAGTTCGAGGCTGCTAAACGCATTGAAAATCAAAAAGTTATTAAAAATGATCTCTCACCGCAGAAACCGGGCCTGACAATGGCTGAAGTGGTTCGTATGGTGTCGGATCTTACAGAAAATAAGGCTGTTATAATCACTGATGTGGGTCAAAACCAGATGGCAGCTGCCCGCTATTCGAAATTTATTGATTCACGCAGCTGGGTCACATCGGGTGGTTTGGGAACAATGGGTTTTGGTTTACCGGCAGCAATGGGTGCAAAATTTGGAGCTCCCGATCGCGAAGTTGTTGTCTTTACAGGTGATGGCGGAATGCAAATGACGATTCAGGAGTTGGGGACAATTGCCCAGGAAAAACTGGCCGTTAAAATAGTGATTCTGAATAACCATTTCCTTGGTATGGTCAGGCAATGGCAGGAACTTTTCTTCGAGAAACGTTACTCCTTTACCGAGATTCTAAGTCCCGATTTTGTGAAAGTCGCCAATGCTTATGGCATTCCGGGTAGCGCAGTGCACAACAGGAACGAGCTTGAAAGTGCCATGCAGAAAATGTTTGACTGCGATGGCCCTTATCTGCTTGAAGTGATGATTGAAAAAGAAGACAATATCTTCCCGATGGTTCCCGCCGGAAAATCGGTTTCGCAAATCATTCTTAGTGCAGACGAACTGAAATGAGTTTTCAAATCAAAGAAAATTAAAATCAATAAGATGAAACAAGAATATATAATTACAGCCTATAGCGAAAACCATATTGGTTTGCTGAATCGGATCACGATCATATTCACGCGACGCAAAGTAAATATCGAAAGCCTCACCGTCTCCGAATCTGCCTTGGCGGGGATCAGTAAATTTACGATCGTTGTCAACGAAGAGAAAGAGAAGGTGGTGAATATTGTCAAGCAGATAGACAAACAGATAGAAGTACTGAAAGCATTTTACTATACAAATGATGAGATGATTTTTCAGGAAATAGCGCTTTACAAGGTTCCTACCACGGCATTGATGGAGAGCGATCAGATCGAAAAACTTATCAGGCAACATAACGCCCGGATTCTGGAAATCACACACGAATATACCGTGATCGAAAAGACCGGTCACAAAGAGGAAACGCAGGAACTTTTCGAAGGATTAAACTGTTTCGGTGTTTTACAGTTTATACGATCGGGAAGAGTGGCCATTACACGTTCACCAATCGAAAGATTGTCTGAATTTTTGAAAGAGCGCGATACACTTTTTGAAAAATTGGAAGCAAAGAAAATGATGTAATCGCATAAAATTTTTAATAAAAACAATAATTATGGATAATCGCGTATATATTTTCGATACAACACTGCGGGATGGCGAGCAGGTTCCTGGTTGCCAGTTGAACACAATCGAAAAGGTTGAAGTTGCTAAAGTTCTTGAGCAGCTGGGTGTTGATGTTATCGAAGCAGGTTTTCCCATCTCCAGTCCTGGCGACTTCAAGTCAGTGGTCGAAATCTCTAAAGCCGTAACCTGGCCGACCATCTGCGCGCTCACCCGTGCAGTTGAAAAAGATATTGATGTGGCTGCGGAATCGCTTAAATATGCGAAACATGGTAGAATTCATACCGGAATCGGCACTTCGCCCTATCATATTCAGTATAAACTGAATTCCAATCCCGAGGAAATTCTCGCAAGAGCGGTGGCTGCTGTAAAATATGCCAAAAAATATGTCGAGGATGTTGAGTTTTATGCCGAGGATGCCGGTCGCTCCGATAATGTTTACCTGGCACGGGTCATCGAGGCGGTGATCAAAGCCGGTGCTACTGTTGTAAATATTCCTGATACAACAGGCTACTGCTTACCGAGTGAATTCGGCGAGAAGATCAAATTTCTGATTGATAATGTTCCCAACATCCACAAAGCAATTATTTCGACGCACTGCCACAATGATTTGGGAATGGCAACTGCCAACTCTATTGCCGGGGTGATGAACGGTGCACGTCAGGTGGAAGTGACAATTAACGGAATTGGTGAACGTGCAGGAAATACAGCACTTGAAGAGGTGGTCATGATCCTGCGTTCACACAAAGAGCTCAATCTTTACACGAATATCAATTCAAAAAACATCTACAAGACCAGTCGACTCGTTTCAAGTTTGATGAATATGCCGGTTCAGGCAAACAAAGCGATCGTCGGACGGAATGCATTCTCACATTCAAGTGGCATTCACCAGGATGGCGTTCTGAAAAACCGGGAGAATTACGAGATCATTGATCCGGTCGAGGTGGGAATCCATGAATCATCGATTGTTTTGACCGCCCGAAGCGGACGTGCAGCGCTGAAACATCGTCTTGAATTACTTGGGATAACGCTGGATAAAGAAAAGCTTGACGAAGTTTACGAGGAATTCTTATTATTGGCCGATAAGAAAAAAGACATCAAGGAGGATGATCTTTTAATGCTCGTAGGTGAGCGTGTAATGAGCGAACGTCGCATTAAACTCGACTTTTTACAGGTTGTCACGGGGAAGAATCTTGTCCCAATGGCAACCATAAGGTTGGATATTGCGGGTGAAAAATTCTCTGCTACAGAATCGGGGAATGGTCCCGTTGATGCGGCCATCAAAGCTGTTAAACGCATTATTCACCGTAAAGTGACCCTACAGGAATTCCTGATACAGGCAATTAATAAAGGGAGCGATGACATCGGCAAAGTTCATATGCAGGTTGAGTTCGATGAGAATATTTACAATGGTTTTGGTGCAAACACCGATATCATCACGGCTTCAGTCGAAGCATTTATTGATGCGATTAATAAGATTGGAAACGCAGAAAAAGCAGCTGCGAAATGAACAATTACCATTTTGGAATTGTAATAATTCAGTAAATTAAATAATTATGATTTTGGAACCAAAAACACTTTTCGATAAAATCTGGGATCGCCATGTGGTTAAACAGGTAAAAGACGGTCCCGATGTATTGTATATCGACAGGCATTTCATCCATGAGGTCACGAGTCCGGTTGCATTTTTGGGTTTGGAAAAGAGGGGAATGAAAGTATTCAGACCTCAGAATACGATTGCAACACCTGACCATAATGTTCCCACTATCAATCAGCATCTTCCTATCAAGGAAGAACTTTCACGTCTCCAGGTAGAGATGCTCAAACAGAACTGCGCGAAAAATGGTGTTGAGCTATATGGCCTCGATCATCAATACCATGGAATTGTCCATATTATCGGACCTGAACTTGGAATTACCCAGCCGGGGATGACAATTGTCTGCGGTGACAGCCACACTTCTACCCACGGTGCTTTTGGCAGTATTGCTTTCGGAATCGGAACAAGCGAGGTCGAGATGGTATTTGCCAGCCAGTGTATCCTTCAGCCAAAACCTAAAAAGATGAGGATCAGCGTCGAAGGAAAATTGCAAAAGTCTGTTACAGCAAAAGATATTGCGCTTTATGTCATTTCCAAAATATCAACCTCGGGTGGTACTGGTCATTTTATCGAATTTGCCGGTTCTGCTATCCGCGATTTGTCAATGGAAGGTCGTATGACACTCTGTAATATGAGTATAGAATGCGGTGCACGAGGCGGCATGATTGCCCCGGATGATAAGACATTTGAATACGTCAAAGGACGCGAATTTGCGCCCAGAGGTGCAGAATGGGAAAAGAAGCTGGCGCTATGGAAACAATTAAAATCTGACGAAAAAGCTGTTTTTGATACAGAATATCAGTATGATGCTTCCGACATCGAACCAATGATCACCTATGGCACAAATCCCGGGATGGGAATAAGTGTCAACGGAACAATCCCAACCGGTGAAAATCTGACCGGCTCTGACCTTATTACATTTGGTAAGTCGTTGGAATACATGGGTTTCAGACCGGGTGATAAAATCAAGGGCAAAAAAGTTGATTATGTCTTTATCGGGAGTTGTACCAATGGACGAATTGAAGATTTCAGGCTCTTTGCCGACTTTGTAAAGGGGAAGAAGAAAAGCGATTCAGTCATTGCCTGGATTGTTCCCGGCTCAAAAAAGGTGGAGCAACAAATCAGGGAAGAGGGATTGGTCGAAATTTTCGAGGCTGCCGGTTTTGCATTGCGTCAGCCAGGTTGTTCAGCCTGCCTGGCCATGAACGACGACAAAATTCCTGAAGGGAAATATTCAGTCTCCACTTCGAACCGCAACTTCGAAGGTCGCCAGGGACCAGGTGCCCGCACGATGCTTGCAAGTCCGTTAATGGCTGCTGCAGCAGCAATTTCAGGAGTTGTTTCTGATCCGAGAGAAATGTAATCAATTATGAATTTTAAATTACGAATTATGAATTGAAGCTCGGCGTTAGCCAATTACAGTTCGTCATTCGTTATCTATAATTCGTAAATCATAAATCATAATTTATAAGAAATGTCTATAGAAAAATTCCATAAACTGGTCAGTACAGTTGTTCCGCTTCCCATCGAGAATGTGGACACCGATCAGATCATCCCCGCCCGGTTCCTTAAAGCCGTTGAACGAAAAGGATTTGGAGATAATCTTTTCAGGGACTGGCGTTATAAAAAAGATGGTTCACCAAACCCCGATTTTGTACTGAACAATCCACGTTATAAGGGTGAGATATTAGTAGCGGGAAAGAATTTCGGCAGCGGCTCGAGCCGCGAACATGCTGCCTGGGCAGTGTATGATGCCGGGTTCCGTGTTGTTGTTTCAAGTTTCTTTGCCGACATTTTTAAAAGCAATGTATTAAATAACGGGTTGTTACCGGTTCAGGTCCCTGATGCTTTCCTTGCGGAAATATTTCAGACTGTTGAAACCGATCCGCTTGCCCAATTTGAAGTTGATCTCGAGAGCCAGACAATCCGGATACTGAAGGCAGGGATCAGTGTTAATTTCGATATTAATCCATACAAAAAGGAGTGCCTGCTGAATGGCTATGATGATATTGACTTTCTGTTAAGCCTCAAAGAGGAGATCATCGCATTTGAGCAGGCTTAATTACTTACAGGTTCGAAGGTGAACACAAATAAAGAGCATATGGTTTATATTATGGATACTACCCTGAGAGATGGTGAACAGACCTCAGGAGTCTCCTTTTCCGAGCTGGAAAAGCTGAACATTGCCAAGATACTTCTGGAGGAACTTCGGATCGATTATATTGAAGTAGCTTCTGCACGTGTTTCAGATGGAGAGCTTAGAGGAGCCAGAAAAGTGCTCGATTGGGCTGGTCAGGCAGGTTATCTTGAACGGGTTGAGATTCTTGGCTTCGTTGATGGGAAAACCTCCCTCGAATGGATCGCCAGTGTCGGCGGGAAAGTGATGAATCTTTTGGCCAAGGGATCACTGCGGCATGTTACTCAACAATTGAAGAAAACACCTGAAGAGCACCTGTCCGGGATTAAAAGCTCCCTTCAATTAGCGGAGGAAATGGGAATTAAGGTGAATATCTACCTCGAAGACTGGTCGAATGGGATGAGAAATTCACCGGAGTATGTCGATTTTATGCTCGAAGGTCTCAGGCATGAAAAGTTAGGACGCGTAATGCTGCCCGATACATTGGGAATATTAAATCCCACAGAAACATTTAATTTCTGCTCGTTGATGATCAGCAAATATCCCGATCTCCACTTCGACTTCCATGCACATAACGATTATGATCTTGCGATTGCAAACGTAGATGCAGCTATTCGTGCCGGGATCAACACAATCCATACGACAGTAAATGGTCTGGGTGAACGGGCAGGTAATGCACCGCTTTCAAGTGTGATTGCTTTACTGAACGATCAGCTTAAGCTTCCCAACTCAGTTAATGAAAGGAAGTTAAGTCTTATAAGCCGGATTGTTGAAAACTTTTCGGGAATTCGCGTCTCAGGTAACAAACCGATTATTGGGGAGAATGTTTTTACGCAATGCAGCGGAATTCATGCCGATGGTGATAATAAGGATCAGCTCTATTTCAACGATTTACTTCCTGAACGGTTTGGCCGAATCAGAAAATATGCGCTTGGCAAAACTTCGGGAAAGGCTAACATAGCCAAAAACCTCGAGGATATGGGAATCCGTCTCGATCCGGAAGATCTGAAAAGGGTTACCGATAAGATAATCGAACTGGCAGATAAGAAAGAATCGGTTACTTCTGACGATCTTCCTTATATCCTTTCTGATGTATTGAAGAGTGAAACCGTGAACGAAAAAATAAGATTGCGTAATTATGCAATCTCGCATGCGCTGGGACTCAGGCCGATGGCTACCGTGGCTATTGAAGTCGACGGTGAGATTTTTGAGGAAGGCTCTTCAGGCGACGGCCAATACGACGCTTTTATGAATGCTTTGCGACGGATCTATCATAAACAGAACAAACAGTTTCCGGCCCTTGTCGATTATGTGGTCACGATACCTCCGGGAGGAAAAACCGACGCTCTTGTGGAAACGTTGATAACCTGGAGGATGGGGCGCGAATTCAAAACCCGGGGACTGGATCCTGACCAGACCTCTGCCGCAATCAAAGCCACGATGAAAATGCTGAATATTATTGAAAATGATAACCAGATGTTCTAGCGGCTGGCGGCTGGCTGCTGGCTGCTAGCTTCTGGCTACTGGCAACTGGCTGTTCGTACTGAAATATTGAAATGCTCATAAAGATGAAAGATGTCGTACAAAAATCTGGAAATATGGCAGTTGGCGAGAGAGGTTGCGATTGAAATACATAAAATGAGTCTCGAACAGCTACCCAGGTTTGAACAATTTGAAACAATAAAATCCATGATAAATGTGAATTACTGGGTAAAAAGCTCAATAATTTTATAAAACACTTTGAACGATAAGAATGGTGGTTCGCAGAGTAACTCATTATTGGCACATTTTAGCCAGTTGCAAGTAGCCAGCCGCCAGGAGCTTACAATAATTGTGCACAAAACTATAAATTACTTATTAATCAGTTAAATACCCTTATAAATCCATTCAAAGAATGAAGCTTAACATCGCAGTATTGCCCGGCGACGGAATCGGGCCTGAAATTGTTGAACAGGCGCTCCGCGTCATTAAAGTAGTCTGTCAGAAATTTGGTCACGAAATGGTGACACACACCGCGTTGGTTGGTGCTGTCGCAATTGATAAGGTTGGTAATCCGTATCCTGACGAAACGCATAACCTTTGTATGAACGCTGATGCTGTTCTTTTCGGGGCAATCGGCCATCCGCGCTACGATAACGACCCATCTGCCAAAGTTCGCCCGGAACAGGGCTTGCTGGCAATGCGTAAAAAACTGGGTTTATATGCCAATATCCGCCCGGTGGTCATCTTTGAATCGCTGCTCGACAAATCACCGTTAAAAAGAGATCGTGTAGAAGGTGTTGATTTCGTGGCGATCCGCGAATTAACCGGGGGTATTTACTTCGGGCAACCGCAGGGGCGCTCAGAAGATGGCAATACGGCTTTCGACTCCTCGGTTTATACACGCATGGAAGTCGAACGAATCCTTGAACTGGGTTTCCAGTTTGCGATGAAACGTCGCAAGAAACTTACTGTTGTCGATAAAGCCAATATTTTGGCTACTTCGAGATTATGGCGCCAGATTGCAAAGGAGATGGAACCAAATTTCCCTGAAGTGGAAGTTGATTATATGTTTGTCGACAATGCCGCCATGCAGATTATTCAATGGCCTAAAAAGTTCGATGTGATGGTCACCGAAAATATGTTCGGCGATATCCTGACCGACGAAGCCAGTGTGATCACCGGTTCAATGGGGCTTCTGCCATCGGCATCAATCGGCACTCACACTTCTGTATTTGAACCCATCCATGGTTCGTATCCGCAGGCAGCCGGTAAAAATATTGCCAATCCCTGTGCTACGATTCTTTCCGCTGCGATGATGCTCGAATATGCATTCTCCTTGATGGAAGAGGGAGCACTTATCCGCAAGGCTGTCGAAGCGTCGATCGTTGCAGGTGCAGTTACAGAAGACCTCACCGATGATAAATCGAAGGCATTGAGCACTTCGGAAGTTGGCGACTGGATTATTGATTATCTTGGAAAATAATTTGTTTTAAGTTAGTTAGTGAAGGCTTGACTATTAGCAACATTTGGGGACAAAAAGAGTCCTCTAAAGTCAAGCCTTCACTACATTATTTTCTGTGAGAAATGGTTGAGATCGTTGAGTTTACAATTCCTGACCACTTTTCGGTTAATTGAAATTCATTTCGCAGGGAAAGACTATCAACTGCAGAATTATAAAACCCTAAAATAATTTCTGGTTTATTTTTATCCTGGTTCACAAAGGCCAATTCAAGTCTTTCAAGTACGGTTTGGACACTATCCTTGATATTGACCGTTCTGCTCGTATTTATCACCCTGCATTTCTGTATTTCTGACAAATCAACAACTTTCGTGACCTCTTCGTCATCTGTCTTTTTGACAAAAAAAAGTTTGCCGGCATCTTTATCAATACCAATTTGAGTATTGTTCCAAAGGTCACGTTCCGTGATTTTGCAATTGCTTTTTTCTGCTAAATCCAAGAGAACCTGTATAAATAGTTTCTCTTTTTTTCTCTTTTTACTGTTTATGATTATGATCGGTATAGCGCTAAGTATTACGATAGCTAAGAATATTATTGCTTCTGAATTCATTTTTTTATAATTATTTCTGTAAAACATTGAATGACACAGGAAATGGCCTTACATTCAGCCACAACCCGTGTTGATTTGATTAAAACAACCTTGCATTTTGCAAAGGGAGTGTTTGAAATTGATTACCAGAAATAATGAAAGGGGAAAATAATGTCGACCGGTCGAAACCAGGTTATACTGTTTTTAGCGTAGAAGATATATTTGGAATAGCTATTGATATGGGATAATTCGGCCAGCCTGGTGCAGGCTAAAAAAACGTTAAGCTGGTTCTTTAACGAAGGAACCGGCAGATGGCTAAAGCCCCGAACTGAATTTTCGGTTTGAATTAAATGACAATACAAGTCTGCCGGGACCATCGAAAAACTATTCCCGCTATTAGCCGGATGATTTTTTGATACAGTTTCATAAGGCACCAATGCATGACTGTAGTGAACTGCGATAAAGCCATACAGAACAAATACAGGAAGTAATGCAAAAATTTTGATGTACTTCTTCATACAGCAAAGTTACAAAATTTCATAAGGAATAGTCCAGCATCAATGAATACAGGTAAACCGGATTGTTTTCAAAATATGGTCTTTTCCGGTATCAAATCGTATTTAGTTTTTATGCCAGGTAAAAAGGGCTCTTCTGCTCGTAGTCGTTGTGTGAATGGGCATTCAGGGTTGTATATTGAGCTTTTACCGATATTAAGCTGATAAATAGCAATATCACAAATAGTAGTTTCTTCATTTTTAGGACTTTATCAAATAGCTATTATAATAGATTTCAATGTTTTATTGAAGGAAAACGATTTCATTTTGCGAAATTACTCCTAAAATTAAGAATTATAAGTAAATAAGATTAAATTGCGGTAATTCGTAGAGACAAGGCATGCGTAGAGACAAGGCATGCCTTGTCTCTACAATACCAAAGGAAACCAAATTCATTTGTATTGATGAAGCAATCTGCCGATCAGCTACCAGTTTACAGTCTGCATAATTTCAGTTCGCCGGAACGAAAAAGTCAGCAATTCCAGGTTGAGGTATTTGATGCCAAACGGCATTTTAGTGTGAAATATCCCCACAGGCACGATTTTTTCGAAGTGCTGTACCTGATGAAAGGATCGGGTTACCATGTGATCGATGGTAATAAATACGAAATTAAACCACCGTGTGTATTTTTCATGTCACCCGGACAAGCCCATAAACTCGAGCTTTCGCAGGATATTGAAGGTTATATCTTTATTTTTACAGCCGATTTTTACCTGCTTAACCGAATCAACCAGGACAGCCTGATTGAATTTCCGTTCTTTTATACCATTCACCAGGATAACCCGCCGTTATTACTTGATAATGAGAGCGATATTCGCTTTTTGGAAACTTTGTTCATGCAAGGTATTGCTGAAATTGATCATTATGCCGGGCATATCCTTCCAATGCTGCGTTCTATCCTTGACCTGATTCTGACAACCTGTGCCGCACGCTATCCGGTGAATGAAAACCTGCTGAATAAAGGTAAAGGACAAATACTTGTAAAAAAATTCTTTCATTTGATTGAAGAGAATAAGCAGAAAAACCTTTCACTGAGCGAATATGCCGGTATAATTGGCGTTACTGCCAATCACCTTACCCAAACGGTTAAAGTACTGACGGGCAAAACCTCCTTGCAAATCATCAAAGCCAAGCAGCTGCTTGAAATAAAACGGTTACTGGTTCATACCAATCTCAATGTTTCGGAAATTGCCAACCAGTTAAACTTTGAAGATCAATCATATTTTTCGAAATTCTTCAAACGCGAAACCGGATTGACGCCCCTTCAGTATCGTGGGGAAGCAATGCGATAGCATGTAAAATTACCAAAGGAGGTTAGTTTATAACTCGCTGTTGTTTAGTAGCTATATTTGTATTTAAAGTTCTGTGAAAATAAAAAAACATGAAAAGCACCTAAAATAATTGTTTTTCTACAGTTTTCTTTGATGAATATTCATTTGCTTTGTATGATCAATTAATCAGGTACTGCAGAATTATTAAACACTATAAAAATCACTAAAATGGCAAATTATTTCAGCTCACTTCCTTTAAGACTTAAAATTGAAGAACTAGGAAAATGCGACTTCATGGATCAATCGGAATTCGCAGATGGTGTAAAAAAATTGAAAGGCAAAAAAATTGTCGTGCTTGGATGTGGTGCACAGGGTCTTGCACAGGGACTTAACCTGCGTGACAGTGGTTTGGATGTTTCGTATGCCCTTCGAAAAGTTGAAATCGAAGAGAAGCATATTTCGTACCAGAACCTAATGGAAAACAAGTTTAAATTTGGCACATTCGAGGAAATGGTTCCTAAAGCTGACCTTGTTCTGAACCTGACCCCGGATAAATACCACACTCCGGTTGTGAATCAAGCCGTTCCTCTCATGAAAAAAGGTGCTTGCCTTTCGTATTCTCATGGTTTCAATATTGTGGAAGAAGGGATACAAATCCGCAAGGACATTACTGTAATTATGGTGGCGCCAAAATCGCCTGCATCGGAAGTAAGGGCTGAATATTTGCGTGGATTCGGTGTCCCAACTTTGATTGCCGTACACCGCGAAAACGATCCAAATGGCGATGGTTTTGAAATTGCTAAAGCTTACTGCGCCGGTACTGGCGGACACAAGGCAGGTGTTTTGAAATCGTCATTTGTGGCCGAAGTGAAATCGGACCTGATGGGTGAGCAAACCATTCTTTGCGGCGTATTGCAGTCCGCTTCAATCCTGATGTTCAATAAAATGGTTGAGAAGGGCATCGATGCCGGTTATGCCTCTAAATTTATTCAGTACGGCTGGGAAGTAACTACAGAAGCTTTGAAGTTAGGTGGGATCACCCATATGATGGATCGTCTCTCAAATCCTGCTAAAATTGAATCCTTTAAATTGGCCGAAGAACTTAAAACCATAATGCGTCCGCTGTATGAACATCATATGGATAACATTATGGATGGTACTTTCTCTGCAACGATGATGGAAGACTGGAAAGCTGGTGATAAAAACCTGCTTAAATGGAGGGCAGAAACAGGTGAAACTGCGTTCGAAAAAACTCCGGCAGGTAGTATGAAAATTACAGAACAGGAATACTTCGATAACGGTACTTTAATGGTTGCTTTTATTAAAGCGGGTGTGGAATTGGCCTTCGAAGTTATGACAGAAGATGGAATCAAAGCGGAGTCAGCATATTACGAATCATTACACGAAACACCGTTAATTGCCAATACCATTGCACGAAAGAAACTATTCGAAATGAACAGGGTAATTTCCGATACGGCTGAGTATGGCTGTTACTTATTTGATCATGCATGTAAACCATTATTGGCAGGTTTCATGTCAAAAATCGAGACCAACGTAATCGGTAAAAACTTCAATACAGGAATTGATGCTCATGTTGATAACAAGGAATTAATACATGTCAACGAAAAAATCCGTTACCACGAAGTTGAGATCGTTGGTGAAGAATTGCGTGATGCGATGGACGCCATGAAAGCGATTATCTAGTAAATAGAAGATCGAATAAGATTGAAATAGCCCTGTCCGTCAGCCAACGGACGGGGCTTTTCTGCTTAGGTTATCTTAGTTTAATAAATTTATGGCTCTATGTCGTTTGGTGAGGGAAATTGGATTTTGTCATGATTGCTGCTGGCTATTAGTGGCTGGCTACTGGCAGACTCGCTTATTAAAAAACCAGGGGTTATCTTAACTTTAAAAGGATTAGGGTCAAACAGGTAGCACTATCATGCCAGCAGCAAGTTGCCAGGAGCAAGCTGCTTATTGCATAAATCATTTTAAAGTGGTTTGCAAAATTTACCCGCATAATTCGTCATAGTACCAAATTTAATCAGGCGCTAATCGTATTTTGCATTGATTTTTAATACTTTTAACCAGATAAAATAATTATTTAAACATTATGTCGAAATACCAACCCATAGTCGTGGTCCTGTTCACGGTATATATCCTGTTTTCGGGATGCACTGATTCCAAAAAAGAGGCTGCAAAGGCAGTTCCATACCCCGACTGGGTAAAAAACAGCGTGATTTACGAGATAAACACCCGGCAGTACTCGCCCGAAGGCACATTCAAAGCCCTGGAAGCTGACCTGCCGCGAATAAAAGAGCTGGGGATCGATATCCTCTGGATGATGCCCATCTACCCGATCGGTGAGAAAAACCGTAAAGTCCCTGAAGGGGCCAAAACCGGGCTGGGAAGTTATTACTCGATTCGTGATTACAAGTCGGTCAATCCTGAATTCGGAACGGGTGAAGATTTCAAAAATCTTGTAATCAAGGCTCACGGGATGGGATTTAAAGTGATCATTGACTGGGTCGCCAATCACACCTCACGCGACAATGGCTGGATCACCGAACACCCCGAATGGTATAAAAAAGATGCAAAGGGGAATATCGCAACACCCTCTGATTGGACCGATTGTGCACAACTCGATTACAGCAAAAAAGAGTTGCGTAAAGCGATGGTTGACGCGATGAGTTTCTGGGTGAAGAATTATGATATTGACGGGTTCAGATGCGATATGGCAGGTATGATTCCTACCGATTTTTGGGAAGACGCACGTACTGAACTTCAGTTGATTAAGCCGCTTTATATGCTTGCAGAGAATGAAGATAAACCGGAATTGTGCAATATGGCATTCGACTCAAATTATGGCTGGGAGATGCATCACCTGATGACAGCCATCGCGCAGGGAAAACAGAAGGCCGATGCAGTTCTTAAATTGCAGATGAAGATTGATTCAGGAATGCCTCAGCGAAGTTTCAAGTTAAACTTCATCACCAATCATGACGAAAACTCATGGAATGGCACGGCAAAGGAGAAATTTGGGGAGGGTGAAAAAAGTTGCGCTGTGCTCACTTACACCCTTCCTGGCATGCCATTGATTTATAACGGGCAGGAAGCAGGGATGACAAAACGTCTAAGATTCTTCTCAAAAGATACCATTAACTGGAGTGACACAAAAATGGTTCCGTTTTACAAAAAAATGAATGATCTGAAGCATCGCAACCAGGCGCTTTGGAACCCGCCTTATGGTGGAAAACTGATTCCTCTTCCCAATACTGCTCCTGGAAAAATCGTTTCGTTTCTCAGATCATCAGGCAATTCGGGTGTGATGGTATTAGTGAATATGAGTCCTGACAGCATCACTGCAACGATCACGAGTGCGATTGCGGATGGAAAATACATCAACACTTTCAATCAAAATAAGATCAACATCAATGCCGAAAACCGGAAAGTCTATTTTGAACCATGGCAATACCTGGTTTTGGAAAAAAATGAACAGTGAACAGTGAACAGTGAACAATGTTGAGCGAAGCGAAATCCCGTGAACGAAGTGATACGGGAAACAGTGAAAAACGAAAAGTGAAATGAGGGTGAGTGGGGTTGATTTGTCAATTTGAAGGTTATTGAGATTATAAACAATTACTGGGATACATCCGAAAAAGTACCCAAAGCATTCTTTCATACTCCGGGCGAATCCTGGTTCTGGACTGGTCATGGAATCATGATAAAAGAAAAGCTGATCGTATTTTTAATGAAAGTCCGCGGAATACAAACAGGTTTAGGTTTTGAATCATTTAGCTGGTCTGTCGTTTCCCTGGATACCCCTCGTTTGTAACGAGGGGTAAGCTGTCTGTCGTTTGCAACGAGATTATGTATATTTTATTCCTCAAATAATACTCTGCAGTAGAGTTACAAACTCAAAGCAACAAACCCCTCGTTGCAAACGAGGGGTAGAGGATTAATTTTACATTTCCAAATTCATTTGTCGATAACCAAAATGGTCGTGTATATCGGCTGAATGGCAGTGTGCTATTCGATTTATTTCTTCTTTGTCCTGCATCGATGGATTAGTTTTAATGTCACCTGATATGGAAGTGAAGGGTTTTGGAGCTGTAATAAGAATTAAAGAATTGCCAGAATTTGTTTATGCTTGTAAATCTTCTATTGTAAAGGAGAATAGACTAACTCCATTTAGCCCAAATCATTTTGGGACTAGACATCGTTCAATGTTCTCATATTGTTGGAATAATGCCAACAGCTTAGGATTTGTTATTTCTCAAGACGGAGAAATAAGAGCTATTATGAGAATTGAAGATAAACTTATTATGTGGGAAAACATAAAAGTGCAACAATTCATTAAAAGCAATAAATTGAAGAGACATATCGCAATGGTTAGAACTAAATGACGTTAAAGTTACAAACATCTAGAATTTCTTGCATCTGTAATGAATTATTTGTCAGTCATTTGTAACGATTGATATTTAATTCTTTTATCAAGAACTATATCATGAAAACCCGATGAAATAATCTTAAAAGGGTCTGCAACCGCTCCAATGGTAAGTTTGCCTGCTATTCGATGCCATTGTTGGATCTATTATATCTCATTTAAAAGAGGACCTTGCATAAATTCATCTGGAATTGTAAATTTGCACAAAACATTGATATGCAAAGACTATTAACAGACAATATTGAAAAAATCAAAGCGTTATGCATCGCAAGTAATGTAAAGACTTTATTTGCCTTTGGGTCTGTTTGTACCGACAGATTCAATGATAATAGCGATATCGATTTGCTAATCTCTTTTAAACCTATGGATTATGGAGATTATGCTGATACTTATTTTGATTTGGCCGATAAGCTTGAAAATCTGTTTCAACGGCCAGTTGATTTAGTTACTGATAAGTCGTTGTCAAATCCGTATTTTATTGACTCGATTAATCAAACAAAGACTTTACTATATGGATATTGAGATTAAAAAATATTTGTTTGATATTCAGGAATCAATTGAATCAATAGAAAAGTATCTCGGCGACAAGCGTGATTTTAGTGTCTATATGACTAATAAGATGTTGCGAAGAGCTGTTGAACGTGAGTTTGAGATAATTGGAGAGGCTATGAATCGGATTGAAAAACTTAATCCAACAATTAAAATCTCAAGTAAACGTCAGATCATTAGCATGCGAAATCGTGTAATTCACGGTTATGATAAAATTGATAATGAAATTATTTGGGGTACAATCGTAAGACATTTACCAACTTTGAAGATTGAGATTCGCGATTTATTAATTTGAAAATAAATCTATTGCATAATTATATCTGTGCGTCAAAACGGTTATTAATTCAAGGCAGACGCTTAAGGTTACCAAAACCTTGATGGCTAATTTTATATGTTCAGTTTCATCTTCCAATAACCAAAAACGCTGTGTAATTAAGCTGTAACGTAGTGTAATTGACCAAAAACGTTGTGTAATTGTGCTGATTGATGAAGTCGTAATCCCGAAATTTCAAGCACAATCAATGCCATCTTTACACTCTTACTGAAGACTTAACATTTTTTAATTAAATGATGGCTAATGAAACGATACAAAACACTATTTTCGTAACCGTTTTAAAGCACAATAATTAATTATCTTT
>Ga0208789_1000979_pt1 | contig 19618 bp, 19 predicted proteins | sample Methanotroph_Enr_FD_187368 | JGI IMG/M metagenome (GOLD analysis project Ga0208789, IMG submission 187368) | Enriched soil microbial communities from Old Woman Creek wetland in Ohio, USA - Methanotroph_Enrichment_5 (SPAdes) (version 2) | ecosystem: Environmental > Terrestrial > Soil > Wetlands...
AAGAAAATCAAGTATGAATGGCTACCATGGCAAGCTTACGCCAGTTTTGAAGCGCTCCGGAATGCCCTTCAAGATATTTTTCAAAACCTCGGCGGAAAATACCAAGTTAATTTTGTATGAGTACTTATGTTTTTAAAATCATCCGGAGAAAACAATGAATTTATCGTCTAAACGCCAGCAAGGTTTAACCTTGATTTCGCTTATTTTTATTCTTGGACTGATCGGTTTTTTTGTCTTGTTGACACTTAAGATCGTTCCGATTTATATGGATCACGGCAAGGTAAAAAGCGCGCTGGCTGCGTTAAAAGAAACGCCTAACGTTCAAACGCTGAGCGAATCTGAAATCAGGGCGAGCTTAGCCAAGCGCTTTAATATGAACTATGTCTACGACGTCACGCCGGATGAAATTAAAATTGTCAGGCATGGCGATTATCTGAAAGTGGATATCGAGTATGAGACTGTCGTGAAAATCGCAGGAAACTTAAGTGTATTGGCGGAGTTTAACGACTCTTTCGAGGTCGGTCAGAAGTGATAAAAAAGCCCGAAGAATTATCTAAAAAGCTGGGTTTGATTTTTAACAAGCCGCAACTTTTTATGACGGCTTTAACCCATCGCAGTGCAAGTTCGAACAACAATGAACGGCTGGAGTTTTTAGGCGATTCGATTTTGGGCTTTGTTATTGCCCAGAAGCTATATGAGTTATTTCCCGGCGCCAGTGAGGGCGTTTTAAGCCGGTTAAGAGCGAGTTTGGTTAATCAGAGCTCGTTGGCGGAGTTGGCCAGGAAACACAGGGTGGGCGATTATCTGCTGCTGGGCTCGGGGGAGTTGAAGAGCGGCGGTTTTCGTCGCGATTCCATCCTGTCTGACGCAGTGGAAGCTATCATTGGCGCGCTGTATAGCGATCAGGGCATGGACGCTTGCCAGCAATGGATCTTGCAGTTATTTTCGGAAAAACTAACCAGCTTGTCGCTGGACAATTGGCAGAAAGATCCAAAAACTCAATTACAGGAGTTAATGCAGTCGAAAAAAATGGAGTTGCCGGATTATACCTTGATGACTATGTCCGGGCTTGCGCATGAGCAGACTTTCAAAGTTAAATGTACAACGACATTAACAGCGGAGTTTTGTATCGGCACCGGTAATTCCAGAAAAAAAGCCGAGCAGTCGGCGGCAGAGCTTATGCTCGAATTATTAAATAAGGTCACTAAATGAATTGCGGTTTCGTAGCCCTGATTGGGCGCCCCAATGTTGGCAAGTCAACATTGATGAATCATCTGTTAAAACAGAAAATCAGTATCACCTCGCGTAAGCCGCAAACAACCCGGCATCGAATTCTCGGCATTAACACCACTGAGGCCGGGCAGGCTATTTATATGGACACGCCGGGCATGCATAACAGCGAAAAACGGGCATTGAACCGTTACTTGAACCGGACCGCGGATACGACCTTGATGGGTGTCGATGTGATCGTCTGGTTGATCGACGGTTTGTCCTGGCATGAATATGACGAAGCTATCTTCAAAAAGCTGGAGCAGGCGGGTTTGCCGGTTATTCTTGCTGTTAACAAAGTCGATAAGGTCGCGGACAAAGAGGCTATCTTAAAATTCTTTAACGAAGCCCAACATCGTTTTCCATTCAAGCATTTGGTGCCGATTTCCGCGCTAAAAAGAACCAACCTCGACCAGCTCGAAAGTTTGATCATGGCGCTGCTGCCGGAACAGGATTTGATTTATCCCGAGGATCAGATTACCGACCGCTCCGAACGGTTTTTAGCCGCTGAAATTGTCAGGGAAAAGCTGACCCGGCGTTTAGGCGATGAACTGCCTTATGCGCTGACGGTAGAGATTGAACGCTATGAGGAAAAGCCCAATATCACCAAAATATACGCGATTATCTGGGTGGAACGCTTGACCCAAAAGAACATCGTGATCGGCAAGGACGGCGACATGCTGAAAAAAGTCGGTACAGACGCCAGGCATGACATAGAAAAGCTGATTGGGCAGAAAGTGTATTTGCAGCTTTGGGTCAAAGTTAAAAAAGGCTGGTCGGATAGCGAACGCGCCTTGCAAAGCCTGGGCTTTAATGACTGAAAGCGCAGTTTATTTGCAGCCTGCGTTTATTTTGCAGCAGCGCAAATACCGTGAAACCAGCCTGATTATCGATGTCTTTACCCGTGATTTCGGCAGGATTTCCCTGCTGGCCAAAGGCGTAAGAAAAATCAAGTCCAAAACAGCAGGAATACTGCAAGCCTTTATCCCGTTAACCATTTCCTACTTCGGTAAGGCCGAGTTAAAAACGCTGAGCGATGTTGAGCGCCGCGCCTGTTCCCGACCGGCTGGCGGCACAATTCAACCGTTTAGCGAACTCAAAGGGCTTGCGCTTTATTGCGGCTTTTATATCAACGAGCTGGTCGGTTGTTTTTTGCACAAATACGATCCTCATCCCGAAGTATTCGACGATTACAGCGAATGTTTATTCAGTTTGGCTGAAGGTGCGAACATGGAAGCCGCATTGCGGCTGTTTGAGCTTAAGCTGATGGAGAATGTGGGTTATGGCTTGCAATTGGAGCACGATGATAATGACAAGCCGATTGAAGCCTCAAAAAAATACGATTTCAATGTCGGCCAAGGGCCGGTTGAAGCTGTGGATGGGCAATTTTCAGGCAAGACTTTATTGGCATTAAATTCCAGGGAACTGGCCGATCCGCAGGTTTTAAGCGAAGCAAAAATACTGATGAGGCTGGTCATTGATGTTTATTTGCAGGGCAGGCAACTTAAGAGCCGGGCGGTTATCGGTAAAGTCTTCGCAACTACTCAGCGTTAGAGAAATAGAACGCGGATGACGCGGATCAGGCTGATAAACGCGGATACCTCTAAATAAATTGTTTAACACCCAGCTATCGAATACAACAGAGCGCAAATGTTGCAGATGATTATGATGAATGTCTTAAAATGGCGAGCAACTGATTTTTCCAGATAATCCGGAAATCTTATTCAATCATAAATATCGGCGTCATCCGCGTTCCATTACAGTCCATTATAAAATCTCAAACATTAAAATGAATAATACACAGATCCTATTAGGCGTGAACATCGATCACGTCGCGACTTTGAGGCAAGCCCGAGGCACGCGTTATCCTGAACCGGTTCAGGCCGCGTTGATTGCCGAGCAGGCCGGTGCCGACGGCATTACCGCGCATTTACGCGAAGACCGGCGGCATATCCAGGACAGGGACATCTATTTATTAAAAGACATGCTGCATACCCGGCTGAATATGGAAATGGCGGTGACCGATGAGATGATCGGTATCGCCGCTAAAGTTCAGCCTTTTGCCTGCTGTCTGGTGCCGGAAAAACGGGAAGAATTGACTACCGAGGGCGGCTTGGATGTTGCCGGCAACTTGCATCGATTGCGGTCGGCTTGCGATAAATTGGCTAACGCAGGCGTTGAAGTCTCGCTGTTTATCGATCCCGATGAAATACAGATCGATGCGGCGGTAAAGGCCGGCGCTCCGGTTGTCGAATTGCACACCGGTTGTTATGCCGATGCGGATAATACGCAGCAACAAGCTGAAGAATTGGCGCGTATCAGGCACGCTGCTCTTTATGCGCATAGCGCCGGGTTGCAAGTGAATGCCGGGCATGGTTTGAATTTTCATAACGTTGAAGCAATATGCGCGATAGCGCAAATAGTAGAGCTGAATATCGGTCATTCGATTATTGCGCAGGCAGTATTTTCAGGCTTAGCTGAGGCGGTCAGGGATTTGAAGCGGATCATGCGCGACGCAAGATTGCAGCAGAGCGTTTAAGTCAGGGAAAACAAGTGGCTCTGGAGTTTTATCAATTAACCCTGATCGGCGATCGGGAGATTAATCAAGACTTTATGGCGCATATCATCAACGAGTCCTATGCGCTGTTTGTCGTTGCCGATGGCTTGGGCGGTCATCATGCCGGAGAAAAAGCCTCGCGTTTTTTCTGTCAGGGCCTGCTCAGGTTTGCCGATATTTACAGCAAGCAAGTAGCGCAGAATCCGGTCGAAGCTTTGTCGAGTTGGATCACGGCAGCTATCGACGAAATGAAAAGACTGTTTGCGTTCGATAAATCGGGGCATGATGCGCATACTACCTGTGCCATTCTATACCTGGACGAACGGCAGGTATTGACTGCGCATTGCGGCGATTCGCGAATATACAGGATGAATCCGCAGCAGATAATGTGGCGAACCCGAGATCATTCCATTCCGCAACAATTACTGGATGAAGGCAAGATTACCGAACAGGAAATGGCCTTGCATCTGGAGCAAAACCGCTTAACACGCAGCATCAATATCCTGAAAGCGCAGGAGGTGGAGATCAATCGCTATCCGCCGATGATAAAAGGCGAGAGTTTTATACTTTGCAGCGACGGTTTTTGGGAGCATGTAAAACAAGCAGAGCTGTTGCAATTGGCAGGAACTGCCAGCGGTAGGGGTGAGCTTGGAAAACTGGCGCAATTAGCGGTATTGCGCGCCCACGGGCAGAGCGACAATATCAGCGCTCAGTGGATAAGAAAGCATTAAATATTGGATTGGTCTGGGAAAGCGTTTGAGCCACGGATGAACGCGGATAAGCACGGATGAACAGCGGGTTATATCAATTCGCGGTTGTGTTCCAGCGCGAAGCGCCTTACCCCTCTCCTGCTGGAGAGGGTAGGGTGAGGAGATTCAAAATACAGACTCTCCAACAGGAGGGGGAGATAACACAATATTTTATCTGTGTTTATCCGTGTAAATCTGTGGCGAAATAAATCTTCCAGAATTAATACGGCATTGAAAAACCGTGTTTTTGCATACGGTAAAGCAAGGTGTCGCGGGAAATGCCTAACAGTTTTGCCGACTTGCTACGGTTGCCGTTAGTGCGGACCAAGGCTTGGTGTATTAAATCGGCTTCTAACGTATCCAGTTTTAAACCGGTTTCAGGCAGGGTGAAATCCGATGCCGAGGACGTGGTGCCGATGTTCTTGGCCGTAAATTCAAACGGAAGATTTTCCGGTTCGATAGTTCTACCGGCTAATAAAATGCTGAGTCTTTCGCATACATTACGTAACTCGCGGATGTTGCCCGGCCATGAGTAAGCTTTTAGCGCTTTTAAAGCCGACTTGCTGAATTTAGGTGCCGTCAATGTGTGCGCATTTTCGAAGAAGGCCAGAAAGTGCTTGATCAGTAGTTCGATATCTTCAGTGCGTTGCGCCAGTGGCGGCAGCTCTAAAGGCACGACATTCAAACGGAAATATAAATCCGATCTGAACTCGCCGGCTTCGATTTGTTTGTTCAGGTCGGCGTTGGTTGCGGAAATAACGCGGACATCGACTTTGTAAGGCTTGATCTCGCCGACCGCAAGACATTCTCCAGATTCAAGAAAACGTAATAATTTTGCTTGAATCGATAGCGGCAAGGAATTGATTTCATCGAGAAACAGGGTGCCGCCATCAGCAGCCTGGAAAAGGCCTTGCTTGTCGGCGGTCGCGCCTGTAAACGAACCTTTTTTATGGCCGAACAATTCCGATTCGATCAGGGATTCGGGTAAGGCCGCACAATTTAAGGTAATAAAGGCTTTATTTGCACGAGCGCTGGCCCGTTGAATGGCGGTGGCGAATACTTCCTTGCCGGTACCTGTTTCACCTTTGATTAACACCGTAACATCGGTAGCGGCAACGATTTTGGCGCTACGGATTAAGGAATCCAGAGCAGGAGATTGACCGATGATCGCGTTAAAATGATCCATAGATGCCTCTTAATGTAATGCCGAATGTGTTGTGATTGCCATGGGATTAAGCCAGGGCAGGGCAGCGAGTAGAGCCAGTGCAATCATGAACAGGCCGATAGCCTGTTTGAAACGTTGCATTCTGGATAACCTTGTTAATATGCCGGTCATTATACCGACTCCCATGACTGCCGGTAAAGTTCCCAATCCGAAAAACAGCATCGTTAGAGCGCTATGGCCTATATTGCCCGCTGTTGCGGCGAGCGCTAAAGCCGAATAAACCAAACCGCACGGCAGCCATCCCCACACCATGCCGAAAAGATAAGCCTGGCTGCGATTTTTAACCGGTATCAGTTTACGGCCGAAAGGCTCGATCAGTTTCCATAAACGCAGGCCGATTTTTTCAATATAGGCAAAGCGGGGGAACCATCCGGCTATATAAAGCCCCGCTCCGGTCATGATCGCGGCGGACAGCAATTGCAGCAATCTATGGCCGCTGATTTCACCCATCGGCATGGTAATCAAGGCTTCAACAACGCCTGCTAGTGCCCCGGCTATCGTGTAACTGGTAATGCGGCCGATGTTGTAATTAAAGACAAAGGGCAATAAGCGGTTTTTTTGGCTTCGTATGTCCGGGCTAAGGCTTAACGTTAAGGTTCCGATAATGGAGCCGCACATGCCGACGCAGTGCATACTGCTGAACAGGCCCATGGTAAAGGCGACCAGATATGAGGTGGTAAAGGCGAGATCAAATTCCATAACCGCAGGACATTATTAAAGGCGCAAGGCAAAAGTTGTAGGGTAACCGATATAGGCCACCCTGTTTGATTCAAATCTATTAAGTGGGTTGGAACTGCGCAAGAATCTGTCCCTGAATTTTCTCCGCCATCGTTTTACGATTTTCAGCATCGCGTATAGGCCGGCCGACAACAATATAATCGGCGCCGTTTTGGAAAGCCGTTTCCACGCTGACCACGCGTTTTTGATCGTCTTCTTCGCGATTATCGACCGGCCGGATGCCGGGTGTGATGACTAACAGCTTATGATCCAGCTCTTCTCTCAGCATCGCGACTTCAAGCCCCGATGAAACAATGCCGTCGCAGCCGATTTGCAAGGCGCGCTTGGCGCGGGATAAAACCAGCTCGCGAACATCGCAGGCAAAACCTAAATCGTCAAGATCGCCGCGATCCAAGCTGGTTAATGCGGTGACAGCCAATACTTTAAGTTCGCCTTTTTCCTTGGCGGCGGCTTCCATAATCGCGTCGTTGCCGTGAATAGTCGCAAGATCGACGCCTTTGCTGCTCAAAGCTCTAATAGCCCGGCCCACGGTGGCGGGAACATCGAAAAACTTCAGGTCGACAAAGATTTTTTTGTTTTGCTGTTTTAACCATTCGATAAAACCGAAATAATCGCCGGACATGAACAGCTCCATGCCGACTTTGTAAAAGATTACCGAGTCGCCGAGTTCTTCGACCAAAGCCTGCGCCTCGGCAATGCTGGGGACGTCCAGCGCCATGATTAAGCGTTCGCGGACTGGGATGGATTTGGTTGAGATAAATGATTGAGACATAGTAAATATAAGAAAAATAAAAAATTCCGTAGGCCGGGCTGAGGCACAAAGCCCGTCGTTGTGATAAAGCTTATTCAGTCACCAAGCCTTGTTGATGCCAAGCCTGTATTCCGCCGTTCAATAAATAAACCTTGGAAAATCCCGCCGCCTTTAATATCAGCTGGGCTTGTGCGGAACGTAAGCCGGCTTGGCATTGGGTGATAACCGGCGCATTTTTATAAGCTTCAAGTTCCTTCAGCCGGCTGTTTAACTGGGACAGCGGAATATGAATGGCGCCGTGAATACGGTGCTCGTTCCAGTCGCCGTTTTCACGCACATCGATAATAACGGCCTTGTTTTTGACGCGCATAGTTGCCGCTTCTTTAGGCGAGATAACATCATTTTCCGCAACGGCCAAAGTGCTGGTCATTAATAAAAAAATACCGAGTCGGCAATATCTTGAAAATACACGCACTTAAACGCTCCCGAATAATAAGTCGATATATATTACCGGAACTTGATTTAACGGTGAATGTTAAAATTCACTATTGCCACAATAGTCCTCGATTATGAACTCAACATTGATACAAATGACCTTGATAATGGTCTGCGGCGCAGGCTGGCGTTTTGCCAAGCCGGCGGGCTTGTCGGCCGAGCAAACGCGGCAGGTTTTGACCACGGTGGTCTATTATCTGCTGTTGCCGGCCATGGTCCTGGAGGTGTTATGGTCTGCGGATATAGGTTGGCATTCGTTTCAGTATACCTTGCTGGGCGTGGGCAGCATTGTTTTTGCGATGCTTTGCCTTTGGCTGGTTGGCGCACTGTTCAAGTTTGAACACCGGCGGATGGGAGCGATGATACTGGCGGCCGCGTTTCCCAATGTGACCTATCTGGGCTTGCCGGTTTTAGAACAAACCTTCGGTACTTGGGCCAGATCGGTGGTGATACAGATAGACCTGTTTGCCACCACGCCGTTATTGTTTACCGTCGGCGCCATGGTCGCGCGGCACTACGGCGAAGACACCGCGGAAAAGCCGAAACCGCTATGGCTGTTTTTTAATGCGCCGCCATTCTGGGCCGCGGCTGTTGCGGTTATGCTGAATCTCAACGGTTTGGTTGCTCCGCTATGGCTCACCGGCGTACTGCAAAAATTATCCGCGGGCGTGGTGCCGTTGATGCTGTTTTCTTTAGGATTGGCGTTAAGCTGGAAAGCGGTAACCGTCCGTAACATTCCGTATGTTATCCCCGTCATGGTCATTAAAATGGCGCTGATGCCGTTGTTTGCGATGGTTCTGGTCGGGTATTTGCCGATAACCGGCGAATACCGGGCGGCGGCAGTGCTCGATTTGTCCATGCCGAGCATGTTGCTGGGCATTGTTTTTTGCGATCGTTACCGGCTGGATAGCTCGCTGTATGCGATGGCGGTAACCGTTACGACGGCAATCAGCCTGATTGCATTGCCGTTCTGGCATAGCATGTTGTAATAGATTAAGTAAGCCCCGCCCTACGGCTCTGTAATACAAGTCTGACAAACAAACTTGACGGTAATTAATGATATAGAGTAACAATATAGCTTTTCGCGTCGCGTCGCTTTGCTTCGGCCAGGGCCACGTCATTTTTACCGGTTAAGACTATTTCCTGTTGAGGGAGTCACAGAGATTTTTATGACGACATTACTTTGGTTACAAACCGGCTCCTGCGGTGGCGACACCATGTCGATCCTGTGCGCGGACAGCCCGTCTCTGGAAGAACTCGTCGATGAATACAACATCGAGATGCTTTGGCAACCGTCCTTATCCATCGAGCCAGCCGGCAGATTGGACGTTTTGATCGAGGCTATCCTCGTCGATCAGCAGGCACTCGATATTTTATGCATCGAAGGCAGCATCATCACCGGCCCGAATGGCTCGGGCATGTACGACCCGTATCGGGGCCGTTCCAAAATGAGCCTGATCAGCCAGCTGGCCGAAAAGGCCGAATATGTAGTCGCTCTCGGCACTTGCGCATCATACGGCGGTGTCCATGCCGCACCACCTAACCCGACCGACTGTCTCGGCTTGCAGTTCGACAAACAATCTCCCGGCGGGTTATTGCCGAGCGAATGGCGCTCGCGCAAAGGCCTGCCGGTCATCAACCTGTCGGGTTGTCCGGCCCACCCCAATGCGATGACCAAAACCCTGGCCATGCTGGCATCCGGACTTCCGCTAGAACTCGACCCTATCAACCGCCCCAAAGCCTTCTTTAATACCACGGTGCATCAAGGCTGCACCCGCAACGAATATCATGAGTACAACGTCGAAGAAACCGCATTCGGCGGCAAAGCATGCATGTTCTTTAACCTGGGCTGCCAAGGTCCGGTCACGATGGCTATCTGCAATACCGAGCTTTGGAACGGCCGCAGCAGCAAAACTCGGGCAGGCGTACCGTGTTTCGGCTGTACGTCCCCTGACTTTCCCCAAGATCAGGACCTGTTTCGCACCGAAAAAATCGGTACCATTCCGGTACATCTGCCATTGGGCGTAGAGCGAGCCAATTACATGGCTTATAAAAGCCTGGCCCACGAAGCAGCGCCCGAGCGGGTGCTAAACAAGACCATGGACCCTTAACCGATGTCCAAAAGAATTATTCAAATAGACCTAAACCGGGTCGAAGGCGATCTCGATTTCCAGCTGGAACTGGAAGACAACAAGGTCGTCGACGCCCGTTGTATCGGCTCCATGTACAGAGGCTTCGAACAAATCCTGATAAGCCGCAAACCCAAAGATTCTTTGGTCATCACGCCGCGTATCTGCGGCATCTGCGGCACCGCGCAATTGACCGCCGCAGTGCTGGCATTGGAAAATATCGGCGGTATTCCGGTACCGTCCGCCGCCATTCGTATCCGCAACCTGTGTTTGATGGCTGAGACGGTGCAAAGCGATTTGCGGCAATCTTTTTTATTTTTTACCGCGGATTTTTGTCATCCCAAATATGCCGAGCGGTCGTTTTATCAACAAGCCCGCACTGCTTTCCTGCCGTTCAAAGGTTCGGTTCATCGCGGCGCGCTCGAACATTCGCGTCATCTAATTGAAATTATCGCGCTGTTTGGCGGTCAGTGGCCGCACTCGTCGTATATGTTGCCGGGCGGTGTGACTACGCCTGCAAGTAGTCGCCACATTATCGACAGCTTGTCGATCCTCAACAAAGTGACCCGCTGGTTCGAACAGAGCATCATCGGTACCGATCTGGATTCCTGGCTGGCCCTGGAATCCGCCGAGGAATTCTTCACCTGGCTGACCGCGAAAGAGGCTCACGCAGACAGTGCTATCGGGCTGTTTACCATGATCAGCCGCGACATCGGCCTGCATCATGTCGGCTTCGGCACGCCGCACATGCTCAGTTACGGTTCTTACGACGACCCGGACGATGCTGGGACTTTTCCGCCGCAACGCAAGCATTTGTTCCGGGCCGGTTTCTTCAATGGCGATACCGGCAAGGTCGAGCCTTTCGATCAAACTGAAATCACCGAACATGTGCGCTATTCCTGGTTTCAGCCTTATACCGGCGGCCGTCATCCGTTTCAGGGCCAGACCATTCCGGATTATCAACCCCATTCCGATCGTTATACCTGGTGCAAAGCCCCGCGCTATCAAGATAAAGTCGTGCAAACCGGGCCGCTGGCCGATGCGCTGATCGACGGCGAGCCGTTGATCAGCTCGTTGTACCAAGCGGAGGGTGGCAATGCCTGGCTACGCCAATTCGCCCGTTTACGCCGTACCGCCCGGTTGCTGCATAAAATGCGCGAAACCTTGCATGAGCTGGCCGCGCATCCTAACGATCCGCATATGATTGCTCCCGGCCAGCTGGAAATTCCCGACGGGGAAGGCTTTGGCTTGGTAACCGCAGCGCGCGGCGCACTCGGACACTGGCTGCAAGTCACCGACGGCGCAATTAGCCGCTATCAAGTCATTACCCCAACCGCCTGGAACGCATCGCCCAAAGACAGCGAAGGCCGGCACGGGCATTGGGAGAGCAGTTTGATCGGCTTGACTGTCGACGATCCCGACGACCCGGTCGAAATCGGCCATATTATCCGCTCCCATGATCCCTGTCTGGTCTGTACCGTGCATGTCCTCGACACCGGTAAACGCATGACCTTATGGCCCTAAGCTAGCTATGCGCCACATTGTTTGTTTCGGTAACGAGCTGCACGGCGATGACGGCTTCGGTATCAGCGTCTACGCACAGCTTCGGCAGTTAACATGGCCGGACAATGTCGAGCTATTCAATGCCGGCATTGCCGGACTCAATGCACTCCGCTTTCTTGAACATTGCCGCCGGGCGATCCTGGTCGATGCCTTGGCCAATTTCGGAAATGTCGGCGAGGTGTTTGCGCTAAAACCGGAAGACTTGGCCGACAGGCCGCAGCAGCCTACCGGTCATGGTTTGGGAATTGCGTATTTACTGGAAGCGCTTAAAGTTATCAGGGAACCGTTGCCGGATATTCTGATCGTGGGCGTCGAAGTCGCTGCCGTTACTCCTTTTTGTTCCGGCCTGTCCGACAAAACCGAGCAAGCCGTGCCGAAAACCGTTCAATTAATAAGAGACCTTGTGCCGGAATGAGTCGTCAAAGTCCAAGTTTTCGCGATGTCATCGTTGATTCGGTAATGTTCCTTGACGCGATCAATCCGCCGCGCTGGAAAGGCCGCTTGCAATTACCGGGCGATTATCATCCTATCGATATTCTGATTTTCAATATTCAGGGTGAGTTCAAGGCCGTCCCCGCTCTTTGTCCTCATCAAGGTTACGACCTGAGCCATTGTCCGCTGGCTAATGAAACCAGCCTTGTTTGTCCGGCGCACGGCCGATGTATCGATTTGAACATTGCCGAATTCTATGTCGAACAACGCGAAGGTCAATTTCTGCTGTCCCGGAACGAAACCAGTCAGCTGAAAACAACTGAAAACATCTCCGCCAGCCAAGACGCCGAAACAGTGCTGCAACTGCGGGAAGAAATCGACAAGCTACGACTAGCCAACCTGAAACAGCAACGGCAAATTCTCGTTATCACCCAAAGCATGGATGCCATGCTTAGCGAATCGGAACAGCAAAAGGCAACGTTCCAGGATAAAGCGAATCAACAGCAGGCCCTGAACCGTTTTGTCGAGCGGGTTATGGATACGATGGAAGATCTCCTGTTCGTTATCGATACCGAAGGTTGCATTCGACGGCTGAATACGAAGGTGGAACGGGAGCTTGGCTTCAGCGAAGCCGAATTACTCGGGAGCGGTATCGACGATTTGTTGTCCCCCGCAGAACAACAGCATCTTGCCGAACATTTGCCGGTTTTGCCGTGGCCCGTCCGTTCCGTGTTGTTGGAAAGTGTCAGGCTTAACGGCTACTACACCGGTGAGCATGAGCTTTTAAGCAAAAACCAGGATAACGCCAAAGCCATTTATTGGCTGAAGAGTAGCTTACTGCATTCGGAGCAGGGCAAACTGGAAGGCGCAGTCGTCACCGCCTTGAATATCACCGAGTTGAAGGACCGGGAAACGCGGCTGCGGCTGAGCGCCAAAGTCTTCGACAACAGCAGCGAGGCGATTTTTATTACCGATCCGCAAGGCGTCATCATGGAGGTTAACGCGGCATTTAGCGCAATCACCGGCTATCAGCGCTCCGAAGTGCTGGGTAAAAATCCCCGTATGTTGAAATCGAAATTGCATGATCGGCCGTTTTACAAGCAGATGTGGAAATCATTATTAACTGATGGCGGATGGAAAGGAGAAATCTGGGACCGGCGAAAAAACGGCGAATTCTGTCCGATGCTGCTCAGCATTAACGCGGTCACTGACAATCAGGGCCAGTTAACGCATTATGTAGCGATCTCCTCGGACATCAGCCAGCAGAAACAAACGGAACAGGAGCTTAAGCAGCTGGCGTACTATGACGTCCTCACCAGTCTTCCCAACCGGTTCCTGTTCAAGGACCGGTTTGAACACGAAATCTGTTCCGCTCAGCGCAATAACACCCGTTTTGCGGTATTTTTTCTTGATCTGGATCATTTCAAAAACGTCAACGATACCCTCGGCCATTGGGCCGGCGACTGTTTATTGCAGATCATCGCAACGCGTATTCAAAGCTGCTTGCGCAAAACAGATACCATTGCCCGTATGGGCGGCGATGAATTTACCATCATCCTACCCGGTTTAGTCGGCATTAGCGACGCCACCGAGCTGGCCCGGAAAGTGGTCGAGGTCATGGCAAAGCCCGTGCAAATCAGGGACCACACGGTTTTCATCGGTGTCAGTATCGGCATTGCGATCTTTCCGGATGACGGCGATGATTTTTATACCTTGACTAAACATGCCGATACCGCCATGTATGCGTCCAAAGCAAAAGGCCGAGGCTTGTTTCAATACTTCGAAACAGGTATGAACGAGGCAGCGCACCAGAGACTATTACTGGAAAATGCATTGCGGCTGGCTATAGAGCGGGAAGAGTTCCAACTTTATTACCAACCCAAAGCCGATAGTAGCTTAAGCCGAATAACCGGTACTGAAGCATTGATCCGCTGGCGGCGTCCCGGTTTCGGCATTGTCCCGCCGGACTGCTTCATCGCTATCGCCGAGGAAACGGCCTTAATCGTTCCGCTAGGTAAATGGATACTGAAGACTGCCTGTTTGCAAGCGAAGCAGTGGGCCGGCAAATTAGCGGATTTTCGCATCGCGATCAATCTTTCACCGCTGCAACTTCTGGCCGATGATTTTATTGTTGTTCTCGACCGCATCCTGGCCGAAACCCGTACTAATCCCGAATGGATTGAGTTGGAAGTGACCGAAGGCTTGATCATGCACGACATCGAAAAAGCGACCGAGCGCTTGCAGCAAATCCGGGAGCGCGGGATTCATGTTGCGATGGACGACTTCGGTACCGGTTATTCGTCTTTATCCTATTTGCAAAAATTGCCGATCCAGACGCTTAAAATCGACCGCTCGTTCATTCAGGCTTACGGTTACGACCCCGCCTCAAGCGAGGCGGCGTTTATCAAGACTATCGTATCCCTGGGACAGGTTTTGAATATGAAGATTGTCGCCGAAGGCGTCGAAACCGAATCCCAGTTGGCGCTGTTACAGTCTTACGGTTGTGACGAGATTCAAGGCTATTACCTGTCGCCTCCAGTGCCGGCCGATGAATTCCAGAGACGCTGGATTGATCGTGGCTCTGAATTAAGCAAAAAATAGCCGGAACATTTGTAAAGCAGTCTTCACTTTCAGCGCCAAGGTCGATTTGTATTTCAAAACGCTTTAGCCGGCTATAGCCGATCACAAACTCAATAACCCTGATTTCCAGCATGAATCCAACATTAGAAATATTTTCCCAAGGCGAAGAAGTCGTTACCGGGCAAACCGTCGATACCAATGCGGCCTGGTTGTCGGAGCAAGTCGTCACCATGGGTTTTAGCGTAACCCGGCATACCGCTGTGGGCGACAAGCTTGATGACCTGATAGCCTTGCTGCGGGAAATTTCAGTACGCGCGGATTGTTGTATTTGCACGGGCGGATTAGGGCCGACCGTTGACGATTTAACTGCCGAAGCCGTTGCCAAAGCGTTTGATTTACCGCTTGAGTTCGACATCGTTGCTTTTGAGCAGATTAAACGCTTCTTTAGCCTCAGAAACCGGATCATGCCGGAGTCGAACCGCAAGCAGGCTATGTTTCCGAAAGGCGCCGAGCGTATCGATAATACTTGGGGTACTGCGCCGGGTTTTTCCTTGCAAGCCGGGCGTTGCTGGTTTTCTTTTGTGCCCGGTGTGCCTTTCGAAATGCGGCATTTGTTTTTGGAAATCATTCAGCCAAAGCTGGCAAGCCGATTCACATTGCAGCCCGGAAAGTTAATTACCATTAAAACCCTGGGTATCGGCGAGTCGGCTATTCAAGAGCGCATCAGTGCGATTGACATTCCGGCTCAAGTGCAACTGGGTTTTCGGGCGACTGCCGACGATGTGCAAACCAAGTTACTGTTTTTACATGATTATCCTGAAGCTAATATGACTGCATTGGTAGCCGAAGTTGCCGGGCAACTGGGCGATCATGTTTTTGCGATTGATGGTTTAGGGCAGGAGGACGGTGACTTGGTTTTTACGATCAATCAACTGATGACGGCCGGCAAACACACACTGGCCGTAGTCGAAACCGCCAGCCAAGGCTTGTTGGCGGCCAAATGCATAGGCCTGCAATGGCTGCAGGAAGCCCGCTATGAGCAGTCTTTGCAAAGGTTGGGGCAAAAGCTTGGCGTTACGGTAAATGCCGACGATTTGAACGCAAGCGCACAGGCTATTGCCGGTGAAATACACAAGACCGGCGCTGCCGATTTTGTCTTGGTCCAGCTCTGTGCCGGGGACAGCCAAACATTTCACGATAAAGACCAGGCCATTATTCTATATAATGTGCTGCTGACTGGAGATGGATTTCATCAAACCACCCATTCAGTGGCAGGCCCTATCAAACGCAAGCAAAACCAAGCGGCGTTACTGGCACTGGATTTATTACGACGCTATTTACAACATAAAGAACTTTAAAATGCCCTTATTACGATTGTCCAACGTTTCCATTGCTTATGGAACTCATGCTCTATTAAACAATGCCGATTTTCAGTTGGACGCTGGAGAGCGGGTCGGCTTGTTAGGTCGCAACGGCGAGGGTAAATCAACCTTGATGAAGATCATTGCCGGTAATGTCCAGCCCGATCACGGCGACATCTGGCAGCAGCCGGGATTAAGGCTGGCATGGCTGGAGCAAACGCCTGACCTGCCTGATGATGCGACCATCTACGATGCAGTGGCTGGCGGTTTGGGTGAATTGGGCGAGTGGATTACCCGTTATCACGCGATGACGTTAACCATGGACTACGAAGACGACAAGGCTTTGAATGAGTTGGGCGATTTGCAGCACAAACTCGAAGCCCATAACGGCTGGCATTTCCAGCAACGGGTTGAAGCTACCTTAAGCAAATTGGACTTGCCCGGCGACTTAAAGATCAATGGCTTGTCCGGCGGTTGGAAACGGCGCGTAGCCTTAGCCAGGGCTTTGGTCATAGAGCCCGAAGTATTATTACTCGACGAGCCGACCAACCATCTGGATTTTGAAAGCATTACCTGGCTGGAAGAGCAAATCCTGAATTTTCAGGGTGCGGTGTTATTCGTGACCCATGACCGGTCATTTTTGCAAAAACTGGCGACCCGGATTATTGACCTGGATCGCGGCAATCTGGTGTCCTGGCAGGGTAATTACGACGATTATTTGACCCGCAAAGCCGCAGCGCTTGAAGATGAAGCCAATCAAAATGCCGAGTTCGACAAGAAGTTGGCCGATGAAGAAGTCTGGATCAGGCAAGGCGTAAAAGCCCGGCGTACCCGCAATGAAGGCCGGGTCAGGGCGTTGGAAAAATTGCGTAACGAACGCGCGCAACGCCGAAATACCCAAGGCACCAGCAAAATGTCCCTGGATAGAGGCGATGCCTCCGGTAAAAAAGTCATCGAAGTGAACGACATCAGCTTTGGTTATGGCGACCGGCAGATTATCAAGCATTTTTCCACGCTGATTCAGCGCGGCGACAAAATCGGCCTGATTGGCGCTAACGGTGCCGGCAAATCGACCTTATTGAAGTTGTTGTTAAAACAACTGGAACCCAGCAGCGGTACGGTAGAGCAGGGCACACGGCTGGAAATCGCCTATTTTGATCAGCTGCGCGACCAGCTCGATCCGGAAATGACTGTTGCCGATACCGTTGCCGACGGTAATGACTTTGTTGAAATTTCAGGCAACCAGCGGCATGTGATGTCGTACCTGGGTGACTTCCTATTTGCTCCGGCAAGAGCGCGTTCGCCGGTAAAAAGCTTGTCCGGCGGCGAGAAAAACCGCTTGTTGCTGGCGCGGCTATTTACTAAACCCTCCAACCTGATCGTCATGGACGAACCGACCAATGACCTGGATTTGGAAACCCTGGAATTGCTGGAAGAAAAACTGGTCGCCTTTGACGGCACCTTGCTGTTGGTCAGTCATGACCGGGCTTTTCTGGATAACGTAGTAACCAGCGTTTTTGTGCTGGACGGCTCCGGCGAAGTCGACGAGTTTGTCGGCGGTTACAGCGACTGGATGAACCATGTCAAGCAAGCTAAACAGGCCGAAACGGTCAAGGTAGCCAAGCAGGAAAAACCGGCGGCACAAACGCAGTCACGAACCGGAACCAAAAAGAAACTGAGCTTTAAAGAACAGCAAGAGCTGGATAAATTGCCGGAACTGATCGGTGAAATGGAAGCCAAGCAAACGGAATTAAACCGGCAAATCAGCGCGCCTGAGTTCTACAAAAAAGATCAAGCAGTCGTTGCCAAAACCTTGGATGAATTGAAACAAATCGATGCCGAGCTGGAGCAGGTTTATCAGCGCTGGGACGAGCTGGAAGCATTGACCGAAGCAAGTAGCGGTTAAATGGCATTGCGCCGAAACGCAATATCGATTATTCTAAGCGGCTTCCCGTTATCTGCGGGAAGCCGAAATAGTAGGAGAGATGGCCGAGCGGTCGAAGGCGCACGCCTGGAAAGTGTGTATACGGCAACGTATCAAGGGTTCGAATCCCTTTCTCTCCGCCAACTACAATACCTCAACACGCAAAAAACAAATATCACAGGTAAACGAAAAGGCTTGCTTGACATTGCCGGATTGCGCCTATAGAATGCCCTCAGCTTGAAATTGTTTTACCGTTGCTTATCTTTACGAAGTTCTTCATACAATTGTTCGTCCTGTTATCATAAGTAATTCTTTAATTTCCCAGCTCCATCAGTCTTTATAAGGCTTCAATTACTACAAACTAGGATTACACAAAATGACTACAGGTATAGTTAAATGGTTTAACGCTGAAAAAGGTTTTGGTTTTATTCAGCAAGAAAACGGCCCGGATGTTTTTGTTCACTTTCGTAACATTAACAGCTCAGGCTTTAAATCTCTTGATGAAGGACAAAAAGTACAGTTCACTGTCACTCAAGGACAAAAAGGCCCGCAAGCAGAAGAAGTAACAGTCATCTAATTGCAGACCAAAAAACCGTAGCTCTTTCTGGAGCTACGGTTTTTTTATGTCTGTTAGTAGGTAAGTCGACCAATTCTTGACGTTATATTCATTTCACGCTTGGCAGTATCTCAAAAACAATTCATATTTGCCTTGTGCTCGTTGAAATGTTGATTTTTTATCTGCGGCAACTTGCTGATTTGTCAGTTTATTTGAAAAAAAGAATTCAATGTCTTCAATAGTTCGGTGTATTGTTATGCATAGGGGTATTCATGCGTCCGGCATTGAAAAATAATGCCCCAATTTTCCAAGTAAACTATACCATTCCAAACTTTTGCTAAACGATCAAAAATTAGCGCTATCAGATTGATAATAATATATTCGTAACGAAGAAAAACATGGCGGAATTTGCAAATCCATTAACCCAACAAATCAGCGATTTTATTTACAGTATAGGCATTCCTGTACAGGCGGGAGATATTCCTAATAATGTTATTTTGCCCGGTATTTTGATTAATAAGGGCGTATTGGTGGTGGATGAAACTAAGTTGAAATATCCTGGAGACCTATTGCACGAGGCAGGGCATTTAGCGGTGATGGAAGGCGCGCAACGCAGTATTTTGTATAACGATATTAGCAAAAATGCCGGCGACGAAATGGCCGCGTTAGCATGGTCATGGGCGGCCTTGGTATATTTAGACCTGCCGCCGGAAGTTGTATTTCATCCTAATGGCTATAAAGGCGAGTCGGACTGGCTGATAGATATTTTTAGCAGCGGTAGCAATCTGGGGGTACCACTGCGGCAGTGGATGGGTTTAACTGCTGAGCCAAGCAAGGCCGAAAAATTAGGCTGGAAGGCGTTTCCACAAATGCAACGTTGGTTAAGAGAATAGTGCTGTATTTGCTGTTTCGAGTATAAATCACTTATAAAGAAATTTGGGGGGTCGCCAATTCTTGGAAAGTCTCAACAGAATCCAACTATCTCAAGCAGCAGGATTTACCCCCGGCTTTCCGCTTGGCGGAGTGGCGGATAGTGAGTTAGATTATCTCTAAACCCCATACACGACACTCCGGCAGGAGCAGAGAGGTGATGAGTGTTCGTCACCTCGGACCGATAAAGCAGCCTCACTCAGTTGCATGGTTTCTAATTATTGGTTCTGCTAGTATTTTCCAATAGATAAATGAGTCTGAAAACGGAAAAATAAATCCTTATAACTCAGCCGCTTTTTAAGTCTCGTTCATGAATGGTTTTAAATAATTTAGAGCGTTCTTTTTGTAGATATTCAGCC
>Ga0208789_1000980_pt1 | contig 19590 bp, 18 predicted proteins | sample Methanotroph_Enr_FD_187368 | JGI IMG/M metagenome (GOLD analysis project Ga0208789, IMG submission 187368) | Enriched soil microbial communities from Old Woman Creek wetland in Ohio, USA - Methanotroph_Enrichment_5 (SPAdes) (version 2) | ecosystem: Environmental > Terrestrial > Soil > Wetlands...
TGATCAGCAGTTCAAAAGCATTCAGCTATGCCGGGCAACGAATCGGAATGATGGTGATCAGCGATAAGTTATTCAACTCGCGTAGCGAAGATTTACTGAGGAATTATTCAAGCGATCAGTTTGGACGCGCCATGATATTCGGAACAGTATATTCATTGAGTTCAGGTACTGCCCACTCCGCCCAATACGCCCTGGCAGCCATGCTTAAAGCCGCCAACGAAGGGAAATTCAATTTCGTGGAAGAGGTAAGGGAATACGGCGAGAAGGCAAAAATAATGAAGAAGCTATTCCTGGATAACGGGTTCAGGATCGTTTACGACAAAGATATTGACCAACCCATTGCCGACGGATTCTATTTCACGATCATGTACCCGGGATTCGACGGTCCTGACTTAATTGAAGAATTGCTCTATTACGGAATCAGTGCAATTTCATTATCAATAACAGGAAGTGAGCATACAGAAGGACTCCGAGCATGCGTTTCATTGGTGAAGCGTACCCAATTCCCTGATCTGGAACATCGCCTGAAAAAATTCCATGAACATCATCCATTTGCATAAATTCAGCACCTACAATATATCGATTCGTGCCATTACCAGCAAATTCAATTATTCCCATGATTAAAGTCAGATCAGACAATAGAATTTCTTTATAGGTTTTAAAAATCTCCGATCCGACATGGATATTGAGAGGAGAAAAAGTTAAAAATCTGGCAAAGGAGCCATATTGGTTTGATAAAGATGTCAAGAAATTAATATGCCTATTTAAAAACTTTTCCAAAAAAAACTAAAAATCATTTGATTTTTCCAAAACTGGCCACAAACAATTTAAACTCATTTTAAATTAAGCCAATTAATTGGGAATGTGATACAAAAAAAACTGTGATCCGTAATAAATATCTAACTTCGCACCCGAAATTCAGTGAAACTCTTAAAAGTTATGGCAAAAAATAAAGGCGAAATTGTTGTAGATAGCGAAAGGTGCAAAGGATGCGAAGTTTGCGTTCCAGCTTGTCCTGAAAACGTTATTGCTATGGCAAAACAAGTAAACAGAAAAGGATATCATTATGCAATGTCAACCAACGATTTATGTACCGGTTGTACAAATTGTGCCGTGGTTTGCCCCGACGGAGCGATAACTGTTTACCGTAAGAAATTTAATGATTAAGCATAAAAACTAACCTAAGCATGAAAGAATTACGGTTAATGAAAGGGAATGAGGCTTTTGCCGAAGCTGTTATCCGCGCAGGCGCTGACGGATATTTCGGATATCCTATCACCCCGCAGTCGGAAGTAATGGAATACCTGATGGCTCAGAAAACACATGAGCGTACCGGTATGGTTACATTGCAGGCTGAAAGCGAAATAGCTGCTATAAATATGGTTTACGGTGGAGCAGGTTGCGGGAAACGCGTACTTACATCATCTTCAAGCCCGGGAATAAGTCTGAAACAGGAAGGCATATCGTATATTGCAGGATCTGAGTTACCATGTCTGATACTCAATGTAGTTCGCGGCGGACCAGGCCTGGGTACAATTCAGCCATCGCAATCCGACTATTTTCAGAGTACAAAAGGGGGAGGTCATGGTGATTACAGGCTTATAGTACTGGCTCCTTCCTCCGTTCAGGAAATGGCTGATTTCGCCGGTCTGGGCTTTGAACTGGCTTTTAAATACCGGAACCCGGTGTTGATACTTTCGGATGGTGCCATTGGCCAGATGATGGAAAAAGTTGAACTGGATGTTCAGAAACCAAGATTCACCATTGACGAAATAAAGAAAAATACGCCTTGGGCTACCATCGGGAAAACGCCCGACAGAGATCATAATATAATCACTTCCCTTGACCTGGATTCGCTGAAAATGGAACAGCACAACCACGTTCTGCAGGCGAAATATAAGCTGATCGAAGAAAATGAAGTCCGTTACGAAAAAATTGCCTGTGATGATGCCGAATATGCTTTTGTTGCATATGGTACCAGTGCCCGTATTTGTCAGAAATCCATTGAACTTGCACGTGCGGAAGGAATTAAAGTCGGACTCATCAGACCTATCACCCTATTCCCATTTCCGAAGAAAGTGATGAAGGAAATGGCTTCGCAGGTGAAAGGCATACTTTGTGTTGAAATGAGTGCCGGCCAGATGATTGAAGATGTTCAGCTGGCTGTTGAAGGCCGCGTGAAAGTTGAGCATTTTGGTCGTTACGGTGGAATTGTACATTCACCTTCAGAAATAGTGGAAGCATTGAAGAAACAAATTATCGGAGGATAGGATTATGGCAGAATTTAAAACAAACCCTGAAATACTGCAACCGGAAAACCTGGTTTATAAACGCACTGAGCTTTTAACTAAAAAAGACCTTAGCTATTGCCCGGGTTGCGGACATGGCACCGCTCATCGTATCATCATGGAGGTTATTGAAGAAATGGGTATCCAATCCGAAACCATTGGTGTAGCTCCTGTCGGATGCTCGGTACTTGCCTATGAGTTTATGGACATTGATATTCAACAGGCTGCACATGGACGTGCTCCTGCTGTGGCAACCGCAATAAAACGGCTGTTTCCTGATAAATTTGTTTTCACTTACCAGGGTGACGGCGACCTGGCTGCGATCGGCACTGCCGAAACCATCCATGCATGCAACCGTGGAGAAAATATGACCATATTTTTTATAAATAATGGTATCTACGGAATGACCGGCGGACAAATGGCACCCACCACCTTAGCAGGTATGAAATCAAGTACTTCGCCTTATGGCCGCGATGTTGCCACCATGGGTAACCCGCTGAAAATGACAGAACTGGTTGCTCAGTTGCCCGGGACTTTGTATGTTACACGTCAGGCGGTTCATACTCCGTCAGCAGTACGTAAAGCAAAGAAAGCAGTCCGTAAGGCATTCGAAAACCAGAAACTGAACAAAGGTCTTTCATTTGTTGAAATCGTTTCGAACTGTAACTCCGGTTGGAAAATGACTCCGCTGCAATCCAACGAATGGATGGTCGACAACATGTTCCCCTTCTACCCTATTGGCGATATCAAAGTGAATGACGATAAATAATTTTCAGCACCACCCAAGTTTTAATTCTGAAAAAAATGACTGAAGAAATAATCATAGCCGGTTTTGGCGGTCAGGGAGTACTCTCGATGGGAAAAATCCTTGCTTACTCCGGAGTAATGCAAAATAAAGAAGTAAGCTGGATGCCATCATACGGCCCGGAAATGCGTGGCGGTACCGCTAACGTTACTGTAATTATCAGCGACGAACGCATCAGTTCACCTATCCTACACGAATACGATACTGCCATCATTCTTAACCAGCAGTCGATGGATAAATTTGAACATTCGGTAAAACCAGGCGGGCTCCTGATTTATGATCCAAATGGAATTATCCGCCATCCAGATAGAACAGATATAAATATTTATACCATTGAAGCTGCTGAAAAAGCTGCCAAACTCGGACTTTCAAAAGTCTTCAATATGATTGTACTTGGCGGCTTCCTGAAACTAAAACCTATCGTTGACATGGAATATATTCACAAAGGACTTGAAAAATCACTTCCGGCGCGCCACCATGTTATGATTCCTGAAAATGAAAAGGCTATAGAAACAGGCAAAGGGCTTATAACACCGGTGTTAGTTCTAAATTAAATAATTGATAGTTATTTATTTTAAAGGAAGACTGCTCTGAAAAGGGTGGTCTTTTTTTTGAGGGATGGGGGTTCCTGGTTTCTGGTTCCTGGTTCCTGGTTTCTGGTTCCTGGTTTCTGGTTCCTGGTTCCTGGTTCCTGGTTTTTTGAATTCACTTTCCAAGTTCATTCGTGAAAATCAGTGAAACATTTGTGAAAATTCGTGGACCATTTCTTTCCATTACCTTTGCCAAATGAAACTTACTCATCAGCAACTTTACGAACTTCTTGAAGAGAAAGTTGCATTTTACAATAATCCGGAATTTATTAAATCTGATCCGATCAGCATTCCACACCGTTTCACCCGAAAGGAAGATATTGAAATTGCAGGATTTTTAGCAGCAACACTGGCCTGGGGACAAAGAGTTACCATTATAAATAAAAGCAGTGAACTGATGAACCGCATGGATAATGCTCCATTCGATTACGTGATGAATGCAACAGAAAAGGAAATCGGGACCCTTTCAACCTTTGTTCACCGAACTTTTCAGGGAGAAGACTGCATGAACTTTATTCAGGCCCTCCAACATATTTACAGGCAGCATGGCGGTCTGGAAACTGCTTTCAGCAATGGATATCTAATAAATCAGAGCATTAAGGAATCGATCAGCCGGTACAGGGAAGTTTTCTTCAGTTTTGAACATCTCCATCGCACCCGAAAACATGTGCCTGATCCTCTGAAAGGTTCAGCGGCAAAGCGAATCAATATGTACCTTCGGTGGATGATCCGAAAGGATGCCAAAGGTGTTGATTTTGGAATATGGAAAAATTTCAAACCCTCCGATTTGCTTTGTCCACTTGATCTGCATTCCGGAAATGTGGCACGCAAACTTGGGCTACTTGATCGCAAAAACAATGACTGGCAGGCAGTTGAAGAGCTGACAGCGAATCTGCGGGTCTTTGATCCGGCTGACCCGGTAAAATATGATTTTGCGCTGTTCGGAACCGGAGTGAATGAAAAAAGTTAGTTTAAAAATTTATACCTTGAACATGGAAATCACAGAAATCCAAAGCCTTATATCTGACAATACAGCCGTTTTACTTTACTTTTACAACGATACTTGTGCACCTTGCAAGGTTCTCAGACCTAAGGTTCAGGAAATGGCTAAAGCAGACTTTCCAAAAATGGAATTCCGGTTGATCAATGCGGAACAATATCCTGCCACATCCGCGCAATATGGTGTTTTTGCTTCACCAACCTTACTGGTTTTCTTTGAAGGTAAAGAATATATAAGGGAAAGTAAAAACATTTCAATCAACGAGTTACATGATAAAATAGACAGGTATTACCAGATGATCTTTTAACCTGTTCTAGAGTCCTGAACTAAGATGAATTTCGTGCTAATTCCAAATTATTGCCAGTTCAGAATTCCGGTTTTATTCTTTTCCTAAAAATGAACAATCGTTCTGCCAGGCTGTTTTTATGTTTAATAATCCGAAAAATAATTTACACATAATTAGTAATTCGCATTAACATGAAAACCGTATCATTAATACTGATCCTTATGGTTGCCGGGATGTTGAGTTCAGCTCAGAAAACTAACTTTTACAGTTTCAAAACAAAAACTATTGATGGAGATGCATTTGACCTTTCAAGCCTGAAAGGTAAAAAAGTGCTGGTAGTAAATACTGCATCAAAATGCGGAAACACACCACAATACAAAGATTTAGAGGCACTTTACCAGAAATACGGTGGTGATAAATTTGTAATCATCGGTTTTCCGGCCAACAACTTTATGAACCAGGAACCGGGTACAAATGCTGAAATCAAACAATTCTGTACCGAGAAATACCAGGTTACTTTCCCAATGATGCAAAAAATATCGGTTAAAGGCAAAGACATCGATCCTATTTACAAATGGCTGACTACTAAAGCACTGAATGGTAAGATGGATGCTGAAGTCAGCTGGAATTTCCAAAAATTCATGATTGATGAAAAGGGTAATCTTGTTGATGTGGTTTCGCCCCGGACAAATCCTACTGACGATAAGATTGTAAAATGGATTACCAGTAAATAGTTTTCATACTTGAAAAGATAAGATTAGTGGCACGAACCGGGTCAGGCATTACTGATACCGGTTTTTGTTTTTTTGAGACTGAATTCTGGCCTGGCTTTGAATCAATAAAGTGCAGACAAATCAATATTTTCTGACGAATTAGGATGTAGATTATCCTGAATAGAAATTATTGCATATTTTTATAGTTCGGATTTTAAACGCTGTTATATGAACGATTTCAGCAATACACTTACAGCAAAGCATGTTATGCAGGCTTTTGCCATTGAAACGCAGGCGATTCAGAAATATCTCTGGTATGCAAAAGTAGCCACCAAAGAAGGCTATCAGCAGATTGCTGCTCTTTTTACCGAAACCGCCGAACAGAAAAAGTCACATACCAAAACGCTTTTCAGGTTCCTCGAAGGCTGTGAATTGGAAGTTGCCACTGCATTTAAAACCGAACCAATAGGTACGACCTTTGAAAACCTGAAAGCCGCTTTTGAAGCAGAAAATAGCCAGCACAGTACTTTATTTGCTGAATTTGAGATGGCTGCCTGGAATGAAGGATTTAAACAAATTGCAACCAAATTGAAGCTCTTCCGGCAAATAAAGAAATTTTATGCTGAACGTTTTGAGAAACTTGCTGCCAATATTGAAAACGGTACAGTTTTTAAAAAGGATAAAAAGGTAAAATGGGTCTGCCGTAAATGTGGTCTGATCTACGAAAGTGACAGAGCGTTGAAAAATTGCCCCGGTTGTGAACATCCGCAGGCTTATTTTGAGATACTTGCTGAGAATTATTGATTCTGCACAACATTGAAACCCCTATTTTGTTATAGAATATAAATCACGGTAAAACACTCTTCAAGGCATGGCGGTCAAAATTTCTAATAAGCAACATCAGGCTGATTCAAAAGCTTTCAGGAAGGAAGAAATTTTAAATGATTACCGCATTGCCAACGAAAGCAGGCAGGCCAGTTTGATTGGGCGACGTGAGGTACTCAGTGGTAAAGGAAAGTTTGGCATTTTCGGAGATGGAAAAGAAGTGGCTCAATTGGCAATGGCCAGGGTTTTCCATAATGGGGACTGGCGTTCAGGCTATTACCGCGATCAAACATTTATGCTTGCCACCGGTCTGATGAAAGTTGAGGAGATTTTTGCCCAGATTTACGGTGATACCGATACCAAATTTAATCCTATGAATGCAGGGCGCCTGATGGGCAACCACTTCGCCACACGGAGCCTGGATGAAAAAGGGAATTGGAAAAACCTTACCGAACAGAAAAACTCTTCAGCGGATATTTCTCCAACAGCAGGGCAAATGCCCCGTTTACTGGGTCTTGCACTTACATCAAAATTATTTCGCAATAATCCTGCCCTGGCACATTTTACGAATATTTCGAAGAATGGTGATGAAGTCGCTTTTGGAACAATAGGTGATGCGAGTACAAGTGAAGGCCATTTCTGGGAAACCATTAATGCAGCCGGGGTTTTACAGGTACCCGTGGCCCTCTCGGTTTGGGATGACGGGTTTGGAATTTCAGTACCGAGTAAGCTTCAAACCACAAAAGCCAGCATTTCGGAAGTATTGAAAGGCTTTGAGAAAACCGGAGATAAAAACGGTTTCCTGATATATACAGCAAAAGGCTGGGATTATGCCGCTTTGTGTAAAATGTATGAAGAAGGCATTAACGAGTGCCGTAAAAATCATATACCTGTATTATTTCATATTTCAGAATTAACGCAACCGCTTGGCCACAGCACTTCCGGCTCCCATGAGAGGTATAAATCAACTGAAAGGCTTGCATGGGAAAAGGAATTCGACTGTATTCAGCAGATGCGGAAATGGATATTAAGTCAAAGTATCGCTTCCGATGAAGAGCTTAATGCAATTGAAAAAGAATCACTTGAGAAAATAAAAAAAGCCAGGAAAACAGCCTGGAACAATTACCAAAAACCACTTCTTCAACTTCGGGATGAGTTCCTGAGGATTGCGGATGTTACTACCTGTAATTGTGCCAAAACTGCCCGGATCGATTCAATCAAAGAAGACTTAAGGCATGTCGCCGAACCTATCCGAAAAGACATTATGTCGGCTGCGAAGAAAATTCTGCGTTTGATCTGTGATTCATGCAGCAATCCTTCCAACTCATTAAAGATCAATGTATCCAATTGGCTGCAGAAAGAACTTAAGGTGAGCTATAGAAGTTTTAATACGTTCCTTTACAGCGAGTCAGATGAATCGGCACTGAAAGTGCCTCCGGTTGCCCCTGTTTACGATGAAAACGCGTTATTGGTGCCTGGGCGCGAAATACTGCGCGACAATTGGGACTACCAGTTTGCGAAAAATGAGAAGCTTGTTATCTTTGGCGAAGATGTTGGCAAAATTGGAGGCGTAAACCAGACCTACGAAGGCTTACAGGCGAAATACGGAGAAACCCGTATTTTTGATACAGGCATACGCGAAACAACCATAATAGGACAGGGAATCGGAATGGCAGTAAGAGGATTACGACCCGTAGCTGAAATTCAGTATTTTGATTACCTGCTGTATGGCTTACAGGTGATGAGCGATGACCTGGCCACTTTACAATACCGTACACGTGGCGGTCAAAAAGCACCTCTTATTATAACCACACGCGGGCACCGGCTCGAAGGTATCTGGCATTCAGGATCACCGCTGAGTATGGTAATTAACAGCATACGTGGAATTTACGTACTTGTTCCACGCGACATGACCCGTGCTGCCGGTTTTTATAATACCATGCTTCAGTCCGACGAACCGGCTCTGATCATCGAACCATTGAACGGATACCGCTTGCGTGAGAAGAAACCTTCCAATATCGGTGAATTTAACATTCCTGTTGGTGTTCCTGAAGTAATTGAACAGGGAACGGATATTACTCTGGTAACCTATGGCTCGTGTGTTCGGGTAGCACAGGATGCGGTTGCCCAACTGCGTGACTTCAAAATATCAGTGGAACTTATTGATGTTCAGTCGCTCGAACCATTTGATATTCATTCATTGATTGCGGAATCACTCAAAAAGACCAATAAAATTGTATTCTTTGATGAAGATGTACCGGGAGGTGCAACGGCTTATATGATGCAAAAAGTGCTTGAAGAGCAAAAGGGTTTCCAATATCTTGACACTGAACCACGAACTGTAACTGCCCAGGCACACAGGGCTGCCTATGGTACAGACGGCGATTATTTTTCAAATCCAAATGCAGAAGATGTATTCGATTGTATCTACAATATGATGCACGATTACAGCCCGGTAAAATATCCGAAGATATTTTAAATAATTGATAAACAATCATATAAAGTACCTTATGAAAAGCTTTTATTCAGGTCTCTTTTTTACCATTATACTGTTTTTCATTTTCAGCTCTAGAGCAAAGGCACAAACCGATATTGAGAAAGAATACCAGATGAAGCAGTATTTCATGGTATTTCTTAAAGCAGGATTGAACCGCAATCAGGACAGTATAACTATTGCTAAAATTCAGGAAGGGCATCTGAACAACATTACCCGCTTATTTGAAGAAAAGAAGATAGTGCTTGCAGGTCCATTTCTGGATGAGGGTTTATACAGAGGAATATTTATTTTTGATATGGCAACCGAGAAAGAAGTAATACAACTTTTACAAACAGATCCAGCCATTAAAGCCGGCAGACTGGATTATGAGATACATCCCTGGTATGGCCCGGGAAATATTACAATTAAGAAGCAATAAGTGCTCCAAAAGTGGTAAATTGGCAAGTATACCTCTGGTTTATCATTTGTATCGCTAAATATCATTAAGATAAGTTTGTTAAGACTTTTGGTATGACCAGCCATACCGATTCATATATAAATTGCTATTTTTGCCAAAAGCCCTAATTGGCTTTTGGATTACATGAATCGATTTCAGTATCACCTTCTCCCCGCCTCTTTGCGCCTGCTTGCCAGGCGCATCTGTTTCCTGCCCATTGATATTTATGAATGCATTACAGATAAAAGACCACAAAGAATTCCACTAAGGAGGAAAATATTTGCCGGGTGTGGAAACCATATCAAGCAAGGTGAAAAATTTCTCGCTTATTTCCAGGAATTGGCAGGGCTAAAACCCGAACATTCCGTGATGGATATTGGTTGCGGAATCGGAAGAATGGCCGTGCCATTTACCCGATTTCTGAACGAAAGAGGCTCCTACGAAGGATTGTATTTTGCAAAAAGCGGGATTGACTGGTGCAATAAGCATATCTCAGCTCAATACCCAAATATTCATTTTCAATTCACAGGGCTTGATAACCGGCATAATAATAAGGCCGTCATGACAGACGCCGGAAATTTCGTTTTCCCTTATGATGATGATAAATTTGATTTTGTTTTTAGTACCATGGTTTTCACGCAATTGATGCCAAACGAATTGGAGCACCTTTTTCAGGAAATCAGTCGTGTTATGAAACCAGAAGCTACATGCCTAATGTCCTTTTATATAGTCAATTGTGAATCAGAAGACCTCATGATCAGGCAACCCACACCTGTGAATTTCCCAGTCAATAAAGGATTTTACAGGCTTTCTTCGTCACAGGTTGCAAACTTTAACGTGGCATACGATGAAGAATGGCTGCTCGAAAAACTTGAACATTCCGGTTTTAAAATGGAAACCATAAAATACGGACAATGGTGTGGAAGAGGCAGTTATTTAGACTACCAGGATTTGCTAATTTGCAGTAAAGTATATAAGGGCAACTAAATCGTATTAACTTTGCCTAAAGTTTAAGATATTTGCTTTCTTTACTTATTCCCTGCCCTTGAAACTTTCGGTAATTATAGTCAGTTACAATGTGAAGCACTTCCTCGAACAGTGTCTGCATTCAGTGCGTGCGGCCAGTGCCGGCATGGATACTGAAATATTTGTAGTTGATAATGCTTCCGTTGATGGCTCTGTAAAGATGGTGAAGGAAAAATTTCCTGAAATTAGGTGCATTGCTAACGAGGAAAACCGGGGATTCGCCAGGGCCAATAACCAGGCCATCAAACAATCCACAGGAGAATATATCCTGTTGTTAAATCCGGATACCATTGTTGAAACGGATACGTTTAGTAAAATACTCGCTTTTATGGACAGCCATTCCGACGCAGGCGGGCTGGGTGTAAAAATGGTTGACGGAACCGGGCGGTTTCTGCCCGAATCCAAGCGCGGATTACCAACACCAATAGTGGCCTTTTATAAAATATTCGGTTTTTCACGTCTCTTCCCGAAATCTAAAATATTCAATAAATATCACCTTGGTTACCTTAACAATGATAAAATTCACCAGGTTGATATTCTGGCAGGCGCCTTTATGCTCTTGCGGAAATCAGTACTCGACCAGGTCGGACTTCTTGATGAGGCATTCTTCATGTATGGCGAAGATATAGACCTGTCGTACCGGATTATTAAGGCTGGTTTCCGCAATTATTACTATCCCGATGCACGGATCATACACTACAAAGGGGAAAGCACAAAAAAAGGCAGCCTCAACTATGTTTTTGTTTTTTATAATGCGATGATCATTTTTGCTCGGAAGCATTACACGGCAAAGAATGCCCGGCTTTTTTCTTTTCTGATCAATATTGCCATTTATTTCAGGGCATTTCTTTCCATCATAAGCCGTGTGTTGAACAACACGCTTCTGCCATTGGCTGATGCGGCATTATTGTATACAGGCATTGCCATGATTGCGCGAATCTGGGAACAACAGGTAATTTATCCCTGGGGTGGACATTATCCCACCGAATTATACCTGTTCGTAATTCCGACGTTTATAGCAACCTGGATGGCAAGCATTTACTTTTCAGGAGGTTATGACAAACCGTTGAGCCTTTGGAAATCCTATCGCGGGCTTGTAACCGGGACCATTATCATCCTGGTAGTTTATGCACTGCTGCCTGAGCAATTCAGATTCTCACGTTCACTTATACTTACCAGCACCGCATGGGGCATACTTGCGCTTACGCTGACCCGGATATTGCTGCATTTGCTGAGGATAAACGGTTACAGGATTAATGCCGGTAAAAACAAAAGATTTGCTGTAGTTGGCGAAGAACCCGAAGTTCAGCGCGTTGCCGATCTGCTCCAGAAAGCACTTCCGAATCCCGGATTCATCGGTTTAATTAACAGCGGTAAAAGGCAAAGTGAGAAAAACGGCTTCCTTGGCAGTATTTCTCAAATCAGGGATATTATCAATATTTATAAGATTGATGAACTTATTTTTTGTGCTAAGGATATGCTGGCCGAAAACATAATTGACCAGATGTCGGCCTTGCAGCACACCCAGGTTGAATATAAAATTGCACCACCCGAAAGCATGTCGATAATCGGAAGCAATTCTATTGATACTGCAGGCGATCTCTATGTTATTGATATAAACTCCATTGGTAAATTTCAAAACAGGCGCAACAAGCGCGTTTTTGATGTAGGAACCGGCCTCGCTCTGCTGGTTTCCTTTCCGTTAACTGTTTTTATAACCGGGAATCCTTTTACATATCTTTTCAATATTTTTAAAGTGCTTTTTGGATTCAGGTCCATTACCGGTTATTTTCCCGTTGAGCAAAGCGACCATAAACTGCCTGACATCCGTAAAGGAATTATTTACCCTACTGACGGATTAGATAATCAAAACCCTGATCTGCAGACGATTGTCAGGCTAAACATGTTGTATGCCCGCGACTACAGGATCAGCAATGAATTCAGGCTACTTTACAAAGGATTCAGGCATTTGGGACGAAAATGAAGTTCACATTGAACCAAACTACGTATTTATTTGTTGAGAATAGAGGTTGAAAGATTGAACAATAAAAAGAGTAGCTAAAGTGATTGAAATGCCTTAAATTCTTGTCTAGATTAAAAAGTTCAAAGAATTTATGTTTAAGCGATCAGGAATCTGTCTAACTTTAAGTACTCCAGACTCAAGGTATTTCAGGCACGAATACAAAAACAGAATTATTAATATAAAAACAGAATAACCCATACCATGGCAAATTTTGAACTGGTAATGCCAAAACTTGGCGAAAGCATCATTGAAGCTACCATTGTGCGCTGGCACAAAAAAGAAGGCGATCAGGTTGTTGAAGATGAGTCGATTGCTGACCTTGCAACTGACAAAGTGGATTCGGAAATTCCATCACCCGTCGAAGGCATTGTTACCAAACTGTTCTTCCAGGAAGGTGACGTTGTTCCGGTTGGCAAAGTAATTGCCATCATCAACATGGGTGGCAGTGAAGATTCTGCTCCGGCTGAACCACAGGCAAAACCCGAACCCGCTGCAAATGAAGCAAAAGCTGAAGTTCAGCCTGCAGCCACAACTGTTAATATGGTGGAAACAGCTGTTGAAAGTGACCGGTTCTATTCGCCTCTCGTTCGGAGCATAGCCAAACAGGAGAATATTCCTTTCAGTGAGCTTGAGAATGTTGCCGGATCAGGAAAAGACAATCGCCTCACAAAACAGGATTTGCTTGATTACATTCAGAGCCGCGGATCGAAACCTGCAGTTCAACCGGTTTCAGTACCTGTTGCCGCAACCAGCGCAGAAAGGCCAAAGGTACAGGCACCTGCAGTTACTTCATCAACCGGTGATATCATTATCGAAATGGATCGTATGCGCAGGCTTATCGCTGATCATATGGTAATGTCGAAACAGGTTTCGCCCCATGTCACTTCATTTATTGAAGTGGATGTTACCAATATCGTTCGCTGGCGCGAAAAAATAAAGGACAGTTTTGCAAAACGTGAAGGGCAGAAAATCACCTACACGCCCTTGTTTGTAGAAGCTGCAGCTAAAGCCCTCCGCGAATTCCCCAATGTGAATGCTTCTATCGACGGATATAAAATTATTCAGCGTAAAGCAATCAACATCGGGATGGCAGCTGCATTACCCGACGGAAATCTTATTGTCCCGGTGATTAAAAATGCAGACCAGAAAAACCTGCTTGGAATCGTTAAAGATGTGAATGACCTCGCTGATCGTTCCCGCAAGAACAAACTTAATCCTGATGATATTTCGGGAGGCACTTTTACCATCACTAATTTCGGAACGTTCGACAGCCTGACAGGCGTCCCTGTAATCAATCAGCCACAGGTTGCAATACTTGGTATCGGAACCATTAAAAAACGCCCCTGGGTGCTCGAAACAGCCGATGGCGACGTGATTGCAATCCGGAATATCTGTATGCTTTCACTATCCTATGATCACAGGCTTGTGGATGGTGCTCTAGCCGGTCAGTTTATTAAACGCATACAGCAAATTCTGGAAAGTTTTGATGTTAATATGGTTATTTAGCTTTGAAGAAATAGTTAATAGAAAATGGTTAATGGTTAATCGTAATCAACCTGGAAATTTTGATTTAACTTAGAAACACTGAAACAAATAAGAACCGGCTGGGATTTATTAGCCGGTTTTTTTATTTTCACACCGAAATAATCGATAATTTCGCCATTTGAGGATTTAATCTCACTATAAATACGAAAATCATGCAACTTAATCTTACCAAACCACTTATCATTTTCGATCTGGAAGCCACCGGAATTAATATTGGCAGCGATAGGATTGTTGAAATTGCCATGCTTAAGGTATTTGCCGACGGACATGAAGAATCCCGCCGACACCTGATCAATCCCACCATCCCAATACCGGAAGTAGTTGTTGCCATTCATGGCATTACTGACGAGATGGTCAAAAACGAACCCACTTTTAAAGAATTAGCCGGTTCTCTGAATGCTTTTATCGGGAATAGTGATTTGTCGGGCTTTAACTCGATAAAATACGATATTCCTCTGCTGGTAGAAGAATTTCTCCGGGCCGGAATTGAATTTGAGGTAAAAAACCGCCGGATCATTGATGTACAGAATATTTTTCACAAAATGGAACCGCGCACCCTGAAAGCCGCATATAAGTTCTATTGCAATACCGAGCTGATCAATGCCCATAGTGCCGAAGCCGATACACGTGCAACCTATGAAGTGCTGAAGGCACAACTTGAACGTTATGAAGGAATGTTATATACTGACAAGGATGGGAATACTTCTACGCCAGTGATCAATGACATGACCGCACTGAACGATTTTTCATACTATTACCGCAATGCCGACCTGGTAGGTCATGTTGTATTCAATGCAAAGGGCCAGGAAGTATTGAATTTCGGCAAACATAAAGGAAAAGTGGTAGAAGAAATATTTAAATCGGAACCCTCCTACTACGACTGGATGATGAAAGGCGATTTCCCGCTTTCAACGAAAAGGACAATTACAGCAATTAAGTTAAGAGGATTTAACAAAGGTTAAAAAGTTTCGGAAATTGAATACGGGAATGAAAACCAGACAAGAGCAACGAGAAATAATACTACCTGACAATGAAGATTATCTGCATAGGCCGCAACTACGCCGAACATGCCAAAGAACTGAATAACGCCGTTCCCACCGAACCGGTATATTTTATGAAACCAGACTCAGCCCTGCTCATCCGCAACCGGCCGTTCTTTTATCCTGAGTTTACCAAAGATTTGCATTATGAATGCGAAATTGTTCTGAGGATCAATAAAGTAGGAAAATGCATCAATGAAAAATTTGCTTTGAGTTATATTGATGCTATCGGAGTAGGCATAGATTTCACCGCCCGCGACCTGCAACAGAAAGCCAAGGAAAAAGGATTGCCTTGGGAAAAAGCCAAGGCTTTTGACTTCTCTGCTCCTGTCAGCAGTTTTATACCGGTCGCCGAATTTGAAGATATTGAGCAAATTGCTTTCAGTCTGAAAAAGAATGGCGAAACTGTCCAAACGGGAAATACAAAAGATATGCTGTTTTCATATCCGGCAATTATTGCCTATGTTTCACAATTTATGACACTTAAAACAGGAGATTTAATTTTTACCGGAACTCCTGCCGGGGTTGGTCCGGTTGTTATTGGTGACAAACTGGAAGCTTTTATAGGAGATAAGAAAATGCTGACAGTGAATATAAAATAATCTCTCCGCTTATTTTCACGGATTCCTCATGAATTTAAACTCATCATTTATAAATATTGGTGTTCTGATTTGTAAAATTTGAGCTTCTTTTCGTGATATTCGTGGTTTCCTTTATCCAAACTTAATATCGTCAATCGCCTCAATTCCTGCGGCAGTGTTCAGTTTTTTAACCAGTTTGCTGCGCTGGAACGAAAGTTCTTCACGCAAAGCTGCCGAATCAACCTTCACATAGAGAATCCTGTCTTTAATCTGCATCTGGTTTGTATGCCTGGCAATCAGTTTTCCAGTAACTTCCTCCCAGGCGCCGATTATCCTGGTCTCGTTAAGTTTGGATTCCAGGTTATTATCTTTGAGAAAAGATGAAATGGCATCTTTCAGCAATATTTCATTAGTTTTTTTCACGGTATCTGTCTCCTGTTTAATGTGAAGTACTAGTATTTAAAATCTACAGTTCCGCCTTCAATCTCAAAAACACGGTGGTTAATGGCTACTTTTTCAAATGTACGCCGGATGCGTTCAGGTTCGGTATCAGTAATAAACACCTGGCCAAAACTATCATTATCAACCAGTTGAATGATCTGCTGTACTCGTCCGGGATCCAGTTTGTCAAAAATATCGTCGAAAAGCAGAATAGGTTTAAAGCCTATGAGATCACGCGTAAAATCAAACTGCGCCAGTTTAAGCGCTACCGCAAAGGATTTTTGTTGTCCCTGCGAACCAAATCTTTTGACAGGATACCCTTCGAGGTTAAAGATAAAATCATCCTTATGAATTCCTGCCGATGAATACCTGAGCGACTGATCTTTTGTAAAAGCTTCATTCACAATATCGAGGTACGAACCAGCGGAAAGTTGCGAATCATATTCTATGCTCACTTCTTCTTTACCGCCACTGATAAATTCGAAATAATGCCTGAAGATCGGTGCAAAACCTCCGAGGAATGTCTGGCGCTTGTCGCTTATATTGGTTGCCGGAGCCATCATTTGCTCATCAATCAGCAATAAGAGTTCCCTGTCTGTCTGTCGCCTTTCGGCAAATTGTTTCAGCAGGCCGTTACGTTGTTCAAGTAAACGGTTGTACCGGATAAGACTATCTAGATATGCTCTGTCGAACTGAGAAATTACTGCATCAATAAATTTCCTGCGAATATCGCTGCCTTCATTGATCAGGTCGCGGTCGTAAGGCGATACCATTACGCATGGAAACTGCCCGATGTGATCAGAAATCCTTTCGTAATCTTTCTGGTTAATACGGAATTGTTTCTTCACCCCTGCTTTCTGTATGCAGCTTACCTGGTTCGGTAGACTTCCGTTTCGCTGAAATGTGCCGTGTATAGCAAAAAAATCTTCACCATGGCGAATGTTCTGCTGATCGATCGAATTGAAGTAACTTTTAGTAAACGAAAGATAATAAATTGCATCTAACAAATTAGTTTTGCCGGCTCCATTATTCCCGACAAAACAATTTATCTTATCCGAGAAAGCCATTTCCTGCTCTTCGTAATTCTTGAAATTTATGATTTTCAGTGTGTTAATATGCACGGTTGCCTAGCTGGTCTGTTATTTGATTTAAGAATTCTTCCTTTACAAATCTAGTGATTAAAACTGGTAGCAGGATTAATATTATAAAATATGTCTGATGTGTAAGTTAACATATTGAAACCAAGCAGGCACTGTTTGCCATTAGGAACATCAGGAACCTGCACTAAATTTCTTTGATAAAACCAGCCACCTGCTCTATGAACCAGCCGGGGGTTGAAGTAGCGCTACTAATGCCCACTGAGTCGGCATTTTCAAACCAAAGATGATCAATATCTTCAATAGTACTTACAAAATAACTCTTTTCATTTATGGCTTTGCATATTCCAAATAAATAGGCTCCATTCGCACTGTTGTTGCCTGATACAAAAACAATTACCTCATGTTCAGCTGCAAATGCGCGAAGTGCCGGTGCCCGGCCAGAAACCTGCCTGCAAACACTTTTATTGATTACAAGGTCGTGATTCCCGGCATAATTCATCTGTTTCTGAAGAGCCTCCCCTATTAACTGATATTCTTCAGCGTCCATAGTGGTTTGCGAAAATAACCGGACTGGTTTTGAAAAATCAATCTTTCCGAAATCGTTTTCATTGTGGATAATTATCGCTGCATTACCGGCGTTTCCGGTCAATCCGGCAACTTCGGCATGGCCCGCTTTTCCATAGATAACAATTTGAGCATTCTCCTTTTCACCCGAAACAAAGCTATCGTTGATCCGTTGCTGAAGCTTGGTAACTATCGGGCAGGTAGCATCAATAATTGTAATTCCCAGTTCTTTGGCCTGCAGAAAGGTTTCAGGCGGCTCTCCATGTGCTCTTATCATAACCTTTTCGCCTTTCAGAGACGGTAAATCAGCATGTGAAATAATTTTCAAGCCTTTTGATTTAAGCTGATCCATCTGAACCTGGTTGTGAACCATTTCGCCCAGGCAATACACAGGATTTCCTGCTTCCAGTTCAGCCTCAGCTGTTTGAATTGCACGGTTTACCCCAAAACAAAAACCTGAACCGGGATCGATGGTTACTTTCATTGAAGATTTTTAAATAAGCTGCGAAATTAAGGAAAAACCTAACAACAGACATAGAAAGGCGTAACTGAAGGAATTTATAATGCAATTAAGATAAGTAGTGAAATCCTGATTAGTAATTCCAAGTTTGAAATTTCAGGACTAAAATTCCAGATTCATAATTCATGACTATTAGGACTATTATTTTCTTTTATTTTTTCCCCGGGATTCAGGACTTGATTCCTGGGACATGGATTTTTGAATCAATGCCCGCCTTTTTTCAGTCTGAATATAAGACAATTGAATTATCACTTCTTACTCCAGTCACCCAGATTGGTGCTGATTGAAATAAAATTAGGCGAGCCAGCCAAATGATAAGCAGCACGTGAATAGCTGAAATTGAATTTTGATACCTTCAGCCCCAGCCCCCATGAAAACCCGACGGTACCGGGGCGGGAAACAACTTTCATTTCCTGGCGCCGAAGGTAGTTGTATCCAAACCTGAAACTTAAAAATTTAGCAGGAATAAATTCGCCTCCTATGATAATATGCCGCATTGCATTACTGGCAAAAGCATCAAGCCCCGATGGTTTGGCAACCACACCGGTAAACGGATCAACCGTTGCATTTGGATCGGTATAGCTAAGGTCCCATTTCTCCAGATGCTGTAATAGTAAGGAATACCTGAAAGGCACATGAGCGACTTTCTTCGAAATGCCAGCCTGGATTTCGAAAGGCAAAGGTTCAACTCCGGCAGGTGTATAAGCTGTTAATTGCCTCCCGATATTACGGAAAAGAAGTGAGGCACAGAATGTTTCGTTAGGAACATAGCTTCCGGCAACATCTACGGCCACTCCAATTGAATGGTATGTTTCGAGCCCGGAATAGATCATTTTAATATTGGCACCGATGGAGAATACGGAGTCAAGCATTCGTCCCCAGCCCAGGTTAAAAGCATATTCACCGGCACTGAACTGCCCGATGGTTTCGCCATACTCGGTAGTATTGTCTGATTTGCCATAACTGTAATATTGCATGGTACCGGCAAAGTTCCCGAGTTTATTCAGGTTGAACCCATAACTTGCATAGCCATAATGAGTTCCTGCAAAATAATCGGTAAAATTCAGAGACAGATTAGTATTCATCTGCGACGAAATCAAGGAAGGATTTGCCAGTGCAAGGCTCAGATCATTATCATGAATAGTTAAAAAATTACCTCCTAAAGCAGCCACGCGTGCAGAATTGGTAAGATTCAGAAATTTATACGTGGTTTGCCCACCTGATTGGGCAAATGATTGTATACTGAAAATCAAACCAATAGCAACAAAACATGCAGTTTCGAAAAGGTTTTTTATCACAAACAGAGTTAT
>Ga0208789_1000981_pt1 | contig 19579 bp, 20 predicted proteins | sample Methanotroph_Enr_FD_187368 | JGI IMG/M metagenome (GOLD analysis project Ga0208789, IMG submission 187368) | Enriched soil microbial communities from Old Woman Creek wetland in Ohio, USA - Methanotroph_Enrichment_5 (SPAdes) (version 2) | ecosystem: Environmental > Terrestrial > Soil > Wetlands...
GTGCCATATATGGAAAACCTTTATTCATGGAGTTATGGAAAGTAACTTTGTATCATAAAATTTAAAGCGAAAAGCCATGTTGTACACAAATTTAAAACACATCGAGACAGCAACTGACCATGCCAATGTAATCAACGAAAACGAAAACGTAATGGTAATATGTGGCCGGATGGGTCCAATGTGTATCCCAGTTTACAGAATTGCTGAAGAACTGGAAAAAGAATACAAACATGTAAAATTCTTCGACATGGAATTTGATAATCCCGAATCGAATATAATTCGATCTTTACCTGAAGTTCAAGGTTTTATGGGAATTCCATTTACCATTTATTACAAAAACGGAAAAGTTGTGAAGGCGTCATCGAGTATTCAATCTAAAACACAGATAAAAGCCATTTTAGATAAAGAATTTGCAGCAACCGTAAATGCTTAATACAATAAATCAAACACAAAAAAAATAAATTTAATAACTGCGTAATATGCAAACAACATTGATCATAATTGGAGTATCAATAGCTGCATTTTTCATTTTTCGTATTATTGCGATGTCTAAAATGAAAAATACACCGATGGTCGCTGACCATGCGAACGTTTTGACGCTCACGGACAAAAATTTTCAGCAACAAACAAAAAATAAAGTGGTACTGGTCGACTTTTGGGCGACCTGGTGTGCTCCCTGCCGCATGATGGCTCCCGTTTTAAATGATGTAGCCTCGGAATTATCGGGGAATTCGCATGTGGGCAAGGTGAATATTGAACAGTATCAATCTCTGGCCCAAAAATTTAAGGTCAGGAGCATCCCCACTTTAATCCTGTTTAAAAATGGGACAGAAATAAACCGGTTCGTGGGTATCAAATCGAAAGATTTTCTGTTACAGCAAATCCAAAAAGTCTAAGATAATGAAGAAAGTTTTAATTCTTGGCGGAGGATTTGCCGGCATACAAACGGCAATTGAATTACACAAAAAAGGTATTTTTGATATTACACTGGTTTCTGACAGGGACTATTTATATATATATCCTATTTCAATTTGGGTTCCTGTTCATATGAAGGAATTTGATGACGTAAAAGTTCCATTAGCGCATATTCAAAAAAAATATCCCTTCAACCTGGTTATAGATAAAGTAACTGAAATTCATGCTGCCGAAAATAAAGTAGTATGCGAAAATCACACTTTTACATATGATTATCTTGTGGTTGCCTTCGGAGCGGAGAAACTGCCGCATAAAGGGATAAATCACACCCTATCGATCTGTGCAAAGCCTGAAATGGCGTTAGAAATTCGAAATAAAATCGATGAATTAGTCCAACAAGGTAGTGGTAAAATCGCCATAGGTTTTGGTGGAAATCCGAAGGATAAATCTGCAGTTCGTGGCGGACCTGCATTTGAATTGATGTTTAATATTCACAATTATCTGAAAACCAAAAAACTCAGAGATAATTTTGAACTGACATTTTTCGCTCCCATGGAAGAGCCGGGAGCCAGAATGGGGAAAGGCGCATTGGCAATGCTTGATAAAATGTTTGCTAAGTATGGACTCAAAAAACAATTTGGTAAAAAAATCAAAGAGTTTGTGAGCGACGGAGTAATTTTCGAAGATGATTCAAAATTAGAATCCGATTTTATCATGTTTATTGCTGCTGGTACAGGCCCCGCTGCGCTTAAAAGTTCTGACTTAACACTTTCGGAGGGGGGGTTTATTAAAATTGATAATTTCTGTCAGGCGCCTCAATTCTCAAATGTTTTTGCAATTGGTGATATAGCGGCTTTTGAAGGACCCGAATGGATCGCAAAACAAGGGCATATTGCGGAACTAATGGGAAGAAACGCAGCTTACAATATTATTGAAATGGAGAAAGGAAGCAGCAAAAGAAAGGGATACCAGGAACATTTGAATATTCTTTGTGTGATGGATACGGGTGATGGCGCTGCCTTCGTTTTTCGAAATGGCACAAAAGCGTTTATGATTCCTATGCCTGTAATAGGCCATTGGTTAAAAAAAGGGTGGGGCATTTATTCAAAATTAACGAAAGTAGGAAGATTCCCAAGATTACCGGGATTGTAAATAATAGTCATTTGTATTACTAAAAATTCAAATTCAGAATATTCTTTTAACTATGCGTAAAGTACTAAAAGTATTAGTCGATAGCAGGATGATTATCCTCTCCGTTTTGGGCGTTTCCCTTTATTTAGGGATTTCACAATTTCATATTTCGCTGTGGTATATTCTTGCGGCTGGAGTATTGTTGGGCGTTATATTTGGAAAAGTTTTTTGCAGGTGGGTTTGCCCCATGGGTTTAATCATGGAATTGATGATGAGTTTAAGCCCCGAAGGAAAGATCAGGCAAATGTACCAGTATCATAAAATAGGATGTCCGATTGCATGGATTTCTGGATTTCTCAATAAATATTCATTTTTCAGGATTAAACTAAATGAAGATACTTGTAAGACCTGTGGTATTTGCGATAAACAGTGCTACATAGTGGCTATGGAACCTGCAAAATTCAGCTTGTACAAACCCAAAATGACTACTCCGGGCGATAGCTACACCTGTTCGAAGTGTTTGAAATGTGTAGCATCCTGTCCAAATGGAAGTTTAACATACAAAGTATAATTAAAATATAGGCATAATGAAACGAGCCATAAGCAAAATTTTCTCAAACAAGAGCATGACTACCTTGGCGAGTTCCATCTGGCCTTTAAAAAACAAATTATAGACAGATGAAAGCAAATTTTGATTCAATAATTAATAATGCTCAACCTGTAATTGTTGACTTTCACGCCTTGTGGTGTGCCCCTTGCAAGGTGCAGTCTCCTATTTTAAAAGAGGTGGCAACAGAACTGGGTGACCGTGTCAGGGTGATCAAAATTGATGTGGACCAGAATACAGCGTTGGCAAACCGATATCAGATACGAAGCGTTCCAACACTGATGGTTTTTAAGGAGGGTAAGGTGGTTTGGAAGCAATCGGGAGTAGTAAGTAAGAATCAGTTAATCAGTGTTATAAATCAATATTTATAACTTGTTTCTCTGAGAAAACGCTCCATAATAATGAGAAACGATGACTAAAAATAAAAATCACTGGTATGATGGTTGGTTCTACGATCGGATCATTGCCCCAAATCAGGATCCTTTATTCAGAGAGGTAAAAAATCTGATTAAACCACAATCAACAGTTATCGATATTGGATGTGGAACGGGACGTTTAGCATTTGCACTCGCCGATCAATGCCATTCAGTTTTGGGCGTAGACTTGTCGAAACGGAATATTGCCAGGGCACAATTAATGTTGCAAAGACACCCAAACGATAAAATTTTATTTCAACATATAAACCTGAGTGATACAAAAAAAGGAGGAGAGAAACATTTTGATTACGCGATTCTAACCTTTGTTATTCACGAAGTTAATGAACAGGAAAGGATCAATCTTTTAAATGAAGCTTTCCGGGTTGCAGATAAGATTATTATCGGGGACTATATGTCACCCAAACCAAAAGGCATGCCAGGCTATATCAGTGAATCGATTGAATTTATGGCTGGCAGGGAGCATTATGAAAACTACAAAAGTTATATGTCCAAGGGAGGTTTATATTATTTGGTAAACAAATCCGGGCTAAAGATTATAAAAGAAATTGGGATGCAATCAAAAATAGATCATTTGGTTGTGTTATCTAAGTGAAATGGCATGGCATAAAAAGTTAATAATATTTTGAAATGAAGTACAGAACGATATACACGAATTTTGCCTTATTGACATTCCTGCTTTTGTTTTCCGTTTTCGTTCGTGCCCAAATGCATGAACCTGTAAAATGGTCGTTTAAAACCAAAGTAACTGTTGCGAATATTTCCGAGCTGCAATTCGTAGCCACTATTGATCAGGGCTGGCATTTGTACTCGCAGCATCTTGCTGCTGGAGGTCCAATGCCAACTGAATTTAAATTTGAAGAGGTTCCGGGATTAGAACTGGTTGGAACATCAAGTGAACCCAAACCTGAGGTGGTTTACGATAAGATGTTCCGTATGAAGGTTCAGTACTTCAGTACATCGGCCACTTTCATTCAAAAGATAAAAGTATTGACTGATAAACCGGTTACAGTAAAAGGTTCTATCCTTTATCAGTCATGCAACGATGAAAGTTGTGTACCGGGAGAGATGGAATTTTCATTTATTGTTCCCGGAAAAACTGCTGTAGCTGAAACTCAGAAAGCCGGCAATGTTGCTGAACCAGGTAAAACTCCTACTGCTATGCCTGAAGCCTCTGATTCATTGAATTCTGCAGTAATGGAGCAGGAGGCCCGGAATGACTCAAAAACTGAGATTAGTGCAACAGAAAAGATTAAACCAATAGCAAACAATGACGATTTTACAGGGAAGAACCAAACGTTGTTGTGGTTCTTCCTTCAGGCATTTTTATGGGGATTATTGGCTATTCTTACACCTTGTGTTTTCCCGATGATTCCATTGACTGTTTCATACTTCATGAAAAGCGGCTCCAAAGGTAAGGTTCAGGCAGTTGTTTACGGAATCTCGATTGTGGTCATTTACGTTATTTTCGGGGTACTTGTTTCTGTTCTTTTTGGGGCGGACTTTGGCAACTGGCTCAGTACCCATTGGATTCCCAACGTGTTGTTCTTCCTTATATTTGTGGTTTTCGCCGCTTCATTCTTTGGTTATTTTGAAATAACCATACCAGGCTGGCTGATCAATAAAAGCTCGAAATATGAAGATCAGGGTGGTATAACAGGGACTATTTTCATGGCATTTACGCTGGTACTTGTTTCATTTTCGTGTACCGGGCCAATTGTTGGAACGGTTTTGGTTCAGGCCGTTGGCGGCATGATCTTAAAACCAATCATCGGAATGCTTGGTTTCTCGCTGGCCTTTGCTATCCCATTTACCCTGTTTGCCTTCTTTCCTCAATGGCTAAATCGTTTGCCTAAATCGGGAGGATGGCTCAATTCGGTGAAAGTTGTTATTGGATTCATTGAACTGGCCTTTGCACTGAAATTCCTGAACGTACCCGATCAAACTTACCATTGGGGAATTCTCGACCGGGAGATTTATCTCGGTTTCTGGATCGTCATTTTTACAATGTTGGGTTTTTACTTACTTGGAAAAATCAAGTTTCCACACGATAGTGACTATCCTGTTGTAAGATCATTTCCGCGTCTTCTTCTGATCATTTTCACCTTTACGTTTGTTCTATACCTGATCCCCGGACTATTCGGGGCTCCACTCAAACGAATATCCGGATGGCTTCCACCAACCGAAACACAGGATTTTGACATCAATGCCATTGTCAGGGATAATCAGGGACGCGGAACAGATGTCAACATGGGAAATAAAACCGAAGTCGCCAGGTATGCCGACCATCTGAAACTGCCACACGGCTTGCAGGGATATTTTGATCTCAATCAGGCACTTAAAGTTTCGAAAGAGCTCAAAAAACCTGTTTTTGTTGATTTTACCGGTCATGGCTGTACAAATTGTCGTGAAATGGAGAACAGGGTCTGGAGCGATCCGCAGATTCTTAAAAAATTGCGTGAAAACTTTGTGGTGGTAGCCCTGTATGTGGATGACAAAGTAATTGAAATGCCAAAAGACGAATGGTACACCAACGCCGCCGGCAGGGAGGTGAAATTACTGGGAAAGAAAAATACAGAGATTCAAACAAGTAAATTCGGAACCAATTCACAGCCATATTATGTAATACTGGATGGAGATGGTAACCTGCTTGTTTCGCCAAGAGCGTATGATCTTAATATTGATTCATTTAAGCAATTTCTGGATGCCGGATTTAAAGCATATTAATACAATTAAAAACAGAAAAAGATGAAAAAGAACATTGGTACTATTGACAAGGTGATCAGGATACTGGTTGCTGTCGCAATTGCAATTTTATTCTTCACACATGTACTAACCGGCACATTAGGAATTATACTTCCGGCGCTGGCTGTTATATTTGTGATTACAAGTTTTATCAGCTTTTGTCCGTTGTATTTACCTTTGGGTATTGATACCGGTAAGAAAGGTCAATGAATAAGAATGAAAGGGTGCATACAGAAAGTTGCATCCTTTCCTTTTTTAATATCTTTGAAACAGTTCTCAGAATAACCATCGAACGATTGTTGAAAGCAAACTTTGACCATTTAATGAATCATTAAAAAATGAGATGAGGTATTCAAAAGAATTTATAGGTGAAACACTGGGCACCTTTATATTGGTTTTATTCGGATGTGGATCGGTAGCGGTATCTGTATTATTCAATGGTTACCAAGGGATTATGCAGATAGCACTAGTGTGGGGAATCGGCGTTACACTCGCCATTTACCTGACACGACATTTGTCGTGCGCGCACCTTAATCCGGCTGTAAGTCTGGCCATGGTAATCGGCAGGCGGATGTCGGCCCGGAAATTACCGGTTTATCTTATCGCACAATTCTCAGGTGCAATTCTGGCAGGACTCACAGTTTATCTGCTTTTTGAACCTTCGATTTCGTCTTACGAAAGCGCCCATAGCATCATTCGGGGTACTGCTGAATCGGTTCAGACAGCCAAAATGTTTGGCGAATATTATTCCATTCCAGGCAGTTCGGCTGTAGTTTCTCTGCCACTAGCCATAGGTGCTGAAGCTTTTGGAACATTTCTGCTGCTTCTGATGATTTTCGCACTAACAGAAGGTTGTAATGTGGGCCGCCCCCAGGAAGCCCTGGCGCCAATGTTCATCGGGCTAACTGTAACTTCTGTAATTTGCCTGATTGGCCCTTTGACGCAGGCAGGTTTGAATCCGGCGCGCGATTTTGGTCCACGGATGGTTGCATGGGCTACCGGATGGGGAGCTGCCGCCTTTCCTGATCAGGTTGGAGGGTTCTTTTACGTATATATCCTTGCTCCAATAGTGGGCGGAATATTGGCTTCATTGTTTTTTGTGCATGTGCTCGAACCGGCAATGAATCGTTCAACGGTTCAGTGCAATTGCGCCGATAACAAAATTATTAAAATAGAAAAAGAATACAATTAATAGCGATGAAAACAACACGACTTATTCTGGTTGGAGGATTCCTCGGTGCAGGAAAAACCACTTTACTGTGGGAAGCGGCCCGCAGGATAATGGATAATGGGCAGCGAATCGGGCTGATTACCAACGACCAGGCTCCTGAACTTGTTGACACGGCCATCCTTTCGCGCAATAAGGTAAAGGTTGCGGAAGTAAGCGGAAGTTGTTTCTGTTGCAATTTCAACGGGCTTATAAGTGCATTGAAACAGGTTCGTGACGAAGCAAATGCCGATGTCATCATTGCAGAACCTGTTGGAAGTTGTACGGATCTCTCTGCAACCATTGTTCAGCCGCTCAGGGAAAACATGGGGCGCGAGCTTTTAGTCAGTCCCCTTTCAGTAATGGCCGATCCGGAACGTCTGACTGATATTATGAATGGAGGAACAGCCGGGCTACACACCAGCGCTGCTTATATTTTCCGGAAGCAGCTTGAAGAAAGCGATATCATTCTGATCAGTAAGACCGACCTGCTCGAACCAATTGATTTGGCAGTACTGAAAGAAAAAGTAAAACTGAATTTTCCGGATGCTGATATAATGACTGTTAGTGCAATAACTGGTGATGGTATTGATGAATGGTTGAAAGAAGTGTTGCATCGGACAGATTCAGGTCAGCGACTGGCAGAAGTCGATTATGATATATATGCCGAAGGCGAAGCCGTTCTTGGCTGGCTGAACAGCACAATTGAACTTAGCGGAGAACCGACAGACTGGGATGTTTTTACCCGGAATCTGATGCAAAACCTGAGCCAACAGTTCGATAGCAACAACGCATCGGTTGGTCATGTCAAGATTATACTTGAAGCTGGCGACAACTACCTGACTGGTAATCTGACAGGATTGATCAATACCTTGAATTTCAGGGGATCAGCAGGAACAAGTTCTGAAGCCAGGTTAACCCTGAATGCGCGTGTGGAGATGAGTCCCGAAGCCCTTGAAAAGATCATCATCCAAACACTCGATGTAAATACAAAGGGAAATCTTAAAGCTAAAATCGTTGCATTGCGATCTCTTAGTCCGGGACGTCCCAACCCGACATTCCGCTTTGACCGCATTGCACCAGACTTTAAATGACGATTTTTGGACTGTGCTGTAAATGAGAGAAGCTGTTATGTATAAACAAATGCTTAATTGAATTCAAAAAAAAAATTAACAGTTTCTTAATGCTTGACGAATGCGTCAATGTTTTACTTTTAACAAGTCAATTATAATAAACTTCAAATGAATCAAAACAAAATAATGAGTGAATTCGATGACCGCGCCCGTGAATGGGACAAAGATAAAATGCACCTGGAACGTTCTGTTGCCATAGCCTCTGAACTCGAAAAAATGATACCGCTTCACCATTCCATGAAAGCCCTTGAATATGGAGCTGGTACCGGACTCCTGAGTTTCCTGTTAAAAGACAGGTTTTCGGAAATCACCCTTATGGATAATTCCCAGGAAATGATTAAGGTCTGTAAAGAAAAAACCGAATATCACAAAGCCAGCCACATTTTTCCACTATGGTTCGATCTTGAACATGAAGATTTTGATGGTAAATTCGATATTATTTATAATCAAATGGTTTTGCATCACGTTAATGATGTAAATGCTATTCTCAATAAGTTTTATTCAATGCTTAATCCTGGCGGATATTTGGTCATATCAGACTTATTCACCGAAGACGGTTCATTTCATGGTCCTGATATTAAAGTCCATCTGGGCTTTGATCCTGACAAGCTCATCGAAATTCTCAAACATATAGGATTTAAGAATGCTGAATACAGAACATGTTTCGAAGTAAAGCGTGAACCGGATAAAAAATTTCCCTTATTTTTGTTGTCTGCGCAAAAATGACAGGATAAAAAACTCTGAATTATGATTTTGCCCGACACAATCTTCACGTTTCAAACAGCGTATTTCATCAGTTCGTTTATAACGCTGTTAGCTTTGATTAATCCCATTCAGAAAATATTTTTAATAAATTCATTACAGGAACGGCTGACAGATAATGAATTGCGTTATATCTCCATCAAATCGTCCTTAACTGCGTTTATTATTTTAATGCTCTTTCTTTTTCTGGGGAACGTGATTTTTACGTATGTCTTCAGAATTCAACTTTACTCTTTTCGCGTAACATGTGGTATGGTTCTTGTGTACAGCGGATGGGTTGCACTTCACCAGGGAGTACTGATTAATATAGGTAAAGATGTGCGGATTCAGGATATATCTTCGGTTCCAATTGCGATTCCGATGATTGCAGGTCCCGGAACCATAACTGCAACTGTTACATTTCCGGCACAATACGGAACTCTGGTAACTGTATTGGCTGTATTTGCAGCACTCGTTGTCAACCTGGTAATTATGCTTTACGCAAAGAATATTGGCAGAGTGATGATCAAACTCAATATAATGTCTCCCTTTATCAGGATAATTGGTTTAATCATTGCCACAATTGGAATCCAAATGATTTTCGATGGTGGGATTGAATTCCTTAAGATGCACGGGTTAATAAAGATACTATAACCCCAAAAAATTGAATTTATGGAATCTACGGTCAGAAAAAATTTTCCGGTAACGGGAATGAGTTGTGCTGTGTGCGCGCTTAGTGTAGAAAGCATGCTCAAAAGCCAGAATGGTGTAAAAAGCGCTTCAGTCAATTTTGCATCCTCGAGTGTATGGGTAGAATACAATCCATTAATCACCGGCTCAAAAGAGTTTCGTAAGGCAATCCAGTCAATTGGTTACGATATCATTACTGATGAAAAGGAAGCTCATCAACAGGAAGCAGTTACGGTGCGTGAATCAGCGATACTGAAGCAGAAAACCATTCGTGCCGCTTTATTGACATTCCCCATTGTTGTTATCGGGATGTTTTTGATGAAACTCCCTTATGCCAACTGGATTATGCTTGTTCTTTCGACCCCGGTAGTTTTCTGGTACGGAAGAAACTTTTTTATCAACGCTTTCAAGCAATTGAAACATGGCAAAACGAATATGGACACGCTTGTTGCATTAAGTACAAGCATCGCCTATTTTTTCAGCCTGATTAATACTGTTTTTCCTCATTTTATTGGCCATAACGGGAACCACCCGCCAGTATATTTTGAAGCATCAGCAGTCATTATTGTGTTTATCCTGCTGGGCAAGTTACTGGAAGAAAAGGCTAAAGCAAGCACCTCTTCGGCCATCAAAAAGCTTATGGGTTTGCAGTCTGACTCCGTCACACTTGTAAGTGCCGATGGAACAGAAACAGTATTGCCAATTTCAGAGGTACAGCTAAACAATCGTCTCAGGGTTAAACCTGGTGAACGTATCCCCGTGGATGGTGAAATTATTGATGGGGCTTCATTTGTGGACGAAAGTACGATTACAGGCGAACCCTTGCCTGTCGAAAAGCTACCCGGCAATAAAGTTTTCGCCGGGACAATCAATCAGAAAGGAAGCTTTATTATCAATGCAGAGAAAGTTGGAAGCGAGACCCTGCTGGCCCGTATTATCCTGTTGGTTCAGGAAGCGCAGGGAAGCAAACCTCCTGTTCAAAAGATGGTTGACAAGGTGGCATCGGTTTTTGTGCCGGTCGTTATCGGCTTGTCACTTCTTAGTTTTGCTGCATGGATGATTTTAGGCGGAAAAGATGCGCTGCCACAGGCGCTGCTCGCCATGGTTTCGGTGTTAATTATAGCCTGTCCCTGCGCGCTTGGCCTGGCAACACCCACCGCTATTATGGTTGGAATCGGCAAAGGAGCAGAACACGGAATTTTAATTAAGGATGCAGACGGTTTGGAACAAGCTCACAAGATTGACACCCTTGTTTTAGACAAAACAGGTACAATTACCGAAGGAAAACCTGCAGTTACCGATTGGCTATGGCAAACTGCAAATCCTGAAATATTAAAACAAATATTACTGAGCATAGAATCTCAATCGGAACATCCTTTGGCTGACGCCATTACGAGGGTATTAACGAACGAGGACATTCAATCTGTACCAATTGATCATTTCGAAAGTGTCACAGGAAGAGGGGTTTTGGCAACTGTTCAAAAGATGCAATATGCTGTGGGGAATGAACTGTTGATGAATGAGTCGGGAATAATACTTCGTCCTGAAGATCAACAAACAGCCAATGATTTACAGGAACAGGCAAAAACCGTTCTTTTCTTTGGTGGAAACAAAAAAATAGAGGCGATTATTGCGATTGCTGACCAGATAAAGCCATCATCTAAGGCTGCAATTGAAAAGTTAAAACGCAGTGGAATTGAAATTCACATGCTCACAGGAGACAACGAGCACACAGCCAGATCGATAGCACAGCAAACCGGGATTGAAAATTATAAAGCGGGAGTTTTACCCGAAGATAAAGCTTTATACATTCAAAATCTTCAACAAAAAGGTAAAGTTGTAGCCATGGCCGGTGACGGGATTAACGATTCTCTTGCCATGGCCAAGGCTGATGTGAGTATCGCAATGGGTAATGGTTCCGATATTGCAATGGATGTGGCTGAAATGACCATCGTTTCATCCAACCTCGGCGCTATCTCATCAGCCATCATTCTTTCCAAACAAACCATCCTCACCATCAAACAAAACCTGTTTTGGGCATTTATTTACAATATTATCGGTATCCCTGTTGCGGCCGGACTTCTTTATCCCTTTACCGGTTTTATGCTCAACCCGATGATTGCAGGGGCTGCAATGGCACTGAGTTCGGTATCGGTGGTCAGCAACAGCGTAAGACTGAAATATAAGAAGATGGATATTAACTAATAAAATAATTCTATATGACAACATTAAAGTTTAAAACAAATGTGAGTTGTGGTGGATGTATAGTAAAAGTAACACCACACCTTGACAAGGTAGAGGGCATGATTAAATGGAATGTCGATACTTCGAACCTGTTAAAAATATTGACTGTTGAAGCTACAGGAATTGGTCCGGATAAGATTGTTAAAGCGATGAAAGATGCTGGTTATAAGGCAGATTTGATTTCTGCTGAATAAATAAAATTAATAATTGTTAATTAAGCTTTTTTTCTGTGAATCTTCCTAATGTCTTCATCATATCTTCATAGTTGGAGTGAATATATTTGTTGCGTAAACAATTTATAAATTCAGCATTATGGAAAAGTTTAAAAGAATAATTTCAATGTTTGCGATCGCTTTTGCGGGAGCACTATTGGCAGTTTTTTTGTATGCAAAATTTAATGTTCGTGACCAGCAGTTCATGGTCAGGGAAACTGCGCCAATACATCTCACGAATCAATTTGCAGCCGAAAGCCCTCAAGGTCAATTACCTGATTTAACACAAGCTGCGGAGAGAAGTGTTCATGCTGTAGTACATATCGAGGTAAAAATGCATGAACAGATGGGTGATATGGGGGATAACCCGCTTTATGATTTCTTTTTCGGGCCTGGCAGGCAAGGAGGTGCTAATCCACGAGGCAACAGGCAGACACCACAATTTGCCATGGGCTCCGGTTCGGGGGTAATCATCAGCCCGGATGGTTATATTGTCACCAACAACCATGTAGTTGACGATGCAGTAGATGTCCAGGTTATTTTGGATGACAATCGAAAATTCACGGCTAAAGTGATAGGTCGTGATCCTAACACCGACATTGCACTTGTTAAGATCGATGCCAAAAATCTTCCTGTTCTTGTTTGGGGCAATTCTGACGCGCTTAAACTCGGTGAATGGGTGCTGGCGGTTGGGAATCCCTTTAACCTGACGTCTACAGTAACAGCAGGGATTGTAAGCGCCAAATCAAGAAGTATTGGCATTATGAGTGGTCAAATGCCTTTGGAATCATTCATTCAGACCGATGCTGCAGTAAATCCTGGCAATAGTGGTGGAGCATTGGTTGACAGCCGCGGTGATTTAGTGGGAATTAATACCGCCATTGCTTCCCAGACGGGCTCATATTCTGGTTATTCATTTGCGATTCCATCCACGATCGCCCAAAAGGTAGTTGACGACATAAAGAAATATGGTGAAGTACAGCGTGCCGTTTTAGGCGTGATGATGCAAACTGTTAATGATAGCATTGCAAAAGCAAATAAACTTGATAAAATAAATGGAGCATATGTCAAGAGTACGACAGAAGATGGCGCTGCCCGTAAGGCTGGTCTCAGGGAAGGCGATATTATTGTTTCAATTGACGGAAATAGTGTCAATACCAGTTCTCAGTTGCAGGAACAAATTGGTAAGTTCAGCCCTGGAAATGAAATTACTGTTGGCTATCTAAGAAAAGGAGAATTAAAAAACGTCAAAGTTGTTTTGCGTAATACCAAAGGTGACACTTCTATCGTAAAAGAACCAACATCTGTTCTCGGAGCAGAATTTGGCCCGGTAACTGACAAAGACAAAGCGAGGTTGCAAATCGATGACGGAGTCCAGGTGGTCAACCTGACAAATGGGAAACTGAAAGAGGCAGGAATGAAAATTGGTTTTATCATTACGGATGTGAATAAAATATCCGTTTCAAGCAAAGATGATATCGAAAGGGTCTTTATGCAGGCAAACAATAAAAAACCGGTTCTCATCGAAGGCGTATATCCCAATGGAGAATATTCCTACTACGTATTAAAACCCAAAGGATGACCGGAGATTAATTTATGGGGTAAACTTTAAAATTATTTGCCTCATTCGCGGCTGAAATTTTTAAAGTGCCCTTCCAAATTGTATTTTTTAACACACTGAAACACCCCTCAACCATAAGGATCATCCTTACTGTTGAGGGGTGATTTGCTTCCAATTTGTATTTTTGACGACTCGCTAATCCATTTTTTCGGCTGACGGCGGTGCCTCATTCACCGAACTTCCCCAGCTTCGATTGGCCTTTGGACCCATCTGAAGGACCAGTTTACCTCCTGAAATCAGATCTGAATGATTGAACCAGGGTTTATTCCATGGTTTTCCGTTTAAAGTAGCCGACTGAATGTATTTATTTTCAGAAGAATTACCGATCGCTTCAACCTCGAAGAACTTGCCATTGCCAAGATCCATCCGGATATTACCAAACATGGGGCTTCCGATGTTATAAACCGGCATACCGGGAGTTACGGGGTAAAAGCCCATATAAGAAAAAACAACAAACGATGTCATTCCACCTCCATCTTCATCCCCGGGAATACCCATCAAATCATTCCTGAACCATTCATTAAGCAACGTGCGGATACGTTTCTGCGTTTTCCATGGCTGCCCGGCATAGTTATATAAATACGGAATATGCAGCGCCGGTTCGTTGGATATTGAATACTGACCTACATTGCCAGTCTGGTCAGGAAGCTGGGCATAAAAAGCATATTTTCCTTTTCCCAGTGGCTGCGAAAACATCGCGTCCAGGTTGTTGACAAACTTATCCTTTCCTCCCATCAGGCTGATCAGATCCGAAACATTGTGCTGAACATCCCAGCGGTAAATCCAGGCATTGTTCTCACCGTATGTTTCGCGGGCTCCTAAACCTCCTGAGAACACATAATCGAAAGGGTCAATAAATTTCCCATCATTGTCTTTAGGATGGAAAAAACCGGTTTTCGGATTGAAAAGATTGCGGTAATTGTAAGAACTTTTCAGGAAGTATTTATAATCAGTAGTATTCCCGAGCTCTTTGGCGATCTGAGACAGGCACCACTCATCATATGAAGTTCCGAGTGTTACAGCAACCGGTTGGCGGCGTTCGAATGAATGTACCTCAGGAATTGTCTCTGCTTCTCCAACTTTCAACGCAGGGATGTATCCGTGTTCTTTATAAAACTGGTCGAGCTTTCCGGCTGGTTTACCCGACCATGGTGCCAACGTTTTCTCTGTAATTCCTCCTTTGCAGGCCAGGTAAGCTTTCCCGAGATCGAAACCGCGCAAACCTTTCCGGTACGCATCAATCACCGAAGCAACCCCGTGATTCGAATTCATCCGGCGACTGTCACCTGTAATTTCAGGGAAGGTCGGCATCCAGTTATGGTCCATCTGCCCGGCCATCTCCACGAACGAATGGAGGATGTTTTCTTCTTTCTTCGGATCAATCAGCACACGCAATGGGTGATGGGCGCGGTAGGCATCCCAGATCCAGTCGTCAGTAAAGAAAGGTGTTCCATTGTCGTTATGAACAGTGCCGTCGAAAGCGCTGAAGTAGCGGCCATCTTCCGAAATGCAGACAGGACGTTCGAATGTACGGTAAAATGAGGTGTAAAAAATTGTTTTTTCGTTGTCGGAACCTCCGGTTACTGCAATTTTTCCCAGTGATTGGTTCCAGATTGCACGCCCTTTTTGCTGCAGGTTTTTCAGATCAAATTTCTGAATTTCACGGTTCAGGTTTTTCTTTGCCTGGGCTTCATCGATAAATGAAATACCATAGCGCAAACGAAGTGTTTTTGTCCCTTTTGCATATTTCAGTACCACGCAGGCGTTTTTACCTTTGGCTTCCGTCCCTTTTTCAAGGCCGTTTTCCTTCAATATTGAAATATTTTCAGGAGTTTGTTCCGGTATCAGGTATAAATAAACCCGCGTGTTGTTTTCGAGTGACTGAAATCCGGAAACAGCTGTGCCATCCCACTTCAAACCTCCGTTACGTGAGTTTAGAACAAGATACGCCGGGCTTTCCTGTCCAAAATTCAATTCATAGATCGCAGATTGGTGTGACACTGCAAACTGAACATTGGTCTGCTGTTCATCCAAATAAACTGAATAGGAATAGGGTGTGATCTTTTCCTGGTCGTAACTGTACGAAATGAAAGGTTTGATCTCTTTTTCATCTCCCTGAAACGGGCTCAGGTTGAAGGCCGAACTTCCCCGATGACTCGTCACAACGAGAGGTAAACCCTTCAATAAATCGCCCGTATAATCGCCTCGCTCAGGATAAACCCGCAGAATACTGTTTGGTAAATGAATCGTCGGGAATGTTGGCACAAGCAAATGACTGATGTTCCCAATGTAAGGATTTACAAAGTCGACTGGTTCATTCTTACCAATTTCCGCTGCTGAACATGCTAACGTGAAAAAAAGTATTGCAGTCAGCAAACACTTTACTTTTAATGCTATTCTCGTTTTTCTGAAAAAATTCTTCTCCATCATTTTATTTATTTAAATAGTTTTGTCAGATCAATTTTATCGTAAGGTGCCTTTCCAAAGGCTGCATAATACTCCAGTTGTACACTCTCTTTTTCGCCATCGACTTTAATAATTGCATACCCGGGCAGGTCGGTTTGTTTGTAAAACGTAACATATTTTGACTCGTCAGCAAGAATTGCCTTCCTGATCTCCAGCGTTCCAGGCTCCCAGTCGGGAACATTTTCGGCCAGCGAGGGACCATATTCAGTAATCAGTTGCAATGGTTCCTGGTAATTTCTGTCTTTAACCACACTGTTTACCATAACCTGGACAATTGTCCCAAAGGGTGTTTGCCGGCTAACAACCGAGTAACGATGCAAATGGGCGGTTAATACAATGGCTTTATGCCGTGCAATTACTTCCAGTAATTTATCGCGTTTTGCAGGATTATCTTTCAACATATGCCAACATCTTTCTGTGACCGGTATTACAGGTTGATGCACTGCAACAAATTTAAATTTTGCCTTTGATGCCGAAAGTTCTTTTTCAAGGAATGAAACCATGTCAGTATTTTTATCCCATGGATCAAGGCAGACGATCTGAATATTCCCCGAAAGATAGGAATAGCTGGCATTTTTAATTTCCGGATGATTGGTTTGTTTCCTGATCATGGGCACATAAAACTTCTGAAAGGCTTCAACTGCTCCAGGGCCTGTGACATCGTGGTTTCCTTTTACAATGATCCAGGGAACCTGCATGTTGGCATCATCGATAGTTTTCATCGCATTCGCAGCCATTTTTTCGGCATTTTCTTCCGATCCGGCTAACCCTTCAGACAAATCACCCAATTGAATGACCGCTTTTACTGCAGGTTTAACAGTTTGTACCTGATTTCGCAAAATCGCCATAAAATCGCTCCAGTTGTTTTTTGTATAAAGGGTATATTCTTTGACCTGTCTCATGTCATCAGGTTTGGTAGCAAGCCATTCCATATTGTGATTGCCTGGAAGATCATAATGCAAATCACCCAGGATGAGGAAGCTGCTTTTTTGTCCGTTGGATTGAACAGAGGCCAACACGAACAGGATGATAAAGAATAGATATCGCATCATAAAAAATTTATTTTTATTGGATGGACATTTTCTACTTTTTCGCCGCAGTTGGCGATGATTGATCCCTGCGCAATCTGCCAGTTCCGGTTTTTGGTGTTACTTCCTTTCTTATGAATGCCGACAGCAACACAGTCGAAATTGACATGACAATGAAGAATTCCCGGAACATCGTAACAATAGTTCATACGGATAAATTCACCACTCAACGGATAACCGTAACAATGTTCAAAAACATTTTTTTTTAAAATGATTCCACCATCGACAGCATATGGCTCATCCGAAGGTTCGACAAACAAAGCTGCTCCCTTTTCAGATGCCCAGTCGATCGCCTTCTGAAGATTCATTTTGTTTACCGAGGGGTTATTTCCGGGTTTTACCCCAAAGTTTTGAATACTAACAGGTTCTATTGCTTTTACTGAAATAAAGAAGCAACTCAGAATTACGGGAAATAAAATATTTTTTTTCATAGTTTATTCCTTCGATTAGTAGGACTCTTTTGTTTTCAATACTGTCAATTAAAAGAATAATTGAATCTAACTGATGAATACGAACCTTGCCGGTCTTTGATTCCGTCGAACATCAAACCGATTCGTATACCGGATAATTTGGTGCAAAATCAGAAGTTGTCCCGGAGGCATAATACATTTTACCCACGCGGATTACTGTGGGATCGGGAATGTCACCAGCAATAACCGGGTTTCGGTAGCCAGATGATGATTGACAATGCCCGGAAAATGCAAGGTACTTCATGAGAAAATAATTGAGTGATAATCTTTAAAACTTTACCATCTTCCCGGATTTGGCCGATTTCCTGGCCGCATCAAGAATTTTCACCACCTGGAGGTTATTTTCCAGTGAATAGAGTCCGTACGCCGGCATTTTAATCTTTCCATGGATGACATCTGCGAAATAAGCGAAAGGATCTTCGTAAACAGCCACATCAGCCGAAGTGACCTTCTCTGTTTTTTCGGCTTCCATCCCCTTTCCTCTTATCCGCATATCCTGGTTGTTGACCGTAATAATACTGCCGATATCTCCGTAGATTTCCATATCTTTCCTGCTGAAAGGCCAGTTCCATGATGCCTGTATTATACATTGAGCATTAGGATAACTTACGATAATAGTTGCATCGTCATCTACTTTGGGGTAAACTTCAGGTTTAAATTGACGGGTGACGGCAGTTACAGAAACAGGTTTTTCCCCTTTTGTCAAAGCCGTCATCAGGTTAGCGCCGTAACAGCCAAAATCAACGATTGCACCTCCACCGTTCAAAACAGGGTCAGTCAGCCAATCAAGGAAAACCTGATCGCACCCGATCTCTTTGGGTCCCTGGTGACCGTCATGAATCACCACTTTTCTCAGGTTGCCTACAAAATGGTCATCATCAACCATTTTGAACGATTGCGCTGTCGTTGGATACCACGAAGTTTCGAAATCGGTAAGCAGCTGAATGTGATATTTTTTTGCAAGTTCTGCCATACGACTGGCATGTTTCATGCTTACTGCCAGCGGTTTTTCCACCATCACATGAATACCCCGGGGAGCACATGCCTCAACAACTGCAAGATGATCATAAACGGAACCAAATGCGACAACTGCTTCGGGCTTAACTTCATCAAGCATCTTTTCTAAATCACTAAATATCAAATTATTGGGCAATTTGTATTTTTTGGACAATTTCTGTGACAAATCGGTATTGGTATCAAAAACGCCAACCAGCTTAAAATCTCCTTTATCCTTTCGCCCCAGAATAAATGAGATATGTCCGTGTGCCATTCCGGCAACTGCCAGGCGGATTGGCTTTTCTATTGCCAATGTTACACTTTGAAACGAAACAAGGGTAATCAAAAGAAGAAAATACACGCTGAAATTTCTTTTTGTTTTCATAATCTGAATGCTGGTTGGGACTGTTATTACTTTTATTTTGTTTGAATGTCTTTGGTTGAGTACAAATGGTTACTTTTTAGATTCTTACCTTCCACCGAAAAATAGAACAGAATTATTTAAAAGCAAAAAGTTTGACATAGAGGATTAACAGGAAGGTTAGTTAGAGTCTTTGGCACATCTGAACCCTGTATTGAACAACGATGTCTCCTGGGTATTAAAAGCCCGACCCGTGGAGGTATAACTGTTTTCTCCGTTTTGATCGAAAAAGAAGGAACCACCCCGAATAACCATTAATTCAGGATTGTTTTGAAACGAAATATTGCTGCCCGGATAAGGATTGTAAATGTCAGAACACCAATTCCATACGTTTCCACCCATATCTGTCATCCCGCATGGCGTTTCGCCATACTGACCAACAGGAGAAGTGAGTTCGAACCCATCGTCCCCCTGCTTTGCCGAAAGATCTTTACCCTGCCAGACATTGGCCATATATT
>Ga0208789_1000984_pt1 | contig 19522 bp, 31 predicted proteins | sample Methanotroph_Enr_FD_187368 | JGI IMG/M metagenome (GOLD analysis project Ga0208789, IMG submission 187368) | Enriched soil microbial communities from Old Woman Creek wetland in Ohio, USA - Methanotroph_Enrichment_5 (SPAdes) (version 2) | ecosystem: Environmental > Terrestrial > Soil > Wetlands...
TGTCGCGGTGGCCGACGATAAAAACATGCCGAATGAGTTGGGCGTAGGCCGCTACATGGTCAACCCGGACGGCCATTCGGTGGAATTTGCGCTGGTGGTTGCCGACGACTGCCAGCATCTGGGCATAGGCACCAAACTGATGAAAACTTTGCTGCAAACCGCCAAGGCCAAAGGCATGTCGTTCTTTGAAGGCGAGGTGCTGGCGGTTAACAAGCCGATGTTGTCGTTGGTTACCAAGCTGGGGTTCAGCATCGAGACTATTGCCGGTGATAATGAAGTGGTGCGGGTTGTTAAGGATTTGAGGCAGTGATTTGGCTTCAGTTTGCGGCTTGTATAAGATAGAACGCGGGTTGGGCGGATTTACGCGGATTTTTCAAGCGCTGTAGGATGGGTAGAGTGATAACGAAACCCATCAGTGCCAATAATTGCAATGGGTTTCACTGCGTTCTACCCATCCTACTTGCTAATTTTATTATGAGAAAATCTTATGAGTGAAGCGGAACCAATTGATGATGAAAATGCGGTAACATTTCTAAAAGCTGTTCTCGCGGCAAACGACACAGAGTATGAATTGTGGGATCAAGAAAAGGTGGAGTTTCATCGCACAATGTACCTGAATCGCACGGGTTTCATACCAACCGTTGAACAAGCTATGGATATAGTGGGGCATGATCGAGCAGCACAACTAATACCTGTAATAATTGAATGGAGGAAATTTGACAATATTCTAAAGGGAAAACATGACCCCTGTCATTTCTGTGAAGGTCAAAATAAACTGCAAAAATGGCGTTTCGGTCTTGCGTCGCCTAAATCAGCTGACTGAAACCACTGCCTCATTAGCAATTAGTGCATTAACACTTCCACTATTGGGTCAAGCTCTTGTCCGTCTTCCAGGCCAAACCTTCAATGGCTTTATTCTGAAAATGGTTATCTGCGAGGAATGTAAAAAGAAAAATGCCAATTTTTTAGGTATCTTTATGCCTAAAGAGAAATACAAAGTTTACCATCCTCATTACGATACGCTATATAAAGCTGGCTTTACAAAATATATTCCTTATAAAAATTTGGGAGTAGAGTCCGCTACGGATCTATGAATGATATGACGAAACGCATTAAGTCTGAATTTTCAAAACTGGATGTAACTTATGCTGAGTCTTTTGAAATATTAAATGGTTTATCCTTTGACTCTCAATATTTTCCACATATTGTTGCCGTTGCTTTATTGAACAATTGTCTAGAAATTGCGCACGCAATCAGTGCCTTATCAAAATCTTCGCTTGATGGAGGACATCCCATTCTTTTGCGGTCACTTTTTGAAAGCACAGCTCGCTTAATGTTTCTTGCAAAATCGCCTGAAGAGAATGCACTTATACTCGAACGTATAGGCTGTGACGAATTACTACGCCAAATTGGCAAAGAGCAATCCCCTTTAGAATCAACTGAGACAATTAAACTCCGTAAGTTAATATCGGAACGGCTTGAGGTTATTCGCTGTGAGAAGATAAAAAAAGTCAATTTTAAAGAAATTTTAAATGAAATAAAATGCGCATCATTTTATCCGCTTTATCAAGAATTAAGCGCCATTACTCATGGACAAATTATCCCTTCATTGTTACCAATTTTAAATGAGCAAAATAACGTTAAATTTGACTTTCTAAAACCATTTTCAGATGAAAAACGTATGATAGTTCAGGAACTCGCCGTTACTTTCTTACAACTAGCTACCCTGAATGTGCAGCGCATTTTAATTTAAAAGCTAATTAGGGTAACTGATACTTGACCGAATTAAAGGCCCCCAGCGGGACGGGGTTTGCAACTCCGTCCTTAACGTTTTTAGGCGACTTGACCAAAGAGGTCAAATTAACGCGGTAAGGCGCAAACTGGTGAAGGCCATTATTCACCGTATTACGCCATGCTAAGACTAGGCATTTACCGAAAAACTTACTCGCGTTACAATTTAAAATCAGTCGTTTGGAGGGCATGTAATGTCAACACAATTTGAAATGCTACAGGCCGAGGTATTAAAACTAGCACCAGCCGACCGTGCGTTGTTGGCGGAGCACATTATCGCCAGCCTTGATGAAGATAACGAAATAGAATCGGCTTGGGCTGTTGAAGTTGAAAGGCGTGTTGCCGAGGTCGAGAATGGAACGGTTGTCGGCATACCGTTCGAGGAAGTAATCGCACAAGCTCGTGCAACTTTGAAGTGAAAATAATCGTCCACCCTGATGCTAATGCTGAACTGAATATTGCGGCAGCTTTCTACTCTGCACAGGCCAATAAACAGCTTGGCTTGGCACTCATCTCAGAGTTCGAAAAAGCAGCTTCGCTTTTATTGGGAAATCCAGAGTTAGGTACGCCATGGGTTGCTGGTACACGCCGCTTTATTATGCGCCGGTTCCCATTTAGCATTGTGTATCGTCTTTTCCCTGACCATCTTTTCATAATAGCCGTTGCGCACCAAAAACGTCGCCCTAACTACTGGCATTGGCGAAAATAAGTAGCAACGCGGTAAGACAGCGTATTGCGTCGCATGAAGGTTATCATTCGTCGTATTACGACGCTACGCTAATACGTCCTATATTTTAATTTAAAAACTCTCTCATACCCCAGCAAACCCAACAACAAAACAATCATTAGTCCAATAACCGGCCTGTCACCAAATCTTGCATAAGGCGTCATGCCGCCCATCGGCGTTATCGTTCCGGTCAGCGCCGTTTCCTGGAACAACGGGACCTGACTGATTATTGCACCTGTCGGCGAAACAATCCCGGTCATGCCAGTGTTTGTCGAGCGCAGCAAAAAACGTCCGGTTTCAATCGCCCGCATCCTTGCCATCTGCATATGCTGGTGGGGTTCTATCGAATCGCCGAACCAGCCGTCATTAGTTACGTTGACCAGGAACGCCGCGTCCGGCAAACCTTTAATACTCAAATCGCCGAATGCATCTTCATAACAGATCAAGGTTATGAACGGGTAGCCGCCCGCTTTCAACAAGGGTTGGCCGATTGCCCCCTGCGTGAAATTCCCCAACCGGGTATGGATCAAGTCCAGCACAAAACCCGACAAGGGTTGCAGCGGCAGGTATTCCCCGAAAGGCAACAAATGGGTCTTGCGATACATGCCGTCATCCTTGCCCAGGGTTATCACCGCATTGAAGTTTTTTATCGGGGATTGTTGCTGCACAGGGACGCTGATGATTAAATCGGTATTGTGCAACTTGGCGTCGTTAGCCAGAGGCGTTAAAAAATTTTGTTCAACCTGGTCCAAATAGGCGGGAATCGCGGTTTCCGGCCAGATAATCACATTAGAATCCCAATGGGCCTCGGTCATCCTTTTATATTTCAATAAAGTGTTGATTTTGTTTTCCGGCCGCCATTTTTGATCCTGCCCTATATTGCCTTGAATCATCGAAACGCGAAGGGGCGGCCCTATTTCATACGTCCACGTTTGATTACGCAACAAGCCGCCAGCTCCCCATAGCAGGACAAGCACCGCTATTAGTCCACCAAGACGAATAAATTCGTCCCTATAATGAACAGTCCATGCAATCGTCCGAAAAATTTCTACAATAACCGAAGCCGTTAACGCTACGACAAAGCCGGTGCCGTAAACGCCCAATACCGGTATGTATCCGGCCAGCGGCGTCTCCAATTGGGAATAGGCAATTTGGAACCAGGGAAATCCATTCAACACCCAGTAGCCCCTTAAATATTCAACCAGTATCCAGATAACCGGCACCAGTACGACCCGTCCCGCCCCTTGTATTTTTACCGAAAGGTACCCAGCCAAAGCAGGAAACACTGCCCAAAAGCCAGCGAACAAGCCGGTCAACATACTTGCACCGAACACGCCGGCCCCGCCAAAATCGTGCATGCTGATGTAAACCCAGGTCACGCCTGAACCGAACGAACCCAAGCCGAACAAATAACCGCGCAAGGCCGCGCGTTTAGCCGAACTAGCCTGCCAACAGGCGAACAAAAACGCCAGCGCCGGCAGCGCCAGACCTGAATAATCGAAGGGGGCAAAAGATAAGGTGAGTAAAATACCGGCAATGGGAGCGCATAAATCCCAATACTTACTGTTTGAATAGGGCATGTGTTTAAATCGGCTTAGGATGTTTGTTGTAAACGGGCGCTCATTAAAATTAAGTGGCATAATACCAAAAACCAACGTGTAGCCCATCAATACATCGAGAGAAGTCCATTCGCGGCCCTATTTACCCTAAGGTGCATATTTTGAAAATTGTTAAAATGCCAAGGCCGATGCGCATGGTGTGGGGAAGCTTGGCAGCCTATTGGCTGGCCGGCGTTATTAACCCGGCTTTTGTTGCGATTGCGCTCATGATTGCACTGTATATCCCAATTTTAATCGTTGATCCTTATTTCCCCAGCATACCTGAAGAATAAAAATCGACGTTTTTTCAGTGAATAGCCATGAAAATATCACTGTTAATTCTTATCCTATTGCCGCTGTGTTCGTTTAATGCCGCCGCCAAAAAACTCTATAAATATCAGGACGAGCAGGGCATATGGCATTTTACCGACAAGCCGACTACGGTTGAACAAAAACAAACCGAGCTAAAAGTTGAAGTCAGACAGCTAAAAGTCGCCCCCAAGCAATTAGTCTGGCTATTGCAATCGGGCGAAGAGCACCATCCCAAATATTATATCCGTAATGATTATGCCGGCCCCGTGGAAGTCGAAATCGAATTTACCGAGCAGGATAATGTCCGGGCGACGCCTGACCTGCCCAGACTGTTTGTGATCGACCCCGGAAAATCGGACACGCTTTTTCAAATAAACCCCATCAATGAGCTTAAGTCATGGAAGCTTGCACTTAAATACAGCTATATCATCGGCAGCCCCATAGCGCATTACAGTTCCACAACCAACTATTTGCCGCCAATAGCTCCCAACGCATCGTTCCAAATTTCCCAAGCTTTCGGCGGAAGCTTCAGCCATACCGACGAACAAAACAAATATGCCGTGGATATAGTCATGCCGTTAGGAACGCCGGTTCACGCGGCCAGATCAGGCATCGTTCTGGAAGCCGAGGATGATTTTTTTAAGGGTGGCGCCAACAAGGCCTACAGTTCAGAAGCCAACAATATCAGAATTCTGCACGATGACGGCTCTATGGCGATTTATGCCCATCTGGAACTGGAAAAAGCCCAGGTCTATCCGGGCATGGCGGTGGCTGCAGGGCAGTTGATCGGTTATTCGGGCAACACCGGCTTTACTTCCGGCCCTCATCTGCATTTTGCAGTTCAAATCAACAAAGGCATGAAGTTGGTATCTGTGCCGTTTACTTTTATCAATCAGCAAGGACTAGCCGAGGAACCGGTAGCCAGCACATGGATTGAAGGGATTGCCCCGACTCAGGCAGGCAATACTGCCAAATGATCCCTAATAGATAACGCGGGGTTGGGGCGTATTAACCGACAACAAAACAATATTAGTGAACGCTACAATGCATTCTATAACTATAAAGGAGATAACACGCAGACAGCAACATACCAAGTGAAGTTTGCTGGCATGGCACGATCTGGAAGTTTTAGCGTCTAGCGGGGGTATATAGCTTGAAAGGCGTAATGGATATTTAATTATCCAAGAATCTACAGTATTTTTTGAACTGTCGGAAATCGACGTAAATTTGTGTAACAGCTTATTTGACTTAAAATACTCAGCCCCTGAAACCTGAGTGTCCGGTTTTTAGGGGCTGGAATCTCTAGAAGTCGTTTTGTTCAGTGATTAGACTGAATTATTCTTCTACCGTAGCAACGGGTCTGTCAACCAACTCGACATAGGCCATAGGCGCATCGTCACCCGGTCTAAATCCGCATTTCATAATACGTAAATAGCCGCCTGCTCTGTTTTTGTAACGTGGACCAAGCTCATTAAAAAGCTTAGTGACTACGTCGCGATCACGTAACCGAGCGAAAGCAAGACGTCTTTTAGAGACGCTATCTTCTTTAGACAAAGTAATTAATGGCTCAGCATAGCTTCTTAATTCTTTCGCTTTGGGTAAAGTCGTTTTAATTAATTCATGTTTGAATAATGAACTAACCATGTTACTGAATAGCGCCTTGCGGTGGCTGCTATTCATATTGAATTTTCTTCCGGATTTACGATGTCTCATTGTAAGAAGACCTAATGTTAGTGTGTTATTGCGTGAGTTTGATCTGCAAGGTTTTCAGGTGGCCAGTTTTCCAAGCGCATACCTAAAGATAAACCTTTTAAAGCAAGAATGTCTTTTATTTCTGTTAAGGACTTTTTGCCAAGATTCGGAGTCTTTAATAACTCAACTTCGGTGCGTTGAATTAAGTCTCCAATGTAAAAAATATTCTCAGCTTTTAAGCAGTTAGCAGAACGTACCGTTAACTCAAGATCATCCACTGGACGAAGTAAAACTGGGTCGAATATTTCTTCGATTTCAACTTCTTCCTCAGCAAGCTGATCATTTACTTTTTCAAAATCAACGAATACAGATAACTGATCATGAAGTATCGTAGCAGCAAGTTTGATAGTTTCTTCTGGGTCAACTGTTCCGTTTGTTTCCAGTTCGATTACTAATTTGTCTAAATTAGTACGCTGCTCAACACGAGTGCTTTCAACCTGATAAGCAACTTTGACAATCGGGCTATATGAAGCATCAAGCTGAAGCGCCCCAACAATAAGGCTATGCTCGGAATTTAATTTACGAACGCTAACAGGTTCGTAACCTCTTCCGCGACGCACCCTGATCTTCATATTTAAAACACCAACCTGCGTCAGGTTAGCTATTACCAAATCAGGATTAATAATCTCCACGTCATGTGGAATTACAATATCGGCAGCAGTAACGCAACCAGCGCCGTGCTTAGAAAGGGTCAGTTCAACTTCATCTTTAGAATGAAGGACGACTGCTAACTTTTTAAGATTGAGCAAAATATCAATAACGTCTTCCTGAACACCCTCTATGGTGGTGTATTCATGAAGAACGCCTTCAATTTCAACGTCGGTAACCGCACAGCCTGGAATTGTAGACAACAACACGCGACGCAGTGCATTGCCAATAGAATGACCAAATCCTCTTTCAAGGGGTTCAATAACAATCCTAGAATGATTAGGTGTTTTGCTTACAACCTCAACTAAGCGGGGCTTCAGCAAGCCAGAAATAGAATTCTGCATTTATATCCCTCAAAACTGCGATTATTTAGAGTAAAGCTCAACTACCAACTGTTCATTTATATCACTACCTAAATCTACACGATCTGGCAGCGAGCTAAATGTACCTGTCATAGTTTTGGAATTCACTTCAACCCATGAAGGAAAGCCATACTGCTCAGTTACAGTTAAAGCATCAACAATTCTTTGCTGCTTTTTCGCTTTCTCTCTAACAGTAAGAACATCACCTGGAGAAACCTGATAAGAAGGAACGTTTATCAGCGTATTATTTACTTGGATAGATTTATGGCTAACTAACTGACGAGCTTCAGCCCTAGTCGAAGCAAAGCCCATACGATATACGACGTTATCTAGCCTTGATTCCAAGAGGTTCAACAAGTTTTGACCTGTCGCGCCCTTCTTCAAATCCGCTGATTTATAGTAATTTCTAAATTGTTTTTCTAGAATGCCATAAATTCTACGCAAGCGCTGCTTGGCTCTTAACTGAATAGCGTAATCGGAACTTCTTGCGCGCTTGGTACCATGTTGACCAGGACGTTGATCCAACTTACACTTATTTTCTAAAGACTTTCCTCTGCTTTTTAAAAACAGGTCAGTCCCTTCTCTTCGACTTAATTTACAGGTAGGCCCAAGATATCTTGCCATAACAAACTACTCCAGATTTTTTATACGCGGCGTTTTTTCGGCGGACGACATCCATTATGTGGAATCGGCGTCACATCAACAATATTATTTATTTTGAATCCCAAATTATTCAATGAACGCACTGCAGATTCGCGCCCAGGACCGGGACCTTTAATCATAACATCAAGGTTTTTCATGCCAAATTCTAAGGCAACAGTACCAGCTTTTTCAGCGGCAACCTGTGCAGCAAACGGCGTGCTTTTTCTGGACCCACGAAAGCCTGAACCACCGGAAGTAGCCCAAGAAAGAGCATTACCTTTCCTGTCTGTGATAGTTATGATTGTGTTGTTAAAAGAAGCGTGTACATGCACTATGCCGTCCGCGACTTCTTTTTTTATACGTTTTCTAGAACGATTTTGACTCGCCATTTACTTCAACCTCTTAAGGAATATCTTATTTTTTGATTGCTTTACGCGGGCCTTTTCGAGTTCGAGCATTAGTTCTCGTTCTCTGACCTCTTAAAGGCAATCCTCTACGATGTCTTATTCCGCGATAGCAACCCAGATCCATCAAACGCTTGATATTCATAGAAACTTCACGACGCAGATCACCTTCCACTGTCATCTTCGAAACCACAGTACGAATAGCTTCTAATTGCTCTTCAGTCAGCTCTTTTATTTTTATCGAAGGCGTTATACCTACTTCAACGCAAATTTCACTTGCAGTTTGACGACCAACACCATATATCGCAGTTAAAGCAATCACCGCATGTTTATGATCTGGTATGTTTATCCCGGCAATACGTGCCATCTAGATACTCCCCTTGGTAGCACTCTAAAGTTAAGCGCCGAATTATAGCATCGCATTAATTAAGGCGCAACGATTATTATCCTTGGCGTTGTTTATGTTTTCCGTCTTCACAGATAACTCTAACAACACCATTTCTTTTTACAACTTTGCATTTTCTACAAATTTTTTTTACAGAGGCGCGAACTTTCACTACTTACTCCTAGATATTGCTCTTGTGCAATAATTTATTTTTTGAGATTTGCTTTTTTCATCAAGCCATCATATTGCTGGGACATAAGATGAGTTTGCATCTGCGAAATGAAATCCATTACAACCACCACAATAATCAATAAGGATGTTCCTCCAAAATAGAAAGGGACATTCCAGTAAACAATTAAGAACTCAGGCAATAAACATACCAGCGTGATATAAAATGCACCGGTCAACGTTAATCGAGTCATTACCTTATCTATATAGGAACTTGTTTGTAGACCCGGTCTTATTCCAGGTAAAAACGCGCCTGATTTCTTTAAATTGTCAGCCGTTTCCTTTGAATTAAATACCAATGCAGTATAAAAGAAACAAAAGAAAATAATAGCTGTCGCATAGAACATTACATAAACAGGCTGTCCAGGCGACAACATGGTAGCCACATCTTGCAACCAAGTAAAGCCTTCGCTATTTCCAAACCATCCTGCGATAGTCGCCGGAAACAATATTATACTTGATGCGAAGATTGGCGGTATGACACCAGCCATATTGAGCTTTAGCGGCAAAAAGCTGCTCTGCCCTGCATACATCTTACGGCCTTGCTGTCTTTTTGGATAATTGATAAGGATTCTTCTTTGGCCCCGCTCAACAAAAACCACCAACGCAGTAACTGAAATTGACAGCAGAAATAATAAAATAATAAATGCCCCATTCATTTCACCAGTTCTTGCCAACTCTAAAGTACCTCCGATTGCTTTTGGTAAGCCAGAAACAATACCGGCAAAGATAATAAGCGAGATACCGTTACCAATCCCACGCTCGGTTACCTGCTCACCCAACCACATCAAGAAAACAGTGCCTGTAACTAAGGTAACAGTTGTAATAACGATAAAACTGATACCTGGACTCAAGACTACAGAAAGCCCCCCAGCAGTTTGATTCTGCAATGCCAAAGAGATACCAATTGCTTGAAAAGTCGCTAAAACGACTGTGCCAAATCGAGTATATTGTGAAATCTTACGTCGGCCTGACTCACCTTCTTTTTTTAACTGCTCCATTGCGGGAACAACAACAGTCATCAATTGCATGATAATTGACGCTGAAATATAAGGCATTATTCCTAAAGCAAATAAGCTTAAGCGCATCAAAGCACCACCCGAGAACATATTGAACATGTCCAGGATTGAACCGCTTTGCTGCTCAAACATAACCGCAAGCGCCTTGGGGTCTATTCCAGGCACGGGAATATGAGCGCCGACTCTGTAAACAAAAAAGGCTCCCAAAACAAAAAACAATCTAGCCTTAAGCTCTGAAAAACCGCCGACCTTGCCAGATATCTGAGCTCTTGAAGTACTCACCTAGACCTCTACTTTGCCGCCAGCAGCTTCGATAGACACTTTGGCCCCGCCAGTTACTTTAATGCCTCTAATTGTAACGGCTTTGGTTAACTCGCCAGACTTAATTATTTTTGCTTTTTTTGTAAAAACAGGAACAATGTTGGCAGCAATCAAAATATTAAGATCGATAACTTCAGCATTTAAGTCATTCAGCTCGTTTAATCTTACCTCCGCTGAATACTTGCTCATTAATGAAGTAAATCCAATTTTTGGCAGTCGACGCTGCAAGGGCATCTGACCGCCCTCAAAACCAACCTTATGAAAGCCCCCACTACGCGCCTTTTGGCCTTTATGCCCCCTTCCACATGTCTTACCCAACGTACAGCCGATACCACGACCTACACGCTTAGATTTCTTTCGAGCCCCTTCACTTGAACAGATGGTATTTAAAAACATTACACTTCCTCGAATTTTAGCATGTACGATACTTTATTGATCATACCGCGGTTTTCAGGCGTATTGAGCACCACAACCGTCTGATTGATTTTGCGCAAACCCAAACCCTTTAGACAGGCTTGGTGACGTGGTAAACGTCCAAATCTGCTTTTTGTCATCGTAACACTTATTTTATTGCCAGCCATTACTACTACCCAATAATCTGTTCAACTGATAAGCCGCGTTTTGCAGCTATTTGGTTAGCGCTATGCATTCCTGTAAGACCATTAATAGTCGCCCTAACAACATTAATTGGATTACTGGTTCCGATGCATTTAGCCAATACGTTATGCACTCCAACTACCTCAAATACAGCTCTCATTGCTCCACCGGCAATAATACCCGTACCCTCAGAAGCGGGCTGCATGTAAACTTTAGCCGCCCCGGTAGTATTCATAATGGGATATTGCAACGTGTCGCCTTTTAAAGAGACTTTGCGCATATTCTTACGCGCCTGTTCCAAAGACTTTTGAATTGCAATAGGTACTTCGCGAGCTTTACTAACACCGTAGCCAACTCGGCCTTCGCCATCGCCCACTACTGTCAATGCAGTAAAACCGAAAACCCTACCGCCTTTTACAACTTTCGCAACACGCCTTACATTAACTAATTTTTCTTGCAAACCATCTGCACTAACCTGAGAAGGTGCTGTAGACATTTTATTCCCCTAAAATTTCAAACCGGCTTCACGTGCCGCATCAGCCAATGCCTTCACGCGACCATGATATTTAAATCCTGAACGATCAAAAGCAACCTCAGAAACCCCAGCAGCAATTGCTTTTTGAGCAATAAATTTTCCTACTTCAGCTGCGGCGCTTATATTCCCTGTGTTTTTAAGCGTCGATTTAATATCGGCCTGAGTTGTTGAAGCGCTTGCTAATGTTGTCGTTCCATCAGCACTAATAACCTGAGCATAAATATGTTGCGCGGTTTTGTGAATTGACAAACGGGTTGCACTTAATTTCTTGATTTTGCTACGCAATTTTAATGCGCGCTTCATACGAGATTGTTTCTTATCCATTACGCTACCTTACTTCTTCTTAGCTTCTTTTCTTGCCACATGCTCTTCAGCATATCTGACACCCTTACCTTTATAAGGCTCTGGCGGACGATAAGCTCTAATTTTTGCAGCGACTTCGCCTACCAACTGCTTGTCACTTCCCTTGACAATGATTTCTGTTTGACTAGGCGTTTCAACCGAAACTCCGGCAGGAACTTCAAAATCAACCGGATGAGAAAAACCCAACGCGAGATTAAGTATATTTCCTTTAGCTTGAGCTCTATAGCCCACGCCAATCAGAGTCAATTTCTTCTCAAATCCTGCAGAGACACCAATAATCATGTTACTTACAATTGCCCTAGCTGTTCCAGCCTGAGCAGTTGCTTTTTTATCATCTTTATCCCACTGGACCTGGATCACGTTATCCGTAATACCCAAACTGACAGCCGAATTAATATCATACGATAACTGACCGTTACTTCCTTTTACAGTCACATTATTACCCGCTAGTTTTATATCCACACCACCTGGGATAATTACTGGAGCCTTAGCAATTCTTGACATATCCTGACCTACTCTTTAACAAACAGTACAAATGACTTCACCGCCATGTCCCATTGAACGAGCAGCTCTATCGGTCATAACACCATTCGATGTTGATACGATAGCAATCCCTAGCCCGCCAAGTACTTTCGGCAATTCATCCTTAGATTTATAAATACGTAAACCAGGTTTACTAATTCTTTTAATGTTTTCAATTACAGGAGCACCCTTATAGTACTTCAATTCGATAGTCATTTCTGTATGACTGCCGACTGTTTCCGTAGAATAATCCGTAATAAAACCTTCTTCTTTTAAAACCTTGGCAATTGACACTTTCAATTTTGACGAAGGCTGTTTAACAATCTTTTTACCAGCAGATTGCCCGTTTCTGATTCGGGTCAGCATATCTGCGACTGGGTCTGTCATACTCATTTTAATCTCTCCAAACTTGATCTAAAAGATCTTACCAACTTGCCTTTACCAAGCCTGGCACATCGCCACGCATTGTTGCTTCTCTTAGCTTATTTCGACTAAGTCCAAACTTACGGTAATAACCGTGCGGACGCCCGGTAAGGTTGCAACGGTTACGAACTCTCGATGCACTGGAGTCTCTCGGTAGTTTTTGAAGTTGTAAATGAGCAGATTCTTTATCCTCAAATGAAGCATTCGGATCTCTGATAATTTCCTTCAAAGATTTACGCTTAACATCAAATTTTTGTACTAACTTTTTACGCTTATCTTCACGCGCAATCATTGATTTTTTTGCCATTTTGACGAGCCCTTTAGTTCTTAAATGGAAAATTAAAAAGCTTCAACAAAGCCAAACCTTCTTCGTTAGTTTGTGCTGTTGTTGTAATAGTAATATCCATCCCACGCAGAGCATCAATTTTGTCATAATCAATTTCAGGAAAAATGATTTGCTCTTTAACACCCATGGAATAATTACCACGCCCATCGAAGCTTTTAGGGCTCAATCCTCTAAAATCGCGAATCCGAGGAATAGAAATACTGATCAAACGATCTAAAAATTCATACATCCTGTCGCTACGCAAGGTTACTTTGCAGCCAATAGGCATATCGTCACGAATTTTAAAACCCGCGATCGATTTCCTTGCCAAGGTAACGACTGGCTTTTGCCCGGAAATTTTCTCCATGTCGCTAACTGCAGATTGCAAGACTTTTTTATCAGCAACAGCACCGCCCACACCCATGTTAAGGGTTATTTTGGTGATTCGAGGCGCCTGCATTACAGAATTGTACGCAAACTGCTCTACTAAAGCTGGAAGGATTTTTTCTTTATATACGGTTTCTAGTCTAGCCATGATTTTTATCTACACCTTATACATCAACAACTTCATTTGTTGACTTAAAATATCTGACTTTTTTTCCATCTTCTAGAAACTTAAAGCCGACACGATCCGCTTTTTTGGTCGCAGGATTATACAATCCTATGTTGGAAATATTGATTGGCATATCCTTAACAATAATTCCGCCTGAAACCCCAGCATTTGGGTTTGGTTTTTGGTTCTTTTTAACCTGGTTAATTCCTTCAACCAAAACCTTATTATCCTTTAAAACCTTGCTTACTCTACCGCTCTTACCTTTATCTTTTCCGGTACGAACGATAACTTCATCGCCTTGTTTAATTCTTTGCATTTTCGAACCCTACCTTATAAAACTTCAGGAGCCAGCGAGATAATTTTCATAAATTTCTCACCTCTTAGCTCACGCGTTACAGGGCCAAAAATACGTGTACCAAGCGGCTGTAAATTATTATTTAGAATGACTGCGGCATTTCCATCAAAGCGAATCACAGAACCATCCGGCCTACGAACACCTTTACATGTTCTAACAACCAACGCGTTGTAAACTTCGCCTTTTTTTACTCGCCCACGAGGTATAGCGTCTTTAATGCTGACCTTGATGATGTCACCAATTCCGGCATAACGTCTATGAGACCCGCCCAATACTTTGATACACATGACCCTTTTTGCACCGCTATTATCGGCGACGTCAAGGTTAGTTTGCATCTGAATCATGATTTATTCCTAATTATCTGTTTATTAAATAGCTCAAGATGCTATTTGTTGGCGCTTTCTAAGACTTGAACCAACTTAAAGGTTTTATTCTTAGACATAGGTCTGCATGATGTAATGGATACTACGTCGCCTTCATGGCAGATATTCTGTTCATCATGAGCCATCATTTTAGTTGATCGCTTTATGTATTTACCGTAAACAGGGTGCTTTACAACGCGCTCGACTAAAACTGTAATGGTTTTGTCCATCTTATTACTAACAACCCGACCTGTGATCGTCCGCAATTTAGTTACATTTTCACTCATTTTATGCGCTCGCCATTTCGTTTAGTACAGTATGGATACGTGCCGCATCTCGTCTAACCTTTTTTACTTGATCCGGTTTAGACAGCTGGCCCGTTCCTTTTTGCATTTTAAGATTAAATTGTTCACGCGACAATTCGAGCAACATAGTCCCTAATTCGTCTTTGTTTTTTTGGCGTAATTCACTTGCTTTCATTACATTATTGTCCGAACAGTAAAAAGTGTTTTTAAAGGCAACTTAGCAGCACCCAAAGCGAATGCTTCACGAGCCAGCTCTTCAGAAACACCTTGTATTTCATACAACATGGTTCCCGGCTTAACTTGAGCAACCCAGTATTCTACACTACCTTTCCCTTTTCCCATACGAACTTCTAATGGTTTTTTGGTAATTGGTTTGTCTGGGAAGATTCTAATCCAGATTTTACCGCCACGCTTGACGTGTCGTGTAATCGTTCTACGAGCTGATTCAATTTGACGAGCAGTAAGCCTGCCTCGCTCAACTGACTTAAGCCCAAAATCACCAAAACTTACTGATGAGCCACGTACGGCAGTACCGTTATTTCTGCCTTTATGTTGTTTACGGAACTTGGTTCTTTTAGGTTGAAGCATTTTTCTCTATCCCTTCAACTACTTCTTAGTTTCTGAATTAATGGCTGCAATATGTGCATCCATATCGAATACTTCACCTTTGAATATCCACACCTTAATGCCGATAATTCCATAGGTGGTGTGTGCTTCGGCAGTTGCGTAATCAATGTCCGCCCTTAATGTATGCAAAGGCACCCGACCTTCTCTATACCATTCGCTTCTGGCAATTTCAGCGCCGTTTAAACGACCACCGACATTGATCTTTATACCTTCTGCGCCCAATCGCATTGTATTAGTTACAGCACGCTTCATTGCTCGACGATACATAATGCGCTTTTCAAGTTGCTGGGCAACGCCTTCAGCCACCAATTGAGCATCCAATTCAGGCTTTCTAATCTCTTCAACATTAAGTTGAACAGGAATCCCCATTATCTTTGATACGGCTTGTCTCAAAGATTCAATATCTTCACCCTTTTTACCGATGACAATACCTGGCCTTGCAGTATGTATTGTAATATGCGCATTATTAGGCGGACGATTAATCTGAATACGACTGACAGAAGCATGAGCTAATTTTTTCTTAATGTACTCCCGGACTGTCAAATCTTGGTGCAGGAATACAGAATAATCCTGACTACTTGCATACCATCTTGAATTCCAATCTTTTACAATGCCTAAGCGTATGCCTGTTGGATGTACCTTTTGACCCATTTTCTGCCCCTACTCGTATTCTGCGACTTTAACTGTAATATGGCAGGTTCTTTTAAGGATATGATTTGCACGTCCTTTAGCTCTTGCCTTGAATCTTTTCATGGTCGCCCCTTCATTCACATAAACGGTAGACACTTTTAATTCATCAATATCTGCGCTTTCATTATGCTCCGCATTAGCGATAGCAGACTCAAGAATTTTTTTGATAATCGTAGCCGCTTTTTTTGAGCTAAACTTTAATAAGTTTAGCGCCTTTTCAACCGGCAAACCACGAATCTGATCACCTACTAACCGTGCTTTTTGCGCAGATAGCGGAGCATTTTTTAATTTTGCTGAAACTTCCATAACACAACCTATCTAGATTTCTTATCAGCCACGTGGCCTTTATATGTGCGAGTTGGAGAAAACTCACCTAATTTATGCCCGACCATGTTCTCGGAAATCAGAACGGGTATATGCAGGCGCCCATTATGGATCGCAATAGTCAAGCCCAGCATATCAGGAATAATCATTGATCTTCTTGACCATGTTTTAATCGGTTTCCGATTATTAGTACTTACAGCATCTTCCACTTTTTTAAGCAGATGATGATCAATAAAAGGACCTTTTTTAATTGAACGTGGCACGCTAATTCCTCTCTATTTGAGCTTACGACGTCTGATAATCATATTATCAGTACGTTTGTTATTTCTGGTTTTATAACCCTTAGTGGGCATACCCCAAGGAGATACAGGGTGTCTACCGCCAGATGTACGACCTTCACCACCACCATGCGGATGATCAACCGGGTTCATTACAACACCTCGAACCGTAGGACGAACGCCACGCCATCTCGATGCACCCGCTTTTCCAAGTGAAACCAGGTTATGCTCTGAATTTGAGACCTCGCCAATAACAGCGCGGCAATCAGCCATAACCTTACGCATCTCACCTGAGCGCAATCTAATGGTTGCGTGAGCACCGTCTTTAGCCACCAACTGTACCGAAGTACCAGCGCTTCGAGCAATTTGAGCGCCCTTGCCTGGTTTCAATTCTACGCAATGAACTGTCGTACCCATTGGGATATTTCTCAGCGGCATACAGTTACCCGGCTTAACCGCTGTAGTTTCCGAAGAAAGAATTTCCTGTCCGACTTCAAGCCCTTTAGGTGCGATGATATATTTACGCTCACCGTCCTTAAATAATACCAAAGCGATATTAGCAGTTCTGTTTGGGTCATACTCCAGACGCTCAACAACAGCGGAAATATCGACTTTATTTCTTTTAAAATCAATGATCCGGTAGTGTTGTTTATGACCACCACCTATATGACGCGTTGTTATACGCCCATTATTATTACGCCCGCCAGTCTTGCTCTTTTTACCAAGCAAAGGCGCATACGGTTTTCCTTTGTGCAAATCATCATTTTTGATCCGCACTACAAACCGTGAACCCGGTGACGTCGGTTTAGACTTTACAATAGCCATGCTTTCTACCGTTTCCTATTGATCTTTTAAAACTTTAATTATTAAGCAGCGGCAAAATCTATATCATGGCCGGGCTTAAGTTTTACATAAGCCTTTTTCCAATCAGATCGCTGCCCCAATGAGCCGCCAAATCTTTTCTGTTTGCCTTTAACATTTAAAACCTGAACTGAATCCACTTCAACTTTAAACATTAGCTCCACCGCACTTTTAACTTGCTTTTTAGTTGCTTGTTTTTGCACCTTAAAAACAAATCGATTATTTTTTTCTGCAGCAATAGTGCTTTTCTCAGATATGATCGGAGCCTGTAGCACACCTGCTAAGTGGTATTTATTTAAACTCACGCCAAGCGCTCCTCTATTTGCTTCAACGCACCCGGTGTAGCAATAACTTTATCGGCTGAGACCAATAAAACCGGGCTTAAATTAATCGCCTCGATCACTTCTACATAAGGTATGTTTCTTGATGCTAAAGCTAAGTTTGCATCGACACTTTCTACAACAATAAGAATGCGCTTTGCATCAATATTCTTTATTGCTGCATTTAGCTCTTTAGTTTTAGGGCTAGAAGGCAATATATCACTACTTACCACCAATCGATCCTGTCTTAACAACTCAGATAGAATTGACCGAATGCCAACCCGAAACATTTTCTTATTCAGCTTTTGGTCATAATTTCTGGGTCTTGCAGCAAATGCAACGCCACCAGTTCTCCAAACCGGGCTACGAGTTGTACCCGATCTTGCTCGCCCCGTCCCTTTTTGTCTCCATGGCTTTGAACCGCCACCACTCACATCGGAACGTGTCTTCTGAGCCTTAGTTCCAGCACGGGCACCAGCCAGATGCCTGACAACCAACTGATGAACTAAAGTTTCATTAAAAGCCTGACCGAAAATAGCTTCTGTTACCTCCACATTTCCAGCGGAGTCTTTTTCACTTAAAGCGGGTACTTGCATACTCATGGCTTAACCTTTATTTCGCATTTTCATAGCAGGCGTAATAACTACGTCACCGCCTTTAGCGCCAGGCACAGCGCCTTTTACTAGAATTAAATTTCTCGCTGTATCAATCGAATGAATAGTCAGGTTTTGAACAGTAACTTTTTCAGCCCCCATATGACCTTCCATCTTCTTGCCTTTAAATACGCGGCCAGGCGTTTGACACATACCAATAGAACCCAATACCCTGTGTGAGCGAGAGTTACCGTGCGTAGCATCCTGCATGCTAAAGTTGTGACGCTTTATGCCGCCAGCGAAACCTTTACCAATGCTTTTTCCCTGAACATCAACAACTTGACCAGCGGAGAAAATATCTAAAGACAACTGAGATCCGGCAGACAAACCCTCACCTTCACCTTCTTCGAGCCTAAACTCCCAAAGACCGCGCCCAGCTGTCACATTAGCCGCTGCATAATGACCTGCCATTGCTTTGTTGACTCTAGAAGATTTTTTATCGCCCGCAGCTACTTGAATCGAACGATATCCATCAACTTCAATACCCTTAACCTGAGTAACTCTGTTTGAGTCAATCTGGAGTACAGTAACTGGTACTGACGAACCATCTTCACAAAAAACTCTGGTCATACCACATTTACGACCTATTAGACCTATTGACATCTGCCAATTCCCCTGCTTTTTAATTCAACTTTATTTGAACATCAACACCAGCTGCAAGATCCAACTTCATCAATGCATCTACGGTTTTTTCTGTTGGTTCAACGATATCCAATAACCTTTTATACGTTCTCAACTCATACTGATCTCGTGCATCCTTATTTACATGCGGAGAGATCAAAATCGTAAAACGCTCTTTTTTAGTAGGCAAGGGAATCGGGCCTTTGACTTGAGCACCCGTTCTTCTTGCTGTTTCTACTATCTCGCCAGCCGATTGATCAATCAACTTATGATCAAATGATTTCAAACGGATTCTGATAGTTTGATTAGACATATATATTACTCAATTATTGATGCAACAACGCCCGCACCTACAGTACGACCACCTTCACGGATTGCAAAGCGCAAGCCATCATCCATGGCGATCGGTGAAATCAGCTTTACTTTGACTGAGATATTATCGCCAGGCATTACCATTTCAACACCTTCCGGCAACTCAACAGCACCGGTTACGTCGGTTGTTCTGAAATAGAACTGTGGACGATAGCCATTAAAGAATGGGGTATGACGGCCACCCTCATCTTTTGACAAGATGTAAATTTCTGAGTTGAAATATGAATGCGGCTTAATGGTACCTTTA
>Ga0208789_1000987_pt1 | contig 19481 bp, 13 predicted proteins | sample Methanotroph_Enr_FD_187368 | JGI IMG/M metagenome (GOLD analysis project Ga0208789, IMG submission 187368) | Enriched soil microbial communities from Old Woman Creek wetland in Ohio, USA - Methanotroph_Enrichment_5 (SPAdes) (version 2) | ecosystem: Environmental > Terrestrial > Soil > Wetlands...
TGGTGCATTGATTGCTGTCCCATTCATGGTTATATTACAAATATTCTATGAGTTCTATATCGACTTGCAAAAATTAAAAGCTAAAGGTATTGTTTAGTATATATACCATTATTTTTAACTGCCCAGTAAATGGAAAATTCAATACCAAGAAAGAACAATATATTCTTTTTTGAAGATTTCTCAGCTAAAGAATTGAATGAAAACAAGGTAGGTCGAAAAGGCCTAAGTCTTTTCACACTTAAAGAAATGGATGTCCCTGTCCCAGAATTTTTTGTAGTGGCAAGTAATGTATATACTGAATTTTGTACTAAAGCATTAGGTGACAGAAAAGAAAAACTCCTTGAAAAAGGTAAAAATCCAGAAAATGAAGAGGTATTAAAAGCCTTACTAGAGGAAGAATTCTCAAAGGAAGTACAAGAAGATATTCTAAGCGCATACACTCGACTTTCGGGCTTCTCAGATGCTTGGGTATCTGTACGCTCTTCTGTAGTATTTCCAGCCAATGACAATATCTCCTTTAGTGGGATATTTAGCACAGAACTCAATGTTAGAAAATATGATGATTTAAAAAATGCAATCAAGAAGGTGTATGGCTCCCTCTTCACTGATGATGTTGTGGCATATGCAAACAAAATGGACATTGATCTTGCTGAGGTAAAACTTGCAGTTGTAGTACAAAAGATGGTTCAAGCAGAGATATCAGGTGTGGTATTTACAGTAGATCCAATCACTCAAGATGATACTAAGCTTGGTATTGAAGCGGTATATGGACTTGGTGATGTCATATCTACTGGAGAAGTTACTCCTGATTCCTACCTTTTAAACAAACGAGATTTAGCTATACTTGAAAAGCATATTGCTCCACAAGAATGGATGAAGATAAGGACAATGAATCCTACAAGAGGAAGGAAAGGTAATGAAGAGAAGATAAAGATATCAGCAGGTTGGAGTCACAAACAAAAATTAAATGACAAGGATATACAAGAAATCTCTAAGATAGCTTTGATCATTGAAAACAAATCTAGAATGCCACAAAACATTGAATGGGTAATCTCTGGTGGTAGAGCTTGGGTATTACAGAATAAGTCCCTACTCTCTGATGTTATGCAATATCGTGTTAAGGTCTCAGAAATGGAGATGCCAAGAAAATCATTAAGAGATTTGGTAGTAGCATTCTTAGACAAATACAAAACACAAGAGATGTTTGTGAACCAGGCTGTTAATGATGCACAAAGAATGGTAATGAGACAGAATACGGGGTTGGGTGGAAAGATTGAGAGTTTGATAAATGCAGCAAAGACGAAGCGAGAAGAAATTCAAAATGCACAGCAATTAAGTAAGGAAGATCTTTTGGTATCTGGTATTGGTGCTAGCTTTGGTGTAGTTGTTGGTAAGATTTCTGTCGTTGATCAACCTAATGGTAAATTGTATACCAAGAATGATATTTTACTCATAAAGAAATATTCAACAGAAATGGAATCCATGATTATACCCTCGGGTGGTGTCATTATGGACTTTGGTGGTATTACAAGCGATACGGCCATTCTTTGTAGAGAATTTAAGATACCTGCAATTGTTGGAGCAACTAATGCATCTACCCTACTTAAGGATGGTGACATGGTTAAGATTGATGGTAATACAGGTAGTGTTTACAAAGATGTGGCTAAGGAAGAAGTACATCCTGTGGTTAATACATATGGTGATGGTATCGACTTTATGAAAACTCAAGAAGAAGTTAAGATTGAAGAACCTGCGCTTAAGGTTGCTAAGGATACTACCCTACCTCCTTCTGCTACTAGAGTATTTAGTATGACAAACTTAGAACCAAGCAAGTTAATAGATTTTGTTGGTAATGCTCATGGTTTGGTATATGTTGATTTAGATGAAATCATGCTTGACGAAGGCCGACATCTTCTTGCATATGTTGAGGATCGTAAGTTCCTAGACTATGCAGCTAAGATCTCTGAGAAGGTCATAAAGTACGTCGAATTAGCTGAAGGTAACGAAGTAGTGCTTTCCATTGGTTCTGCCACTATTGGGCAGTTTAAGAGTTTAACAAGAGGTAAAGAATTTGAAGATCAGACATTGTCTAGTGAGATATATGGTGCTACACACTATGTAAATAACTTAGAGTTACTTAAGAGAACTATTAAGATTGTTAAGAGGATTAGGAATATTTACAAGAAGAGGAATGTTTCAATTGCTCTCCACTCCCCTATGAATGAGGATATGATGAAGGAATTTAAGAAACAGCTTTCTGGTGAGGGTTTGAGAAGGACGTCTTCTTTCAAGGTGTATGCAATATTGGATAACCCATCAGAGATTATTCTTGCTGATGATATCCTTAATACCAAGATTGATGGCCTTATCCTTAATATTCCTCGTATTGCTAAACAGATGCAAGGGTTTAAGATTAATGATGAGAATGCTAAGTATGATTTGAGTAGGAATAGTGTATTTAGGATAGTTGATAATGTTTTAGATATGGCTAAGGATCATGATAACAAGATTATATGTATTGTAGAGGATTGTAAGCCATTATTAAGGCATTGTGTACAAGCAGGTGTATATGGTGTTTCTGTTTGTGCTGAGGATATTGCAGAGGCTAGAAAGGTTGTATCTGAGGAAGAGACGAAGTTGATATTGGGGAGATAGGCAAAGAATTTTTTTTCCTTGCCTAGTAAAGTTAGATTCTTTTACTCAAACAAATGGGCCACCCTATTGGTATAAATGGAACATCTTTATTTAATGATTTGCGTATATCCCTAAATATCTCTAAATCATATCCCTCTTGAATCTCCTTCTCTCCAACTATTAATATGTTTGGTATAGATTCCTTATGAGCAAGTTTTATCCTTTTAGAAACACTCTCTCCCCTATCATCCACATCAATCCTAATATCTTTATTCCTCTTAACTAACTCCAAAGCATAATCTACAAACTTCTCGCTAACAGGAATAATTCTTAACTGTACAGGTTGAAAATCTATTGGATATTCCTTAAAGTTATCAATCAACATATATATGTACCTCTCAATACCACCAGGGATAGCAGAATGAATAATAACTGGATATTTCTCATCACCATATTTAATACCTAACCTCTTAGCATTTCCAACATCAATCTGTATACACCCGATTTCTCTAAACTGCTCAAATTGATCTATGATTCCATAATCAATATCTACTATCCAATATTTTTCTTCTCCTTCCATCTTAATATCTACCAATATTTCTTTCTCATTCTTAACGGCCATATCAATTATTTTTTCCTTGTACTCATTCCAATTTTCCTCTGAACTAATCTTTGCAATATTGAGATATTCCTTTCCAGCGAGGTTGAAACTCTTTTTCAATTGATCTTCTAATCTTGGATACCATTCCCAAGCTTGTTTAACATCTTTGAAATATGGATGAATATCTGGCATAAAAAATCTCCTACTTCTATACAGCAACATACATTCTCCACTCTGTTCATTTCTGTAACAATCAGAGATGGAGAAATGTGCAAATGGGAAGTCTGATTCTTTGAGTCTCATATTTGCCGCGAGGTTAAACTGAGGATAGCTAGCGTCATAGCTCATTACCATATCATTAGATTGGAAAAGTCTATCTCCAAAGAGATTGGCATATGCTTTTACAACAGGATGTTTTAGGTCAAAGAAGTTACTTCCTCTAACCTCATATATTGGGAAACCAATATTATTAACTAGGTTCCTAGAATATCCTTCGACTAGATTTTTTATGAGATTAGCCTTGTAGTTGTAATTTATGAATCCTATTTGAGAATTATTTTCCCAACTAAAACCCAATTTATTAGCAATGTTAATATAGTCAGACATATTTGCTGACTCCCACTTTTCATCCAGTACTTCTCTTCTAATGCATATACTCATTTCGTATGAGCATTGTTTTAGTTTAAGATATTGTTCTGGTTCATATATTTTTCCTTTTTTATTTATAACTAAATATTTGTTTTTCATAACTAAAAATAATCAAATTAAAATTGAATCTTCTGATTGGGGTATAGAGTTTTTTAGTGAAGAAAAAAAACTCCCAATTGCTGGGAGTTATATTTGTTAATTAATAGAAATATATCCCAACAATTACACCCTTGTAGTTGGCGTTGTTGAGTTTATTGATATATTTTTACTAATTATTATGTTTTTCATAATCGTTATTATATCAAAAAAGCATAAATAAATGAATGAATTAATACTTCTTTTCATAATCCTCGTTTTATCCTATAATATGCGCGGGAAAAGGATCATTAAAAAAAGGTTGTGGTATAACCATGAGAAGAATATTTGCTGTCATGCTAGCCTCTATGGCTACGCACCCTGACGATATCCGTCAGAAGGAAGCATTGTTAAGAGCTATAAGGGACTCAGGCTCCCTTGATAAGGATGAAACCCTTATTTACTGGGGTTTAACCCCTACTGGCTCTTGTAATGAGCACTTTGTAAAAGAGACCATGCTTGGAGTTTTGCAGGAGGAAGAGACTGACGAAACCAAAGTCATCTTTAATATCTTCCATAGAATTACGAAGCATGGATCGCAAGAAGATTTGAGTGAAGAGGCCAAGAGCTTCTTGAACAATCTTCAAAAAGAGATTCCACCAATGTTGGTTGAAAGTGTAAAAGAAAAATTTAAAACTATTTAACGGTAGTAATTCTTATTGGTATCATAACTTTTAGAGTTGCATTATATCCACCTTTTCCCCCACTGCCTAAAGAAGGGCTCTCATATACTTAGTATACAGGAGCCCTTTTCTTAGCAATACCCTGAGTACAATTTCTTTTAAAGATGCTTGTTTTACCCTATAATACACATGGGAAAAGGATCTTTAAAAGGAAATAACATGAATAAAAAATTGGAAGCAATCCTAGAAGAATGGGAGAAAAAAATACTCTCTTCCAGTAGCGGAGGATATGATGAAGCCACAAGGGCTCTCTTGCCGCTACTTGAAGAAAGAGTCCTCTCCTTCGAAGAAGTATTCATTATTTGGGCTGTAAGTAAAAGAAATTCCAAGTTGGAATTGAAAGCAAGGTTTATTCTTCTTGCTAACGCTAACAGTGCTCAGGATGAACTTGAATTGGAGATAGCAAAGAGAATTGAGTCTTCTAATGATTCAAAAAATGAAGAAGAAGAAACCAGTGTTCGAAATTGGGTTCGTGAAGTTGTAATAAAAGAAGTGCCTAATCTTTTTGTTTCGGTTGTCATGGAGAAGGGCCAGACCTATCTTCTCTGATATTTTTATCAACCTTTTCCCCCACCGCCTAGAAAAAGGGCTCCTATTTGTACTGATGTACAGGAGCCCTTTTCTTAGCAATTTTACTAATTACCAATTATTTTCTCTATATTTCATACGTTTGAACCTTACTATTACTGTAATTTGGCTTTGGACAATATCGTCTATCCGAATGTATAATGAAGTTATTATGAATAATGAGAAAGCAAGTGAGTCATTGGGAAATGTGTTTGAGGTACCAAAGAAAGAGTGGGAAGATTTGACGTCAAACATTTATGATATTAAGGAAAGAACGGTGGATTTCTTCGAAGAAATGTTTCATTCTACAAATAAATTCTACAATAATGCTATTTCATCCTGGACCAAATATTATACTCAGAGAATTTCCAATCTCCAGACAACTGTTGATTTATTAATAAAACTGGTGTCGATAGTAGCTGGAGTAATATCCCTTCTTATAATAATAAGGACAGAGGAAATAATACTCTATCGAAATGAGATTTTAACAGTATGTATTATATTTGAAGGAGCTTTTGCATCCTTAATAGGGATTATAGAGTTTAAGATAAGTAAATTAGATGTAGAATTCAAATCTGTAATAAAAGAATGCGAAACAAATCGAAAGGATGCATTGTTAGAGATGCTAAAAGTTAAAAAAGAGAACATTCAAGAAGATATCTCAAGTTTAAAAATAAAGATGGAAAATTTCGGAGATAAATATATCAAATAATTCTTTCATTGTTTCCCCTTCTCCCATTTCTCTCATTATAGGTTTCTATGATATACTTTCCATACATGGAAGATACACCAATGATGAAACAATATATGGGTTTTAAGAAGCAATACCCAGATAAAATACTACTCTACAGAATGGGAGATTTCTTCGAATCCTTTGGAGACGATGCCAAACTAACAGCCAAAGTATTAAACATAACCCTAACCGCTAGAAACAAAGAAAACAACAAAGTACCACTAGCAGGATTCCCACACAAAGCCATAGACCAATACCTACCCAAACTCATAGCCGCAGGCTACTGTGTAGTAGTAGTAGACCAATTAGAAGACCCCAAATTTGCAAAAGGCATAGTCAAACGAGGAGTAACAAGAATAGTAACCCCCGGAACCCTAGACGGAGACGAAGCCAATGCCGTAAAAAATTCCTACCTAGCAAGCTTCTACTTAGAAAAGAAGACTCTCTCAGTATCACTCTGTGATGTATCAACCGGAGAATCATTACTCATAACGGAGAAATATACAGACAATAGTGTAAGCAATATACTCTCATCCTACTACCCAGAAGAAATACTAGTCATTGAAGGAGAAGACACCCTACTCTTTCCCAATACCCCCGTACACTTTGTAGAAAAAGGATTAAAGAACAAAGACTATGCAACAGAGATAGTAGAAGAATTCTACGATATTAAAAATATGGAAAGCTTAGATATCTCACAAGACAATGGAGATATCATAGCCGTAGGAATGGGACTCCAGTACATCAAAGAAACCCAACTCATGGATCCAAAGCATATACTCAAACCAAAACGAGTAAATACAGACAGAACCATGATCCTAGACCGAGCAACCATTAGAAATCTAGAACTAGTAGCAAGTGCATACAGTGGAAACATATCAGATTCACTCTTTGGAGTACTAGACCAAACCTCTACCAGGATGGGAAGAAGATTACTCTACTCATGGATACTAAATCCACTCATAGACAAGAAAAGTATAGATGAAAGATTAAACATAGTTGAAAAGTTGTACAACAAACAAGAATGTTTAACCGATATCCGAAGTAAGTTAGAGAACATAAACGATATTGATCGAATAGTTGGAAAGATTGGATTAAACCGAGCCAATGGAAGAGATTTCAATGCCTTACAAGTATCATTAAAGAATGCATTAGAAATATCAGAAATATTGAAAAAAGAATTAGATATATCTACAGAAAATATCGATACCACAACTCTTGAAAAGTTAATTACACAGATTGAGGCAACAATCACAGATGATCCACCAACTACCATAACCGATGGCTGGATTATTAAAACGGGGTTTAATCAAGAGGTAGATGAACTTCGATCATTAAGTGGAGACAGCAAATCATGGTTAAAACAGTTTGAAGAAGATGAAAAAGCTAAAACAGGAATTACATCATTAAAAATTAGCTTTAACAAAGTATTTGGATATTACATTGAAGTAACTAATTCCCATTTAACCAAAGTTCCAGAACGATACATACGAAAACAAACATTAGTAAATGCTGAAAGATTCATAACCGAAGAGTTGAAAGCTAAGGAAGATATCATTCTAAATGCACAAGAAAAGATTGGATCATTGGAATACAAGCTATTCTCTGAATTTAGAGATACCTTTATCCCTTACCTTGAAACATTGCACAAAGTTGCTACATTCATTGCAAATACAGATGTATTAGCTAACTTCGCATATGTTGCATCCCAAAATGAATATGTAAAACCAACAATATATGAGATTGGTGAGAAGGATGGAATCATTGATATTAAAAAGGGTCGTCACCCTATTGTTGAAAAGATATCTTCAGAAGAATTCATATCCAATGATACCCTACTCAACTTTGAAGATTCCAATATGGCTATTCTTACAGGTCCAAATATGTCAGGTAAATCTACATATATAAGACAGGTCGCTACAATTGTATTAATGGCTCAATTAGGATGCTTTGTACCTGCATCCGAGGCTGAGGTATCCATAGTAGACAGAATATTTACCAGAGTTGGAGCATCTGATGATCTATCTAGAGGGCGAAGTACATTTATGGTTGAGATGGATGAAGCTGCAAACATTATTAACAATGCTACGAAGTATAGTTTGATTGTGTTAGATGAAGTTGGTCGAGGTACGAGTACATATGATGGTGTAAGTATTGCATGGGCCATAGCTGAATACTTGGTTAATGAAAGCAAAGCTCGTACCCTATTTGCTACCCACTATCATGAACTTCTTAAACTTGCGGAGAAATTTCCAGACAGTGTACAAAATTACAATGTATTGGTTGAAGAAGATCTGGAACAAGGTACGGTCATATTCTTAAGAAAGATTGTAAAAGGTGGAACTGACAGAAGCTATGGAATCTATGTAGCTAAGATGGCAGGACTTCCCATGAAGGTTATAAAACGAGCAAATGAAATACTTGAGGGATTTGAACAGAAGAATATGTTTGAGTCTAAAAATGAACTGAGAGATATGGATGCTTTTTCTTCAAAGAAGCCATATGCGCAGAATACATTTCAAATGCCATTGTTTACAGCAAAGGATTCTGAGGTGGAGCAAGAGATACAGAAATTGAATTTGGATAACCTAACACCAATTGAGGCGTTAAACAAGATTGCCGAGTGGAAGAAGAAGATCTAGAGAACGAGATAGTAGCCTACCCCATATCGATTCTTAATTATACCTAATCCTGTTGCGCATTTTACCCGTTTGTTTAATCTATGTATATTTGCAGAGATACATGATTTAGAAATTGGTCTTTCGAAGATTATTTCTAAATATTTTTGAATTTTTGCAATATCGCAACACCTCTCTTGTTTAATTAAGAAATTTAGGATAACGATCCACATTGAATGCATATGAATCTTGCAATTTTTGAAAACTATGTAATGGGATTGAGTATCAAGAATTAATCCTTTGTGAGATATTTTTTCTGGTCGCGGTCTTTGAGATTTAAATTCCTCAATATATTTTAAAACTGCAGGTAGAAGGTATTTAGTTGTAGCCATATCGACAATATATGTAAACCCCTTCTGAATATATTTTGTAAAGTAAGTTTCATCTAATCTAGGGACTATAATTAGAGCGTATTGGTTCATGCATAACGAAATGAGAGTAGAGAGTAGCTGGCACGATAGTGCAACGTTTTGTGTAAAGCAATCGTCATCGATGATGATTAAAGTAAATTTTTTTGTTTGTAAATCTAGAATAGCATTGGAAATATTTGAAACGAAAACGAAGGAAATATTGGGATGAGAGGAGGATATTAGTCGAAGTTGTTCCTTGTAAGCGAAATTATTGGTTATGCAAAGAATTTTCTTTGTAGCTTCAATCATAGGTATATTCTAGACCTGTGATTCTTACAAAAAACTTACGAATTGATTATTTTTATAGCTTCTTCCAATGCAACAAGATTTTGTTCTCCAGTTTCCATATTTTTCAATTGTACTTTCTTTGCATTAATTTCATCCTCACCTATGATCATAACCCAAGGAATATTCTTTTTGGAGGCATATTTTAACTGATTCCCAAACTTGATGGCTATCATCTGTGCTTCCGTATTTATTCCTTCTTCTCTAAGTTGCTTTGCGACATTCTGTATATATGCATAGAGTTTTGCATCAAAAAGAGGTAAGAAAACCTTTGTATCTGTTTTAGTTTCAGGAATGAGATTGTATGTTTTTAAGTAATCTTCTAATACAATATCTCCCCACGCAAAACCAAATGCTGGGAGCTTTTCCTCTCCAAATATTGTGAGAAGATCGTCATATCTACCTCCGCCGAGTAGTGCTCTTGGATTATCCTTACTCCCAATATCAAACATCTCTATTACAGTACCTGTGTAGTAAAGTAATCCACGCATAATTGACGGTTCAAATCGTATATTGGTTAATCCAAGTTCTTCTGCTTTTGCGAAAAGCTCTATCAATTGTGCTGCCCCCTCTGATTTTTCTGCAATCTTTCTTAAATCATCTAAGGTCCATTTCAAAAATTCCAATACCTGTTCTACTTGCTTGTCATTTAGTTCCAACTCTCTAAGATATCCAATGAAGGCATCTTTTCCAAGCTTAGTATAGTTGTCTATTGCTCTTCCAACTTTTGCCTTCTTTTCATCTGAAAGTTTCAAGATATCTTCAAAAAGATAGTTTAACAAATATCGATTGTTAACCCGTAATTCATATGTCTCTTTTGGAGCTTTGAACTCTTCCATAACCGCAAGGATATATTGAAAAGTTTCTAATTCGGCTTCTAAGGTTGATATCCCAAATATATCTACATTTAATTGAACGAACTCTCTTCTTCTACCCTTCTGTGGCTTTTCATATCTGTAATATTTACCAATATTGAACCATTTTAAAGGGAGTGTGAGTTCATTCTTCTTAGCAGCAATCATTCGGGCTAATGAAGGAGTCATTTCGGGTCTAATAGCTATTTCGCGTCCGCCTTTGTCTGTGAAGTTGTATAACTGTGTGGATGCAATCTCATCACCTGATTTAGCAATATACAAAGCAGTTTCTTCTATTAATGGAGTATCGTATTCTTCAAATCCAAATCTTTTCGCAACAGAGGTCCATGTATTAAACATGAAATTTCGTACTAGCATATCCTGAGGATATGTATCAGTTGTTCCCTTGTATGGAGTTGTTTGTAATTTGGTTTCCATACCGAAAATTATATCACATCTCCCTATTGAGGTCTGACCTAGGTCTGTCCTTGTTTGACTGTGAGTTAAACTCACTCCCATAAAAGAGATTTCCCATATAAGTTTGAGGTCTGATCTAGGACAGTCCTCAAAGAAGTGGGCTTGAATAAAAACCCTAAATTATATATATTCAATGTATATAACTAAGCTGCCGATATACTGAAATTAAATGAAATATAGCGTAGGTATCTCCAATTCACGATCTCAAGTAACAAGACGTCCTGTACGTAGTGCGGGTGGCTTCTCTACATACAATGTATTTAAAAAATTTAATAGTAAGAATGTGGGAAAAACAACTAGAAGCAAGGAAAAGAAACCAATGAAGCCAAAGATGAAAAAGATACTATACATACTCATAGGGATTGTTTTCTTTCTAGGTTGTATCGTACTTCTTGCTGCAGGTTTATATCTTAAAAATATTCAAAAATCTCTTCCCTCTCCAGATGAATTAGTACAAAGACAATCTGATGAAAGTACTCAGATATTGGATAGAAATGGAACTATACTTTATACAATTTATGGAAATCAAAATAGAGAATTTGTATCTATAGATAAAATTCCTGAAAAGACGAAGTGGGCTGTTTTGTCCGCAGAAGATATTGAATTCTATCAGCATAAAGGATTAGATTACAAAGGAATCGCTTCTGCGCTTCTTAGAAATCTTAAAGCAGGAGGGATCACAGGTGGTGCAAGTACTATTACCCAGCAATTAGTTAGAAATACTATTCTTTATGATGTGCTTGGAGATGCTGCATATCAACAAAAATATACTCGTAAAATTAAAGAGATTTTAATTACAATGCAGGTTGAGCAAACGTTTACAAAGGATCAAATCTTGCAAATGTATCTCAATGAAGTCCCCCTTGGCGGTGTTAACTATGGCCTACAAGCAGCTGCTAATGCATATTTTGGTAAAGATGTAAGTGAATTAGATTTAGCCGAAAGTGCAATAATTGCAGGCCTAATACAAAGTCCTGGAGTGTATTCTCCTTTGTATGGAACTAATCCAGATATGGCCAAAGAACGACAGACCTATGTTTTAGATCAGATGCTTAAACATAAAGATCTAACAGGCGTTACCCAAGAGGAAGTAGATGCTGCAAAGGCTGAAATATTAACCTATTCTACTAAAAAGATTGATATTAAAGCGCCTCACTTTGTCTTCTATGTTAAACAATTACTTGTTGAAAAATATGGTATCGATCGTGTTGAAAAAGGTGGATTGAAAGTTACTACAACATTGGACTATCCAGTACAAGAAATTGCAGAAGAGGAAGTTTCAAAGGGTGTAGATAACGCAAAGAAGAACAATATTAATAATGGTGCTATGGTAGTTATGGATCCAAATAATGGACAGGTATTAGCGATGGTAGGCTCTGTAGACTATTGGAATATTGAAGATCCTCGAGTTGATGGAAACGTAAACATTGCTTTGAGCCAAAGACAGATGGGTTCATCAATAAAACCTTTTGTATACCTTACAGCTGTTGAAAAAGGTTTTGGTCCGTGGACAGAAACCCCAGATATGGAGCAGACTACTTTTGGTACATATGATCCAAAAAACTGGGATAGCAAGAATATGGGGTTAATGACAGCAAGAAAAGCTTTGGTATATTCAAGAAATGTCCCTGCTGTGTATACATTACAAATGGTTGGAATTGATAGTTTCTTACAAACGGCGGAAACAGTTGGTATCACAAGTTTAGCAAACAAGGCCGGCTATGGTTTGAGTTTAGCATTGGGTTCAGGAGAAGAGACACTTTTAGAGCATGCAACTGCGTATACAGTACTTGCCAATGGTGGCTTAAAATATGATGTTAGCCCCATTCTCAAGGTTGAAGATCCTAAAGGAAATGTGCTTGAAGAATACAAACAAGTTGAAGGCAAACGAGTTTATGCAGAAAAAGATATATATGCGGTTAACTGGATGTTATGTGATCTCGGAGGATTTGGAGATAGACCAGATAATGGGTATTACTCAGTTAATGGGAAACGAGTTTGTGGTAAAACAGGCACAACTGATGGTCCTAAAGACTTGACCACTATTATTTACCATCAAAAACTTGTGGTTGCAGTATGGAATGGAAATAACAATGGTGAAGTAGCACCAGGAGCGTGGGGATCAACTATTCCTCTTCGTATTGCAAATTCATTTGTTAAAAGAGTGGCGGATAGGTATGTTCCAGGAACTTACAATAGGCCTGCTGGAGTTCTTTCTACCACCGTATGTACGGATACCGGAGCTTCTCCAGCCGAGGGTGTGAACTGTAATAAAGAGGCATCAATTTTCCTTGAAGGTGCTGCGCCCCAGGTTGATAATCGAAAAACAGTTGAAGTATGTAAAGCAAATAATCTAATTCCAGATAACTTGTCTGTAGCTCAGAAATTTGGATTGACTGCAGCTAAGGTTGTTATTACCAATAAATTAGCCAATACATTCCAACAGAGTGCATATGAGAAATATCTTTTGAGTATAGAGAATTCTCCATACTTAACTTCAGACCCTGCGACTGCCAATTGTCCTGTTCCATTGGGTCCAGACAACGCTCCTATTGTTGACATTGCAAAGCCTACTGCAGATCAATCTGTTGTTGCGGGAAGTAGTTTAGAAATTTCTGGTTCTGTTGCATTTTCTACGGGAATATCTAGTTTTGGAATTACATTTGATGGTACAGCTATCGCAGATGTTACCATGCAACCCAATGGATCATATGTAGTAAATTATACAGTCCCTGTGACTACAACAGCAGGTACTCATACCATTGTGGTAAGTGTTATAGACAACGAAGGAAAATCTGCAAGTGCAAGTGTAAACATAACGGTTACTGTGGTTGTACCAGTAATTTAGATTATCTTTGCTGAATAGTTTTTCTCTAGTTTCTTAACTAGTTTCCCAGTTATGGCTTTAATATCTTTATCACTTAATGTCTTGGTGAAATTTCGAATAGCCAGTCCAAAGGTAATTCTTTTTGTTTCAGATTTATCATCAGCTTTGTAAATATCAATGCAAGCAATCGTTCCTTTTATATCATCGTTATTTATCTCTTCATATATAGCATCATAGAGCTCTTTATATGTGATTTCATCTTTTATTTCAAAACATAGATCTACTCTACTCTCAGGATATTTAGGCATCTCAACGTATGTATTATTCTTTATCTCTATTGTATTTAATACATTAAGATTAATATCAAATGCAGATGTGTATTTTGGTAATTTGAAATTCATCTTTACCTTGTTATCAAGTTCTCCAACTATACCAACAATTTGGTTATTAATAGTGATGACTGCGGAACTATTTCTATCAAACATATATATACTATTTTTAAAATCTTCAGAAAGCTTTTCCTCAGAATAGTCAGATAGCAAGGCATATTCCACATTTTGTATATTTAAAGTATTAAATATCTTTTCAACATACCTTTTTACAATGTAATATGCCGAATCATTTCGCTTTTCAATGGAAGTTAGTACTGAAGCGAGATGCCAATCCTCTCTTGGTAACTTATTCTCATCTACATAGCCTTGTATATGAGGAATATTCATTTCGAAAAGGATGAATTTGTCATATCCTTCCTGTAAATTCATCTGTGTTTTAAGTAGAAGTGAAGGAATTATCGAAGTTCGCATTAAGGAAAGCTCAGGAGCTAATGCATTTTTTAATTTGTATGCTTTATTTGCATCTAAGTTAGACTTTTCAAGAGTTGGGATATCAATGAAACTATATGTATCTGTTTCGTTTGCCCCACTATCAGCAAGAATTTGCCTAATCTGCTTCTTTAATGTAAATATCGGATTATCCTTTGCAGGAATCAGATTTCGTAGTGGTAAGATAGATTCAACATTGTTGTATCCATATATCCTTCCGATATCTTCATGTATATCTTCTCTAATAGCTACATCTTTTCTCCAATTCGGAACTATTACGGTCAAAAGATCCTCATCTTCCTTTGCAATTTTGTATTCAAGATTTGTGAGAATTTGAGCTATGGTATCTTTTTGTAAGTCTAATCCCAGATGAGCATTAAGTTTGGAGAGTGAAAGTGTAATTTCTTTTTCCTCAGATACGGTTGGATATATATCTATTATGTCAGAAGCTATTGTCGCTTTCGTTAATTCCTTAACCATTTTAACGGTTTCCTTCAATACAGGAATACATTGATTGGGATCTAGTGCATGTTTGAACTTGGTTCCTGCTTCTGTTGTAAGCCCAAGTAGCATAGAAGTTTTTCTAATATTTGTTTTATCAAAGTTAGCGCACTCAATTACTATTCTTTGTGTATTATTATCTACCTCTGTTTCAGATCCGCCCATTATTCCAGCTATTGCTATTGGATTGGTACTGTCAGAGATAACCATAACACGGTCATTTAGGTCGTGTACTTTTCCATCTAGACCTAAAATACTCTCTCCTTCTCTTGCCATTCTAATAGTAATATTTGCAGCTCCATTTTTATTGGGATCATTTGATACTACTTTGTCGTAGTCAAATGCGTGTAATGGTTGACCAGAAAGCTGAGAAATGTAATTAGTGATATCTACAATGTTGTTAATTGGTTTGTATCCAAATTTTATCAAAGCACTTTTTAACCAGAGCGGGGAGTCTTCAATGAGGACATTATCCATTGCAATTGTAGAATATCTTGGACATAGTGCTTCGGCATCATTAATTATGTTTAGTTTCAAGCAATTTTGTTCTGCTTTAAGATTTTTTGTATTATCTAGGTACCAGCTAGGGGTATTAAAAGGTTTGCCAAATATAACAGTAAGTTCTCTCGCTAATCCGAGGATTCCGAAGAGATCACCCCTATTTGTTAACGCTTTGTTTTCAATATCAATAATAAAATCATCCAATTGATAATATTCTGCAAATGATTTGCCTACTGGTGCATCATTTGGGAGACGCATAACTACTGTATGATCATTTCCAATATTTAATTCTTTTTCAGATCCCATCATTCCATCTGAGAATAAGCCACGCATATCCCTAGATTGAATTATGAATGGTTTTTCTTCAGTATATATTGTGTATGGAACCTTTGCTCCAGGCTTAAGATATACTACTTTATCCCCTGTTGTTAATGTTTTGTCTCCTGCTAATACTTGTATTAATTTTTCTTCCCCTGTGTTCAATTGATATACTCCGAGTTTGTCTGCATTTGGGTGATCTTTCTTTTCTTTAATCTCTGCTACGATGATGTCAGAATAGTCTTCTGCGAGGTCCTGATAGCTCTCTACTTCACCAATATGCTCCTTAATGCCTTTCACTATTTCTTCATTAGTTTGTTGTATTTTGCCTAGTTGTTTTAATAGGTTTACGGATATTTTCATAATTAGAATTGTCTTAAGAAGTTAAGGTTAGAGTCTCGAAGATATCTAATATCATTTATAGCTAGTTTTATCATTGTCAATCTATCTACTCCAAATCCCCAAGCAAATCCGCTGTATACTTCTGGATCTATTCCTCCTTGGGTTAATACGTTTGGATGAATCATTCCGCAACCCATTAACTCAATCCATCCAGAGTGTCCACATGTGGAGCATCCGGTCTTATTACAGAAAGGACAGCTTATGACAAATTCACAATCTGGTTCTGTGAATGGGAAGAATGATGGCTGTATTCTTACCTCTAAATCAGTTTCAAGATATGCTTCTAAGAATGTCTTAATAGTTGCTTTCATATTTGCAAGGGAAATACCCTTGTCTACGTATATTCCTTCCATCTGGTAGAAGGTGTGACCATGGCTAGCGTCCGTAGCTTCGTGTCTAAACACTCTTCCAGGTAATACTACTCTGATGGGAGGCTCGAACTGTTTGAGTGCCCTATTTTGCATTGTGGAGGTGTGAGCGGGTAATACAAATCCATCCTCTGTCCAGAATGTATCATACATATCTCTAGCAGGGTGTCCTACAGGGAAGTTAAGTGATTCAAACATATGGTAATCATCATCCATCTGTTTACTTTCCATGACATTAAAGCCCATTCTTTGAAATATCTCTACTAATTTTTCAACTTCTTTATGTAATGGGTGTTTTGTTCCTTTGATATCCCATATCTCAGGTCTTCCATCCTTTGGTGTATTTACATCGAAGGGTGCGGTTGGATCGATTCTGTTATTGGGTGAATATACTAATGATTGATTTTTTTTCCGGTCTAATAGCTCAGTTACACTGTTTTTTAATCGATTAACTGCTTGCCCGTATGTAGCTTTTTGATCATTTGGAATGGAAACTATTGCTTTCATTGCAAGTGTTAAAAGTCCATTTGTACCTATATATTTGGTTTTGAGTTCTTCGTATGAGAGATCTGTGCCTTTTTGAAGTTGAGCTTGTATTTTTTCTAGATTGTTATCCATGTAGGTTTTGGTAATGTTAACCTTTTTATATTGTATATTGTTTGTATAAAAAGAAAAAGGACTCTTTGCAGAGTCCTTTATATATCAAAAGTAAAGAACTCTAAAGAGATTTTACTATAAAGCTAAATACTGAAGGATTGTTGTATGCCATATCTGCTAATACCATTCTATTCAATTCGATATTTTTTGTTTTCATTCCACCAATTAAGTCCTTGTATTGAATACCATTATTCTTACATGCTGCATTAATTCTGTTTATCCAAAGTTTTCTAACCTGGCTTTGTCTTCTCTGTCTAGCATTGTAAGCATATTGACCAGCGTGCATGTATGCCTCGTGTGCAACTCTATACAAATGATTTTTACTCATTCTGTATCCCTTAGTTGCTGCTAAGATTTTATTATGTTTTCTGGATCTTACTGTTCCACCTTTGACTCTCATGACTTAATATTCTAGAGATTAATTACTTTTCGAATCATTTTCTTTTCATTTGCACCTGTTATGATAGCATTTGATTTCTGTCTTCGCTTAGATCTAGAGGATCTTTTAGTCTTCAAATGACCTTGACAACTCTGCTTGTATCTAAGTTTAGCTGGTCTGTTCCCTCTTGGGTTAGATAGCCTAATTCTCTTCTTCGCTGTTTTGTTTGTTTTTTGTCTTGCCATTTTGTCTATATGTAATTGAGATACGGTTATTCTCCATCTTTGGTTCGGCTTCGATACTACTATAATCTACGAAATTAGTCAATATTTCAGCGAAAACTGATTGAGCTATTTCCTTGGACTGTCTCCCTTTCTTGACCATTGTGAGCTTAACAGGGTGTCCTTTACTTAAAAATTCTAATGCTCGCTTAATTCTGTGACTTGTATCCCCGATATCCATGACGGGTGTAAATCTAAATTCCTTCTGCTCTTTCATCTTTGAGCTTACTAATGTAGCCTTCTTTTTTTTGTTTTGTTGGTATACAAACTTTGAAAAATCCATGATTTTACATACAGGTGGTTTAGCAGTTGCTCCAACTTCTACCAAGTCCAATCCAGCTTCTTGAGCCAATATTAATGCCTTTGGTGTTTCCACTACGCCTAAATTCTCGCCTTCAGCACCAATTAATTGTACTTCTGGCACTCTAATCCATTCGTTCTTTCTAGGACCGAGGTCCTTTTTTACGAATTGTCCTTTGTTGTAATTACTATTATTGTTCTCACTATATCCCATTAAATTTTTGTATTTTTAAATTTAAATATATTAATTTGTGGGATTACCCTTCGTTCGGATTTCTTCCTTAAGGGTATCTATAAATTCTTGAACCTTCATCAATCCTTGATCTTTAGTCTTTCTAGTTCGGATTGATATCGTCTCGGTTTCCATCTCTTTGTCTCCAATGATTACAATGTAAGGGATCTTCATCTTCTCTGCATCTCTGATCTTAGACTGCATGCTCTTGTTTCTATCATCTAGTTTTACTCTGAGTTTTGCATTCTTGAGATCTTTGTAAACGTTATCTGAATATTCTCTATGTTTTTCAGAGATAGGAATGACATATACCTGCTCTGGAGTAAACCAAAGTGGGAAGTCTCCGCCATGATGTTCAATGAGGAATGAGAAGAATCTTTCAAAAGATCCTATCAATGCTCTATGGATCATATATGGTTGTTTCTCTCCACCATTTTCATCGATATATTTAATATCAAATCTTTCTGGTAAGTTGAAATCCAACTGTATTGTAGAAACGGTATCTTCTTTCCCGAATACATTGTATGCCTGGACATCAATTTTAGGGCCATAGAATGCGGCTTCTCCAAGTGCTTCTTCAAATTCTACTCCTCTGTCTCTTAGCACTTTTCTTAAAGTCTCTTCTGCAAGTATCCATTTGGCTTGATCTCCTGCATAGTGATCTTTCTTTTTATCCCAATCTGAGAGTGAAAGTCTAAACTTGTATTTATCAAATCCAACGTCTTTGTAAAAGGTATCAAGAAGATCGAGGGTTTCATCAATAGCTCCTTCTAATTGCTCTTCTGTACAGAACATGTGGGCATCATTTTGGGTAAATCCTCTTACTCTTTGAAGTCCATGTAATTCTCCAGACTTTTCATATCTGTATACTGTTCCAAATTCCCCAAGCTTGTATGGTAAGTCTCTGTAGCTTTTTGGTTCTAATTTGTAGACCATAATGCCTGCAGGACAGTTCATTGGCTTGAGGTAATATTTTTCTCCATCTATATCAATTGGTGGGTACATTGAGTCTTTGTAGAAACCTAAGTGTCCAGATATTTTGAAAAGTTCTTCCCTATTTATATGTGGAGTTAAGATATGCTCATATCCTGCATCTCTTTCAAGATCCAACATATATTCTTCAAGTATTCTTCTCATTCTGTATCCTCTTGGTAACCATACAGGTAAACCTTGCCCTATTTCTGGGATT
>Ga0208789_1000989_pt1 | contig 19449 bp, 20 predicted proteins | sample Methanotroph_Enr_FD_187368 | JGI IMG/M metagenome (GOLD analysis project Ga0208789, IMG submission 187368) | Enriched soil microbial communities from Old Woman Creek wetland in Ohio, USA - Methanotroph_Enrichment_5 (SPAdes) (version 2) | ecosystem: Environmental > Terrestrial > Soil > Wetlands...
AGCGAACGTGAACCACCCGATCCCATCCCGAACTCGGAAGTGAAACCGTTTAGCGCCGATGATAGTGTGGCACGTTGCCATGCGAAAGTAGGGAATTGCCAAGCGCCTAAACCTAAAAAACCCAAGCTCAATGCTTGGGTTTTTTTTTGGGCCGCAGTTTGGGTGTTTCGGGAAAGGGGCCGATTCAACTGTAAGCGTTCAGCCGATCCCTTTATATTTAAAGGGCGGAATCGAACATCCGATAATGTCGGCCGTTACAAGAACTCTTATATGCACTCAAATTACGGAATAATTTTATGAAATCCAGAGATAGGCGACGGGGACTGGTATTAGTCAATACCGGTTCGGGCAAAGGTAAATCTTCAAGCGCTTTGGGCATGGTCTTTCGTGCCGCAGGCTGGAATATGAAGATATGTGTCATCCAATATATAAAAGGGCAATGGCAAACCGGCGAACAAAAAGCCGCTGAACGGTTTGATAATATCGAATGGCATGCTTTGGGTGACGGTTTTACCTGGGATACCAAGAATCCTGAGCAGGATATTAAAACCAGCCGGGAAATTTGGGAGTTCAGTAAGGCCAAAATTATGTCTGAAGAATTCGATGTGGTGTTGCTTGATGAGATTAATTACTGCTGCGGTTATAACTGGATATCAGGTCTGGAAATAGCTGACTTTATTCGCAATGAAAAACCGGCCTGGATGCATTTGATTTTGACCGGACGTAATGCCGCGCCTGAAGTTATAGACATTGCCGATACCGTAACTGAAATGACCAAGATAAAACACGCTTATGAACAGGGGATCAAGGCTGAGCAGGGCATTGAGTTTTAAAAAGCATTGTACTTGATAGCAATTCATAACTGATGTTACGCATTGGTCGCGAAAACCGCAAAAGGTAGTTCGTGTGTCTTAATTAGCAGATATGGCCGGCCTTATGGCGGATAATTCTCCGGCATCCATCTGATAAATGATGAAGATTTTGCGGCGATCTGCCTAAGTTGATGAGGGCGAGAGATATAGAATTTTAAGGTAAATACGCCGGGCAACCTGTAAAATGATGAGCTTGTCACAACGAGGAGAAGAAAAATGTCTGAAGTACAAAAAATCATGATGGCTGTTGCCTCAGTTTTTGTAATGGGCTTTGTTTTGGTTGGCTTGAGCAAAGAAGATCAGCCTGCTGACCAAGTAGAAGCCGCAGCAAAAATTAGAAATAACGTTGCAATGCAAACGATGGCAAATGAAAAATGCCCGGTAAAAATTAAGGAAGCAACAGGAGAGCAAGTGTTTTTCCCTTCTGAAATCGACAGCGATAAGGAAACTTATGTCACGTTGAAATGGGTAGGCGAGAACTCCAATAATGGTGGATTCAAAAATGCGTCGTGCACGCTGCATTCATCTTTGGGTGGCATCTCGGAATTGATTGTTGATGACAAGGTCATCATAAAGAAAAAAATCTAGGCTATATGGAATTCCGGTTGGATCATACGTTCATTGTATCGATTCGATCGGGATTATTTGTTTTGTAGATTGTTATGTTGATTCGCCAAGCCATAGCTCTATCCGTCGTTCATGGTTGGCTCTGTAAAAACAGCTGAAAACTTAAAGGCTACAAAACGACATCGATATAGATAAAGTTAAAATAAAAAAGATATTCTTATGACAAAAACAATGATCAAGGGAGTTTTGAAAACATGGAAAGAAGATCGGGGATTTGGCTTCATCAGCCCTGATGACGGCGGAAAAGATATTTTTATACATATTTCGGCGCTCAAGGGGATGAGTCGTCGGCCGATGACCGGCGATATTATCTATTATCAGGTTGCAAAAGATAATCGGGGTAAGTTCAAAGCCGTTAATGCAAGTATTGAAGGTGTGCAAATTCTGGAAGACAAGAGCGCAGTTCATCGCAGACCCCATAAGACCGTCACATTGATAGTGTTTGCCCTGATAGCTATTGCCGCCGCGGTTGTCGCGCTCAATCTGACGCCTTGAGTGCAGGGACGGTTTTTAGACGCCGGTGCGTCGTCTATTAACGCTAGGTATTTGATGATATCCCGGCTGCTTCGAAGCGTTGTTCAAAAAAGACTTGAATATTATCCAGGACATTGAAGGTGTTGGCTCTGTCATCAATGGAAATGCGCTTGCACCGCCAAGTTAGGGCGCAACTTGGCGGCGCAAAATAAGTTCCAGCTCTACAGTTCATTTCGTCAAGCGCAGCAAAAAAATTGCAGCAAATACGTGCTCACTCGAAAAAGAGGATTCAGCTAATGCGTTCCCATACCCGAAAAGAGCTGAAAATCAATGACTAACATTGCTGAGCGTCCTTCATCTTGAACGATATATTACATTGAGGGTTTGTAATGACCGATTCGCAAAAATGGCTGGTTTTCGCTTTTATCGCCGGTTCGGCCTGGCTGGTTTACCTGTTGGCGCCTGTGTTGATGCCGTTTGCGTTTGCGGCGATGTTGGCCTATTTGGGCGATCCGTTAACCGATAAACTGGAAACCTATCAGTTATCCAGGATCAAAGCGGTGCTGATGGTTTTTTCAGCGATGACGCTGGTTTTTGTTTTGGTCTTGTTGCTGCTGGTTCCTGTTTTGGAATATCAGGTCGAGCATTTTGTCAGCAGCTTGCCGGCTTATGTGGCTTGGTTGAATGAGACTGTCATTCCTTGGGCGCAGAGACGGTTTCATCTAGCTATCAGGCCTATTAACCTCAGCCAGATCGTTAACTTGGTTAAAGGACATTGGGAGCAGGCGGGCGGCATTGCAGCAACGATAATGAGCTCGGTTTCGCATTCAGGCGGAGTGCTAGCCGAATGGTTAATGAATCTGTTATTAATTCCCGTGGTCACTTTCTACTTATTGCGCGACTGGGATGACCTGGTGATCAAAATCCATAATTTATTGCCCAGGCGTGTAGCGCCTACCGCTTCCAAATTGGCACGCGAAGTTGACACGGTGTTGGCCGCTTTTGTCAGGGGGCAGCTTTACGTTATGCTGGCCTTGGGTTGTATCTACAGTATTGGATTGTGGGTGACCGGTCTTGATCTGGCTTTGTTGATAGGCATGTTGGCCGGGCTAGTCAGTTTTGTACCGTATCTGGGGTCGATTGTCGGTATCGTTACGGCCTGCATAGCAACATTGGTGCAATTTCATGAGCTGATACAACTGGTGCCGGTCGCCATCGTTTTTATCGTTGGACAATCTTTGGAAGGCATGGTGTTAACGCCCAAATTGGTAGGCGATAAAATCGGTTTGCATCCGGTTGCGGTTATGTTTGCGGTATTGGCTGGTGGGCAATTATTCGGTTTTCTAGGTATTTTGCTGGCATTGCCTGTGGCTTCGATCATTATGGTATTGTTGCGGCATGTGCATGATTTATACCGGGATAGCGATTTTTATGCTCGCCAATGACTCAGATGAAATTACCTAAGCTTGCAGTTTTTGTGCTTTGTTTGACGAATTTGCTTGGCAACGCCTGCTTGGCAAGCGATGAAAAGCGGGAAGCCGAGTTTGCCGACGGCATTAACAAGACCCTGCCCGTGGGTAAGGTAATCTGGCTGGAGTCTGAAGGAAAAAAGTTTCTTGGCGTTTATACTGAAACGGAAAAAATCCCGGGCCACGACGTTGCTATTATTCTTCATGATATGGATGGGCATCCCAATCAGAAGCAACTGATTTACGACTTGGGAGTCCTGCTGCCCGAGCATAAGTGGACAACACTGTCCCTGCAAATGCCGCTTAGGGAAGCGGGGGCGAAAAAGGAAGATTATTACGCGTTGTTTCCGGCGGCGGCGGCGCGGATTCAGGCTGGAATTGATTATGTAAAAAGCAACGGAGCTGAAAATATTGTTGTGGTCGGTTATGGTTTGGGCGGGTTGATGGGTACCTATGCTTTAAGCGTGCCGACAGTTGATGTTAAAGCGCTGGTGACCATTAGTTTGCCGGTGCCGGCGACGGAAGACAAAGCGGCGCAAACGCTGGAGTTTATCAAGAAGATCAATATTCCGATGTTGGATATTTATGGTGGAATAGACCTGCCCGACGTTACCGAAAGCGCCAGGGATCGGCGCTTGGCGGCAAAAGAAAACACGGCTTACCGGCAGATTAAAATCGACAATGAAGGCCACGATTATCAGCATGATGAAGGGTTGCTTGTTAAAAGAGTATACAGTTGGCTGGGCGCGACGAGGGCTGCTTCTGCCGGGCAATGATTTGCGGCGAGTAAGTATCTTGGCTAAGTTATAGCGCCAGAGCAGGCGAAGCCATCACTCCAGCTGTTTAAAAATTTATGAACTCGCTTTATAACGCAAATAACCGAGCTGTTTCCGGTCGATTAAACCCATCCAGTCAGCGTCATCGGCGTCCCAGCATTAAAGCCGGGTAAACATTCACTATCCATACAGTAAACACTGAGCAACCCCTGCCAAGATTGATGCTGAAAGTAGGCTTTGAATAAGTCTAAATCTGTTACAATGTCCAGCTAAATTTTAAGGTGTGCAAATACGGCAAGGTCTCTACCCGGTATATTGGCAATGTTTGGCACAATGCGTTAACACTATCATAACAAGTTGAAACATAAGTGGATTTAAAATATATAAGAAACTTTTCCATTATCGCGCATATCGATCATGGCAAATCGACGCTGGCGGATCGCTTTATTCAAATCTGCGGCGGCTTAAGCGCCAGGGAGATGTCCGCACAAGTGCTTGACTCCATGGATATTGAGAGAGAGCGGGGCATCACCATTAAAGCGCAGAGTGTGACGCTGGATTTCAAGGCGAAAGACGGCGAAACCTATCAGCTTAATTTCATCGATACGCCGGGCCATGTCGATTTTTCTTATGAAGTTTCCAGGTCTTTAGCCGCTTGCGAAGGCGCGTTGCTGGTTGTCGATGCGGCTCAGGGCGTTGAGGCGCAAAGCGTTGCCAACTGTTATACGGCGATAGAGCAGGGCCTGGAAGTGGTGCCGGTGCTGAACAAAATCGACTTGCCTTCCGCCGAACCCGAACGGGTGCAAACTGAAATCGAAGAGGTAATCGGTATTCCGGCCGACGAGGCGCTGATGATTAGCGCTAAAACCGGTTTGGGCGTTGAGGATGTGCTGGAACAGCTGGTGCTTAAGATTCCTCCGCCGCAAGGCGATATAGACGGCCCGCTACAGGCCTTGATTATCGATTCCTGGTTCGACAGTTATTTGGGGGTGGTGTCGCTGGTCAGGATTGTGCATGGCAGCATCCGCAGAAAACAAAAGATCACCATCATGTCCACCGGCAAGTCTTTTATTGCCGAGAAAGTCGGTGTTTTCACCCCGAAACGCCTGGAAAAAGAAGTCCTGAACACCGGCGAAGTCGGCTTTGTCGTGGCCGGCATTAAAGATATTTTCGGTGCGCCGGTCGGCGACACCATCACCTGGACCGATAAACCGGCCGCCGAACAGCTCACCGGATTTCAACGGGTTCAGCCGCGCGTCTTCGCCGGATTGTATCCGGTCAGTTCGGATCATTATGAGGAGCTGCGCGAGGCGCTCAAAAAATTAAATCTTAACGACGCTTCTTTGTATTTTGAGCCGGAAACCTCGCAGGCATTAGGCTTCGGTTTCCGTTGCGGTTTTCTCGGCATGTTGCATATGGAGATCGTGCAGGAGCGGCTGGAAAGGGAATACGATGTCGACCTGATTACCACAGCGCCAACCGTTATCTATGAAGTCATCACCCAGAATGACCAGGTTTTGATGATCGACAATCCTGCCAAACTGCCGGATATGGGCACCATCAAGGAAATCAGGGAACCTATCATCCGGGCCAATATCCTGGTTCCTGAAACCTATTTGGGCGGCGTCATCACCTTGTGTATAGAAAAGCGCGGCGTGCAAAAAGACATGCAGTACGTCGGCAGACAGGTATCGCTGCATTATGAAATGCCGCTGAGCGAAGTGGTGCTGGACTTCTTCGACCGATTAAAATCGGTGAGCCGCGGCTTTGCATCGTTTGACTACGAGTTCCTGCGCTTCCAGCCGGCCGAGCTGGTCAAGTTGGATGTGTTGATCAATGCCGAAAAGGTCGATGCCTTGTCTATCATCGTGCATCGCGATCTCAGCCAGAATCGTGGACGGGACCTGGTTGAAAAAATGAAAGACCTGATACCGCGGCAAATGTATGAGGTTGCGATACAGGCGGCTATCGGCTCCAAGGTTATCGCCCGCTCCACTGTTAAAGCGATGCGGAAAAATGTAATCGCGAAATGTTACGGCGGCGATATTAGCCGTAAGAAAAAATTGCTGGAAAAACAAAAAGCCGGCAAGAAACGTATGAAACAGGTCGGCAATATTGAGATTCCTCAAGAGGCATTCCTGGCCGTTTTGCAGCTTAACAAAGAATAACTTAGCTTTTTTACATATCAGGGCAACCACAAGGGATTGCCCCTACACTATAAAGATATAAACATGGACTACGATTTTTCCTTTTTTCTTGTTGTTGCCACGCTGGTTACCGGTGTGATTTGGGGCGGGTATTTGCTGGTGCTCAAATCAAGAGGCGAGGTTTTCAATGAAGAAAACGAACCTTTGCCGGTAGAGTATGCGCGTTCTTTTTTTCCGGTTGTGTTGATTGTGCTGTTGCTGCGTTCATTCATAGCCGAGCCTTTTCGCATACCTTCAGCATCGATGATGCCGACTTTACTGATAGGCGATTTTATCCTGGTTAATAAGTTTACATACGGCATACGTTTGCCGGTTATCAACAAGAAAATCATTGAGTTGAATGAGCCTAAACGCGGGGATATTGTCGTTTTTCGTTATCCTAAAGACCCGACTGACGATTACATCAAGCGCGTGATCGGTTTGCCAGGTGACAGGGTCGCTTATTACGATAAAAAATTGCATATCAATGGCGTAGCTATCAACCAAGTTTCTTTGGGACGCTACCAAGGCGTAGGTCAAGGCGAGGATATGACCGGCAATGAGCTTTTGCTGGAAGATTTGAACGGTGTTGAACACAATATTCTGATCAGAAATGGCGCGCCTTCCGCCGAAGGCGTTTATGTGGTGCCGCGAGGGAGTTATTTTGTGATGGGCGATAACCGCGATAACAGCAATGATAGCCGTTATTGGGGTACGGTTCCCGAAGAAAACCTGGTTGGGCAAGCGTTTTTTATCTGGATGAGCTGGGATTGGCAATATAAGGGTGTGAGTTTCGAGCGTATCGGCACAGCGTTGAAATAAACTGCACTATACTTATTTTTCTGTAACTATTCAGCACATAGAAAAATGGAACACGGATAACACAGATAGTACGGATTTACACGGATTTTTAGTTCGAATCCGGTTTGTTTGCGTTTTTAAATCCGTGTTTATCCGTTTAATCCGTGTCATCCGTGTTCTATTGAGCATACGTTGAGTAGTTACATTTTTTAAAATCATCCGGAGAAAACAATGAATTTATCGTCTAAACGCCAGCAAGGTTTAACCTTGATTTCGCTTATTTTTATTCTTGGACTGATCGGTTTTTTTGTCTTGCTGACGCTTAAAATAGTTCCGATTTATATGGATCACGGCAAGGTAAAAAGCGCGCTGACTGCGTTAAAAGAAACACCTAACGTTCAAACGCTTAGCGAATCTGAGATCAGGGCGAGCTTGGCCAAACGCTTTAATATTAATTATGTTTACGACGTCACTCCGGATGATATTAAAATTGTCAGGCATGGCGATTACCTGAAAGTGGACATCGAGTACGAGACTGTCGTGAAAATCGCAGGAAACTTAAGTATATTGGCCGAGTTTAACGACTCTTTCGAGGTTGGTCAGAAGTGATAAAAAAGCCCGAAGAATTATCTAAAAAGCTGGGGTTGTCGTTTAACAATCCGCAACTTTTTATTACGGCTTTAACGCATCGAAGCGCAAGTTCGAACAATAATGAACGGCTGGAGTTTCTAGGCGATTCGATTTTGGGCTTTGTTGTTGCCCAGAAACTATATGAGTTATTTCCCGGCGCCAGCGAGGGCGTTTTAAGCCGGTTAAGGGCGAGTTTGGTCAATCAGGGTTCGCTGGCGGAATTGGGCAGAAAACACAGGCTGGGTGATTATTTGCTGCTGGGTTCGGGGGAGTTGAAGAGTGGCGGTTTTCGCCGCGATTCCATCCTGTCCGACGCAGTCGAGGCTATTATCGGCGCGCTCTATAGCGATCAGGGCATGGATGCGTGTCAGCAATGGATCTTGCAATTATTTTCGGAAAAACTGACAAACTTGTCGCTGGACAATTGGCGGAAAGATCCAAAAACTCAACTACAGGAGTTAATGCAGTCCAAAAAAATGGAGTTGCCGGATTATACCTTGCTCACCATGTCCGGGCTTGCGCATGAACAGACTTTCAAAGTTAAGTGTACAACGACATTAACAGCAGAGGTTTGTATCGGCACCGGTAATTCCAGAAAAAAAGCCGAGCAGTCGGCGGCAGAGCTTATGCTCGAATTATTAAATAAGGTCATTAAATGAATTGCGGTTTCGTAGCCCTGATTGGGCGACCCAATGTTGGCAAGTCAACATTGATGAATCATCTGTTAAAACAGAAAATCAGTATCACCTCGCGTAAGCCGCAAACCACCCGGCATCGAATTCTCGGCATTAACACCACTGACGCCGGACAGGCTATTTATATGGACACGCCGGGCATGCATAATAGCGAAAAACGGGCATTGAACCGTTATTTGAACCGGACCGCGGATACGACACTGCTGGGCGTCGATGTGATCGTCTGGTTGATCGACGGTTTGTCCTGGCATGAATATGACGAAGCTATCTTTAAAAAGCTGGAGCAGGCGGGATTGCCGGTTATTCTCGCTGTCAACAAAGTCGATAAGGTAGCGGACAAAGAGGCTATTTTAAAGTTCTTTAACGAAGCCCAGCATCGTTTTCCATTCAAGCATTTGGTGCCGATTTCCGCGCTGAAAAGAACTAATCTCGATCAGCTCGAAAGTTTGATCATGGCGCTGCTGCCTGAACAGGATTTGATCTATCCCGAGGATCAGATTACCGACCGCTCCGAGCGGTTTTTAGCGGCTGAAATTGTCAGGGAAAAACTGACCAGGCGCTTAGGCGCTGAGCTGCCTTATGCGTTGACTGTAGAGATTGAACGCTATGAGGAAAAGCCCAATATCACCAAAATATACGCGATTATTTGGGTGGAACGCTTGACGCAAAAAAACATCGTGATCGGCAAGGAGGGCGACATGCTGAAAAAAGTCGGTACCGACGCCAGACAGGACATAGAGAAATTGATCGGGCAGAAAGTGTATTTGCAGCTTTGGGTTAAAGTTAAAAAAGGCTGGTCGGATAGCGAACGTGCCTTGCAAAGCTTGGGCTTTAATGACTGAAAGCGCGGTTTATTTGCAGCCTGCGTTTATTTTGCAGCAGCGCAAATACCGTGAAACCAGCCTGATTATCGATGCCTTTACCCGTGATTTCGGCAGGATTTCCCTGCTGGCCAAAGGCGTAAGGAAGATCAAGTCCAAAACTGCGGGGATACTGCAACCCTTTATCCCATTAACCATCTCCTATTTCGGCAAGGCCGAGTTAAAAATGCTGAGCGACGTTGAGCGCCGCGCCTGTTCCCGGCCAGCTGGCGGCATAATTCAACCGTTTTCCGAGTTCAAAGGGCTTGCGTTGTATTGCGGCTTTTATATCAACGAACTGGTCAGTTGTTTTTTGCACAAATACGATCCTCATCCCGAAGTATTTGACGATTACTGCGAATGTTTATTCAGCTTGGCTGAGGGGTCGAACATGGAAGCCGCATTGCGGTTGTTTGAGCTTAAGCTGATGGAGAATGTGGGTTATGGCTTGCAATTGGAACACGATGATAATAATAAGCCGATTGAAGCAGCAAAAAAATACGATTTCAATGTCGGTCAAGGGCCGGTTGAAGCTGTGGATGGGCAATTTTCAGGCAAGACTTTATTGGCTTTAAGTTCCAGGCAACTGGCCGACCAGCAGGTTTTAAGCGAAGCAAAAATACTGATGAGGATGGTCGTTGATGTTTATTTGCAGGGTAAGCAACTTAAGAGCCGGGCGGTTATCGGTAAAGTCTTCGCGACTACTCAGCGCTTAGAGAAATAAAGCGTGGATTAGGCTGATAAGCCTTAAAGATAAAACACAAAGGGTACGGAAAAATTTTGAGCCATAAATATTTTCTTTTGCCTTTCGTGTTTTTCGTGCTTTTCGTGGACAGAGGTAACATTAATGAATAAAACACAGATCCTATTAGGCGTGAATATCGATCACGTTGCGACTTTAAGGCAAGCCAGGGGCACGCGTTACCCCGAGCCGATTCAGGCGGCATTGATTGCGGAGCAGGCCGGCGCCGACGGCATTACCGCGCATTTACGCGAAGACCGGCGGCATATTCAGGATCGGGACATCTATTTATTAAAAGACATGCTGCATACCCGGCTGAATATGGAAATGGCGGTGACCGAGGAGATGGTCGGTATTGCCGCCAAAGTTCAGCCCTTTGCTTGCTGTCTGGTGCCGGAAAAGCGGGAAGAATTGACTACCGAGGGCGGCTTGGATGTCGCCGGCAACTTGCATCGTTTGCAATCGGCTTGCGATAAATTGGCTAACGCAGGTGTTGAAGTTTCTCTGTTTATCGATCCCGATGAAATACAGATCGATGCGGCGGTAAAAGCCGGCGCTCCGGTTGTTGAATTGCATACCGGCTGCTATGCCGACGCGGACACGCCGCAGCAACAAGCTGAAGAGCTGGCGCGCATCAGACGGGCGGCTCTTTATGCGCATAGTGCCGGGTTACAAGTGAATGCCGGGCATGGTTTGAATTTTCATAACGTTGAAGCAATATGCGCGATACCGCAAATCGTAGAGCTGAATATCGGCCATTCGATTATCGCGCAAGCGGTATTTTTAGGCCTGGCTGGAGCGGTCAGGGATTTGAAGCGGATCATGCGCGATGCGAGATTGCCGCAGAGCGTTTAAGTCAGGGAAAACAAGTGGCTCTGGAGTTTTATCAATTAACCCTGACCGGCGATCGGGAGATTAACCAGGACTTTATGGCGCATATCATCAACGAGTCCTATGCGCTGTTTGTCGTTGCCGATGGCTTAGGCGGACATCATGCCGGAGAAAAAGCCTCGCGTTTTTTCTGTCAGGGCTTGCTCAGGTTTGCCGGTATTTACAGCAAACAAATGGCGCAGAATCCGGTCGAAGCTTTGTCGAGTTGGATTGCTGCCGCTGGCGACGAAATGAAAAGACTGTTTGCGTTCGATAAATCGGGGCATGATGCGCATACCACCTGTGCAATTCTCTACCTGGACGAGCGTCAGGTGTTAACTGCTCATTGCGGTGATTCGCGAATATACAGGATGAATTCGCAACAGATAATGTGGAGAACTCGGGATCATTCCATTCCGCAACAATTACTGGATGAGGGTAAGATTACCGAACAGGACATGGCCTTGCATCCGGAGCAAAACCGCTTAACACGCAGTATCAATATCCTGAAAGCGCAGGAGGCGGAGATCAATCTCTATCCGCCGATGATAAAAGGCGAGACTTTCATACTTTGCAGCGACGGTTTTTGGGAGTATGTAAAACAAGCAGAGCTGTTGCAATTGGGAGGAACCTCCAGCGGCAAGGAGATGCTTGGCAAACTGGCGCAATTAGCGGTATTGCGGGCTCACGGGCAGAGCGACAATATCAGCGCTCAGTGGATAAGAAAACATTAACTATTGGATTGGCCTGGGAAAAGCGTTTGAGCCACGGATGAACGACGGGTTAGGTCAATTCGCAATTGTTTCAGCGTGAAGCGCTTTCGCCCTCTCCGGTAGGAGAGGGCGATAACACGGTATTTTATCTGTGTTTATTCGTGTAAATCCGTGGCTAATTAAATCTTCCGGAATTAATACGGCATTGAAAAGCCGTGTTTTTGCATACGGTAAAGCAAGGTGTCGCGGGAAATGCCTAACAGTTTTGCCGACTTGCTGCGGTTGCCGTTAGTGCGGATCAAGGCTTGGTGTATTAAATCGGCCTCTAATGTATCCAGTTTTAAACCGGTTTCAGGCAGGGTAAAGTCCGATGTCGAGGATGTGCCGCCGATGCTCTTTGCAGTAAATTCAAACGGAAGATTTTCCGGTTCGATAGTTCTACCGGCCAATAAAATGCTGAGTCTTTCGCATACATTACGCAACTCGCGGATGTTGCCCGGCCATGAGTAGGCTTTTAGCGCTTTTAAAGCCGGCTTGCTGAATTTGGGGGCAGTCAATGCGTGCGCATCTTCGAAAAAGGCCAGAAAGTGTTTGACCAGCGGCTCAATATCTTCAGTGCGTTGCGCCAGTGGCGGCAGCTCTAAAGGCACGACGTTCAAACGAAAATACAAATCCGATCTGAACTCACCGGCTTCGATTTGTTTGTTCAGGTCGGCGTTGGTTGCGGAAATAACGCGGACATCGACTTTGTAAGGCTTAATCTCGCCGACCGCAAGACATTCTCCGGACTCAAGAAAGCGTAATAATTTTGCCTGAATCGATAGCGGCAAAGAATTGATTTCATCAAGAAACAGGGTGCCGCCATCGGCAGCCTGGAAAAGGCCTTGCTTGTCGGCTGTCGCGCCTGTAAACGAACCCTTTTTGTGGCCGAACAATTCCGATTCGATCAGGGATTCAGGTAAAGCCGCGCAATTTAAAGTAATGAAAGCTTTATTTGAACGAGCACTGGCTTGCTGAATAGCAGTGGCAAATACTTCCTTGCCGGTGCCGGTTTCACCTTTGATTAACACGGTAACATCGGTAGCGGCAACGATTTTGGCGCTACGGATTAAGGAGTCCAGAGCAGGAGATTGACCGATGATCGCGTTAAAATGATCCATAGATGCCTCTTAATGTAATGCCGAATGTGTTGTGATTGCCATGGGATTAAGCCAGGGCAGGGCGGCGAGTAGAGCCAGTGCAATCATGAACAGGCCGATAGCCTGTTTGAAACGTTGCATTCTGGATAGCCTTGTTAATATGCCGGTCATTATACCGACTCCCATGACCGCCGGTAAAGTTCCCAATCCGAAAAACAGCATCGTTAGAGCGCCATGGCTTATATCGCCTGCGGTTGCGGCGAGCGCTAAAGCGGAATAAACCAAACCGCACGGCAGCCAGCCCCACACCATGCCGAAAAGATAAGCTTGGCTGCGATTTTTGACCGGGATCAGTTTGCGGCCGAAAGGCTCGATCAATTTCCATAAACGCAGGCCGATTTTTTCAATATAGGCAAAGCGGGGGAACCATCCGGCTATATAAAGCCCCGCTCCGGTCATGATCGTTGCGGACAACAACTGCAATAGTCTATGGCCGGTGATTTCGCCCATCGGCATGTTAATCAATGTTTCAATAACGCCCGCTAATGCACCGGCTATTGTGTAACTGGTAATGCGGCCGATGTTGTAATTAAACACAAACGGGAATAGCCGCTTTTTTTGGTTTCGTATTTCCGGACTGAGGCTTAACGTTAAGGTTCCGATAATGGAGCCGCACATGCCGACGCAGTGCATACTGCTGAACAGGCCCATGGTAAAGGCGACCAGATATGAGGTGGTAAAGGCGAGATCAAATTCCATAGTCGCAGGGTAGTATTAAAAATAGGCGCAAGGTCGTCCATTACGCAAAATTATAAGTTGTTTAACTCTCGTGTTTCTAAATAGGCTTTTTTATTTGCCACGAAGACACGAAGGACACGAAGCTTTATTTCTTCATGTCCTTCGTGGTGAAGCTTTTTAAATATCTTGCATCTCGGCAGTTTACTCAAACTGCGAAAGAATCTGCCCCTGAATTTTCTCAGCCATTGCTTTGCGATTTTCAGCATCGCGTATAGGCCGGCCGACAACAATATAATCAGCACCGTTTTGGAAAGCCATTTCCACGCTGACCACGCGTTTTTGGTCGTCTTCTTCGCGGTTATCGACCGGCCTGATGCCCGGTGTGATGACTAACAGTTTATGGTCCAGCTCTTGCCTCAGCATTGCGACTTCAAGCCCTGATGAAACAATACCGTCGCAGCCGATTTGCAAAGCGCGTTTGGCGCGGGATAAAACCAATTCGCGGACATCGCAGGCAAAACCTAAATCATCAAGATCGCCGCGATCCAAGCTGGTTAACGCGGTGACAGCCAATACTTTAAGATCGCCTTTTTCCTTGGCGGCGGCTTCCATAATCGCATCGTTACCGTGAATAGTGGCAAGATCGACGCCCTTGCTGCTCAATGCTCTAATGGCTCGGCCTACAGTGGCGGGAACATCGAAAAACTTCAGATCGACAAAGATTTTTTTATTTTGCTGTTTTAACCATTCGATAAAACCGAAATAATCGCCCGACATGAACAATTCCATGCCCACTTTGTAAAAGATTACCGAATCGCCGAGCTCTTCGACCAAGGCCTGCGCCTCGGCAATGCTGGGTACATCCAGCGCCATGATTAAGCGTTCGCGGACGGGGATGGATTTGGTTGAGATAAATGATTGAGACATGGTTAAGGTAAAAGGTAAAAGATAAAAAGTAAAAGGCTTATTCAGTCACCAAGCCTTGTTGATGCCAAGCCTGGATTCCGCCGTTCAATAAGTAAACCTTGGAAAATCCCGCCGCCTTTAATATCAGCTGGGCTTGTGCGGAACGCAGGCCGGCTTGGCATTGGGTGATGACAGGCGCATTTTTATAAGCTTCAAGTTCTTTCAAACGGCTGTTTAACTGGGATAGCGGAATATGAATGGCGCCGTGTATACGGTGCTCGTTCCAATCGTCGTTTTCACGCACATCGATAATAACGGCTTTGTTTTTGACGCGCATGGTTGCTGCTTCTTTAGGTGAGATAACATCATTTTCCGCAACAGCCAAAGTGCTGGTCATTAATAAAAAAATACCGAGTCGGCAATATCTTGAAAATACACGCACTTAAACGCTCCCGAATAATAAGTCGATATATATTACCGGAACTTGATTTAACGGTGAATGTTAAAATTCACTATTGCCACAATAGTCCCCGATTATGAACTCAACATTGATACAAATGACCTTGATAATGGTCTGCGGCGCAGGCTGGCGTTTTGCCAAGCCGGCGGGCTTGTCGGCCGAACAAACGCGGCAGGTTTTGACCACGGTGGTCTATTATTTGCTGCTGCCGGCCATGGTCCTGGAGGTGTTATGGTCTGCGGATATAGGCTTGCACTCGTTTCAGTATACCTTGCTGGGTGTCGGTAGCATTGTTTTTGCGATGCTTTGCCTTTGGCTGGTTGGCGCACTGTTCAAGTTTGAACATCGGCGGATGGGCGCGATGATTTTAGCGGCCGCGTTTCCTAATGTGACCTATCTGGGCTTGCCGGTTTTAGAACAAACTTTCGGCAGTTGGGCCAGATCGGTGGTGATACAGATAGACCTGTTCGCCACCACGCCGTTATTGTTTACTGTCGGAGTCATGGTGGCGAGGCACTACGGTGAAGACACCGCGGAAAAGCCGAAACCGCTATGGCTATTTTTTAACGCGCCGCCATTCTGGGCGGCGGCTGTTGCGGTTATGCTGAATCTTAGCGGTTTGGCCGCCCCGCTATGGCTCATCGGCGTACTGCAAAAATTATCCGCCGGCGTGGTGCCGTTGATGCTGTTTTCTTTAGGCTTGGCGTTAAGCTGGAAAGCGGTAACCGTCCGTAACATCCCGTATGTCATCCCCGTTATGATCATTAAAATGGCGCTGATGCCGTTATTTGCGATGGTTCTGGTCGGGTTTTTGCCGATAGCCGGCGAACACCGGGCGGCGGCAGTGCTCGACCTGTCGATGCCGAGCATGTTGCTGGGCATTGTTTTTTGCGATCGTTACCGGCTGGATAGCTCGCTGTATGCGATGGCGGTAACAGTCACGACGGCAATCAGCCTGATTGCATTGCCGTTCTGGCATAGTGTGCTGACAACAGTTAGATCGATCACTTAATCGAAGAGTTTTCCACCATGAACCCAACCCTAGAAATATTCTCCCAAGGCGAAGAAGTCGTTACCGGGCAAACCGCCGATACCAATGCGGCTTGGTTGTCGGAGCAAGTCGTCGCCATGGGTTTTAGCGTAACCCGGCATACCGCTGTGGGCGACAAGCTTGATGACCTGATAGCCTTGCTGCGGGAAATTTCACTACGCGCGGATTGCTGTATCTGCACGGGCGGACTAGGGCCGACCAGCGATGATCTGACCGCCGAGGCTGTCGCCAAGGCGTTTGGCTTGGCGCTGGAATTCGACGAGGTAGCTTTTGAGCAGATTAAACGCTTCTTTAGCGTCAGAAACCGGATTATGCCGGAGTCGAACCGCAAACAGGCGATGTTTCCGAAAGGCGCCGAGCGTATCGATAATGCCTGGGGTACTGCGCCGGGTTTTTCCCTGCAAGCCGGGCGTTGCTGGTTTGCTTTTGTGCCCGGTGTGCCTTTCGAAATGCGGCATTTGTTTTTGGAAACCATTCAGCCAAAGCTGGCAAGCCGGTTCGTCTTGCAACCCGGAAAGTTAATCACCATAAAAACCCTGGGTATCGGCGAGTCGGCTATTCAAGAGCATATCGGTGCGATTGAAATTCCGGTTCAAGTGCAACTGGGTTTTCGGGCAACTACCGACGATGTACAAACTAAGTTGCTGTTTCCGCATGATTACCCTGACACTAACATCAGCGCATTGGTAGCCGAGGTTGCCGGACAATTGGGCGATCATGTTTTTGCGATTGATGGTTTAGGGCAGGAGGTCGGTGACTTGGTTTTTACGATCGATCAACTGATGACGGCCGGCAAGCACACGATGGCCGTAGTCGAAACTGCCAGCCAAGGCTTGTTGGCGGCCAAATGCGTAGGCCTGCAATGGCTGCTGGAAGCCCGCTATGAACAGTCTCTGCAAAGGCTGGGGCAAAAGCTTGGCGTTACGGTAAATGCCGGCGATTTGAACGCAAGCGCGCGGGCTATTGCCAGTGAAATACACAAGGCCGGCGCTACCGATTTTGTGCTGGTTCAGCTCTTCGCCGGGGACTGTCAAGCATTTCACGATAAAGACCAAGCCATTATTCTATATAATACGCTGCTGACAAGAGATGGATTTCATCAAACCACCCATTCAGTGGCAGGCCCCATCAAACGCAAGCAAAATCAGGCGGCGTTACTGGCACTGGATTTATTACGACGCTATTTACAACATAAAGAACTTTAAAATGCCCTTATTACGATTGTCCAACGTTTCCATTGCTTATGGAACTCACGCTTTATTAAACAATGCCGACTTCCAGCTGGATGCCGGCGAGCGAGTAGGCTTGTTAGGCCGCAACGGCGAGGGGAAATCAACCTTGATGAAGATCATTGCCGGTAATGTCCAGCCCGATCACGGCGACATCTGGCAACAGCCGGGCTTAAGGCTGGCATGGTTGGAGCAAACGCCTGAGCTGCCGGATGAGGCGACTATCTACGATGCGGTAGCAGGCGGTTTGGGCGAATTGGGCGAGTGGATTACCCGTTATCACGCGATGACGTTAACCATGGACTACGAAGACGACAAGGCTTTGAATGAGCTAGGCGATTTGCAGCACAAACTCGAAGCCCATAACGGCTGGCATTTTCAGCAACGGGTTGAAACCACTTTAAGCAAATTGGACTTGCCCGGCGAATTAAAAATCAACGGTTTATCCGGCGGTTGGAAACGGCGAGTAGCCTTGGCCAGGGCTTTGGTCATAGAGCCGGAAGTATTATTGCTCGATGAGCCGACCAACCATCTGGATTTTGAAAGTATTACCTGGCTGGAGGAGCAAATCCTGAATTTCCAGGGCGCGGTATTGTTCGTGACCCATGACCGGGCGTTTCTGCAAAAATTGGCGACCCGGATTATCGACCTGGACCGCGGCAATCTGGTGTCCTGGCAGGGCAATTACGACGATTATCTGGCCCGCAAAGCCGCGGCGCTGGAGGATGAGACTAATCAAAATGCCGAGTTCGACAAGAAGCTGGCCGAGGAAGAAGTCTGGATCAGGCAAGGCGTCAAAGCCCGGCGTACCCGTAACGAAGGCCGGGTCAGGGCTTTGGAGCAATTGCGCAGGGAACGTGCCCAACGCCGCAATGTCCAAGGCACCAGTAAAATGACGCTGGAGCGGGGCGATGCTTCCGGTAAAAAAGTCATCGAAGTGAACGACATCAGCTTTGGTTATGGCGACCGGCAGATTATCAAACATTTTTCCACGCTGATTCAGCGCGGCGACAAAATCGGCCTGATCGGCGCGAACGGCGCCGGCAAATCGACCTTGTTGAAGTTGTTGCTAAAACAATTGGAACCCAGCAGCGGCGCCGTAGAGCAGGGCACACGACTGGAAATCGCCTACTTTGATCAGTTGCGCGATCAGCTTGATCCGGAAATGACAGTGGTCGACACTATCGCCGACGGCAACGATTTTATCGAAATAGCCGGAAACCGGCGGCATGTGATGTCGTATCTGGGCGACTTCCTGTTTGCTCCGGCCAGGGCGCGTTCGCCGGTAAAAAGCCTATCGGGCGGCGAGAAAAACCGCTTGTTGTTGGCGCGCTTATTCACCAAGCCGTCCAACCTGATCGTCATGGACGAACCGACCAATGACCTGGATTTGGAAACCCTGGAATTGCTGGAAGAAAAGCTGGTCGATTTTGACGGCACTTTGCTGCTGGTCAGCCATGACCGGGCTTTTTTGGACAACGTAGTAACCAGCGTGTTCGTGCTGGACGGCTCCGGCGAAGTCGACGAGTTTGTCGGCGGTTACAGCGACTGGATAAACCATGCCAAGCAGGTTAAACAGGCCGAAACGGTCAAGGTAAGCAAGCAGGAAAAACCGGCGGCACAAACGCCGCCACGATCAGGAGCGAAAAAGAAACTGAGCTTTAAAGAACAGCAAGAGTTGGATAAATTGCCGGAATTGATCGGAGAGTTGGAAACCAAACAAGCGGAATTAAACCGGCAAATCAGTGCGCCTGAGTTCTACAAAAAAGATCAAGCAATCGTTGCCAAGACCCTGGATGAATTGAAACAAATCGATGCCGAGCTGGAGCGGGTTTACCAGCGCTGGGACGAGCTGGAAGCATTGGCCGAAGCAAGTTAGCGGTTAAATGGCATTGCGCAAAAACGCAATATCGATTATCCTACGCGGCTTCCCGTTATCTACAGGAAGCCGAAATAGTAGGAGAGATGGCCGAGCGGTCGAAGGCGCACGCCTGGAAAGTGTGTATACGGCAACGTATCAAGGGTTCGAATCCCTTTCTCTCCGCCATATAAATCACTGAATAATAAAAAATATTATTTTATTGGGCGGATTCAACTCCGAAGTGCAATCCTAGTTATCATGCGGCTTCTTGCACTGGCTCAGCAAAAAACACGTCATGAGGTGTTTTAAAATTAAGTGTTTTCCGAGGTCGATGGTTGAGCTTATGCATG
>Ga0208789_1000994_pt1 | contig 19334 bp, 17 predicted proteins | sample Methanotroph_Enr_FD_187368 | JGI IMG/M metagenome (GOLD analysis project Ga0208789, IMG submission 187368) | Enriched soil microbial communities from Old Woman Creek wetland in Ohio, USA - Methanotroph_Enrichment_5 (SPAdes) (version 2) | ecosystem: Environmental > Terrestrial > Soil > Wetlands...
CGATTAAAAATAGAAATTAGAATGTCGGATTTTGAATGTCGGATTTCGGGTTATATGGGTATCTTGATAGGTAACAAAATCTGAAGTAATATTTAACCAAAACTTAAACAATATGATACAACACATCAAAACACCTTCTTTAATTAAAGCCGCCGGGAATAAAGAGAAAAAAATTGAAGAGTTTTTCGGACGCGTAAATTCGAACACTTCAGAGGTAAGCATTGCACGGATGACAAGCCCGGAAGGCTGGATTGAACCTGGGCAATGTCCTGAGTTCAACGAATACACGCTGGTTTTGAAAGGAACTCTCAGAATAGTAACCCGCAAAGAAGAATTTCTTGTATCCGAAGGCCAGGCAATCATGACCAGCAAGGGTGAATGGGTGCAGTACAGCAGTCCGTTCGCAGGTGGAGCCGAATATATAGCCATCTGTTTGCCGGCGTTCGCGATGGATATGGTGAAGAGGGATGAATAATCGCTGATTAAACAATTTGGTCTATTTACGAATTTAAAAGAAAAAACCGGCAACGAATTGTTGCCGGTCAGGGAAGTTATATCAGGAGAAAAAAAGCTTGCTGATGTAATCTCAAACGCTAACCAAAAACCAGCTGAGTTAATCAATCACCAGGCTCTTTCCCAGATTATTTTCCCGGAGGAAGAAGTACTTCGTCAACTACGTGCACTACACCGTTAGATCCCTGTACGTCAGCATAAGTAACGTTCGTGTTTCCGTTGAGCACAACAGCTTTCCCAACGTTAACTGAAATGTTCGAACCTTGTAATGTAGGTATATTGCCGCTCGTTAAGCCCGAAGAAACATTATTTCCGGCAACTACATGATAGAGAAGGATCGGGGTGAGTTGCTCAGCGGTAAGTTCACTTATCCCTGTTACTTTTAAAGCAGTAAACAATTTCTGGAAAGCAGCATTAGTAGGAGCAAATACAGTTAAAGGACCTGTTCCGTTTAAGGCATCAACCAGACCGGCTTTTACAACAGCCGAAACTAAAATACTGAAGTTGCTGTTATTCAGAGCAATCCCAACAACGGTTGGCGGAATAAGCACGTTATCAATAACATGGATCACTCCGTTTGTACCAACTACATCTGCAAGGGCTACTGTCGCTGAATTGTTAATTTTCACTCCTGAGGCAGTGTTAAGGTATATATCCATGGGTTTAGACATATATGTGCTCAAAGTTTTTGCGTAACCAGTCGTTACCTGGTCTGAGTAGACAGTACTGCCTAAAACATGGTATAATAATATCGGCTTTAAATCAGAAGGAACAGAAGTAAGCTTGGCAAATGCTGCGTTTGTCGGGGCAAAAACCGTTAAAGTAGCTTTCGGGTCGCTGACAGCCGGAACCAGGCCTGCATTTGTAAGCGCCGAAACCAAAGTTGTAAAATTGCTGTTTGCCACGGCCAGATCCGCAATAGTAGGAGGCATTAAAACCTGGTCTATCACATGTATCACACCGTTTGATGCCATGATATCAGCTTTTGAAACCATTGCCGAACTGTTTAGTTTCACACCATTCATTACATCAACCTTAAGAGAAACAAAGCGTCCGCCAACAGCGGGACTTAGTGTTGATACATAACCTGAAGTCAGTCCTGAGGAAACAGCTTTGGCTCCTAATACATGGTATAGAAGAATGGGCTTGAGTGCCTCTTTTGAAAGTTGATCAATACCGGTAACTTTTAGTTTTGCGAATAATGCATTAAAAGCGGTATTTGTTGGTGCAAAAACGGAATAATTTCCCGGCTGGCTTAATGTTGTAGCCAGATCGGCTTTAACAAGTGCCTGAACCAGGATAGAAAATTGCGGATCAGCCGTTGCAATGGCTGTAATACTCTTTGGAGTATTGTTCATGTTGTCGTTGCTGTTATCATCCTTTTTGCAAGAAGATAAAGTCAGAATACCTATGGCTATCATGGCCATCAGGTTAAAAATGGTCTTGAATGTGGATTTTGTTTTCATGATTATTTTTGTTTAATGTTTTGTTTAAATGATTAAACAGATATAATCAATTATTGTTTAATGTTTTTTAATATTAATTAAACACTTTTGTATAAAATAACTACTACATTACTATATTTCAATTACTTATAAAATTTGAACAATTTGCCAACTGAAATATTTATGATATCATTAACATTTTTAAATACCAGGAAGAAAAAAAACACCCCATGTTTTGCTTCAGGGAAGAGGCAGAAACAAGGGGTATTATAACAAATCCAACTTTAAATAACCTAAATATCCACAAACGAATTGCTTGCGCTGTCGTATTTTTTATTGAATATACCGGATGTCAACAAACTATTGATGGTGTTGCTGACCGTGGTTATTCGCTGGCCGTAATTAGCCGCTCCGATCGAACAAAGGTTGGTAAATGACAGGTCATGATTTCCATTGGTATTGATTGCGTTGGCAATAATATCGTTGGTAGCGCGCCCCTGGTGACGGATATCGCAGACCATCTGGCACACTTTTGCCGGTACACCGTTTAAACCAAAGCGTTTGCTGTAGTCTGCCAGATTACTTTTGAAATTCGTAATTGCAGTCTCTACCTGCACTTTACGATGAACAGGATCATTGGTTGCCCAATGCACCATTCGGGCTGCACAGATCAATTCCTGGGTTTCGACCTCAAGCAGTGTAGGATTCAGGTAATCCATCAGCGCCTGGGTTGAAGTATCATTTTCCAGCTGCGAAAGTGTGCCATTTCCACTATTGTAAAAAATTCGTGAATTTTGCAACACCAGCTTCGGGAAATAATCGGCGGCGTTGGGAAGGGCAAGCAATTTCCTGAATAATTTGATAAAATCGCCGTTAGGCACATGTGCACCATACTGCATAAAACTAAATGTAAATTTTGCCCTGTCGTAAGTATTCAGGCAAGTGTAGGATCCCTTGCTTTCGCCCTGGGCAGTGGGGAAAATAAAATATGCCCAGAATCCGAAGTTTTCTAAATAGTCGGCCGGATCGTAAACCAGGCCAGGAGTGACCTGGGTATTAACCAGTCCATAGTTCCCTAGATACGAAGTACGGTTACCAACAATAAATTTGGGCTGTGCGCTCCCATTTAACGAAGCATAATGGACTGTGCGGCCGTTTGCCAGAACTTCGCTCGAAAGTGAAAAATCATAAGGCATAGGTTAGGAGTTTAGAGGTTGAAAAAAATAAAGAAAATTTCAGGGTTACAGAGTTTCAGTGTACCAGAATTAAAGCGTATTCACGATGGTTGTTAGAGGAAACTTTTTACACATTTCAAACTCTTAACACCCGGGATATAACAATCAGGAGTCAATTTTGTCTGTTAAAGCAATTCATTTTCATGACTTAAACCAATACTTCAAAAAAAGCATTTGGAGAAGCCTTTCATTATCTTCTTTGAAACCCCTCAAAATCCTGCACCGGGCACGATTGAACATCCACTTTTTCGACCCAGGCATGCGAAGGCCCCTGTTGGCACAAACGTATAAACAACTGTAATTGAATAGGTTCACCCTCTGCCTCTACATATACAATTCCACCAGCCTGATTTTTGACAAAGCCATTGATCTGAAGTGAATCCGCTTTTTGTTTCACAAAATACCTGAATCCTACACCCTGAACCCGGCCATGTATTGAAAGGATTACTGCTTGTTTCATATTTTAGCTATTTCGGATATCGGATTGCATATTTCGGTTTTCGGAAAAGGATAAAGGTTATAGGTTTAAAGTCTGAAACTTTACAATCGAAAATCATATATCCAACCGTGGTATTCCTTGTTTCGTCCTTCGCCCCTATTCCTGTTATGGATTTAATCTTCTGGTTATCAGCTGTTCGACGATGAAAAACAATTTCTGGGGCGATGCTGTACGCCAGGGCAGGTTATCAAAGTTACCTCCCATTGCCAGGTAATAGTCAAGATGGCCGTCTTCGAATTCCTGTTTCACATGCCCGCGGAAATTGAGGCATACAATCCATCCTTCTTCCAGTTCATCGAACCATTCCTGGTAATACGAATCATCGGAATAATGAAAATTCAGCACATTTTCGCCTATGAGGATGAACTTCCTGATACCGTTTTCAAGCAGAGTTTCAATCACGTTGCGGTATAAAAACATAATATCATTATACAGGCAATCGTTCCATTCGCCGATAAACTCAATGATGCAAAAGCCCTTTTCATAATCGGTAAACAGTAATTTCAAATACAGTGTTTCGGAACCGATGTAATCCCATTGCGGGTGAAGAAGATAATTGTATACTTTTCCGGTGCATTCAAATTCACTGTATTCACGCCCATAGAAAGGTGAGCGTTCATCTTCAGAAGCCACATAAAGACTTTGCCAGTTATAATAGGGTTCTATTTCGTGCATAAACCTGTGGTTATTTGAACAGGGAACCGGGGGAAACTAATCCAGGACAACCAGGTGCAACTGATAGTGGTAACGGATGATGATTCAGTGATATTGTGTAATCAACGCATCTCCGTGATAAACATCTGAAAACCTTAATCCGGATAAATTGTTCATTGGCATTTTATTTAAACTCAGGGGTAATTGCGTACGAACGGGTTGCTGAATAGGCTGCAAAAAAACCTACTGCACCATTGCTAATATTTCCTTTTACATTGGAAGGCGGGCCACTGAATAGAGGGTTTGAACCCCGTAACTCCGCCTGTGCATCCCAGAGGAAATTCGCATACTCCTTGCCGATATTGTTTACTTCAACGGTAACAGTATCACCCTTACTCAATCCTTCCGCCTTTGAACCCTGCCGAAGATAGGCTATTGTAGCGCCGTTGGTGTAATTACCATTGAAAAACTTATCATCAATAACAAACCATTCTTTGAGGGAATCTGTAAGCAATACCTGGTTTCTCGAAACCAGGAACCGGTAAAAATCAATTGTGGGTGGTTCCTGTACATAACATTTTACTTCCCATATTCCACGATCCGACCATTCAGGATGAAACAATAAGCTTATGGAGTCAAGTGGATGAACCGGGTTGAGGGTTGAAACAGCGGAATAATCCATATGACCGCCAACCGCCGTAAAAAGTTTAATATTTAAAGTATAGGTCCGGCTGCCAATGCCGTATACCGAAGGATCCGTGTGGTAATATCCTGCCGAATCTTCTCTCAGGTTGAATGTCTGGGTTCCGTCTGTAATACTCACTTTAGCTCCGGTTACCATCGGCGTAGGCTGGTTGTAGAAGTAACTGGATGTAGTGCTAAGTATTACAGTATGAGCCATCGTATCTGTTGTTATCGAACCATCCACTACAAGTCGGGTATAACTATCATCAAGCTGAATATCAATTTTTTCAGTACACGAAAACACTGAAAGTGAAACCAGTATAATAATGAATATGTAGTGAAAGAATTTCATTCTTTTCAAAATTTAAAGTTATACGTCAGCGCGGGAATTACAGCAAACAGATACGTCTTTTCGGCAAAAGTTATATTCGGATTGCTGCTGTCTTCCGTAAAATTGATTGACCAGGCATTATGCCGGTTGTAAGCATTGTATACAGATAAGTTCCATTCTCCATGCCATCGTTTACCGGGCTTATCTTTGCTTTTGAGCGAAACCGACAAATCCAGCCGGTGATAATCCGGCATCCGGTAGGCATTGCGGTTCGAGTAGATCGGGATAATAGCGTTCCCAACAACTGCCCTGCCAGTGGGAAAAGTTACAGGAAGCCCGGTAGCATAAACCCAGGTGACCGAAACTGAGATCCGGCTGGACACATCATAATTAGCTACAATATTGAGGGCATGCGGCTTATCATAAGGTGCATTGTATCGGTTGCCATTATTAATTTCGGGAATGATACGAAACGACCTTGAGTAAGTATAACTTATCCAACCGGTGAGCAATCCTTCATTTTTCCGGATCATTGTTTCAAGCCCATATGAATATCCTTTCCCGATACGCAATTCACCTTCTAAATAAGGATTCAGCAAAAGCATGGCATGATCGCGGAAATCAATCACCTTTCTGAAATCTTTATAATATCCTTCGACCGAGACTTCGTACATATTCTTTTTAAAATTCCGGAAATAGCCTAAAGCAAACTGGTCGCACAGCTGAGGCTTTACATTTGGCGTAGCGGGGAACCAGATATCAAGCGGAGTTCCGGCTGTTGAATTTTGTGCCAGGGTAAGAAACTGGGCGGCATGCGAATAGCTCCCTTTTACCGACGATACACCATTTATAAGGTAAGTAAATGCCAACCGGGGTTCAAGACTCGAATAGGTATTAAAGAAGGTGTATTTCCCGTATACCGTGCTGTCAACCGGATTATAACTGTCATCAAAATGATAATACGTACCCGGACCAATATTCTGAAACAAGGCAAACCGCAGACCAAATTTCAGTGTAAGCTTTTGAGAAAGTTTGTATTCATCAGATGCATACAGGCTATGTTCCAGAGAATATTCCGCCGGAAGTACAAATCTGGTAACGATACTTTCGCTTCCGAGTCCGTTGGCTGAGCCAGGAAAAAATTCATGATACATGGTGGTTGCTCCGTACCGGAGTGTATGCTTATTCGAAAGATAATGTGAAAAATCGAACCGGGCTGAAAGATCGCGCATCTTCGAGGTCCACTTAAACGAATTGGCATCACCCCCGGGAGTTCCGAGTTCGTAATTGTAACGCGAATATATCAGGCTTAAGTTGAAGAAAAGTTTCTTTGAAAACAGGTGGTTCCAGCGGACCGATCCGATCTGGTTACCAAAACCCATCAAAGCAAACTGGTTTTTAAATGTATCGCGCCCCGCATACCCCGACAGGTAAAGCCGGTTATTTTCGTCGATTACATGTGATACTTTCAGGTTCAAATCGTAGAAATAAAGTTTGTTGTCGCGGACATTCTTGTCTTTGGCAAAAGGAAGGAACAAATCGGCATACGTACGGCGCCCGGAAACCAGGAATGAAGTGCGGTCTTTGCTTATCGGGCCTTCCAGGGTGATCTTGCTCGACACGGTTCCAACACTTCCGGTCATACCAAACTTTTTGGCATTTCCATCCTTCATCCTCACATCAAGCAACGATGAAAGCCTACCTCCATAAGCTGCCGGAATATCGCCTTTGTAAAGTGTAACATCTTTTACTGCATCATTGTTAAAAACCGAGAAGAATCCCAACAGGTGAGAGGCATTATGAACGGGAGCCTCATCGAGGAGAATTAGATTTTGATCAGAATTACCTCCGCGCACACTAAAACCGGTTGAACCTTCGCTGGTTGATTGTACTCCCGGAAGAAGCTGCAGTACTTTAATCACATCTATTTCACCTAACAAAGCGGGAACTTTCCTTATGGTTTTGATATCCATTTTCATCAGGCTCATTTCAGGAGCGCGGACATTTTCGTCGGTGCGGGTGCCAATAATCACAACCTCTCCCAATTCGGACTGGGAAGGTTTTAAATTGATATTAATGGTCTGATTTTTACCGAGATCAATTACTTTCTCCTGGCTATAATACCCTACATACGAATACCTGATGTTGTACTTGCCTGATGGAAGACTTAGAGAATAAAAACCATACATATTGGTAACCGCACCTGTTTTTAATTCAGTGCAATATACAGTTACTCCAACCAGCATTTCACCATCCGACTGATCATGCACATAACCACTCAGGGTGACTTTACCCTGGTCGTTAGAGTCAGAACCGGCCTTGCTGACAGCAGGCCAAAACAGGATTTCAACTAAAATAGAGAGTAAGAGAAGTTTTCGCATGAACAAAAAATCAAATCCTGTTATCCAGGCAGAAGAACAGAACCACATTTCAAATAGCTCATAGATCTTCTATCTGAAAGCAGCCATTAAAAGATTAATATCCTGGAATGGAAGATGAAATGAATCGCTGAGGAATTTATTGGTCGATATGCCATTGAACAGGTAAACACCCTGGCGGATTCCATAATCGGAATGTAAAACCTTTTCAACGCCACCTTCATCACCAAACCTTAAAAGGATGGGCGACAGGAAATTGCTTAGTGCATACGAGGCAGTGTGAGGAACTTTCGAGGCAATATTAGGCACACAATAATGAGTCACACCGTATTTCTTAAAAACAGGATTCCGATGGTCGGTTACCTCGGATGTTTCGAAACAGCCGCCCTGGTCGATGCTTACATCAATAATTACAGCACCTGATTTCATCTGCTGCACCATTTCCTCGGTTACAATAATCGGAGTGCGGCCGTAAGCGGTGTGGATGGCCCCGATAACCACATCGGCTGACCGAAGCGCATTCATCAAAACGCGTGGCTGGATCATAGAAGTGTAAACCCTCGTGTTCAGATTATTCTGAAGACGGCGCAGTTTATATACCGAGTTATCAAAGATTTTTACAAAAGCCCCCATGCCCAATGCTGCCCTTGTTGCATATTCGCCCACAGTGCCGGCGCCAAGTATCACAACTTCGGTAGGAGAAATGCCCGAAAAGCCGCCAAGCATTTTACCCCGGCCATATTCAGGGTTACTCATATATTCAGCAGCTACCAGCATGGATGTATTACCGGCTATTTCACTCATGGCGCGGATAACCGGGAAGGTTCCCACTTTATCCTGAACATACTCAAAAGCCAGGGCTGTAATTCGTTTAATCAACAGACGCCTGAAATATTCTTCATTTATCGCCGAAGTGTGTATGGATGAAATAACGGTTTGTTTATTTCCCATCATTTCGATTTCTTCAAGAGTAGGAGGCGCAATTTTAAGTAATATATCTGCTTCGAAAATTTTCCGGGTTTCGTATACAATTTCACCACCCATTTCAGCATACTCGGAATCCGTAAAATGAGCAGCTTTCCCTGCATCCGCCTCAATAAGCACCTGGTGCCCGTGGTGAACAAGCAAGCCTACAGCATCCGGATCGAGTGGTATACGGTTCTCCGAGTAGGCGCATTCCTTTGGGACACCAATAACAAGGTTTTTCTGACCGCGTTTCACTTCCAGCCGTTCTTCCTGGGGTATCAGTTGACCTGAATGAAATATCCCGGAGTAGTTATTTTCTATCATAACTCTATCATTTCAAAAATCAGAATGTAATGGTGCGCATGCTGCCATCCTGCGAAACAACAATATGAATATGCACTGTTTCTTCAGGTAACAAATTTACGATTTTTTCGGGCCATTCCAGCAAACAGTAATTCCCGCTGAAAAAGTAATCCTCATAACCGATTTCAAGCATTTCGGTCCAGGATTTGATCCTGTAAAGGTCGAAATGATAAACACTTCCAGAATCTTCGGTAACGTATTCATTAATAATGGCAAAGGTAGGACTGCTTACCGTGTCGGTGACGTTAAGATGTTCACAGATGGTTTTGATAAAGGTAGTTTTGCCGGCACCCATTTCACCATGAAATGCAAATATCCTTTTATCCTTATGATATTCTAACAACCTGGTGGCTATCGGGTGAAGTTCGTCAGGTGTTTGGCATGTGTAAGTTTCAGCCATATGCAATCGTTAATTTTGGAAAAGTATCTGACTTATTTAATCCATTTTCTTTCCTGGATAATTCAAATAAAACCGGTGTTCAGAGAGGACAACCTGCCATTTTCGGGCAAGGTTTGAAATGTAAACTGATCAGTCAATAGCTAAATGGTATTGGAAGATCATTCATCTTTATGTCAGGAGATTTTCACATTCCGTTTCTCTCCTCTCTTGTCACCGGGTTTAATTATAATAGCATCAGTTCATGGTTGTCAATTCACTTGCCGGAACATGGCCGGCTATTTTGCCTTCATATAAATAAAAGGTATCATGATTTCTTCCATTGAGATACCGCCGTGCTGAATCGTATCGCGGTAATACGAAACATAGTGATTGTAGTTGTTGGGATAAGCGAAGAAATCGACACCCCGGCAGAAAAGATAGGCTGAGCTCACATTGGTGCGTGGCAGAAAAGCTTCTGCCGGGTTTTTAACCTCAAACACTTCATTCTTATTGTAGTTCAGGCTTTTCCCGTTTTTGTAACGAAGATTGGTGTTGGTTGCACGGTCGCCAATCACTTTAACCGGGTTGCCGACACGTACCGATCCATGATCAGTAGTAATGATGAGAGGTATTTTTTTTGCAGCAAGGAACTTAATAATGTCGAGCAAAGGTGAATGTTCGAACCAACTCACTGTAAGGGAACGGTAGGCGGCTTCATCGTCAGCCAGTTCGCGAATCACTTCCATTTCGGTACGTGCATGCGAAAGCATATCCACGAAATTGTAAACAATTACATTAAAACGGTTGTCCAACAGGTTGGGAAGAGTATCAACCAACTTTCGGCCAGCCGTAAGATTGAGAATTTTAGTATAGGAATATTTAACATCGTTCCCAAACCGTTTCATGTTTTCACCAAGCAATTCTCCTTCAAACTGGTTTTTACTGCCTTCCTCATCTTCCTCTATCCAGTATTTAGGATATTTCTTTATGATTTCGGTCGGCATAAGACCAGAGAATAAGGCATTGCGGGCATACTGGGTTGTGGATGGCAGAATGCTGTAATACAATTCATCACGCTCAATACGATAATATTCCTCAAAAATGGGCTGTAACATTTTCCACTGATCGTAACGCAGGTTATCAATCAATATCATGAACATCGAACTGTTTTCTTTTATCAGGGGAAAAACCTTTTCACGCAAGAGCGTATGCGACAGCACAGGTTTATCCGTGGTTCTGCCATTCAGCCAGTCGAGGTAATTCCTTTCAACATATTTACAAAAAACCTGGTTGGCTTCATCTTTCTGCGAACGCATTATATCCACAATGCTCTGATCCTGGGCTTTTTCGAGCTCAAGTTCCCAATAAACAAGTTTTTTGTACACTTCAACCCATTCATTAAAATCAAGCCGGTTGCTGATCTCCATTCCAATGTTACGAAATTGCTGTTGGTAGGCATGGGTGGTTTTTTCACTTACCAGGCGTTTGTTGTCGAGATTTTTCTTAACACTCAGCAGTATTTGTTTCGGGTTTACAGGTTTTATAAGGTAATCGGATATGCTTGCCCCTATGGCATCTTCCATAATATGCTCCTCTTCACTTTTCGTGATCATTACCACGGGTAAATTCGGGTAGCTCGACTTGATGATTGAAAGCGTTTCGATGCCTGACAATCCGGGCATGTTTTCGTCAAGGAAAACGATATCCACTGTTTTGGCTTTCAATACATCAATAGCCTCATCTCCGTTATTGGTGGTAAGTACTTCATAGCCTTTGTCCTTCAGAAACATGATATGAGGTTTCAAAAGGTCTATTTCATCGTCAGCCCACAGTATTACTCCGTTTTCCATTTTTATTTAATTATCAGTTATATAACAATCAGTAAAGGCATTTGTTATCTTTGCACACTTAGCTGACATACGCCAGGTTGTATATTTTCAACTACTTCCTGATCCTGCTCTACTAATGCTTTTTTTAACGGTTTTATTGTGTCTATTCCTTTAATTAATCTGACTTTTATACAAATTTAACAAAATAGAGTGTCAACAGATCCTGCCTTTAATCGAAAAATTATAAATGATCCGCTTTATGGCTTTATAACTATTGCCGACAAGTTGGTTTTTGATGTGATCGAGCATCCTTATTTTCAGCGGCTCCGAAGGATTGAACAACTGGGACTTGCGTCGATGGTGTACCCTGGGGCTTTGCATACCCGGTTTCATCATGCACTGGGGGCTATGCACCTTATGGGACAAGCTATTGAAACCTTGCGATCGAAAGGATTTGAGATTTCGCCTGAAGAAGCACTGGGCGCCACGCTGGCAATTTTATTGCACGATATCGGTCACGGACCATTTTCGCATGCTCTCGAGCACCATATTGCTCAAGGCATAACTCATGAGGAAATCACGCTGGTTTTTTTAAGATATCTGAATACAGAATTTGAAAATAAACTGGAAACCGCCATTGCAATATTCGAAAACACGTATCCGCGTAAATTCCTCCACCAATTGGTATCAGGCCAGCTCGATATGGACAGGTTGGATTACCTGATGCGGGACAGCTTTTATACCGGCGTGAGCGAAGGTGTAATCAGCACCGATCGTATCCTTAAAATGCTGACTGTGGATGATGATGAACTGGCTGTGGATTTGAAAGGTATCTACTCCATCGAAAAGTTTATTGTTGCCCGAAGGCTGATGTATTGGCAGGTATATTATCATAAAACGGTGCTTGCCGTCGAATATATGCAGATCAGCATTCTGAACAGGGCCAGAACGCTTGCAAGTAAAGGGATTGAGCTGCCTGCTTCATCAGCGTTGATGTTCTTCCTGAGTCAGGAAATCGGGAAGGAACAATTTGAAACTTCGCCTGAAATACTCTCAACCTTTGCTTCGCTTGACGATTACGATATTCATAGTGCTATAAAGCAATGGTCGTCTCATCCTGATCCGATTCTGAGTTTATTATGCACCTCACTTCTTAACCGAAATCTGTTCCGGGTTATTATTTCCACAACTCCTTTTGCCGAAGATAAAATAAACGGTATCAGGCAACGCATTACTGAAAAACTTAAACTGGGTGGTGAAGATTTCAGCTACTTTACAGGCCAGGGTGAGATTTCAAACAGCGCCTATGATCCTAACAACGACCGTATAACTATTATTGATAAAAATGGTGAACGATGGGATATATCCGGATTGTCGGAACAATTGAATATTGCTGTTTACAATAAAACGGTTTCGAAGTACTTCACGTATTTTCCAAAGTGGGCTGGCTTATGACAGTGCATGTTAAATAGATGTTATACACATGTGAAGCTCATGTTAATAATAATATCTATATTTGCAAACTTTTTAAACCAACTGGAATTTAACTTATTTGATCCTGATGGAATTTACTGCAAAAGACATTGCCGGCCTTGTAGGTGGCACTATTGACGGAAACCCGGACGTAAAAGTAAACCGATTAGCAAGGATAGAAGATGGCGAACCCGAAGCACTCAGTTTCCTTGCCAATCCAAAATATTACCCTTTTATTTATACCACCCAATCATCTATAGTATTGGTTCAGAGCGACTTCGAAGCCGATCAGGAGCTTTCGTGCACGCTCATACGAGTTGACGATCCATATACGGCATTCGCCAACCTGCTCGAAATTTACGATAAGATGCGTAAAGGGAAAACAGGAACCTCCTCGTTGTCTTCGATAGCTAAATCTGCCATAATAGGAAGCAATGCCTACATCGGCGATTTTGTTGTTATCAGTGATAATGTAGTTATTGGCGATGACGTAAAAATATTCCCCCACAGCTATATAGGCGAAAATGTTAAAATCGGATCCGGTACAACCATCAATCCCGGGGTAATTATCTATTATGACTGCATGATCGGCAACGAATGCACCATTCATGGTGGTTCGGTTATAGGTGCCGACGGTTTTGGTTTTGCACCGCAGAGCGATAACAACTATAAAAAAGTCGCTCAGATAGGGAATGTTGTGATTGAGGACAATGTTGAAATCGGGGCAAATACTACTATCGACCGAGCTACCCTCGGATCTACTATCATCCGCAAGGGGGTTAAACTCGATAACCTGATACAGGTCGGGCACAATGTTGAGATCGGAGAAAATACCGTGATTGCTGCCCAAACCGGCATAGCCGGATCCAGCAAACTTGGGAAAAACTGTATGCTAGGAGGCCAGGTAGGACTTGCCGGTCATATTTTAATAGCCGACGATGTTAAAATAGGGGCACAGGCAGGCTTAGCAAGCAATGTAAACAAACCTGGGAGCGTTCTTCTTGGATCCCCTGGAATTGAAATCAGCAGATTCCGCAGAATTATTGCTATTTTCAACAACCTTGATAAATTATATTACCGGATCGGAGATCTCGAAAAAACAATAAAACAATTACAAGCTGAAAAAGTTATCGACGAAAAACACAGCTAAATAGCACAAGTTCACTTATCTCAATATATGTTTGATAAACAACGTACTATTAAAGAGCCCGTTACTATACAAGGCTCCGGATTACATACAGGCAAACAGGTTACCTTAACATTCAAACCAGCCCCGGCCGACCATGGTATTAAATTTTGCCGTGTCGATCTTGAAGAAAAACCTATCATTGATGCAATTGCAGATTATGTTGTTGACACTTCGCGCGGCACAACCATTGAATACGAGGGCGTAAGACTTGTTACTATTGAACACGTTCTGGCATCAGTTGCGGGCTTAGGAATCGACAATATTTTGGTTGAAGTTGACAACGAAGAAATGCCGATCATGGATGGCAGCGCCCGCTTTTTTGTTGCAGCCCTTGATACTGCCGGTATAATTGAGCTGGATGCTGTTCGCGAATATTTCGAATTCCGAAGCACGCTTACGCTAACCGATGCCAAGCGCAAGAGCGAAATGGTGCTAGTACCAGACGATAATTTCCGGCTTTCGGTTATGATTGATTTTGAAACCCGTATCCTGGGCACTCAATACGCATCCATTGCAGATATCGAGGACTTCAGGAAAGAAATTGCCGACTGCCGGACTTTCGTATTTCTGCATGACCTGGAATTCCTCATTAATAATAACCTGATAAAAGGCGGCGATGTAAGCAATGCAATCGTTTTTGTTGAACGTTTGCTTAGCGAGGCCGAACTTGATAATCTTGCTAAGCATTTTAACAAGCCGAAAATCACGGTTCTGAAAGAGGGCATATTAAACAACCTTGAACTTCGCTTCCACAACGAACCTGCCCGCCATAAACTGCTGGATGTTATTGGCGATCTTGCATTGGTTGGCATGCCGCTTAAAGGTCATGTAATTGCTACCCGTCCGGGTCACCTGGTGAATACCAATTTCGCAAAACTTATCCGCGAACATATTAAAAACGCACCAAAAGGGCCTAAAGTAGACCTCAATAAAAAACCGGTTTACGATATTAATGACATCAAGAAGATCCTGCCGCACCGCCCGCCCTTTCTCCTGATTGATAAAATTATGGAGATTAGTGACAAACAAGTCACCGGCGTGAAAAATGTGACCATGAATGAGTCTTTTTTTGTTGGCCATTTCCCGGATGAACCGGTTATGCCGGGCGTTCTCCAGGTTGAAGCCATGGCACAGACAGGTGGAATATTTGTACTCCATTCGTTGCCTGATCCTGAAAATTATATTACGTATTTCCTTAAAATGGAATCGGTCAAATTCAGGCAGAAAGTTGTTCCAGGCGACACGCTGGTATTTGTACTGGAAATGATTTCGCCCGTCCGCCGGGGTATTTGCCACATGCGCGGAACAGCCTGGGTAGGCGATAAAATTGTTACCGAAGCCGAGTTGATGGCGCAGATAGTCCGGAAGAAATAATATTTCACTGTATTTGAATGCCGGGTGCAGACTTCCGGGTGGCCAGTACATGAAACTCTGCATACAGCAGGTAAGCCTGAAACTTTGAAACTCTTCAAACCTGAAACTCTTTACATCCCATGAACCAACCTTTAGCATATGTCCACCCACAGGCGAATATCGCCAAAAATGTGGTGATTGAACCGTTTGTAAACATTGAAAAAAATGTAGAAATCGGCGAAGGTACCTGGATAGGATCCAGTGTTACGATAATGGAAGGCGCCCGCATCGGGAAAAATTGCCGCATTTTCCCCGGGGCAGTTATCGCAGCAGTACCCCAGGATTTAAAATATGCCGGCGAAGATTCAATCGTCAAAATCGGGGATAACACCACCATAAGGGAATTTGTTACTGTTAACAGGGGCACCAAGGCCAATATGGAAACTGTTATTGGAAACAATTGCCTGATAATGGCTTATGCCCATATAGCTCACGATTGTATAGTAGGAAACAATTGCATCCTGGCTAATGCGGCTACACTAGCCGGCCATATTTTAGTTGATGATTATGCGATTATAGGCGGACTTACCGCTGTGCATCAATTTGTTACTATAGGCCAGCATACCATGATTTCGGGTGGATCACTTGTACGTAAAGATGTACCGCCATTTACCAAAGCCGCCCGCGAGCCGGTTTCCTATGTTGGAATCAATTCGGTTGGTATGCGCCGGAGAGGGTTTTCGAACGAAAAAATAAATGAAATACAGGATATCTACCGCATCATCTTCCTGAGCGGGTATAACGTAAGCCGTGCCGTTGAGATTGTTGAAACCACTATGCAACCCACAGTTGAACGCGATGAAATTCTTTCGTTTATCAGCCGATCGACGCGCGGTATAATGAAGGGCTATTCAAAATCAAGAGAATAGAGGTGAATTCAAACAAGTTGCGTTAACAGTTTCATGACTAACTTTTTCCGGATAAACATAACATCAGATTATCCACAACAGAGCAACTTTATCGAAAAACAATAGTTCCATATTCACTTAATTAAAAGAAACTGCCTTATTGCTTTAAAGGCAAGAATTCCAAAATTCAGAACTGAAAAATCCATGCATATCTCGCTCAGCAAAATAAGCAGAAAGTTTAACTACGAATGGATTTTCCGGGATGTGGATTTCGAATTTGAGCAAGGCAACGCATATGCCATATTGGGCTCGAACGGTTCGGGGAAATCAACGCTGCTTCAGATTATTTCAGGCCATCTGCATCCCTCCGGAGGCACAATAACTTATAGTCATGAAAATAAGGAAATCACCGTTGATGACTTTTTCAGGCATGTAACTTTCAGCGGTCCCTATCTCGAACTCATCGAAGAATTCACTCTTGAGGAGATGCTTACTTTCCACAGCCGTTTCCGGATATTCCGCAACAACATGGATGTAAATTCTGTGATGGAAGCTACCGGGCTCATGCGCAACCGTAATAAGCCGATAAAATATTTCTCATCCGGGATGAAGCAAAGGGTTCGCCTCGCACTTGCTCTGCTCACGGAATCAGAAGTAGTACTTCTCGATGAGCCGGCAGCCAACCTCGACCGCAAAGCCATTGAATGGTACCGGAACCTGGTGGCCGAGAACCACAGCGACCGTATTTTGATCATTTGTTCCAATTCGCAGAGCGAGGAACACGATTTTTGCACTCAATCCATTGTGATTGATGATTATAAGAATTCGGGGAAATAGGTATCTGACAATTGGTTTCTGGGGTACAGGGGTACATTGTTTCAGTCCGGTTAACTTTCATTGTTGTAATTTCAGAGTTACGGATTCGCTTTTCGCACCTTTTCCATTCCGTCCACCCCATTTCAGAATTTCAAGTATCCGCTTCTGTTATTTGCAAATAAGTATACCTTATAATAGGATTATCAGGAAAAAGTGTACTTTTGCACCCATTTTAATAAAATCTCAACAACATTTTAATACCTGAATATGGCAACAACCTCTGAATTCCGCAATGGACTTTGCATCGAATTTAATGGCGATCTCTTTAAGTTAGTAGAGTTCCAACATGTGAAACCCGGCAAAGGCCCTGCTTTTGTTCGTACAAAACTTAAAAACCTCAAGACGGGGAAAGTGATCCCTAATACTTTTGATGCCGGCGCACGAATAGAAATTGCCCGGGTTGAACGCCGTCCATACCAGTTTCTTTACAAGGATGAGAACGGGTATAATTTTATGAATACGGAGACGTTCGACCAGATCTCCATTGAAGAAGAAATGGTTGATAATTACCAGTTTATGAAAGAAGGCCAGGGAGTGGAAATTATGGTGCATGCCGATACCGAAACGCCTTTAACCTGCGAACTTCCTGCATTTGTTGAACTGGAAATCATCTATACCGAACCTGGGTTTCGCGGCGATACAGCTTCGAACACACTGAAAAAAGCCACCCTCGAAACCGGAGCCATTGTTCAGGTTCCTTTGTTTATAGATGAAGGTACAAAAATCCGTATCGACACGCGCACAGGCACTTATTTCGAAAGGGTCAAATAAAGCTGATAAGCAAACAAACCGTTTGCATTAAAATAAAAACACAGCTATTATTATGAATCTCCTTTCACCAATAACCCTCCGGGAAGTAGCAAATTTTATCGGCGCAACGTATTGCGGCGATGATAGGTTTCCGATTACGGGAATCAATGAAATACACATGGTTTCTCCGGGTGATCTTACTTTTGTTGATCATCCGAAATACTATACCAAAGCACTGACCTCAAAAGCCAGCATTATAATAATCAACCAGGAAGTTGAATGCCCCGAGGGCAAAGCACTTCTCATCCACAACGATCCATTTGCAGCATACACATCGTTGGTTCGCAGGTTTAAGCCTTTTATTGCTTCTTCTGCGGCTATCAGTTCCTCTGCTACGATCGGTGAAGGCACCGTAATTCAACCGGGTGTTTTTATCGGTAATCACGTCGAAATCGGTAAAAACTGTTTGATACATGCCAATGTCAGCATCTACGATTACACTATTATAGGCGATAATGTTATAATCCACTCCAATAGCGTGTTGGGTGCCGATGCCTATTATTTTCAACGCCGGCCCGACGGCTATCGCAAACTTGAATCATGCGGAAGGGTGGTAATTCATGATAATGTTGAAATCGGTGCACTCTGTTCCATTGACAAAGGCGTATCAGGTGATACTATAGTCGATAAAGGCACAAAATTCGATAACCATGTGCAGGTAGGTCACGATACAGTGATAGGCGCAAACTGCCTGATAGGAGCGCATTCGGCTATAGCCGGAGTTACCCGTATTGAAGATGATGTCATCCTCTGGGCAAAAGTCGCTGTAAATAAAGACCTGGTAATTGGCAAAGGTGCCGTTATTCTTGCTACATCAGCTGTTGACAAATCATTACCAGGCGGAATAACCTATTTTGGAATTCCTGCAGTAGAAGCACGAAAAAGATGGAAAGAGCTGGCAATGCTTCGGAAATTGCCGGAGATATACCATAAATTGAAATAAACACTGATCCATCCTTTATACATCTCAAATACTTCCTGATTATCAGGGGGTATTTTTTTTTATGAATAAGTGAACATCATTTGGCCCGTCTGATTGAAGAAATCATTCCAATGCATGAATAATGAAAACCGTTGGCTCAGAAAAGGCTAATTATAACGCCAAATAGGGGAAAATGATGCGAAGAGTCCTGCGTCAGGAAGGAATGGTGAAAGATTATGATGAGAATTTTGCTTCTTCCTCCTTTGAACTGTAATATAAATCAAGTGCCACAATGATAGCCACCAGTCCCCAGAAAGGAACGCTTGCCTTATCCGTATTCAGGAAGTTGTTCATAATTCCGTGCGTAAAATACGTGATCAGGGCTAGTGTAGCCGATAATGCAATTATCCTTGTCTGCCTGCTGAATGCCTTTTTATATACATTAAGACCGGTATAGATAACTGTAATCAGGATAAATAAAACGCTTAAAAGCCCCGGAATCCCTGATTCGGCCAAAGGGCCGATAT
>Ga0208789_1000997_pt1 | contig 19309 bp, 24 predicted proteins | sample Methanotroph_Enr_FD_187368 | JGI IMG/M metagenome (GOLD analysis project Ga0208789, IMG submission 187368) | Enriched soil microbial communities from Old Woman Creek wetland in Ohio, USA - Methanotroph_Enrichment_5 (SPAdes) (version 2) | ecosystem: Environmental > Terrestrial > Soil > Wetlands...
GTCTTGTCCTGGGCACTCATCACACAAATTGAAGATCCATCTGCCCAGATGGTGAAATTGGTAGACACGCTGGTTTCAGGGACCAGTGGCCTTACGGCTGTGCAGGTTCGAGTCCTGTTCTGGGCACTGATAGTTTATATAACCACTTGTTAAACAATAGTTTGCGAGTGGTTTTTTATTTTCACACTACTATTTACATTACTTTTAGATATATTAATTTTTCTTTTACGCCCCCCTAATATGTAAAAAAAAGAGGCTACCCGATTTGGGACAACCTCTTGCAGGGGTAAACAACGGACGAGGAAATAAAACCCCTGTATATATTTTTAGTATTTTTTGGGCTTTATATCTGCCATCATTAACGCAAATTCGTCCGGCTCCTCTTTTGGCTGTGATGCTTGTAACTTATCGTATGATTTTTTCAGGTCTAAGAGTAGCTTGCAAATCTGTACATTTAATTGGTACATTAAGTATTCACGTTTAAGATTAGCCTTGACAACGTGCTCCGTAACTAGCTCGTTGTAATGGTTTACATTATTGATTACAAGGGCTTTATACCCGGCCGTCGCGCCTAAATTATCTAATTCGGCGGTAATGGATTTAATTTTTATTATTTTCATGGTTAAAGGGTTTTAGTTGTTATTAGTTTATTTATTTGTTCATTTACCACCTCCGGGTCGGAATTTTATATTTATCGCGATTGCCCAGGATTGAGGGTATATGGGGCTGATTATATTTCACTGACCGGCACCCGCTTGTATATCAATCAACTAATTAATTGAGGGAGCCCCGGATAATTAATAAAAAGTTTTTCGTCTATTCCAATACATGTCCGCCGTTCATCCCGAGCCGCTGCCAGTGGTACATATTGTTTTGGGTTTGTTACTGATGCTGGTAGCTTCGCACTATACTGCGAGCGGCTGTGTGTCGGCTTGCTTTGATGCTCCGTCGGTGTGTACATCCCTTTATTGTTTGCTATGCTTATACCGCCACTAACGCAGTTAGTCCGTATCTCATCACGGGATATGATAGAGTAGATTGCATTATATACGTCCGGTTCAGTAGCTCCATTTTTACGGAGGGCGTATGATAACCAAAGTAAGTAGTTATGTATTTGCCCCTCGACAAGGTTAAAGCCAGTAGTAACCGTTACCCACTCCCTCAACTCTGATAGGCTTGAACCTGTCGCCCTGTGTCCTGCCTTGTCTGCTACTTTCGGTTTAACTGCAACCAAAGGAAACAGTTTAAAGTTATCGTTTAGTATTGCCCCTGAATCAGGCGCAAAGTATCGGAGTTCTGTAAGTGCTTTGCCCTTGCTCTTATCCAGTGTTACCCTTGCACGTTTAAAATAATCATATACCTGATCTGCATACTGTGTGAACTTCTCCGGCTCTTCCAGTGCTAACAGTCCCCAAACGCCGCGCCCCCTTGCTGAAATAGCGGCTAAAGCTATGTAGGGAACTCCGGCCAATTGGTCACGAACGACGGCGGCGTCCTTCATGTTTGGATTGTCCTGCAAATCAATATCAATTTGCATAAACCCTGATAACTTCATATTGCGTTGAGCGGGTGTCGCGTCCGCTTTTTTAGTTTCAACAACTCCGGCGGGTGTAAAGCAAAGGAGCCCCCCTTTTATATGCTTTTCTGTTTTCGGGTCAGTTGCAGCCCGTAACCGCTCAATCATGTTTACAGTTGATAAATACGGCTCGCGGTCGGGCTGTATTAATTGCCTGTATAATTCAGTAAGCGTTATATTTTCGAGCGGCTTGTTTTGGCTGTGATTTGCAAAGATTGAAAACATATTAAAGAGGTTATTTAGTGAGGAACATATCTATCTGTTTAACATTTAGTGCAAGTGCAAAATACCTATACATATTTGCACTTGCACAAAGTTGTGCAAGGTGCTATAAGTATCTTTTGTACGTGTGCAAAGTTTGTGCAAAGTTTGTGCAAATCTATTGCAACTCATTATTATACTGCATGTTAATTCGATAATTATTGTCTGAACCTTTTAAAATCATTTCTGATGCGTTCATAAGTGCAAAAATGCCTTTTGCTGTACGTTCCTGACATGCTTTTTTAACCATAATTGCTCTTATTGCTTTGTCCCCGCTTAACGATTTTTGCCCCGAAAATATCATTTCCGAAAAATTAAAAGCCTCAGTAATTTTTAATTTCGCTTTGTCGTCCGCTGTAATTCCGTTAATCTGTTTTGAACCCGTCCCGACATGGTAGCCTTTAAAGCTATCATATTGAAAAGTTAGCAAAGGAACGCTCCCCGCGCCTCCGTATCTAAGCCGTTTTAGTTCAATTGTAGAGGTGTCATTTCCTGATAAATCCTCTTTAACAAGTAATGTCCCGCCGCTTTTGCGCTGCATTTGACTTCCAAAATGACCCCTCTCTTTGTCGCTGCCTGGGTTTGTATGAACAATGACAAATACCGCTGTATGAAATTCGATTGCTAGCCATTCAAAATATTTAATCATTGCGTTTGAACTTTCCTCATCGTTTACATTAGCTGTATAATCAGCCCCGCCGTCAATCCATACGGAATGTATCCCGTTAAACTTATCAAATGCAGCCTCACAAATTCCGGTCGTTACATCAACATAATTCTCTAAATCTAATTGCCTGATATTATAGCTTAGAAAATGGTCAGGCGTTTTATCGAATCCGGCTCGGCGGGTTATGTTTCTAACGTTGCTTTGCTGCCTGTGCCTCGCCTGTTCTGTATCCATTAAGATTACAGCTTTAGCGTTTGTATTTGGTAGAACCTGAACACCTTCAACGCCGTCGGGAATTGTTCCAGTCGTGCTTATTGATTGCGCTATAAACATGTTTTGAACTGAGCTTTTGCCGCTTTTCGGCTGACCTGCGATACAAAAAATATCCTCTATTGTAGCGTAAATTTGCCCGCTGATTGTTATTACTGGCTCTGGTTCCGGTATTGGTGTTAAATCGGTAATTCTGTATTGATCATATTCAGGTAATGTATGATTGTGATTAGGGGCGAGCGGTTGCCCGTTCAAATTAAAATCAGGAGCGGCAATTAGTTTATTATTCATTATTCTGTTTTCCTTTCTCTGTAGCTATGTAGATATTTACACCCATTCTGTCGGATGTGAAGCAATAGCCCCGACAATGTTTTCTAAGTTTGCCATCCTTAATCAATTTATAACAATGTTTTTGAACCTGATTAAATGCAAGGTTTTGAATATTTGCGACCGTTCTCACACTGGCAGGACTACGCCAAATTTTCAGGGAGGCGAGCGGGTCGCTGTTTAAACGTCTCCGGCGTTTTGGCTTTAGTGCTTTCATTTCACGCGCCTCCCGCGTTTTTGATATGCCTCCATAGCTTCACGAACCTTTGCGGGGTCAAACAGTATTAGTCGCCCGCTTTGAAAGTGTGGAAATATGCCGCTGTTTTTCAATGCCTGAGCTCTTGAATGCGATACCTTCAGGAACTCAGATAGTCCTTTTATTCCTTTAATATGTCCCTCAGATGTGGCACCCCGCTCCAGTTGAACCGGAGCGGCGAGTGCATTGCTTATAGCTGCATTTAACATCATTTGAAACTCCTCCTGTGAAAAGGTTAATACAATCATATTGAGGGGGGTTGAGGCTTTAAATATTGGGCGCGATAAAATAGTAAAGAGCTTCTAAACATCTGACTTGCAGATACTTTACTTTCTTTTCGTATCTTATTTAACAATTCGTAGTCGGAGTCGTCGATTCTAATATTGATTACGCGTTTATAAATATGTCGATCTTCCATTTTTACCTTCCGTTTAAAATGTTATGAAGTTCAATAAGACACATATTTTCTGCTGCTGCGTATTGCTGAGCCGCCTGGGCTATCCTGTAGCGTTCTGAACAATCTAATCCTTTAAACAGGTTGTCGAGGGTAGTTTGTAGCAACTCTGTAGCCTTTAAGATATCATTAGGACAATTCTTTTTGCTGTATCCGTTTAAGAATTCGCGAATATCCCCGTCCGTTTCGATCAACCTTGTTAATAATCCATCCGTGTTAAGTTCATAAACTGTACTTAAGCTATGTATGGAATAATCTAACGACCTCCATGCCGATGCGCTTAGGGAATTATACCCGTCGTCATATTTTTTGTACTTTATAAAAGCTAATGTAATTTCGGGGTCGGTGTCCCTATATTGCCAAATCCTGAGATCTTGCTGGTAGTGATAACGAAAAGCATCTTTAAAGGGGAGTGCCTCCATTTCGGCCTTAATAAAAGTCCATGCAAATTGACGATTTAGATGCATGTCGTTTGTGAGTTCAAAGTTGCATTTTTTAGCGAATTTTTTAGCTTCTTTGAATTTTTCAGGAGGTGCGATAGCTTTAAAACTTGCTGCAATCTCATTAATTAAGTCATCTGTAAGGATAATTTTTTTCATAGTTGTTTGTTTTTCTTGTTTATTAGCGTTAAATTTTGCGGGGAGTGCCTTATTCCTTAGCTTCTTATCTAAATACAGAGTGATGTGTTTCTTTAGTACGCGCTTTAGTGGTGTACATTGGTAATAATTCACTATTAATCTAATAGTCAATATAATAACCTTTGCAATTTATATTGATTCTTAATAATGTACTTGTTTAAACGCTTCGTCGATCTCAGTCCGTAAATAATAATATTTTCGTCCGTATCGGTGAAATGGGATTTTTCCGGCTTTTTTTTGCCTACTAACTGTCTGAACTGTGCAATTCAAATACTTTGCAAGTTCCTTGTCGCCATAAAAACGCAGTTCATCGGGCGACGCCTGGGGTTTGAGGTTAAGAAGGTCGATTGCGGTTTTTAATTCAGTAAGTTGCCGCTTCAGTAGGTCGGTTATGCTGTCAACTTTTGGGGTTTGTTTGTTCATTTGTACCATGTTTTAATTTGATACAAATTTCACATGTACTATTAGATACAGTCAAGTGATATTATAAAATTTATATAATTGAAAATCAGCATATAAGACAATTATTTTAAAATGGAAATAGTACAGCTTAGGTACAGTTTAGGTACAATTAAATAACTTTACTATACTTTCGCTTCATGTTTTGGATAATTGCGGTTTCCTTCATTCCGTTTTGACTTCCATTATTAGGCCGGATATAATAATGTAAAACTTTCGCAATCATTGGCATGGTTAACGCCGTTTCATGGTGTAACTGTTTAAACGGGGTGTAAAATTCCATATTACTTATTAAAATACTTGAACGGTCGTAACTTTCATTTTCAATACAAGGTGGAGTCGTCCCTTCCAGATACTCAACCATTGAATTGATTATTTTATCAATATGATTTGAGGTAATGAACGCTCCCCGTAATGGTTCTAAAATACGGCTAATTATTTCGGATGTGGTGTCGGGTTGTGGTACTGGTATGTTATTCCCTTGTCGCGACGTTGTTTCGGGCATGACTGATTGTTCGTAAAATGCGAGCCACTCAGAAAGGTTTGTCTGCATAGCCCCTCTATAAATCGCCGGATACGAATCGTAATTCAACTCAATATCATTAAGGACGCTATGTAACCAAAAAAACGGGCTACCTCCGCCCGCTCTATATTCATCGAAACAATTCCGGACAACTTCTATTACTTCGCCAATGGTTTGCAGTTCCCCTAAATAATACCTAAACGCGCTATTGTCGGCCAAATTCAAAAAATCAATTTGTAGAAAATTAAGCTCGAGCTCGGGATTATCGTCGAATAGCTCCTCGAATGGAATTATACTTCCATTTATATAAATACCTTCAGTGGCCCTCGGGTAATCGTAGTCAAAGAATCCGTAAAGGGGTTTGTAATCGCAAACTTTCATGCTTTCGTTCGTGCTTTAAATATTTCGGGTATTAGTAACCAAAACCGGAGTTATTAATACTGGTTATGTTTCAATATCAAATCTTTTTTTTAGAGCCGTCCTTTCGTCCGCTGTTAAATTAGGGTTCATTAGTTGTTTGCCAATATCTTTCAGTAGAGCGTCTCTTCGCTTGTTCTCTTTACCTGCCTCCTTACTAATTACACCCGCTTCTTTAGTTGTTATCTCTCCGCTATCTAATTTCTGCATAGTTTCAAAAAGAAACTGAGTAAGTTCAGCATTTGTTTTATTTTTCATGTTGTGTTTGTTTTTTTAGCTTATGAACTTAGTTCTAATTTTTAAATATCTTCAATTCTATGTGATTTTTCCAGATAATTAATCCCCTTTTCAAGAGGTTGCCCCGAATTAGGCAGCCTCTTTTTTTACATATTGAAGTGGTTTATTTAGTTGCCAAATAAGCGTCGGCGGCGTCCCTTATTATCTTATTATCTGCTTTTACTTGTTCAATTTCGGCTTTAGCGTTGCCTAATGCTTCGCGAATTTCCGAAAGTTGTGAGCGCGTTAGTGGTGTATTATCGAGATGATTTTGCAATTCATTGAATGATTTTTCGCTCTTAGCCGTTAGAATTTTAATTATATTATCGTTTTCAGCAATTTTTGAGAATATTTCGGTCTTGTAATCGAGTTCGGTGTTCATAGTTGTTTTAGTTGGTTAGTTTAGTTTAATGATATGATTAATTTCCCTTAAATTTATCCTCGATTTTATCCGCAATACCCTGAAACTCTGTGCTTACTTTTGCGATTGTGAGATATAGCCCCGTAATACTTGAAACCAAATCGAACGCATCGAGGCTACCATGTAAATTGCTATGCGCCTTCGCCATCTCGTTAAGTAAATACATTTCATTATCGCCAAACTCGATAACGCTTGTAATTAATTCATTTACGGGGGCATGACCGGCTATTGCCTCATTCTCCGTTAATTCAATTTTGAAAGTTTTCTTAATTTGTTTTAGTTCAGACATTTTAGTTTGTTTTAGTTAGTTAGATTATTGTTTATTAGTAGGCAATATTTTGTCTATCCAATGGATAGTTTCCATTGGCGAAATGATCGGTTTTTTGAATTTAGAGAAATTTATTTAGCCTGTACCTTATGAATAATAAAATTTCCGATTGTTACGGGCTCCCCGATTTTCGGCGTTTTACCCTTATTCAGTAGCGTTTGGTAAATTAGTCCCTTATCTGCGCAGAATTTTTTAAACGATCCAAAGACTTCCGGCGTTCCTGTTCCCAAAATTATAATAACTGTTTTCTGATTCATTAGTTAACTGTTTTGATTTGCCAAAGGTATTAATATTACATATTGTATTACAAAAATTGTATATTTATTGTCATTATAAATAGTGTAAATAAATACCTGTAATTGTGTAAGTTGTATATTTGACACATTTAACTCACCTATATTTGTCATAATACTTACCCTGTTTAAACGTCGTTTAGATACCGATTTACCCATAAAACAACAAAAAGAGCCAGGAACGTATTTTCCCGGCTCAATAGATAAAAAACTGGATGTTGCTTATCGTGTATTTTTAATTTTCTTCGCATGATTATTTAGTACGAATACTAAATCAGACCCAGAGACGCGCGTTGTTAATTCCCCGCCGCCTCCGCCGCGACCGTTTGCCAGTGCGAAGAGTTGCCCTTGCTGCGACTGGTTTAAAATCATTTCCGCGCTGTTTACATTTGCTGTAAGTGCGTCACCCGAATAACTCGAGCCGCCAACTATTCCGCCGTTTGCAAATGCACCCGCAATTTTCCCAACTGTCATTAATCCGGTTGCAATGGTTGTGGCAAACGAGGCCATCATTACCACGGGGCCAAGTTTCGCCTGATTAGCTAAGATAGTCGCACCCGCTAACCATGTACTAATAGAAGCCTGAGCAATTGCCATACCTTTATAAGCGATTGTATTTTCACCAAACAAGGCCGCCGATTTACCGAATGAATCTGCAAGGCTCGAGAGATTCGTTTCGCGGGTTTCCATGTCATACGCTAATTTCGTTTGAGCTAACTTTTTCGCGTCGTCCTGTTCGGCCTTTTCAAATTTGCGCCGTACTGCTTGTTTCTTTTTCAGTCCTTCCAGAATAGCGGCGTCCGCTCCGGCTCCGATATCCTTTTTCCCTGCAACGGGTTTCATGTCCGGCTGATCTGGTTGCCGTTGTGGCGACCACTGAGGCACGTCGAATTGTGCTAGCTTTTGAGCGGCTTCATAAGCCTCTACCCATGCATCTCTAACCGTTTTTACATTTTGCACAATTTTAGGGGTCACCTCTTGTGAGGTTGTGCTCATATTTTTCAGTTCGACAATCATTACCTCCTGAGCTTCTGAAACAGCGATAAACTCATCTTTCATCTTCTGTCTGGCTTCGCTGTCGACTCCCTTTTTCATTACGCCGTTAACATCTAACTGGGCGTCGAGTATCTTCTTTAATCCAAGGAGGTGCTGCTGCGCTGAACCTATTTCTAGCTGTTTTAACTCCTGAGCACTTGCCCCCCTGGCTTTTGCAAGTTTAAGCATTTGCTCGTTCTTATGTATCCCCTCGGTTAAGCTTCGACTTAGGTTAAGCTCTGCAAGACTTTGCCTTTCTGCTGCATCAGCGGCCTCGTCGTGTCCTTTAACAAGCATGTAGATAGTTGCGACGATAGCACCAACAACAACAACCGCCGCTCCGATTGTAGCAATTACAACAATTAAAGACGCGTTATAAAGCCACTGAGCCGCCGTTGCAACTCCTGTCGCGACGGCTTGTGCATAAGTTACCGCCGTTTCTTTTACCCGGATTGCAATAGATTGTAAGACCTTGTCGCCGAGCATTGATTGAAATTCACCTAACCCCTGAACGGCTCCCATTGTTGCGATCATGGTTGTCTGCATTTTTTGCGCTTGCTTTTCATCCATCCCGAAAACCATAGCGACACCAAGTCCCGCCTCCGCTAATCCGGCAAAACCTTGTATTCCTTTAGTAGCTAGGGAGCCAAATTCAGTACCGAGTCCGCGCTGCATTGCTTTAAGGTCTCCCATGGAATCGGTTAATTCGCCGATACGCATGTTTAACGCTAATATCTGTTCGGGCGATTTGCCGACAATAGATTCTTTTTGTAGTAACTTTATTTCTTTTCGTAAATCACCGACACCCATTTCCGCCACGTCGCGGAATGATGTTGAAAGTGCTGAATTTTGCCCCTTCGATTCGTTTACAAATGTTTCTATGTCGCCGATTGACTTTTTAAGCCCCTCGGACATTCCGGCGGCGTTCAAACTGAGCGTCGTCAGGAGATTGAATTTTCCCAAGTTATTTAAAATCAGTTAGTTACCTTATTCAGGTTTATAATTATTTCGTTCTTCAATATACGCGGGTGTAAGATCGGCGAGCGTTTTGGCTGCCCTTTCAAGTTCGCCCTCGGGAATTTCGCCAGATTTAGAAATGTTAATGCCTGTTAATCCTATCATGTATGCATTATACTGAGCTAATATTTGCGGGTTCTGGTCGAGTATGTCTAAGAAATCATCAAAAGTATAATTAAACAGGCCTTTATTGCAACCCTTTAAGATGCAATAAAAGAATGTTACTGAATCGTTAATACTTGTATTCACTTCGTAAGCGTTACGGCCTGTCATGCGTTCAAATTCCATTAAGGCGCGAAACGATTGTTTTATTACTAAATCTTTACCTTCTATTTTAATTGTTAATTGGTTCATGGTTACTTAGTTTTTATTTGTTTTATTTATATGATTATATTTTACTTGTTTTGTCAGCGTTCAAACTTTTATAAAATGCCAGGCTTTGTCTTATCAAATCCGAAACGCTGTAACCGGATTTTTTTAGTTTCTGGAATTCTTCATGTTGCTCGTCTGATAATCGGATTGTTAATGTTTTTTTGTAAATTTTTACCTTTTTCATTTTCCAAAGAACAAGAGGTTGTGAAACTCGTCCGCGCTTAATGGTTTGTCAAACGCTGTTATGTATTGCTGAACGACCGCAGATACATTTGCTTTTTCCGTGTTTGATAAACCAACTGTTAAATTATCAATTGCTTTCACCAGGTCGCCGGAGGCTTTGATAGTTACAGGATCGGCGGCGGCTTTACTGTGTCCAGAAATTACTCCGGAATAGTCGCCCGCATTGTCTATATATGTTTTTATACCGCCAACGGTACTGATCCCCTCGGAGCCTAACTCTTCAATTATGAACTTTTGTAGTTCATCCCACTTCGCCGAGGTTAGTAGTTGGTATTCCGAATCGTAAACATCAATAAATTTCATATAATAAAATAAGATTGATTCAGCGTCTACAGTTTCCCGTAGCTTCCTTTGCTGTAAGCTAACTAGGAACGGGTCGGATGCCGGCAAAAGGTCGATTTGTGATTTTATTGCATTGCGGTAAATTTGAATATTTGATAGTTTGCTATCTGTTAGTGTAATAGAATATTTAGTCTCCAATGCCTTTGCTTTTACCAATTCAGCGGGGGGCATGATGGAATTACCGCGATTTACCAAATATGTACTTTGTTCGTCTGCTAAAAATGATTTACGCATTATCTTTAGTTGTTTTATCGTTAGTAGTATCTTTATTTTCTAATTTTTCGATCTCTTTTGCCAGGGCTGCATATTGTCCCTCTATTGCAGTTTGGTTTCTTTCCTCTTCAAATTTTTCAGCGAGGACACGGTGCTCAATTCTTTTCATAAATTTTAGATTAATGTTTTATCTAAATACTAAAAGGAAATAAAATCTGTTACGACCTTAAAAGCCATAATTGAAAAATGATGCAAATACATATTAAAAGAGCGTTTATGTCTGGAAATAAATTTTTATATTAGTTAAATAGGACATGTAATATATTAATAATGAATAAGAAAAAAATAATTAATAAAAAAGCCCCCGAAAACTGAATCTCAGGGGCGTGTACTATAAATTAGTGATATTTACATCAATCTATCAAATCAATTGCCAACCGCTGTAATTCTGGTGACACATCAAAATAGCGTCCAAATGCCTTTGAGCCTTTTATATGTCCGCTCATTGAGCTAATGATACCTGAATCAACATTTCCGTAAAGATTGCCGATAAAGGATCGACGGGCACCATGTGAACTAATAATATCACATATTTTAATTTGTTCCGGTTCGCCTGTTGTTGGGTTCAACCTGGTAACTGTTCTGTTGATCTCTACTTTTCTAAATAATTCTTTTAAGTATGTATTATATCGCTGATCTGTAATGAATGGTAATAAACGCCCGTCCGGCATGTCGTAACGGCTCAATATTTCAAGTGCGTTCTTACTCAATGGTACATTAACCAAGACGGGCTCACCTTCTTTTGTTTTGCGTGGTATATATGTAAGTATTCCGTTCTGAATGTTTGCCCTTGTTAACTTGCATAGATCACCTACACGGGCACCAATTAAGCACTGAAACACAAATATATCCCTTACGCGCTGTAAACGTTCTGAATCAAGTTTTGCACTGAATAATATATTTCTTTCTTCTTTGGTGATGTAAATCGGTTTGCTGTATTGGTCGCCTGGTATTGTGTATGCTTCTCTGCCAAATGGATAATGAATTTCAACTCCCTTTTGCTTTAGGTCTTTTTTTGCCCAGTTCCAAAACGCTCTCGTCATTGCCAGAATTTTATGGATGGTGTTTTTTCCTTTTGGCGACAATACTTGTTCGTCTGGTTTATTGTTTGCTTTCGGTTTTGTACTTTCTTCTTTTAAGTACTTTTCAAAATCATTCAATAAATCAACTGTAACCGCCTCGAATGTAATTTTTATATTGCGCTTTGCTTCATATCTTTTCCATTGATTAATCACACTTTTAAAATGCTTTGTTCTATCAAATGAAAACTTTTCAACTCTCAGCAATTTATCAAACATATAAAAGAAATCATATCTTTCCTGTTCAATTGGTGCCGGATCACTTTTTTTGCATACCTGATCTAATTTAGTTCTTATTTCATTAACAACTGGTGCATCGGTTATCGGTTTGAATATCTTTGTTAGTTCAGCTTTAATTAGTTCGATACGATCGTTTATCTCGTTGTATTGTACTATTCTGTTACCTTCATATCCTGTCTTATTCTTAAATACTTGCTGATCGGTTTTTGTGGGTTCCTTCTTATTGCCTTGCTTCCAGTTGGCAGCATCAATACGATATCCGGTAAAGTAAATCAGTTTAGAACTTGCATAGGTAATGAATGCAATTAGCGGAACTTTTTTCTCAATTAAATTACCTTCTTTATCTTTGCGAAGTTCTAACTTAAATGTAACATTGTGTTTCATAATAGTAGCATTTAAAATTTAACATCAAATATACACTACTTTTTATAACTATGATACAGAACTTAAAAAAACTTTCATATATTTTCAGTATTGAAAGTCAATGTATTACGAAGTACATAGAACTTTAAAAACCTTTAAAATACCCTTATGCGTAGTCCTGTTCTGGGCACAAGAAACTTCCCCGCAATAGCAATATTGACGGGGATTTTTTTTCTGCTTTCTGTAACTCTGGTTTCAGTGACCAGTGTCCGCCTAAGGCGGATATGCAGGTTCGAGTCCTTTTCTGGGCACAAGAAACCCCGTACAATGTTATATTGGCGGGGTTTCGTATTTTTCGGATCAATTTCACGGAAACTACATACAAGCAGGATAGAGGTGAAACGCTTTCACGCAATAATAAATTTCATGTCTGAAGTGTTATGCAAATATTGATTCAGAGCTTCTTCAGCTTTTTGCCGTCCATGCTCAAGTCTTCTTTTAATGAGAATGTCATTGGCCAGTAAAGTGTCGCCCAATACATCGCCACTTGGCTGAATAATAATGGTATTAAAAGGTTTGAGGATTTTTCCCCTCGTTTTTCCGAAATAATCATAATCATAAATATCCTCATCAGGGAGTTTATCTTTTATCTGCGTAAGGATAAAATTCTTATCAATAAACTCCTCCAGGTCGTTATTGAATATTTCGGTTATAGCAATGTCATCCAGGGACCGTAAGGCAATCTGGGCAATATTTTTGTGTTTGTAATTGTCGGGGAATATTTCTCCGGAACTGCAGTTGATGATTATGATAGTGTACTCTCCCACAGATGTGTCTTTTTTTATTTCCTGTATCACATCACCCAGGGGAGAAACGTTTCGGATTCCGCCGTCAACCGAATATTTTTGATGTCCGTTTGCGGTATTAATCTGGTCCACAGGATTCCAGATAATCGGCATGGTAGTGGAAGCCAAAATACCGTTTGCAAAATCCAGATCGGTTACGAAGTCGGTGTGTCTGGAGGAATAATATTGTCCGTCGTTTAATGAAACATACCCGCATTTGTAAATGCAGTTCTTTATGTCAGCTTTTTTTGCATACTCAATCAGCTTGGCTTTAAGCGGCGAATTATCTGCAATTGATCTGAAATTTAAAAAGTCTGCTTTAAATGCAGAGGCAAAGGCATCCCTGTTAAAAATGAACCTCCAGAACATGTTTTTCGTGGTTTTAGGAAAATGATTTTTAACTGTCTCCCAACTTAAACTCATTTTAAGTTCCGGATTTGGATTACCCGTTTCGGTCGTTGTGTCAATAATATCTGATTTGAAGATTACTCCAACACCTTTTTGGGCAACATCATCCCAAAAATTTTCAAGTACGTCAAACTTATCCGACGCCACCAGGAGACCGTTCAATGATCCTACCGAAACGCCTGCCACAATATCGAATTTCATCGTGTTATTGGACGGATCAAATTTCCCCCAATTTTCTTTCAGGTACTTTAATGCACCTACCTGGAAGGCTCCTTTGAAACCTCCGCCGCTCAGAACTAACGCTACTTTTTTCATAATTTCAAATATTATGTTTTTAAACAAAAGGAATGGCACAACACTATTTACTGCTATCTTATAATAAAGTTTAGAGTTTTCGGTATAAGCGTTCTTTAAATGGGTGTATAAAACGTAGAAAGAGTTGATTTTAAGGCTACTAAATATACAAAATAATCTGATAAATTGTGTATGGGTCAGATGAATTATTTTGCAGTATAAAGAATGGGGGGATGAGTTTTGTATGATACCCTGAGAGTTGTTGATTGGAAACAAAGAGGACAAATCGCATGTTTAAAAAATATAATCAGAGAAAAATCAACATCAAATATGTCAGTATTTGAGTCAAGTAAATTCAGCAAAAGGATGGTTGATTTATTTTCCGGTTCGAGGGAAAATAATCAGAATAAAGCTACCTGTAATAAAATACAGAAATACTGATTTCGATAATGTATCTGTACATTATTTCCTTGCAAATCAGCCATTTATTGTGTAACTTTAAAGGCGTTTACTAAACATTTTGGAGGTAAATATGAAAAATCAACTTGATGTCTTAATGGCGAAGTTACCGAAAAAGGTATTCCTCGTTATGGCAGTGCTGGTGACACTTTGCATTGCCATCGACAGTGCTTTTCATGCTTCACATGTGATGGTCTTTTTCTCACTGGTTATCCTTTCGGTGCTGTTCTTTTCGATGTACATCGAATCGGAGCATCATAAGCTAGCTGTCAGCATCATCTGCCTGTTACTGGGAAGCATTTACCTGGCTTTTTACCCGGTAGATTTCACCTGGTGGCGGTTTTCTTTCTATTCAGTTACACTGTATCTATCTGGGTTGCTTTTCCTGGCAAGCTGGCTGGCAACCAGGCATGTTCATCATAAGCACGGCAACATACATCATCATCCTGATCAGGCCTGATGAAAAGTCTTGTTTTGTATGCAGAAGGAAAACCACCAGCAAAAACATAACTCATCCTTTCACCTAACCGACTGATACCCGCCGGGTATTCCATTTTTCGAAAGTACTATCTGCCAAAGCTGGTACCTTTTTCTTGACCGGAACGATCCGGCGGATGAAAGCAGGAAGTATTTCCACATCCTGAAAAAGCGTTCAGAATATTGATCTTTAATTTTGTCCCAGTTACTTATAAAGTTGGCATACCAAGCCATAAGTGTTTTATCGTAATCCGACCCGAAGTTGTGCCAGTCCTCCATTATGAAAAGTTTCTCTGTTGCTTTGCCAACCTGGGCTATAGAAGGAATCATACCATTCGGGAATATGTATTTGTGGGTCCATAAATCGATTGCTTTTTCGGATTTGATATTTCCGATGGTATGAAGAAGAAATAATCCTTCGTCGTTAAGGCATTTATTCGCAACATTAAAAAACTCGCGATAATTTTTATAGCCAACATGCTCGAACATTCCAACGCTGACAATCCTGTCGAATTTTTCATTCAGATCGCGGTAATCCATCAACCGGGTTTCAACCGGAAGACCTTTGCATAGTCCTTTCCCTAACTCAACCTGCTCTTTTGAAACTGTAATTCCAACAACTTCAACCTGGTATTTTTCGGCGGCATATTTCCCGAAAGCGCTCCAGCCACAACCGATATCGAGTACATGCATGCCTGGCTTCAGGCCTATTTTACGACATATCAAGTCGAGTTTGTTCACCTGTGCTTTTTCAAGGTTGTCGGCATCTTTCCAATACGCACAGCTGTAATTCATACGGCTATCAAGCATGTTCTGAAAAAGTTCATTCCCCAGGTCATAATGCTTTTCACCAACAATGAATGCCCTTCGTTTCGTTTGCAGATTGATAATCTCCAAAGCGAAAAGTTTAGCAAGAACCGCAACCTTTCGTCGTATCTTCTCATCAAGTTGAGCCATTAAAATTTTGTAAACCAATTCATCTATTTTTGCTGCATCCCACCATCCGTCCATATAGGATTCGCCTAATCCTAATTCACCTTCGGTTAATGCCCTGCTGTAAAATTCGTCGTTGTAAATTTGAATATCCCAAGGGTTACTTCCATTAATCTCTACACCGGCCATTCCCAGGATCTCAGCGGCCAGGTTTTTATACTTGTTTTTCATACCACTTCAGTTTATAGTAAAAACTTCAATAAAAGAAGCTGATTACCTTATCTAAAGGTACGAAGAAAAACTAATTTTGGATGAGTTTTACCGGGAAATTATTTACGGTAACAGTGCAGGTAAATAATTTATAATAGAGAATATATCAACAGGGTGTCAGGCACGATAAGAATGAAGTAATGTGATTAACTATAGGGAAACCTGAGGTCGGGAAATGTAATTGTTAATTGGGGAGGGCTAAACCCTGATAAATTCCTGGCTAACAGATCAGCCACAAAAAAATGAATCCCGTTGCAGAATAATGAAAAAATATTATATATGAATTGCTGAACTTTCAATTTATGATAAATCAAACTATTCCGGTTCAACGAATAAGTGCCAGTCCGGTTGAAAGGCTATTATGCTTCGTTACTTGAGCACTTTAATCTGTTTACCAGCTCCATCTGAGCTTTCCTGTCCATGATAGCCATGGTGCGGATGATCCGGTTCCGGTGAATTATTTTTTTTAATTCCTGGTAGTCACCGGCAAACCGTGTGAACTGCATCATTATTTCAAAAGATTCTGCTTCAGCCTTGGTGCGGACAGATTGTATAAGCTTTGTATTCCGCTGAAGCATATAATCAAATAGCCCCAGATCCACAATATCTTCAATCTGTTTTCGCAATTCCGAATTTTCTCGTATCGCCTTTTGAAATGACGAAAATGAAAACCTGAAATTTCTCTTTGCTAAAGGAGACTTTTCTAAAGTTAAGTCCTCAATGTGATATTTGCTGGTATCCATGGTAATAACTTCATTGTTAACAAATGTTAATGGATATAGGAGCGAAAAGTAATAGGGATTTATCCTGTTTTTTATAGGATCTTGGCCATTTTAATTATGATAAAAAGAAAACAAAGGTTTTACATGAATATTGTTCAAAATTGGCTCGTTCCCTTATCGTTTTAAGTGTAAATTTATAATGTTTTATATACAGGTTACAGATATTGTTTTCCATCCCGCGGATTTTGCTTTTAGTATCGTGTGGAAAGAACCAGCTAATACAAACATAATGACAATTGACAGGAAATGGTGGAAAGAAGCGGTGGTTTACCAGATTTATCCGCGAAGTTTCAAGGATAGCGATGGGGATGGTATAGGCGATTTGAAAGGTATCATTTCAAAACTCGATTATATTGAAAGCCTGGGTATTGATGTAGTCTGGCTCAACCCGATATATGCTTCTCCCAACGACGATAATGGCTATGATATCAACGATTACCAGGACATTATGAAGGAATTCGGTACCATGGCCGATTTTGATGCAATGCTCAAAGGAATGCACGAAAGGGGAATAAAACTGATGCTCGATTTGGTTGTAAACCATAGCAGCGATGAACATGAATGGTTCAAACAATCGCGCTGTTCGCGAACAAATCCTTACCGGGATTATTACCATTGGTGGCCTGCTGAAAAAGGAAAACCCGCAAAACGCTATAGCTTTTTTGATGTAAACAACGATGCCTGGAAATACGACCCACATACTAAATCGTACTACCTGCATTATTTTTCGGTAAAGCAGCCCGATCTGAACTGGGAAAATAGATCTGTACGCGAAGAAATCTACAAAATGATGCGTTACTGGTTAGATAAAGGAATTGATGGTTTCCGCATGGATGTTATCCCATTTATATCGAAAGACGTTACTTTTCCCGAACTTCCTGCCAAATATAAAGGTGATTTTATAGCTTATTATGCCAATGGTCCTTTTCTTCATACGTATCTGAAAGAAATGAACCAGGAAGTGCTTAGTCATTACGACGTCATGTCGGTGGCTGAAGGTGCAGGTGTTTCCAGAGAAGCAGCAATGAATTTTGTAGATCCCGACCGCCAGGAATTAAATATGTTGTATCATTTTGAAGGCACTTCGCTGGGTTATGTGCCTGGTGAAAATAAAGTCCCTGATCCCAGGGGATACAGCCTGGTTGATTTTAAAACAATTTACTCAGACTGGGACAGTGTTTTTGCAGAGAAAGGTTGGGGGACAATTTACTTAGGCAACCACGATCAGCCCCGTATGGTTTCGCGGTGGGGGAACGACAGTCCCGAATTCAGGGAAATTTCGTCAAAAATGCTTTCAACTTTCATTATGACAATGCGAGCTACTCCTTATTATTATTTTGGCGATGAGTTGGGAATGTCGAATATCAAATTTGATACTATTGAAGATTACCGGGATATTGAATCGATTAATATGTATAAGCATGTTTTGAATGAGAAGGGTGATGTGAAAAAATTTATGGAAGATCAGAAAATTTCAGCCAGGGATAATGGCCGTACTCCTTTTCAATGGGACAATTCAGCAAATGCTGGTTTTACCACCGGTAATCCATGGATAAAAGTGAACTCAAATTATACGACCATGAACGTAGCTACTCAAGAGCGCGATCCCAATTCAGTGTTGAACTATTTCCGTAAACTGGTCAGATTCAGGAAAAACGAACTTGCCCTGGTTTATGGCAAATATACTTTACTGGATAAAGACAATCCTGATATATATGCATATTCACGTGAGCTTGAAGGGAAAAACCTGGTTGTTTTGCTGAATTTCAAAGCTAAAGAATCAACAGTTTCAATTACTCACCTCAACTTGAGTAAAGCGGAACTGCTTTTGGATAATTACAGTACTGAAAGTAAAATGCCGTTGACTTTGCGTCCGTATGAAGCAAAGATTTATAAGATAAAATAATACGGGTTTTACACGCGGACGGGGCTTAAAAACTTGCCGGTATTCAATCTATTTTTCAGTGCTCATATCCTTTGCAGAAACATAAAAATTATGATCTATATCAACAGTTGAATTCTTTTTAATTTTCATCTGTTTCCATTCTGCGGTAGGATTTACCGGTTTTACAACGTTATTGATTAAAATCTTTATGGGCATATTGAAACCATCCACACAATTACTCCAGCGATATTTCAGCAGGTTCTTGTCCAGTTTGTATTGAAAATCAGGGATTCGCGTGTCACGCAGGTACTGGTTAAAGAAAGGTGCTAAATCCATGCCTGTGAAGTTGCTCATATATTTTTCGACCTGATCAGTGGTTACAGTCTGATGATAAAATGTTGAACTGAGGCCCCGTAGCATCTCTCTGAATTTTTCGTCGTTATCAACCATCTGGCGGAGCGTATGAAGCATATTTGCGCCTTTGTAATACATGTCGTGAGAGCCTTCGGTATTTACATTGTAAGGCCCGATTATAGGGCGGTCGTTCCGGATCTTCGAACGTGTTCCGATTACATATTCGCTGCATGCTTTTTTGCCGAAATGATAATTAAGGAAAAGACTTTCGGAATAAGCTCCGAAAGCTTCATGGACCCACATATCTGCAATATCCTTGGTTGTGATACTGTTTCCGAACCATTCATGAGCTGATTCGTGAACGATAATAAAATCAAATTTCATTCCCCATCCGGTATTGCTTTCGTCTGTTTGCTTATAACCGTTTTTGTAATCATTTCCATAGGTAACTGAGCTCTGGTGCTCCATCCCG
>Ga0208789_1000999_pt1 | contig 19259 bp, 13 predicted proteins | sample Methanotroph_Enr_FD_187368 | JGI IMG/M metagenome (GOLD analysis project Ga0208789, IMG submission 187368) | Enriched soil microbial communities from Old Woman Creek wetland in Ohio, USA - Methanotroph_Enrichment_5 (SPAdes) (version 2) | ecosystem: Environmental > Terrestrial > Soil > Wetlands...
GGATGATGGTTTTGCTTTCATATAATACGTGTTTACGTACTACAAATATAATACAAAAAATCTGTCAATGTGAATATTGGCAGACTTTTTTCAAAAATAATACGTAATTTTAGGAAGAGTTAGAGATCAACTTTAACATGAATTGCATTTTTGAACATTGTATGCATTGTAAGAATGCACAAAAGGGTTCATTAATAGCGTATGAGCGAGAAAACGCTGAAGAACAAATACAAAATCAGGCAATGTAAATGAGCCGATTAAATTAGTCAAAATGTTGGAAATTGCCCAAATCATATTTTGTTACTTCCCCGCTGACCGTAGTCTTCCACCTGTTAAATGTAATATGTAAATTGAAGGTGATTATTTCCTGATATCGTACACCATCAGCGAATTTCCATGGCGTATATACAAACGGCCATTATCTATTACCGGGTGTGCCCAGTGTTGTGCCGATCCAAATGGTACCTTGAACGAACTTATCTTTTTAAACCCTGCTGCAGTAGGTTCCACTAAAGCCACTTCGCCACTTTCATCGTAGGTATACAACATTCCTTCGGCTGATATTATTACTCCGGGTTTGCCATTTAGTTTATCGAAAGCCACTTCCTCACCGGAATTCCAGTCGAGGCAATGCAGCCCTTTAATTTTGTCGCCAAGTCCGTAAACTCTTCCATTCAGTAGCACTACCCCTCCCAACCGGGTGTCTAGTGCTGCATTTTTCCAGACTTTTTCAACCGAAGAACCATCAGCCGAAAGTTTCAGCATCACGCCCCCGTAACCGTATCCCGAAACACAATACAGGTAACCGTTGCTGAAAAGTGGAGTATTAGCATGTACCGCGTACATATTGATCTGCTCATAACTCCACATATTTTTGCCGGTTGCAGCATCCAGCCCCAGTATCGACTTCTCGGTCATGGTAACCAGTACTTTTCTGGCAGGCAGTGTAATTAAAGCGGGTGAACAATAGGCACTTATTTCGCCGTTACCCGGATTGCTCCATACTAATTTGCCTGTGTTTTTATTCAGAGCAATTACATTGTTTTTCACACCTCCAACAGTACAAAAGAGTATGTCTCCCTCTATCAGCAGGTTCTCGGTTACACCCCATACGATATTTCTTCCATCATAGTCTTTAAATGTTTCCACTGTCCAAAGGAGTTCTCCTTTTTCGGCCGAAAGGCATACAATTTTACCGAAGGCACTCATAAGATAAACTTTGCCTTCGTTTATCACCGGAGTGCTGCGTGTGCCCGGATAATTTTCAGTCCATTCATTCCCATACGGGGTCTTCCAGCTTAGTTTTCCATCGAGGGAGAAAGCAAAAATATATCCAATGCTATCGGTGGTTCCGGCTGTGTATATTTTATCGTGCGAAACCACTGCTGCCGAAGCGTGTCCATCGCCAAGCTCATCGAAATGCCATAACAGTGCAGGACCGCCAGCAGGCCATGAGGTAAGCAACCCTGTTCCGGCGTATATTCCGTCGCGGTCCTTACCACGCCACTGGGATGCATCCTGTGCAACCAATATATTGCTGAATAACAGCGTGGTAAAACCTATAATCAGCAAATATTTCATAAAAAGACGAGATTTTATTTCCGATAAAATTACAATAAAAAAGAACCGGAAGATACTTTTACCGGAATTGAAAAAATTATGAATTTCCGAAAAAAAAGGCTGTCACCATGAAGTGACAGCCTTAGGGTTAATTGATGAATAGTCCTGAAGAAAGCTGCTGGCTTAACGCATATGTTTGTATTCGTTAATCAGCCCGTTGGTTGAGGCATCGAGGCTTGTAACTTTTTCACTGCCTTCGAGTACAGGAAGAATAATGTTTGCTAGCTGTTTCCCCAGTTGCACGCCCCACTGATCGAAACTGAAAATATTCCATATCACTCCCTGTACAAAGATCTTTTGTTCGTACATAGCAATCAGCGAGCCGAGAGTTCGGGGTGTAAGTTCTTTAAAAAGGAAGGAGTTGCTGGGAATATTTCCCTGGAAAACCATAAATGGAAGAATTTCTTCAATTTCTGACTGGCTTTTGCCGGCTGATTTCAACTCTGATTCAACCTGGGCAGCTGTTTTCCCCAGCATCAATGCTGCAGTCTGAGCAAAGAAGTTTGCCAGAAGTTTAGGATGGTGATCGCTCAGCGGATTGTGACTGATAGCGGGTGCCATAAAATCGCAGGGTATCATTTTTGTTCCCTGGTGAATAAGCTGGTAAAACGCATGCTGTCCGTTGGTTCCTGGTTCGCCCCAGAGAATGGGCCCTGTCTGATAGGTTACTTTTTTACCGGTACGGTCGACGTGTTTACCATTGCTTTCCATATTTCCCTGTTGAAAGTAGGCAGCAAACCTGTGCATATACTGGTCGTATGGAAGTATTGCCTCGGTTTCGGAACCGTAAAAATTATTGTACCATATACCTATGGCTGCCAGGATTACAGGGATATTTTTTTCAAATCCGGTGTTGGCAAAGTGCTGGTCCATGGCGTTGGCACCTTCGAGTAATTCAACAAAGTTGTCGAAACCGATAGCGCATGTTATCGAAAGACCGATAGCCGACCACAGAGAATATCGTCCTCCTACCCAATCCCAGAATTCGAACATGTTTTTTGTGTCGATACCAAAGGCGGCAACTTCTTTTGCGTTGGTCGAAAGAGCCACGAAATGATTTTTTACAAAATCAGGATTTTTTGCTTCCGAAAGGAACCAGCTACGTGCCGATTCGGCATTGGTCATGGTTTCCTGGGTGGTAAATGTTTTGGAAGCAATTATAAACAGCGTGGTTTCGGGGTTCACCACTTTAAGTGTTTCAGCCAGGTGTGTGCCATCCACATTCGAAACAAAGTGGAGATGGATATTCTCTTTTTGGTAATGTTTCAGGGCCTCGGTTACCATGAGTGGTCCCAGATCGGAACCCCCAATCCCAATATTTACTATATCGGAAATAGCCTTTCCTGTGTACCCTTTCCATGAACCGGAAATAATGCTTTCTGAGAACACTTTCATCTGCTCCAGAACCCGGTTTACATCAGGCATAACATCTTTTCCATCAACCAACACGGGTGTATTTGCCCGGTTGCGGAGGGCAGTATGCAATACCGGCCTTTTTTCTGTTTTATTTATAATTTCACCGGAAAACTGGCTGGCAATGGCTTCTTTCAGGCCACATTCGCGGGCCAGTTGCATCAGCAACGAAAAGGCATGGTCATCAACTATGTTCTTCGAAAAATCGACCAGAGTATCTTCAAATTTAAGTGAGTATTTTTCAAAACGTTGAGGATCGTTTGCGAAAAGAGTTTTCATAGTGGTGCCCTTAAAAGTACGGAAATACGCCTCAAGCGCTTTCCAGGCATCGGTAGTAGTAGGATTTACAGTTGGGAACATAGCTTTGTATTTAGTAGGTTTTTGTTTAATAAGTGCCGCCAAATGCTTTGGTTTGGAAGCAGAAAGGTACAATGATCCTGACCCGGAATAAACCGGCGTTTATTACCTTTACAAGAATGCAAAGGTACTAAACTTGAAACAAGTTAGGATTGAAGGTGGTAAATGCTCATAGGTTACGAATACAATGCTAATGGCTAAGATTTGCCTATAGTGAAAATAATCGCCTTTTATATTTTTTTCAATACTATGGTCTTTTTATTAAAGTCAGCCGAAGCGTTTATCACATTCCGGAATTCATCGTAGCGGCTTACCGGGTATGATGAATCGCAATAATATTCAGTCGAAATAATAATAAGTTGATTATTTACAACTTTGGCATCCGATGTAAAGATGCAACTGGTTTTACCGTTATTAAGCATTTCAACATGCATATTCAGATCGGCAGGGTTGGTTATTACATATCCTGCGGGGATATTGAAAATAAGTTTACGGTAATAGTTATGTAAAACATCAACTTTAATAGGGAGTTTCCGTGTGGTAGCCTGATATAGCTCTGCCTGGGTTGAGATAGTTTCACCTATTTTCACAATAATATCATTGCCCGCATTTTCGACCAGTGAGTTGGCTCTGATGTCCAGATTCCAGATAATTGGTTTGAGTCCAATGTTTTCGGGCGAATCATTTATAACGCTATACTTTTCAATAGTTGTGTTTTCGCTGCCCATATTAAATATCAGCTTGACCATCTCATTTTTTTTGTCTGTATCAAGAAAATGCCAGAACGATTGAAAATTGCGGGCTACATCTCCATAATATGCTCTATACGATTTAGTAACAAGTTGAGCCTGATCAATGTCAATATCTATAACATGATACATGGTATCGGTATTCATAATGTAGGTCGCAGTAGGAATCTGCTTAATTTCGTAGGCCATCGTGCTCAGCTTTTCGTTGTAGCTTATCGGATGCATAAATAGTCCATACCCCCCCTGAAAATTACTTGGTATAACACCCATACGGTAATTTGGGTCATATGGAGTGATATAGGCATCAAGTTCAGGGAAATAGATCAGATAATTATCTATGAAATTGAAGCAGTTAAATTCAGGATCAAAAGGATGTGTTTCCATATCGCCGGTAATTACAACTTCAATCCCGATATCCGAGGCTTGAAACAATGCAATAAACAACCTTACAGCATTGAGTTTACTAGCCTGTTTTAATTTGATAACATCTTCCATATCCATATCCAGGTTCAGATCTTCAGGGAAACTGATTTCGGATTTCACACGATTTTCGATATAACGGATTTTTGTTTCAAGGTCAGTATCCGGTATATCGAGCTTTTTAATCCATGAGCGTACAGCGGACTCTTCATTTCTCTTTAATGGTATAAGATTAGCATAAATATTATTGCAAGCCTTACTCCACGAATATACCCGAAGCACTGTATTATAGTTGTTATAGGCCAAAGTAAACTCATACCTCATTAGGTTTGCCTTGTAATATGCGTATTGCTCCGTTTTTAATGATGGGATATATCCGGTATCCGCTTTTAAATACGATGTTTCATTTTTACCGGTTGTGAGCTTAAAATCGGGAAAACCATTGTAACTTTTAATTAAAAACTCAAGTTTAGATGGAAATGCAAAGATGATGGCAACATCGCCTTTGGGAACATCATCCTGGATATAAATACCCCCGTGAGGATTAAATTTCTTTCGCAGAATATAGAAATACTCAATCTGGCCCCCTACTTCGGCACCTTCAATAGCGAAGGTTTTGAAATTGCCTTTGTTCTCCAGATTTTCAACTTCTTTAATGCTTTCCTTTTTAAGAACGGTGATTTTCCCATTTGCTGCTATGAAACGGGCTTCGATTTTTAGGATGTCAATCACATCCCGGATCGGGATATAGATTTTATTCTGTGCGTCAACAGCCTTGTTGTTTTCGACTTTTATTTTCATGTGGAACACTGAAATTTCCTCAAATAAATTCTCTTTATTGAGATATACTTCAGTAACCCGGCGCTCGAGCAAAACTACGGTTCCGTCAACACTTTTAATTGTGTCAGCCTGATTTTTAGCAGGTATTGTGTTCCAGGAATATGATTCAAATTCTGTTTGAGCAAAAAGCCCTGTGGATAACAGGATAAATAAAAATGACAGGAATGGTTTCATGAGTAAATGATTTATATTTTTTATTATGACGGGCTATTTTTTAGTCAGAACAATGGATTTAGTATAAGCTTTATTCATTGCAACTAGCATTTTGCGGAACTCCTGTATCTCCCCGCCGACCAGAAGCTGAAAATCAGCTGTTATCTCGCTTGTTAGGATTACATAATCCGCAGTGGTGGTATAATGCTGTTTGAAACTGAATTTAGGATCAGTATATGAGCTTATTTCCGGCAAACTCCCTACGACGGTGTTTTCCGGGATTTTTACCAGGCTTACAAACCGATGTATGAAAGGCGTATTAATTTCGAAAGGGATCCAGCGGTCAGCCTTTAATTGTTCGTCGTACATGTATTTTTCAATGTTCAGGTTTACGTAAATAGAACCGTTATTGGATGTGATATAATCGGGAAGAGTAAAATCATATGTTGCTGTAAAAGGCTGATCTGGATTATGTAAATCCGATACTTTTGCCGAGGTGTAATTAAACTTGTTGCTAGCCATTGGAATATGCTTGTTCAGCACATCTTTGTATTTGGTTGAATCGATACCATCATAATAATGAAGCATATCCGACTTTTTTTCACCGGTGAACAGTACAGTTCCTTTTCCTTTTAAAACCCCGTTTTCAATGTTCATCCATACCGTGTCAATCGAAATATTGTCATTGGGCAAAGACACAGGAATATGGTAAAGCAGGAAATCATCTGGTCCTTTTTCAATAATGCATTCTTTGCTTTGTATTGCAGCCGGAATTTCTCCCATGCTATGATAGCGTGTGGTTCCATCAAGTAAAACAGGCTTTTTATCCTCGTCCCACCAGACGGCTATCATATGATTTGCAATGGACATTGACGGAAATTCCGAGTATTTATAAGGCAACGAACGTGTTCCAACCCAGCACAAACCGGATTTCAAGCCAACGGAACGCATCATTGCCGTCAGAATGCTGGATTTATCCTTGCAATCGCCGTACCTGCGCTGTAACACCAGGGCTGCTTCACCAGGTACAAAACCGTTATCTCCGTCTTCGATGGCGACATATTTTATGTTTTGCTGAACCCATTTAAAAATCTGATTTACTTTTTCTCTGTCTGTTGATTGGTTGGCTGTTAAGGAATCGGTGAGTTGCTTTATTTCGGGTGACGGAACACTGTTTACCTTGCTCATTTTTGAATAGTCCCAGGCATATAAATCTTTGAGTGAGCCAATAAGGGTGATATATTCTTCCTTGTATGTGTACCCGGCAATATCGATAATGATATGAGGCGTAAAATACCTCAATGAGGGCGATGCATTGTCCTCAATATAGCTTTTTGCATTTGATGATTGCCATTGATAGGTAATAAGTTTTCCTTTCTTTGTTTTGCTGAAACTGATTCCTGTCGTGTCGTATCCAAACAGCTTGTAGATAATAGTTACATTTTCGGGCAAGGTCAAAGTTACCACAGCCTTCTCAACCGGGATCCGGTTGCCAAAAAAGAAAGTAATCGGGTAATAGGCATCAGAAGTTACCGTTTTTGAGGTTGTTACAAGTCTGCTGCCTTTACCTACAACAGGGAAGTTAAAATTGTAGGAATACAAATCATCATAAAAAACACCATCGCCCACCTCGTGTGTTTTGGTAAATTTCGCTACTGGAAACTTTTTATACGTGTTTTGATCAGGCACAAGACTATATGCTTCCAGTTCCTTTATTTCGAGGCTTGAATTAAAATATTCTTTTGATTCGGAAAGAACCGTTGAGTTATCGGCCAGCACAAACAACGAGCTGTAATCATTAAAGCTTAATTCGGGGTTGCCTGCTTTGCTTATTGTAAATGATATATCACGCGTCAAGGATTCAGTAACCATGAATTTACCAGGGTACTTTGCCTGTAAACGCGACAGGTCAGCTGAGGGTTGAGCAATGGATATAAATGAGATATTTACAACACATACAACCAGATAAACAACCCTCATGAACAGAGGGTTACCTGATATCATAGATCTCGTCATTATAGTAGTAAATAGTATTTACAAGTTTTCCTGCCTCATTGTAGATGTACCATTCGCCTTCTTCCTGACCAGCTATATTCTGACCTTCTTTCTGTTTCTTTCCGTTGTCAAAATATAACTCATACTTCCCATCCCGTTCATCATTATGAAAGTTGATCAGCTCTTTGAGGTTACCATTTTCATAAAATTCTTTGTATGGACCTTCGAAATTGCCCTTTGAAAACATTTTTTCAGCAAAGGTTTTACCATTTGGATAAAATATTTTGGTAGCTCCATCCATTTCTCCATTTTTCAGTGCCATGCGGGCCGAAATTTTGCCGTTGGAGTAATAGCTGACTATCTCTGTTGTATTGAGGTCAACAGGTTTTTCGGGTAAAAAATCACCTTTTGCATCCTTGTAAGTAAAAGCTTTTAAAACATCTTCCTGAAAAATCATTCGATACATAAGCGAGCTGTCAGGTGCAAAATAGTCAGCAGTTCCATGTTTTTGATCTTCTAAATAAGTGATGCTGCGCCTTAGTTTTCCATTGCTGTAATATTCATTGTATTTGCCCTGCAATATATCATCCTCTAAAAATTCGATATACGAAAGTTTGCCTTCTTCATATCCTTTGATCATACCATTGATTTTACCCATCACATATGGCACTTCAACTTCCAGGTTGCCTTTGTAATCCCATTGTTTACCAATTCCATTAGCAAGCCCATACACATGCGGTTTCAGGCTACGGAGTTGCCCGTTCGGGAAATAGGTTTCAGTAACGCCATGTTGAACAGTGTTCACAATAGTTTTTTTTATTCTCAGTTTACCCGATGGATAATACTCATTGAATAAAACGGAATCATATTCGTATTTCTGATCCTGCCTTATTTTTTCATTCTCATCATACAGTTTTATCCTGATTGAAATCCCTTCATCATTAAAGTACTCATCAGAACTTAATTTTCCGGTGGGTGAAAAGAAAAACTGGCGGCCAACGCGTACATCGTTAACATAGAAAAGTTTTGATTGTACGGAATCGTTACTATAGTAGGAAGTCCATTCACCTGTTCGTCCGTTTTTATTGTACTTTCCGATTGTTTCCAGGTTACCTGAAGAGGAATATATTTTATAGAGTCCGATTATATTGTTGCTATCGCAAGAGTATTCCTCTTTGATAAAGCCATTTTCATGGTATTTCTTTTGTACTCCTGATTGGAAACCATCCTTGTACATTAATTCCTGTACTATTCTTCCCAATGGATCGTAAATCAGCCATTTACCTTCCCGATTTCCATCCTTAATTATTCCATCCGTCTCAAGGGTTCCATCGGCATAGTAGGATCGGGATCTGATAGCACCATTGCTTTCTTCAGAAGTAAAAAGGCTTTTCCCACTGGCATCAAAGCATTCAATTTTTACCATGCTATTCTCTTTTAACAAGCGTTTGCTCTGAATTGCACCGTTTTCGAAATAATTAGTTGCAGTTCCATTTAACACGCCATTCCTAAATGAGGTTTCTTCACTTTGAACTTTTCCATTACGGTAATAACTGGTTCGTGAGCCGGTAAGCTCCTCATCTTCACCATACTCACCTTCCGAACTTCTTGAACCATTTGGATAATAAGTCACCCATTTACCGGATTCAACACCTGCTGTATAAAATCCTTCCGACTCGGGTTTTGAACTGGCATACCAGTTGTGATAAGCTCCTTCGAATAAACTGTCTTTGGCAGTTACTTCCGATTTTAAAGCTCCGTTGAGCCACTTCTCTGTTACTTTACCTTGTGTTTTCCCTTCAACATAAAAGGATTCACGCATGTAACCCTGGTTGAAGAAATAAACTTCTTTTTTACCATCTAGCTCTCCATTGATGAAATTCGCACGGGAGAAAAGCCTCCCCGACGACAGAAACCCTTCATGTAGACCCTCTTTTTTACCCTTTGCAAAGAGAAGTATTGAGGCTTTTGCCCCGTTAGGGTAAAAGGTTTTAGCGAGTCCATCCAACTCCCCGGCATGAAAGATGATATGTTGTTTAGCTTTCCCGTTTGGCCAGTAAACATACCATTCTCCCTCATATTTATTATCTAAATATGAGCCTTTCTCATCAATACCACCATCGGTGTTAAGTGATAACCATTCTCCATATTTCACCTCCGAAGGTTCAGTTTTCTGCTTTCCAATGTTTACCAGATTTCCGTTTGAGTTGTAATGGAAAACTTCTACTTTATTGATTTCGTTTTGTGTTGAGAAACCAAACTTTTTATAACTACTGAGTGTTGTTTGTGCCCAGTTAATAAATCCATCAAGCTTATCCTGGTTTTTCGTAATCCATTCAACAACGATTTTGTTATCCGTGTTTTTAAATGAATAATTCAGATACACTTCGAAATAATTTTTTTTCATCATTTCAGAATAGAATCTAACATAAAACTGATTGTAGATAGAGGTATCCGAAGGATCAAAATTCATTTTACGAAAAAGCATAAGCGATTGACGCAAAATAAGATAACTCACCTTATAGTCATAATCAAACTCCTTATTAAATGACATTTCCGAATTGAGATACCATTTTAACTCGTCCCATTTGCGGTGGTCTGATCCGAAGGTATAAGGGTATTTTAACGGATGGCTCAATGAATCAATCTTACCTGAAATTGCTTTTTCAAATTCATTGATATAGCTCACACGTGGATTCAGAAGTATTGCCATATTGTAAGCCAGGTAGGATTGAGCCACTCTTCCCATATAAAAATTTACTTTGGCAAGAAGCAAATTGCTTGTTTTATGGTATGGATTGATCCTGACACTACGGATTAAGACATCTTCTGCTTTTTCAAGCTGATCGGCATTAGTATAACAAACAGCAAGATTATAAAGTATGTTCTGATTGTATGGCCAGGTTTTGAGTGCTTTTTCCAGGTGAGATATTGCCTCAGTGGTTTGCCCAGTTTCGTCCAATATTGTACCGATCAGAGCTACAGTAGCTACATTATCAGGGTTCAAGTCCTCTGACTCCAGACATTTGCGTAAGGCTACTTCGGATTTGCCAAGATCATAATGGCTCAGTGCACTTTCGTAACATGCCCACCAATAATTGGGATCGCACTTACTTACACTGTTGAATAATTTGATTGCATCATCGTATTTTCCTTCATCGTGCAGGTTAATGCCTTTTTCAATCAACAGATGTGAAGAGGTAGAATCGGTATCGTAATTTTGTGAAATTAATTTGTGAGAAAATAGAATTAAGAAAAAGAAAATAGTAAATGAAAGATGCTTTCTCATAGCTATTGGATTCACGTGAAACAAAGAACAATATTTTAGTCAAAAATAGGAAAATTGAAATAACGAAGTAAATAATATGAAAATAAATATTTTGGTATGATAACAGGAGGAAATGTAAGATCTCATCTAATATTCAATGATCTCTCATCCTTCGTAATTTTGAGCCTGACTTTAATCCTACACTAAATAAACTACACTATCTGGATATCTTCTTTCACTTGCTCCAACAATAGCAATGCTTCTTCGTAATTGTGAGCACGCATGAACAAATCACGCCAGTGAGCAGCACCACTGAATCCGGTGAGGTAAATTTTGAAGAAGCGTTTCAATACATTGTAATCTTTGCCGTTTTCCCAGGTATTGCGGTACAATGCAATATGTTTTCGCATTAATTCAATCCGATGGCTAATAGTAATTTCCATAGGCTCAGGATTGAATATCCACGGATTTTTGAAAACACCCGTTCCAACCATAACGCCGTCAACTCCAAATTGTGAAACCCGGTTTAAAGCTTCGGAATAACTGGACACTTCGCCATTTCCAAGAATAAGAGTATCGCTGCCTGTTTCGTTTCTTACCTCCACAGCTTTGCCGATTTCATGCCAGAGAGCAGGTCCGTTCGACATCATTTTACGGGTACGTCCATGCAAGGTGATAGCTTTTGGAGATGCCTGCAGTAAATGTGTGATCCATTCCTCAGTTATTATCCTGCTGAAACCGATACGGGTTTTTACACTTACCGGCAAGGGAGTGGATTCGGCAGTAGCGCAAATAATTTCTTTAGCCAGCTCAGGGTGATTGATCAGATTTGCGCAGCTTTTATTCTTTACTACTTTTTTTACGGGACAGCCCATATTTATATCTATTCCGTCGAAAAGCTGCATTTCTGTAATCATCTGTGCACTCTGGCGGAACTTTTCAGGATCACTACCCCATATCTGAGCCACAAGTTTGATATTCCCTGATTTCAGCAATGCGATCTCGCTTGCGTTTACCTTAAGTCTGTCGCTTACTTTAGGGCGTCCCGTTTCGTGGCAAAGTCCATCAGTTGAAGTAAACTCGGCAAACACCACATGAAGCGCTTCCGGATCAGAAACGGAAAGTACTACTTCGCGGAATACCGTGTCGGTAACACCCTCCATTGGAGCCAACACTATAATCGGCTTTCGGAGCAATTGCCAGAAATTATCCATGAATTGCGGCTTCCTGGCCCGTTTTTGCCGGAGTATTCAATAAAAATGGTGAAATTTTACTCTTGTATATTTTGCTGCCTGAATATTTACGGTGATTTACCACACGCAATTCGCGCCGGGCTTCCAAAGGCAGTTTAATAATTTCAGCACATTCCATAGAGCAGCATTTATCATACTTCAATGCACATTCGTTGCACTGGATAAATAACAGATGACAATCATCGTTGGCGCAGTTCACATGTGTATCGGCAGCTTTCCCGCACTGGTGGCAGTGCGATATTATCTGTCCGTCAACTGTTTCGCCCAGGCGCTCATCGAAAACAAAATTCTTACCAATAAACTTTGATGTCAATCCTTTGTGCTTTATCTGCTGGGCATATTCAATAATTCCGCCATAGAGTTGCGATACATCCTTAAATCCATTGTGTATAAGGAATGAACTGGCTTTTTCGCAGCGAATACCACCGGTACAGTACAGCAGAATTTTCCTGTCTTTTTCCTGTTCATAGTCGCGTATTACCATTTGAATTGCATCTTTGAAGGTATCGGCATCCGGACAAGCGGCATTCTCGAAACGGCCGATCTCACTCTCGTAGTGGTTACGCATGTCGATTACCAAGGTTTCGGGTTTTCCTGCTAATTCGTGAAACTCGAGTGCCGTGAGGTGCTTCCCGACTTTTGAAAGATCGTAGGAGTGGTGGTCGAGTCCGTCGGCAACAATTTTAGGGCGTACTTTTATCGTGAGTTTAAAGAAGGATTTGCCATCGTCGACAAGTGCGTATTTTATAGGCATTTCCGATAATCCGGGTGTTGTGTTTAGCTTTGAGAGGAATTCGTCATGGTGGTGCTCCGGAATGCTCATCTGTGCATTAATACCTTCACGGGCAATATAAATCCTGCCAAAGCAATTCAGCGCCGACCATTTGCGGAAAAGATCGTCACGGAATTCTGATGGGTTTTCAATTTCAGTATACCTGTAGAAGGATATGGTTCTGCGCTTGAAAGTCTCCTTTTGAAGACGGTCTTTAAGTATTTCTTTGTTAACTCTGTTCTCCAACATCTAATGATATTTTTGCATGATATTCAAGATGATATGATCGAATACCCGGTTTGTTCAGGAGAAATAACAACATTTCAAGTGGAATTGTTTAATCTGGTACCTTTTAGCAACCCTTCAAGGGTTCAAAACCCTTGAAGGGTTGTATTGAAGGGTAGTAAGTAAAGGGATTTGAGAATATGAAGGAACAATAAAAAGAATAAATATGACTGCAAACCCTTCAAGGGTTCAAAACCCTTGAAGGGTTGCAGTGAAGGGTAGTAAGTAAAAGGATTTGAGAATATGAAGGAACAATAAAAAGAATAAATATGACTACAACCCCTTCAAGGGTTCAAAACCCTTGAAGGGTTGTAGTGAAAGGGTTGTATTGAAGGGTTGTAAGTGAATACGAATAAAGAGAAAAACGATAAATATTGTACCTTTGAAATAACATCAGCATTTAAAAAGATATTTATATGCCGAATCCTCAGTCTCCTCTTAGGTTTGGACATTATTACCACATTTATAATAGGGGGACGAATGGGTGTAATCTTTTTTCAGAATCAAAAAACTATGAGTATTTTCTTCAGCTTTTTGATAAATATATTTCGGAGATAGCTGATACTTATGCATGGGTCTTAATGCCTAACCATTTTCACTTTTTACTCCGGATAAAAGATGAAGCCAATATTGGATTTAATCCACGAAAACAATTAGTCCGCGAAGAAAGTGCTAATAGGATCGGATCACAATCTTTGATTTCATCATCAGATTTTGACTCCGGTACAGATTTTATTTATGAAAAATTCAAACCACAAAACCAGTTTTCTAATTTGTTTAATGCCTATGCTCAGGCTTACAACAAAAGATATCACCGCACCGGAAGCTTGTTTGAACATACCTTTCACCGCAAGGAGGTTGATAACATTGGATATTTAAGACAAGTACTACTGTATATCCATAATAACCCTGTTCATCATGGTTTTTGCAGTCATTCAATAGAATATCCCTGGAGCAGCTTTATTACTTGTATCTCAGAAAAGCAGCCAAAGCTAATGCGGGGAAAAGTAATAGGGTGGTTTAATAATGTAGATGAATTTATTTCGATGCATGATCAAAATGTTTATGAATCAAATATTGATCAATGGTTTGAAGTATAAAATAGCCTCTTGGTTTTATTACTCATTAAGTATTCAATGAGCTTACTATCTGCTTCCGAATACCACATCAAGTGTAGGCCACATCTGCCATTTCGGAATTTCGTAGGGGTATTTGCCATAAGCAAGAACATAACCCCCTTTTATACGCAGCGATTTGCCTAACGCCCACATTATGGTTCCTGAGTTTTCGAAGAATAAATTATTTTCAGAACGGGTTATTATAAAAGCTTTCACACCCTCTTCGTAAAACCATTTATTCCCAAGGCGACCTTTAAGAGCGGCACCCAGCCTTACAGATGATCCTTCGTAATAGTGAGCCATTCTTGGGTAAAACAGCGGCAGGTCGATGGTTGACTGAATATCAGGTTTGTCAGCTCTGAGTGCAAATGCAAATCCAGCATTTGCCGAAACAAGCACCGACTCAGAAATCTTTTTCGAAGCCACCAGGGAGTTGTTGATTGACAGGATAAAGGAGAAATCATACTCCGGCGAAAGGATTCCGCCTATACCTTTTCGGCTGACAAGGTTAAGAAACGGGGAAGGAATGCTGAAACTGTGTTCGCTGGCTAATACGAAATCCTTTTTTGTTCCCAGCGAAATTTTTAATCCTGCTCCGGGAATCAAAGGCAGCATAAGCACATTGGTAAAGATTTCCATTTTTTGGCTGATACCAATCCTGAAAGGCTGAAAAATACCGCTTTCCCACTTACCGGCAGGCATTACATAGGCTGTATTATAACTCCACTTTTTAATCAGAGGCTCATCCTGTGCCTTAACAAAACTGGCAAAAATTAAAATTGCAAAACAAATGCTAATTGCTTTATTTATCATCTTGAGAATATTTTACCCGTATTCCGGGAGATACTAACTTATTTTCTAATCACTTAATTATTTCCACTTTCCACTTTCCAGATTCCAGTTTCCAGTTTCTAGTTTCTTCTTTCCAGTTTCTCCTTATTCTTTCACCAAAACAAACTCGGCACTTACTGCTGCATGATCCGATTCGCTGAAAAATTCCTGGTGAGTTTTGGCAGAGCCTGCGCGCCAGCGATGGTTGGTAAACAGGTAATCAAGTGTGCGGTCCCATGTATGATCCGGACGAGTGGTGTGTGTAAAATAAGCTGGCTGATTTTGCTGGTAGTCGCTGAGCGGGAATGCACAGGTATAAGCTGTATAAATCGGGATAAGCCATTCTGTTTCAGGCCCGTAGTCGCTGCCTGGTTTATGCTGCGGATCGTCACCCGGCTGATGAAACGACTCAGAGGGGCACATATCTTCCATACAGAAATCAGTTGAATCGCTTCCCGGTGGCACTTCGTTGAAATCGCCCCCTGCAATAAAGTACTCGCCGGCAGAATTCAGTTTATCAAGCTCAACTTTGAAAGCCTCGTAGTGTTTTTTCTTTGTATCATCGGTAGCAAATGCCGAAGCATGAATATTGAGCAAAGGAATTTTCTTAAAACCGGGTATCTTAATTTTACCGGTAACAATGCATGAATGAAGATAGAAATAGTTTACAATACCAGCCTGATCGCCACGGGGTGCCAGATTAATACGTTTAGCATCCGTAATTGGCCAGGGTGAAAGTATAACAAGTCCCATGTCCATGCGGCCAAGGCCATCGCTGGGGATAAATTCCGATTTCCATTCCGACACATAAGCGGCGTAATTGAAATAAGTTCTGTCGAGTATATACTGCAACTCATCAATATAGGCTGTACGGTTCGACTTTACATCGCACTCCTGCAGGAAAAGAATATCTGGTTTCACCTCGTTGATACGGGCAATAACCGCATCGAGCCCGGGGGTAACTTCTTCTTTTGTAAAAATGGTATTATCGCCACAGGCATCGCCAAACCAGGGCTGCCGGCCAATGCCGAAACGTATATTCCATGTCATAACCCTGATGGTCGAATCCGGCTCAGGCAATGGAGATTTAGTAGTTTTAGTGTACATTATTGCATCTTCTATATCTTCGAATCCGGTTGCAAGCGGCTCACAGGAGTTGGTTCCAAGCAAAAGCAGTGGGAAAAGCAGAGAGATTGCAATTTTTTTGTAAAATGAGTTATTCATAATTCAGAAGCCTTATTTATTCAAAGATAGCAAATGAATGTATCCGGCAATAGAAAAAGCTTAATTTTAAAAATATCAGGGTGCAAATGGGGTGCAAATTGTTGGAATTAGAGTGTAAATATTAAAATTCGTTTATTTTTACAAAATGAAAACTGCCGAAGAACTCAATTCGGGATGGCGTAAAGTAGCTTCATCCATATACCGCAGACCTACAGATTCGAAAATTTTCGGGTCGGTTGAAATAGACGTAACTGATCTGGAAACCTATATTGCCGAAAAGCGGAAAATGGGTATCAAAGCCACCTTCACTCATGTTTTTGTTCTGGCTGCAGCCAGGGCACTTAAAACGGAAGTCCCCGAACTGAACACATATATAAAACGGGGAAATGTTGTGTTGCGCGATCATATCCATGTAACCGTGAGTGTTTTATTGCGCGAATCACAAATGGGCTCGGTGCTGATAAGAGATGCTGATAAACTTACGCTCGAGGAATTAATCAGAGTTATGGCTGAGGAGGTGAAGCGATCGAGAAAGGGTGATGAAAACAAAACCATGCAGTTAAAAGATAAACTGGCCAGCATTCCCTGGCCTATCCGGAACTGGATTTCCCGCTTTCTTAAGACAATTACCACCGACTGGGGATTTTCATTTCCTTCGATGGGACTTTCGGCTAACAGTTTCGGATCGTTCATGGTATCCAATATTGGCAATGTTGGTCTCGACATGGGATATCCGGCCTTGTTCCCTACTTCGAATGTATCCTTTGTGCTTATCCTTGGTGGTGTAAACAGGAAACCTGCAGTGGTTGGTGATCAGATTCTCCCAAGGACAATTTTATCACTAGGTGCAGCCCTCGATCACCGTGTGGTGGATGCTTCGCATGGCGGATTGCTTTTCAGATACATGAAAAATATTGTCAGGAATCCACAATTGTTGGACGAAAAACAGTAAAGCATCCCTGTTACAATTCCAGCAATCGTTCTGAGTTAAGAGATGGGAGTTTTAAATAGTAAGACCATCATAATTATTCAATTACATTCAATCAAATTGCTTATATTTACCTCTTATTAATATATTTCAGGTTGAGTTATTTATGAAAACAAATATCCTGAATTAACTGATTAATAAATTAACTTAATAAATCTAAAACTATGGAAACGAAGAATAATATGGTTCGGGTATTTGCCGGGTCAGAAATAACAGTTAACCTTCTCAAATATGAATTGGAAGAAGAAGGAATTTTAACAAATATTTTCAATGAAGGTGATATAGGTACTTCTTTCGGAGCTCCATCGGGAACGCCCTATTCAGTTGATTTATATATTTTGGACACTGACCTTGAAAAAGCTGATCCGATAGTTAAAGCATTTCTGGAGATTAATAAAATGTAAAAATGCACCGGTAAAACAACAATCGTTTTACACCCATTTCAAAAGGTGCATAGGTGAAATCAGATTTGAAAAACGGCTCAGTTATTTTATCTTCTGCTAATACCCAACTTTTCTATTCAACTAGCATTTTCCCTGTAAGTGAGAAATTGCCTGAAGGGTTGCTCAGGTGCAAAATATAACAACCCGGGGGAAGCCCGTTCCTGTTAAGTTCAACCGGATTTGCAGTAATATGATCAACCTGCTGTACCTTTTCACCGGCAAGATTAAATATTTCCAGTGAAGCATCCACAATGGCTGTTTGAGTGTTGATTTTCAACGATGCGGTATTGTGGAAAGATTTGGATATATTGTCAGCGACGGTTTTTCGGATATATCCGGCTGTTGTATACTGACATTAAGGCTATTTTCCTTGCACCTCTAGCGGAGTATATTATATTAAAAATGGTGCACCGTCCATCAAACAGAATGCTGAGGGACTACAATATGTATATCGCGATGGAGGTCTCAGGGATAAATTGATTAAAATTTCAGGAATTAATCCTGGGGAAAATTATCATGCACATCATGTTTTTATTTTAGAAGAAGCTATATACTTTAAAAATGCAGGCATAAATGTAAATCAATTTGGTGTCTGGTGGGAAAAATCAGCACATTTAGCTAATAGAGTTCCTTATAGCCAAGCTTGGAAATCATTTATTTCTAAAAATCAGAATCCAGCTCAAGGGGAAATTTTTCAAGAATTATTTAGACTAAAAGAATTATTTGGGTTTTAGTTTAGATACAATGGAATACTATAGAAATGATTAAATTTGTAACATTAATCTCTCCAATAGTTACCATCAATACCATTTAATAGATGAATGCAACAAAATTCTATGTGCTTTCAGATAAAGATACAAAAGGAGCTTTGAATGCTGCACTGTCGATTACAGGAGTATCTACCGGTGATTTATTTCATGGTAAATATTTTCCGTCTGGCAGTATACCTCTAACTAAATTTTCTGGTAATAGGAATTTAGATTTGGTTAATGCTGCTAATGGTCTTTTTTTATTGAGTAACAGAGTTATAGAAATACTTAAGAATAACCATATTACTGGATGGAAAAGTTTGCCTGCAGAAATTCATATGGGAAAAGGCGAAATAATAAATGATTATAGCTTATTAACTATACACAGTAAATTGGTAAAAATTGAATATGAAAAATCAGAGCGTGTTATAAAACAACCATTTACTCCAGCTGGGAAACCTATATGGATAAATAGGGGGTTGCCCTTCGATATAAATGGATGGGATGGCTCGGACATCTTCAGTGCAGAAAACAGCCTACTTACTCTTATCACAGAAAAAGTTCATAATTTGTTGATTGAGAACAAATGCACTAACATTAAAATTGAAAAAACAACCGATTTTGAACTTTTTTAGATGCAGCCCCCGGTTAGCGCGGATTTGTAATGAAGAGTGTTCGAAACATTGAAAAACTGCATTCCTGGAAATAGAAATTCCGGTTAGTAGCAATAATTCAAGCGCAATTTATACTTTTTCAATTCAATTTTCATTCCTCAAGCAAA
>Ga0208789_1001000_pt1 | contig 19241 bp, 16 predicted proteins | sample Methanotroph_Enr_FD_187368 | JGI IMG/M metagenome (GOLD analysis project Ga0208789, IMG submission 187368) | Enriched soil microbial communities from Old Woman Creek wetland in Ohio, USA - Methanotroph_Enrichment_5 (SPAdes) (version 2) | ecosystem: Environmental > Terrestrial > Soil > Wetlands...
TCGACCTTGCCGCTGAAGTTGATGGCGCTGGTCTGGCGGCGCATGTAGGCCTTCCAGGCGTCGGAGCCGCTCTCGCGGCCGCCGCCGGTCTCCTTCTCGCCGCCGAAGGCGCCGCCGATCTCGGCGCCGCTGGTGCCCGTGTTCACGTTGGCGATGCCGCAGTCGCTGCCCGCCACTGAAAGGAACAGCTCGCTCTCCCGCTGGTCGTTGGTGATGATGGCGCTGGAGAGGCCCTGGGTGACGCCGTTCTGGAGGGCGATGGCCTCCTCGATGGTCTTGTAGGTCATGACGTAGAGCACCGGGGCGAAGGTCTCCTCCTTCACGATGGGCAGGTTGCCGGGGACCTCGACGAGGCAGGGCGTGATGTAGCAGCCGCCGGGATGGGGCAGCTTCTCGCCCCCGTAGAGCACCTTCCCGCCCTGGGCCTTCACGGTCTCGATGGCGGCCAGCATGGTCCCGATGGCGCCCTGGTCCACCAGGGGGCCCATGAAGTACTTGTGCTCCCGGGGGTCGCCGATGGGGGTCTTCCGGTAGAGGTCCAGCAGCCGGGCCTTGAAGGTCTCGGCCACGCTCTCCTGGACGATGACGCGGCGGGTGGTGGTGCAGCGCTGGCCGGAGGTGCCGATGGCGCCGAAGTAGATGGAGCGCAGGGCGATGTCGAGGTCGGCCTTGTCGCTCACGATGACGGCGCCGTTGCCGCCCAGCTCGAGGATGTGGCGGCCGAAGCGCTCCTGGACCAGCTTGCCGACGTGGCGGCCGCCGGGGACGGAGCCGGTGTAGGACACCAGGGCCACGCGGGGATCGGTGTTGATGAGGTCGCCGATCTCGCTGCCCTTGCCGATGACGAGGCTGCAGATGGCCGGATCGTAGCCGAAGTCGCGCAGCACCTTCTCGGCGATGCGGATGCAGGCGATGGCCGTGAGCGGGGTCTTGCTGGAGGGCTTCCACAGCACCGTGTCCCCGCAGACGAGGGCGAGGGCGGTGTTCCAGCTCCACACGGCCACGGGGAAGTTGAACGCGGTGATCACGCCCACCACGCCGAGGGGCTGCCACTGCTCCTGGATGCGGTGCTGGCGGCGCTCGCTGGGCATGGTGAGGCCGTAGAGCTGGCGGGACAGGCCCACCGCGAAGTCGCAGATGTCGATCATCTCCTGCACCTCGCCCAGGCCCTCACGCAGGGTCTTGCCCATCTCCAGGCTCACCAGCATGCCCAGGGACTCCTTGTTCCGGCGCAGTTCGTCGCCCAGGGCGCGCACCACCTCGCCGCGCTTGGGGGCGGGCACCAGCTTCCAGGAGTCGAAGGCCTTGTGGCAGTTCGCCAGGACCGCATCGAACTCCGTGGGGCTGACGTTCGTGACCGTGGCCAGCTGCTCGCCGTGGATGGGGGACACGACGGCCTGGGCCTTGCCGCTCCCGATCCAGCTGCCCGCGAATCCGCCTGGGTTCACATCCGAAATGCCCAGCGCCTTGAGAACCTTCTCCATGACCTACCTCCAGGGTTCCTTTGTACCGCCGTTCGGGCCCCGGATATCATTCATTCGATTCACGATTGTCATGAATTCAATTCATGCCTATCGGAGCCGTTCAGGGTCACCCGCGGAAGGAGGATCCGGAACTGGGATCCCTGGCCAGGCTGGCTTTCCACACTCAGTCGGCCCCCGCCCTCCTCCACCATCGCCTTCAGGGAGGAAAGCCCCAGCCCCGTGCCCTTGCCTGGGGGCTTGGTGGTGAAGAAGGGGTCGAAGATCCGCTCCAGGATCTCCGGCGGTATCCCCATGCCGGTATCCACCACTTCGATCATGGCGTAGGTCCCCTCGCCGCCCCCCGGTCCCGCCTGGATGGCGAGCCTTCCCCCCTCGGGCATGGCGTCGCGCGCGTTGGCCACGAGGTTCACGAGCATCTGCTCCAGTTTCATCCGGCTGCTCTCCACGATCAGGGACTCTCCGGACGGGACCTCGATGTGCAGGTCCACGGAGCGGGGAAGGATGAGACGGAGGGTGGCCTCCATCTCCTTCAGCTCGCCGCCGAGGTCCATGGGCGACAGCACCTCCGCGTCCCGTCGGACGAATCCCATCAGGCGGCGGGTGAGCTGGGCGGCCCGGTCCGCGGTCGAGGCGATGCGTGAGAGGTCTCCCGCCACGGGCGGCAAGCCGTCCTCCAGGTTCATGGCCGCCAGCTCCGCGGAGCTCTTCATCGCGCACAGGAGGTTGTTGAGGTCGTGGGCCAGCCCGGCGCCCATGAGGGCCACCGTGTTCATGCGCTCGGTCCTCAGGAGGGTCTCCTGGGCCTGCTCCAGGGCCTCCGTGCGCTGCCGGACGCGCGCCTCCAGCGTGCGACGGGCGGCCTGCAGATCCAGAATGCCCTGGAACTGGCGCAGCAGGAGGAGCACCACCATGGCGAGGAAGATCCCCAGCGCCCCCCGCATCTCGTGAAGAGAGGCACGGGGCAGGAGCACGGCCAGGGCCACGAGGGACACCATGACCGGGAGGTACGGCAGCAGCCGCGCCAGCCTCTGCCCAGAATCGTCCGCGGGCTCCGACACGTCCATCGGTCGGAAGGACCATGCGGCCAGCCCCTGGAAGAGCGGGATCCCTCCGGCCAGGAGGATCCAGGGGCGAGTGGCCAGGACCGCCGGGAGGCCCGCCAGGGCCCAGCAGGACAGGGCCGCCAGCCAGGCCAGGGCCGAGGCGCCGAGCCACCCGAGGGGCCCCCGGATGCGGTCGGGATGGTAGGCGGTCATGAAGACGAGCCCGCCCCCGAGCAGCGCGGCATTCAGGTAGGCGGAGAAGACCCGGAGGCCCATTCCCTGGGCTGCCGTGCGCAGGGACCCCTGCACGTCCATCACCCAGAGGAGGAAGAGGACAGAAGCAGCGAAGATGAGGCCGTCGAGGGCCCTCCGGCGAAACAGGCTCCCGCTCCGCGAACCGCCCCTCGGGAAGCTCAGGACGCCCGCCAGGACCAGGATCCCCGTCGCCAGACTCAGGAGGCTCGTGGCCTCCTGGGACCAGGCCGAGACCCAGCCCTGGACTCCAAAGGAGACCTGGAGGAGGAGGTTCGGCACCTCCAGGGAGGCCGAGACCGCCAACAGGCTCCAGGCGAGACGGGCCTCCCCTCGGGTCTTCCAGGCTCGGTAGCCGAGACTCAGGGAGGCCAGGATCTCCAGCAGCATGTAGCCCAGCGGCCAGATCTGGATGCGCCGCTCCGCGGGGAGGGACAGGTGGACCAGGGCCACCAGCGTCCAGGCCACCACCAGCGCGGCCCTGGCGGCCTTCGCCCTCCGCGCGGACACGGCGGCACCACCGACGGGCCCTGGCGCCGGGGCGCCGGCCTGGGCCGGGAGCGGATGGGAGGAGGAAGACCCTGGCACGGGGGATCTCGGGGAAGGGGTGGCTAGAGACTAGAACGGTCTCCAGGCGGACATGCATGAATCCTTACGCTGGAGACCCGATTCGACCCGCGGCGGCACCCTGCCTACTTTCTCACTCTAATTCCATAATTCATGAATATTATTCATATCCATGGACGCCCTCCTCGACCTGCCCCAGCTCCGCACCTTCTTCACCCTGGCCCAGACCGGAAGCTTCACGGCCTGCGCCCGGCGGCTGAACCGGACCCAGTCCGCCGTCAGCCACGCCATGACCAAGCTGGAGGATCTCGCAGGTGTGCCCCTGCTGGAGCGCCGGGGCCGGGATCTGGGCCTGACGGAGGAGGGCCGCCGCCTCTACCGGGCCTGCGAGCAGGCCTTCGCCACCCTCGATGCCGCGGCGGACGACTTGCGCCGGCACCAGGGCCTGGCCCGGGGCCGGATCCGGCTCGGGGCCACGGTGGAGTTCGGCAGCAGCATCCTCATGAAGCACATGCAGCCCTTCCTGTCGGCCCACCCGGAGCTCGACGTGGACTTCACCCTGCGCTACGACCTGCTGGAGCCCCTCCTTCGGGACGACCTGGACCTGATCATCGACTGCCAGGAGCATCCCTTGCCCACCCTGAAGAAGGTGACGCTCTTCCGGGAGACCTACGTCGTGGTCTGCGCCCCGGCCCTTCGGAAGGCCCACCGGCTCCGGACCCCCCTGGATCTTTCGCGCACCCCGGTGCTGTCGCTCGACAAGGCCGGCGCCTGGTGGAACCGCTTCCTCGCGGCCATCCCGGACCATGAACAGCCCCGCCTGGACCGGATCATCGCGGTGGACCACATCCGCGCCATGATCCACGCGGCCGTCGCCGGCATGGGCGTCCTCCTGGTGCCCCAGTACAGTGTGCTGGAGGAGCTCCGGCGCGGTGACCTCGCCGTGCTCTTCCCCGCCATCCGCCCCTCCGAGGACCGCTTCTCCATCTACCAGAAGAAGGTGAAGGCCGCCCAGGAGAAGCAGAAGCTCCTCACGCAGTACCTGCAGTCCCTGAGCCCGGAGGAGTTCGGCTCCTGATCAGTGCCGTCCCCGGTGGCTGATCCGGATGACGCGGATCATCTTCAAGTTGATGATCGCGAACCGGACCAGCTGCCAGGGGAGGCTGGTCCGCAGGTAGCGCGTCCAGGCCGTGGGCCGGGTGGCGTAGTAGGCGGCCTTCAGCTGCGGTTTCGGGGCCGGAGCGTAGACCTTCGTTTCGCTCATGGCGCACCTCCATCACTCGGGGATCAGGGACCAGAGGGGCCGCATCCGGGCCTTGTGCAGGAACAGGTGATGGAGCAGGATCTTGATCCAGTGCCCGGCCAGGCCGATCTCGCCAAAGGTATGGCGAACGTCACGACCGTAGTCCGGGTACCGGTCGAAGTCCGGCACGATGGGAAACACCGTGATGGAGGCCGCCGTGCCCGTGAAGGGGTTGGCCCCTGCAGAGGCCACGCAGGCCGCCCCCATCTCCGCCATGGAGGCGGTGCGGGTGGGCCCCGGGCTGCCGCCGATCATGTCCACGATGCTGTGGGCCACGGCCTTGCCGATCATGGCGGAGGGCATGCCTGTCCGCGGCGGCGCCGGCGTGATGGAGGTGCCCTTCGGGCTCTGCCTCGGCTTCGAGACGGGATGGGGCGGCGCGAAGGCGATGCCCGCGGCGAAGAGATTGGGGTAGGCGCCGCTCTGATAGGTCCGGGGCCAGTCCGATGCCCGCCAGGCCTCATAGGGCTTGGCGGCATAGTCGGCATCGACCCTCATGAATCCGCTGGGGGCGAAGAGGCGCTCCGTGATGTCCACCCCCATCCGGTCGAAGGCCTTGAGGCCCACCCCCCGGAAGGGCGGCAGCAGCATGGCCATGTCGAAGGCGATTTCGCCCTCCTGGCCATCCAGGAACTCGTACGTGGCCCGGCCCGGTTCCAGGCCCTTCACATGGGCCCGCGTGATCCACTCGATGCCGCGCTCCGCGAAGAGTGACTCGGTGAAGATCTTGCTGGGCGTGATGTAGCCGCCGCGCCGGATATGGATGCCATCCATGCCGAAATCGCCCAGCTCGTACTCGTTGGAGAGGTAGACGATCTCGGCCTTGTCCCGAACGCCGCGGGCCCGCAGCTCGAACTCCAGGTTGACGAGGTACTCGAAGGCCGCGCCCTGGCACGTGCAGAGGCCGTGTCCCATGCCCACGACAAACCGCTTGTGCTCGCCCCGCTTCATGCGCTGGACCTGCTCGTCCAGGACTCCGGCTGTCGCGTGGGCATGCTCGGCCGTGCATACGGAAAGGCTGTGCTGGCCGGGCCCCAGCCCCGGTGTGGCCTCGAAGGCCAGCTTCGGTCCCGTGGCATTGATGAGGAAATCGTAGGGGACGCGGCTGCGCTGGCCCTCTTCTCCCGGCAGGGTGGATTCCACCTCCACGAAGGGCTGGGCGGCGTCGCCCTCCCCTTCGGGATACAGCGCCGTGGCCCGCGCCTGGCGGAACACGATGCCGTTCCGTGCGTACACGGGCGCCAGCGGGAACAGCACCTGCCGCGGCTGCAGCAGCCCCACGCCCACCCAGATGTTCGACGGAATCCAGTTGTAGTCCGGCTTGGGCGAGACCACCGTCACTTCGGCCTTCGACCCCAGCCACTTCCTCAGAAAGCTGGCGGCGGTGTGCCCCGCCACCCCCGCCCCGAGCACCACCACCCGCGTCGCCGCCATGGGGCCTCCCGCCGCTGGACATGCGGCCCCAGTCAAGCACCATCGGGGATGGGAGTCCAACGACCCCTAGATCCGCAGAAACAAAAGGCCGCCATCCGGCGGCCTTCTGCGTCGGTGGCATAACCTCCTCGCCGGGTCCCGACTCCGAACGCGCCACTGGCGCGTCCTCCGTCACCCGGCGGTCGGTTACATCTGGTCCTTCAGGCCCTTCGCGGTCTTGGCTCGGGCCTCCGGCCCCTCGGGGCTTCGCCCCCGCCATCGGCTTCGCCGATGCGGCCCCATCCTTCCTTCGCCTTCGGCTTCGGCCGGATGGTGAAGACGACCTTGCACGGCCGGAAAGTCGTCTCGCCAACACGACGAAGGCCGCCTCTCGGCGGCCTTCTGCACCGTTCTCTTCCCGTGATTACATCTGGTCCTTCAGGCCCTTCGCGGTCTTGAAGACGACTTTCCGGCCGGCGGGGATCTGGATCTTCTCGCCAGTCTTGGGGTTGCGGCCCATCTTCTCCTTGGTGGCGCGCACCTCGAAGGTGCCGAGGCCGAACAGGTTCACGCGGCTGCCGGCCAGGAGGGTTTCCACGATGTGATCGCGGACGCCGTCGAGGATGGACTTGGCGCGGGCCTTGGAAAGGTCCTGGGCCTCCGCGAGGGCGGCGGCGAGCTCGGCGATGCCGAGGGTTTCGGGCTTGGCAGTGGTCTTCGCCATGGGGTGGCTCCTTGAGGATGGGGTGGGCGGGACCGCCGTCGTCGCAGCGGGCTCCCGACAGGGCTGGTCCCGAAACCGGGACCCGGCCGTAGGGGGATCGGAGGAAGGGTGCTACTCCGCAGCGACGGCGGAGACCTCGAGGTTCACCTTGGCATGCACGCCGCTGTAGAGGCGGACGTCCACGGTGTAGGTCCCGGCATCCTTGATGTGGGGCACGGTGATGTCGCGGCGGTCCAGGGTGAAGCCCTTGGCCTTGAACAGTTCGGCCACGTCGGCATTGGTGACGGACCCGAACAGGTGGCCATGCTCGCCGGCCTTCTTGGCCACGGCGAGGCTCACAGCCTCCAGCTTCTCGGCCAGGCTCTTCGCGTCGGCCAGTTCCTTGGCGCGCAGCTTCTGGGCGCGCTCCTTCTCCAGCTCGATCTGGCGCTTGTTGCCAGCGGTGACGGGCAGAGCCATCTTCCGGGGCATCAAGAAGTTGCGGGCGTAGCCATCCTTGACGTTCACCACATCGCCGCGGGCGCCGAGGTGGGGTACGTTCTCGATGAGCAGGATCTCCATGGGGACTCCCTTGGGTGAATGGGGTTGGACGCCAGCCAGCGCCCGGTGAGGCGCTGTCCCCGCTTGGTGAGATGGCGTCTGGCGCCATCAAGGCCTGCCGATGTGGCCGCCCTGTCCCTCGGTGGGTTCAGGCTGGTTCAGAAAATCCAGTGTAGCCTGGGACCACTCGATACCCAACCCAGGATTTCCACCGAGGCCCCCCATGAGCAGCCCCGCCGATCGCCGCGACCTTCGCCGGGTCATCGTCGGCCCGGACCACGGCATCAGCTTCACCCTGCGGGGCCACCCCTACCGGGAGATCCGGATCAGCAACCTGAGCGCCGGGGGCTGTTTCGCCCTGGTGGCCCACCGGGACGCCCGCCTCTTCGAGCGGGGCGCCATCCTGGAACACATGGTCCTGCTGCATCCGGAGTTGCCCAAAGACCCCATGATCGCCACGGTGGCCTACGTCCTGGGCTCCCGCCCCGGCGCCCCCGTCATGGAGTTCGTCGGGGTGGGCATCCAGTTCCTCAACATCGAGCCCGGGGCCCGCGAGGCCCTGGAGGCCTGGATCGACGCCTCCATGGCCTCCCAGCAGGGTTGAGGGCGGCTACCGCCGCCCGAAGAACCCGAGGATCGCCGTGGCGACCTCCTCGCGCATGGCCTCGGTCATTTCGGGGTAGACGGGCAGGCTGAGGACCTCCTTGGCCGCCAGCTCGGACTCGGGCAGCTGACCGGCCTTGTAGCCCAGGGAGGCGAAGCACGGCTGCTCGTGAAGGCAGATGGGGTAGTAGATGGCGCTGCCGATGCCCCGCTCCTTCAGATGGGCCTGGAGCGCATCCCGCTTCCCGCCCTTCACCCGAACGGTGAACTGGTTGTAGATGTGGCGCCCGTCGGGAACCACCTCGCGGGGCAGCACCGCCTCGTCGGCGAGCAGGCCCTTCATGCGCTCGTGGTACCAGGCCGCGTGGCGGCGGCGGCCCTCGTGCCAGCCGTCGAGCATCGGCAGCTTGGCCCGGAGCACCAGCGCCTGGAACTCGTCCATGCGCCCGTTCATGCCCACCTCGTGGTGGACGTAGACCGGTTCCATTCCGTGGACCCGGAGGCGGCGAACCTGCTGACCCAGGGCCGCATCGTCGCGGACGGCCGTCATGCCCGCGTCGCCGAAGGCCCCGAGGTTCTTGGTGGGGTAGAAGCTGTAGGCGGTCATCTGGCCGAACTGGCCCGCAGACTTGCCCCAGCCCTTGGCGCCCAGGCTCTGGCAGGCGTCCTCGATCACGGGGATGCCGTGCCGGTCCGCCACGGCCATGATGCCGGGCATGTCCGCCAGCTGGCCGAAGAGGTGCACGGGGATGATGGCCTTGGTGCGGGGCGTGATGGCGGCCTCCACCAGGGCGCCGGTGGCGTTGAAGGTGGCGGGGTCCAGGTCGATGAAGACAGGCTTCGCCCCCAGGCGCGACACCACGCCGGCCGTGGCGAAGAAGGTGAAGCTCGGCACGATCACCTCGTCGCCGTGCCCCACACCCAGCGCCATGAGGGCCACCAGCAGGGCGTCCGTGCCGCTGGACATCGCCACGGCGTGGGCCGCGCCCGCATAGGCGGCGATCTCGGCCTCCAGGCCCTTCACGTTCTCGCCCAGGATGAAGGAGGAGCGGTCGATGAGGCCCGAGAGGCCTTCCAGCACCTTCGCCTTCACGGCGGCATTCTGCGGCGCGAGCTCAAGCATCGGGACGGGCATGGGAGCCTCCATTCGCGGTTATCAAGTATGGCAGCGGGTCAAGGGTGATTCAGTCACATCGACACGGCAGGCATCAAGGACATGAAGATTCACCACGAAGACGGGAAGGCCGCGAAACAGCTTTCAATCTGCATTTCTTCGTGGTCTTTCTGTCTTCTTGGTTAGAAGTCATTCCTTTTCTTCTGCCTCAGCCGGCTTCATCGGCCGCATGAGGGGGAAGAGGATCACGTCGCGGATGCTGATGCTGTTGGTGAGGAGCATGACGAGGCGATCGATGCCGATGCCCTCGCCGCCGGTGGGCGGGAAGCCGTGCTCCAGGGCGTTCACGAAGTCCAGGTCCAGCAGCATGGCCTCGTCGTTGCCCGCCTCGCGCTCCGCCATCTGGGCCTGGAAGCGGTCCATCTGGTCGATGGGATCATTCAGCTCCGAATAGGCGTTCGCGATCTCCATGCCGCCGATGAAAAGCTCGAAGCGGTCCACGAAGCGATCGTCGCTCTCGAGGGTCTTGGTGAGCGGCGACAGCTCGATGGGATAGTCCGTGATGAAGGTGGGCTGGATGAGCTGTTTCTCGGCATGGTGCTCGAAGAGATCGCCCAGCAGCACGCCCGTGGTCTTGGTGCCGGCGTCCTCGATGTGGGCGGCCTTGGCCAGGGTCCGGACGCTGGCGTCGTCCTCCAGGAGGCGGCGCTCAAGGCCGCCGTACTCGGCGATGGCGTCCTTCAGGCTGAGGCGCCGGAAGGGGGCGGCGTACGAAATGACATGTTCCCCCCAGGGCAGGACCTCGGCGCCCATGATGTCGCGGGCCACGGTACTGAGCAGCCCCTCGGTGAGGGCCATCATGTCCCGCAGGTCGCTGCCGGCCTCGTACATCTCCATCATGGTGAACTCGGGGTTGTGGCGGACGCTGAGCCCCTCGTTCCGGAAGTTGCGATTGATCTCGAAGACCTTCTCGAAGCCGCCCACGATGAGGCGCTTGAGGTACAGCTCCGGCGCGATGCGCAGGTAGAGCGGCATGTCCAGGGCGTTGTGGTGGGTGGTGAAGGGCCGGGCCGTGGCGCCGCCAGGGATGGGCTGCATCATGGGCGTCTCCACCTCCAGGTAGCCCTGGCCCTCCATGAAGCGCCGCACGGCGCTCACGATGCGGGAGCGGATCTGGAAGGTCTTCAGCACCTCGGCGTTGGAGACGAGATCGAGGTACCGCTGGCGGTAGCGCTGCTCCTTGTCCTGGAGACCGTGCCACTTCTCCGGCAGGGGCAGCAGCGCCTTGGAGAGGAACTGGACCTCCTTCACCCGCACGCTCAACTCGCCCGTCTTGGTGCGCATGAGGGGTCCGGTGACGCTCACGAAATCCCCCATGTCCAGGAGCTTCAGCACGTCCCAGCCAGGTTCGGCCACGTCGTCCTTGCGGAAGAAGGCCTGAAGCTTCTCGCCACTCTCCGTGAGGTGGGCAAAGACGCTCTTGCCCATCTCGCGGATGGTCAGCACGCGGCCCATGACGGAGACGGTGAGGCCCAGGGCCTCCAGCTTCTCGTTCGGCCAGGCCTCCACGTCGGCATAGCTTTCCGCAAGCTGGGCCAGCCCATGGGTGCGCTTCGCCTTCCGGGGCCACACATCCAGGCCGAGGGCCTTGAGCTTCCCGAGCTTCTCGAGGCGGGCGTCACGGTACTGGTTGGGCTGCATGGAAACTCCGGCACGGAGGTTCAGCTTACCGGAGGCTCACCGCTCCCCGAAGCGGTAGGCGGTGAAGGCGGTGATGTCGGGTGCCGTGTAGGTGCCCGCCTCCTCGCTGAACCCGAACCGCCAGCGGGGCAGCCGGGTGTGCCGGAAGGTCCAGTGCTGCTGCCACCCCGCCCGGTCGATGCGGACGATGCCCGTGCGGTAGGGACTCCCCGCGTAGGCCAGGGCCACCTCGATGCCCAGGCCGGAAAGCGGACCGTCGCCATCCCCCCGCCAGCCCAGGCTGGCCCAGGCACGGCTGAAGGAGGTCCTGTCCAGCACCGTCCGCAGCACGCTGTGTTCCGGCAGCACCAGCACCACCCGCTCGGCCTGGCCGAAGACCCGCCAATGGCCGTAGCGGCGCCAGAGGGCGGCACCCACCAGCCCATCCGTGCCGCCATCGCCCGAGAAATCCGACTGTTTGCCCGTGGGCAGCTGCACGGAGGCCCCGAAACGCCCCCCCGCGTCCGGGGTGCCGAAGGGCCGCACCCAGGCGATGTCCACATCCATGAGGGCGAGACCCGGGCGGGAGAGATCCCCCACCACGATCCCGTCCCGCTCCAGGTGGTAGGCCAGGCGGTTCTTGGGGGCGTACTGCCGGCCGCCCTGGTCCACGCCCAGGAGGCTGTGCCAGTTCCAGATGAGCTGATCCGTGATCCCGCCCGACCGCTCCGAGAGGCGCACCCGCAGGTTCAGCCGCGAGGACCCCAGCGCATGGGCGAAGTCCGCCGTGACCTGCCACGCATCCCCGTCCAGGCGGGCGAAGGTGCGGCCGTCGGCGCTGTGCTCCATGTCCGGCCGGAGGAACTGGCTGCTGCTCTCGAGCGCCACCTCCGTCACGCCCTCAGGCAGGGGTTCCGGGAAGCCCTCGAACCAGGCCACCCGGTTGGGCCGGGGGGTCTCCTGAGCGCCCAGGACCAGGGCCGCCAGGGCGAAGGCCGCGGCCCGCAGCGCCCTCGAGGGGGCCTGACCCGCGGTAGGGATGAAAACAGAGAATGGAGGGTGGCTGGGGAGTTTGACGAAGGTCACGGTCATGGTCTCCTCGAACAGTAATACCCTGCCTCTGCGGGGTGGGTGTATCCCCATTGATTCCGCATTGGTCATTTAAGAATATGACGCCCTCGATAGACGATGCTCGCATAATGATCGGGCGGCATCGTCCCGACCCTGCGCCACCTTCCCCCTCCCAACCTCTGCTCCCTGAGGAGACGCGTCATGACCCGTCTGAAGACCCGGCTTCTGGAAAAGATCCAGGAACACCGCCCGCGCACCCAGAAACTCACCAAGGAGTTCGCGGATGTCGTCATCGACCAGGTGAACATCGGCCAGGTCATCGGCGGCGCGCGCGACATCCACGCCCTGGTGACCGACATCTCCTACCTGGATCCCCAGGAGGGCATCCGGTTCCGGGGGAAGAACATCCCCGAGACCTTCGCGGCCCTCCCCAAGGCCCAGGGCGGCGAATACCCGACGGTGGAGTCCTTCTGGTACTTCCTGCTGACGGGCGAGATCCCCACCCAGGCCGACGTGGACGAAGTCCTGGCCGATTTCAAGTCCCGGGCCAAGGTGCCCGGCTACGTCTTCGACATGCTGAAGGCCATGCCCAAGGACAGCCACCCGATGGTGATGCTCTCCGCGGCCATCCTCGCCATGCAGAAGGAGAGCCAGTTCGCCTCGAAGTACCACGACACGAAGAAGAACGACTACTGGGATCCCATGTACGAGGATGCGACCACGCTGGTGGCCCGCCTGCCCGAGATCGCGGCCTTCATCTACCGCTACAAGTACAAGAACGGCGACATCATCGCCCCCAAGGCCGACCTGGACATGGGCGCCAACTTCGCCCACATGATGGGCATCGCCAAGCCCTATGACGACGTGGCCCGGATGTATTTCATCCTCCACAGCGACCACGAGAGCGGCAACGTCAGCGCCCACACCACGCACCTGGTGGCCTCGGCGCTCTCAGACGCCTACTACAGCCTCTCCGCCGGCATCAACGGCCTGGCGGGCCCACTCCACGGCCTGGCCAACCAGGAGGTGCTGGACTGGATCATGTCCTTCCAGAAGCAGATGGGCGGCGCCGAGCCCACCGAGGAGAACGTCAAGAAGGCCCTCTGGGACACACTGAACTCTGGCCACGTCATCCCGGGCTACGGTCACGCCGTGCTGCGGAAGACCGATCCGCGCTACACCGCGCAGATGGAGTTCTGCCTCAAGCACCTGCCCAACGATCCGCTCTTCAAGCTGGTCAACATGATCTACAAGGTGGCCCCCGGCGTGCTCACCGAGCAGGGCAAGACCAAGAACCCCTGGCCCAACGTCGACGCGCAGAGCGGCGTGATCCAGTGGTACTACGGCCTGAAGGAGTACGACTTCTACACTGTGCTCTTCGGCGTGGGCCGCGCCCTGGGCGTGCTCGCCAACATCACCTGGGACCGCGCCCTGGGCTACCCCATCGAGCGCCCCAAGTCCGTCACCACCGCCATGCTCGAGGAGTGGGCGGCCAAGGGCGGGCGCAAGTAGTCCGCAGTCTTCAGTCCCCAGTCTTCAGGAAAAGAGGCGGGCCGGATGGCCCGCCTCTCTTCGTCCGGGTTCCCCACGCCTAGTGCGGCCAGAGCCAGCCGAAGGTGCCGGCCATGAGCAGGGCGTAGATCAGGCCGTCGAGGATCTCCTTGAGGGTCACGCCCCAGGGCTTCCCCATCCAGATGGAGGCCGGCACGGAGCCCCCGGCATAGGCCAGGAAGCCCACCGTGCCCGCCACGCGGAACACCTGGAGGTAGTGGACTCCCTGGGCCAGCGTGTGCCCGGCCACATAGGCCACGAAGAAGGCGATGACCAGGTTGAAGACGAACCAGCCCCCCATGGCAGCGCCCATGCCCGGGGTCCCGGGGGCCTTGAGGTAGAGCATCGCCACCGGACCGTCCGCGTACTTCTTTTGCATCTCCGGCGTCCCCATGGCCTTCATGTCGCCGCAATAGGGGATGACGTACTGTCCGGGTGCCGCCGGCGCCTTGAGGAGAGCCGCCCGGAGGGCCTCCTCATCGGGCAGCTGCCGGTAGTCCGGATTGTGCCACTTGAAGACCATGTGGATCAGGCTGCTGGCCAGGAACACGATGACCGCAGAGAGGATGATCGGGACCCACAGATGGGTGAGGGAAACCACGGGCGCCTCCGGTTGACAGTTGAGTGGAAAGTCTGGAGTCAGACTAAACCCACCCACGGGTCCGTCAAGCGTCCCCCGGCTGCCCTACCCCCGGTGCTCCGAACTGGCCTTCACGAAGGCCGTAAAGAGCGGATGCGGCGTCAGGGGCCGGCTCTTGAACTCAGGATGGAACTGGCAGGCCAGGAAGTAGGGATGTTCCGGCACCTCGATGATCTCGACAAACACCCCGTCGGGGCTCATGCCAGTGAAGGCGAAGCCGCGGTCCTCCAGGACCTTCCGGTACTCGTGGTTGAACTCGTAGCGGTGCCGGTGGCGCTCGCTGATCTCCGTGGCGCCGTAGGCCTCGGCCGCATGGCTCCCGGCCGCCAGTTTGCAGGGGTAGGCGCCCAGGCGCATGGTGCCGCCCAGTTCCTCCACGTCCACCAGCTCCCTCAGCTTGAAGATGACCCGGTGCTTCGGCGCGTCGTCGAACTCGGTGGAATCGGCGCCCTCCAGCCCCGCCACATTGCGGGCGTACTCGATGGAGGCCATCTGCATGCCGAGGCAGATGCCGAAGAAGGGCACCTTGTGCTCGCGAGCGTACTGGATGGACTTGACCATGCCGCGGGTGCCCCGCACACCGAACCCGCCAGGCACGAGGACGCCGTCACAGTCCTGCAGGAAGGTGGCCGGATCCTGGTTCTCCAGGTCCTCCGCCTCGATCCACTTGAGGTCCACCTGGGTCTCCAGTCCGTAGCCGGCGTGGTGGAGGGCCTCGATGAGGCTCTTGTAGCTCTCCTTGAACTCCACGTACTTGCCCACCACGGCGATGCGCACGCTGCTCTTGGGATTGCGGATGCGGTGCAGGAGGGCCTGCCAGGCGCTGAGGTCCGGCTCCTTCTCGCCCAGTCCGAGCAGGGTGGCCACCTTGGCGTCCAGACCCTCCAGGTGCAGGTTCAGGGGCACTTCATAGATGGAGTGGGCATCCCGGCAGCTGAACACCGCGTCCGGCGTCACGGAGCAGAACAGCGCGATCTTGTCCTTCAGGTCGCGGGGGATGTCCTGCTCCGCGCGGCAGAGCAGCACGTCCGGCTGGATGCCCAGGGCCCGCAGCTCCTTGACGCTGTGCTGGGTGGGCTTCGACTTCAGCTCGCCTGCGGCCTTGATGTAGGGCACGTAGGTGAGGTGCATGTTGAGGGCGTTGGCGCGATTGGCCGTATCGTGGCCCACCTCCAGCTTGAACTGGCGGATGGCCTCCAGGAACGGCTGGCTCTCGATATCGCCCACCGTGCCGCCGATCTCGATGATCACCACATCCATGTCCTTGGCGACCTTCTTCATCACGCCCTTGATCTCGTCCGTGATGTGCGGGATCACCTGCACGGTCTTGCCCAGGTAGTCGCCGCGGCGCTCCTTCTGGATGACGGTGTTGTAGATCTTGCCGGTGGTGATGGTGTGGTTGTGGGTGGTGGGCACGGAGGTGAACCGCTCGTAGTGGCCCAGGTCCAGGTCCGTCTCGGCCCCGTCGTCCGTGACGAACACCTCGCCGTGCTGGAAGGGCGACATGGTGCCCGGATCCACGTTGAGGTAGGGGTCCATCTTCATGAGCGTGACCTTCAGCCCGCGGGCCTCCAGCAGCGCCCCCAGGCTGGCCGCCGCGATGCCCTTGCCCAGGGAGCTCAGCACACCGCCGGTCACGAACACATACTTGGTCATGGAAGCTCCTGGAGGCGAAGGTCGGGGTAGATCACATTTCCTCCGGGGCCTGAATGCCCATGAGGAAGAGGCCCTGGCGGAGGACGCGGGCGGTGGCGACGCAGAGGGCGAGGCGGGCCTCGCGCACCTCGGGCGCGTTCTCCGGGGCCAGGATGGGGCAGTTGGTGTAGAAGCCGCTGAAGGAGCGGGCGAGGCCCACCAGCTGACGGGCGAGGGGCGTGGCCATGCAGCCGTCCACCACGGCGCTCACGGAACCGGGGAAGCCCGCCAGATCGAAGAGCAGGGCCTGGGCCTCGGGCGCGGCGAGCCCGCCAAGCTCCGCGGGGACTGTCGAACCGGCGAAGGGCAGGAAGGGGCCATCGGCCGCACCGGCCAGGGCCTTCGCGGCCCAGTCTCCGCCGGCCTTCCGCAGCACGCTCATGATGCGGGCGTGGGCGTACTGCACGTAGGGGCCGGTGTCGCCATCGAGGGCGATGACGCGGTCCCAGGTGAAGGTGATGGGCTTCACGCGGTCGTTCATGGCGTCGAAGAACACCACGGCGCCCATGCCGAGCATCTCGGCCACCCCGGCCTTGTCCGCCAGCTCGGGGTTCTTCTCCTCGATGATGGCGGCCACGCGCTCGCGGGCCTCGTCCAGCACGTCCTCCAGGAAGATGACGTTGCCCTTGCGGGTACTCATCTTCCCCTCGGGCAGCTTCACCATGCCGAAGGGCGTGTGGACCATGCGGCCCTTGAACCAGGGATCCAGCTTGTCCAGCACGGCAAAGATCTGCTGGAAGTGAAGCACCTGGTCCGTGCCCACCACGTAGAGGCAGCGGTCGAAGCCGTAGGCTTCCTTTCGGTACAGCGCCGCCGCCAGGTCGCGGGTGGCGTAGATGCTGGTGCCATCGCCCTTCTGCACGAGGCAGGGTGTGGCGATGCCCACGTCCTCCAGGTGGATGATGCGGGCACCCTTGTCGCCTTCCACCAGGAGGCCCGCGTCCTCGAGGCGCTGCATGGTGGGAACGAGCCGATCCTCGTAGAAGGCCTCGCCCTGTTCCAGGGTGTCGAAGCTCACGCCGAGGCGGTCGTAGATGCGCTGGAACTCTGCCAGCGAGAGATCGCGGAACCGCTTCCAGAGCGCCCGCGCCTTCGGATCGTTGTCCTCCAGGCGCTTGAACCAGGCCCGAGCCTCGTCGCGCATGGCGGGGTCCTGCTCCTCCTCGGCGTGGAAGCGCACGTAGAGCTGGAAGAGCCGGAAGAGAGGCGTGCGGCGCTTTTCGGGGGCAGGCTCGGCCCAGTCGAAGTCGCGTTGCAGATCCGGGTTCTCCGCCTCCGCCCAGCGGGTGTAGGCCGCCAGCAGCGTGCCGAACTGGGTGCCCCAGTCGCCCAGGTGGTTGAGGCGGACCACGTCGTAGCCCAGGAAGCGGTGGGTCTGGGCCAGGGCGTGGCCGATCATCGTGGAGCGCAGGTGGCCGATGGTGAAGAGCTTCGCGATGTTCGGCGAGCTGTACTCGACGATCACCTTCTTGCCGTTGGCCGGACGGGCGCCGTAGGGACGGCCCGCGGACGCCTCGAGAATGGCCCCCAGCACGGCCTGGGCGCGGGTCTCTGGGGCGAGCTTCAGGTTCAGGTAGGGCCCCGCGGCCACCAGGGCCGCCCCCTCCACACGGATCGCGGCGGCCAGCTCCTGGGAGAGCTGCACGGGGTTCTTCCCCAGCTGCTTGGCGGCCCGGAAGCAGGGGAAGGCCAGGTCGCCCAGCTCGCCGGACTTGGGGCGCTCCAGCGTGATCTCCACGCCGGGGAGCGCCTCCACCAGCTGCCGTTCGAAGGTGTGTCGCAACGCATCCATTCCGTGTTTCCTCATCAGGACGGCGCATGCGCCGCCCGATATCCAGCGTCAATCGGCCAGTTCGGCCAGGGCCTTCTCGTAGTCTTCGGTCTTGGGGGCCACGCCGTGCCAGCCGGCCTGGTTCTCCATGAAGCTCACGCCCTTGCCCTTCACGGTGCGGGCGCAGATCATCGCGGGCTGGCCCTTCACGGTGCGGGCCCAGTCCAGGGCCTCGAGGATCTGGGTGAAGTCGTGGCCGTCGATCTCCCTGACGGCCCAGCCGAAGGCCCGCCATTTGTCCGCCACGGGATTGATGTTCATGACCTTCTTCACCTCGCCGTCGATCTGGAGGCCGTTCAGGTCGTGGAAGACGCAGAGGTTGTCGAGCTTGTGGTGGGGCGCAGCCATGGCCGCCTCCCAGATGACGCCCTCCTGGCTCTCCCCGTCACCCACCACGCAATAGACGCGCTGGGGCTTCTTCTGCACCTTGAGGCCGAGGGCGATGCCCACGGCCTGGGGCAGGCCCTGGCCAAGACTGCCGGTGGTGACCTCGACGCCGGGCGTGTAGTGGTTCTCGGCGTGGCCCTGGAGCCGGGTCGGGTACTGGCGGAAGGTCTCCAGCCAGGCCTTCGGGAAGAAACCCTGGTCAGCGAGAATCGCGTACTGGGCGGGGCAGGCATGCCCCTTGGAGAGCACGAAGCGGTCCCGCTCCGGATCCGTGGGGTCCTCGGGGAACACGGTCATCTCGTGGTAGTAGAGCGCCACGCCGAGGTCGATCCAGCTGAGGCTGCCCCCCGGATGCCCGCTCTGCGCCTTGTAGACCTGCAGCAGGATGTCCCTGCGCAGGGCCTTGGCCTTGGCCGCCAGTTCCTGCACGGTCTCCAGTCGTCGTTGCGGCATCGCCCCCATCCTTCCCCGGAGGCCATTCGCCTCCGACTAGGATCGCCCAGGGAGGCCCCCGCGGGAAGGGGCCGAATCGCCCCCAGGCCCCGCCTTTTCCCCTTGACCCAAGGCCATTCCGCGATAGGATGGTCATTCGCGCTTCTTCCGCTGTCCGGGGAAGCAGGAGACGCCCTCATGGCCAACCACAAGTCCGCTGCCAAGAAAGCCCGTCGCGATGCCGAGGCGCGCCTCCGCAACCGCAGCAACCGTTCGACCCTGAAGACCGCCGTCAAGAAGTTCCTGACCGTGGTGGCCGAGGGGAACAAGGCCGAGGCCGCGAAGCTCCTCCCCGAGACCCAGGGCCTGGTCGACAAGGCCTGCCGGAAGGGCGTCATGCACAAGAACGCCGCCGACCGCACCAAGTCCCGCCTGGCTGCCAAGGTGAACCACCTGGCGTAACGGCCCATCCAATCTTCGCGAAGGACCCGGGGTGCCGGGTCCTTTTTGTTATCAAGGAATTTGAACGCGGAGGCTGGCGGAGCAGCCTAGGAAAGCAGGGGAAAGCCAAACGGCGACCCATCTCAACTTTCCTCCGCTTCTCCGCTTTTTCTCCGCGCTCATCCCATCTTTTCCCGGGAATGGTTCAGACCCAGGCCCCGGGCGCCCGCACCTCGCCGGGGGGCACGCGGTCCCAGGCGAAGCGGGGCACCAGCTCCGCGGCGGTGCAGGGTTCCGGTCGGTCGAGGCAGCCCAGGCTCCAGCCCAGCCAGCCCAGCAGCTCGGGCACGGCCACCCCTCGCGCCGCCAGGGCGGCCAGGCCCAGGGCCCCGGCCCGCTTGCCCAGGCGGCCGCCGTCCGGCGCCGCCACGAGGCCCAGGTGGGCGTAGGCGGGGCGCGGCAGGCCCAGG
>Ga0208789_1001001_pt1 | contig 19230 bp, 19 predicted proteins | sample Methanotroph_Enr_FD_187368 | JGI IMG/M metagenome (GOLD analysis project Ga0208789, IMG submission 187368) | Enriched soil microbial communities from Old Woman Creek wetland in Ohio, USA - Methanotroph_Enrichment_5 (SPAdes) (version 2) | ecosystem: Environmental > Terrestrial > Soil > Wetlands...
TTGAAGGAAATTAATGAGGTTTAGTAGGAAAAGCAATTGATCTTTTCAACTGAAGCTAAACCCAGAGTACTTCATTTTAATCTCTAGTGTCAAATTTATATGAAAATCGAATTTTTAGAACTCACCTTATTTGATAGGTATTTTGTTCAATTTTAAAACAATAGGTTTAATAGTGTTTAAAAATCGAAATAACCAATTAATTTTACAATTCTTTGGCGTTTACATAATTGTGTATTTAAGCAACCTCACTGGCTTGGCACTATTTGATTTTTTCGAAATAAATATTTATCTGGGAGGAGCGATTTTGATGATTCCAATGGGAATGTTATCCTATAAATTAAATAAAACCTTTGTATTTAAAAAAGTTACCTAATCCAACAATATATAATACTTGTTTTTACCTAAGCTAAGCCTTAAATTAAATCATATTTATACTATGAAGATTATAACACATAAATTCGATTATTTTAATCTCACTCCTCTCATTTTACTTCTATGGAGTTTATTCTCCTTTGTTTTTTTACCCATAATTCCGGTTGCAAGCGGGTTTGGATGGGATGGCGTGTTTTATGGCAAAGTGGCTCTCGATTTCCAGAACATGATTGGCAATATTGATAGTTATCATGCCAATCGGATTTTCCCTGGAGTTTTAATACATTATACATATAGCGTATTACATATTCCGCTAAATTTAGAGTCTGTATTGTTAGGTTACCAAATCTACAACATAATAATACTAGTAGGCTCAGCTATAGTATGGGTTTTAATTTCCAAAATTTTATTATTAAAACCCATTGCAAAATGGATTGGATTTTGTGCATTATTTATTAATTATCCAATGTTAAACTTTCATTTTTATTCACCTGCTTTAACTGATGGTACAGCATTCTTTATTGGGATAATAATGTTGTATTCATATCTTATAAGAAACAATATTTTGCTGCTTATCATCACTATGATTTCATTTTTTTGCTGGCCTGCTGCAATTATTGTAGGATTTATTTTATTTATCTACTCGAATTCAGAAAATATTGTTAAGTATTATAAAGAGGGAAAAACACCTATAATTATTTTTCTTTTATTATTATCTCCTTTCCTTGCATTTATTGCATTTAATTTCGCAGGTGAAATAAAGCATTTAATCGTAATATTTGGATTAGATGGAAAAATAATAGAGAAATTTGAGATCCCAGATAGTTATACTCCAGTAAATTTATTCCAATTGCTGAATGCAGTATTTCTTGTTGTTTATTTAATTGCGATGTTTTGGATAGTTCTAAAGAATTTCGATTTAATTAAATTAATTTCTAATACTTTTAGTAGGCGCTATTTACCAAAACTTATAGTTTCAATTTTAGTTTTAGTGCTCCTTATAATTTTGAAAGGCTTTATATATTCACCAAATTTAGCAACATTATCTCCTATTGGCTATTTCTCAATGTATTTTAATGGTTCAAATGTTCAATTCCCATTTAAATTTATTGTTTGTCAAGTATCGTATTGGGGGCCGATTCTCTTTTTATTTATTCTGTTTTTTAAAGATATTATTAATAAACTGCAAAAGGGTGACTTAGCTATTATGTTTGTATTTCTATATGCTATTTTATTTAGCATAAATTCTGATAGCAGAACCATTATTAACTTTTATCCTTTCATTGTTGTTATTATTTTACAAACCGTAGATTTCAATAAAATTAAGAATATTAAATCATTCGTACTTCTCTTTTTTGTTAGTTCAATACTATATTCAAAAGTATGGATGCTGATAAAATTACCTTCTTCAGTTTTTCCGGAAAGCATCTGGTCTAACTTAGATCAATTTCCACTACAATGGCTTTTTATGAGTCATGGTTTACTTATGAATTCCCAAATGTATTGGATACATTTAATGGTTGCAGCTTTGCTTTTTACAACATTTTGGATAATTATAAAAAAACCAACAAACTTCAGAATAACTTCTAAATCAAACTTTAGTGTCTAGTAAATTTTAGCCTTAAACTATTATTAATATGCCTCTATCCAAAGTTAAACTACTAGATCTCCCAAAGTTTGAAGACCCCCGCGGTAATCTCTCTTTTATTGAGGAATTTAAACATATTCCCTTTAAAATTGAACGTACCTACTGGATTTATGATGTACCTGGGGGACAGGTACGGGGCGGCCATGCATTTAAAATGCAACAGGAACTTATTGTAGCCCTCTCGGGCAGTTTTGATGTGGCAGTGGATGATGGCAACGAAAAACAGACTTTCTCATTGAACCGATCTTACTATGGACTTTATCTTCCAGCCGGATTGTGGCGGCAGATGGAAAATTTCTCTACCAACTCACTGGCACTGGTCTTAAGCTCTACACATTACCTTGAAGAAGACTATATCCGTGACTTCAACGAATTTTTAAATTTCAGGAAGCAGCATGAAAAGTAGTATATACGATTGCGTGGTCCTGCCACTTAACAAGACTCATAACAGGGCTGGTAATATCACAGTTGTTGAAGGACAAAAGAATTTACCATTCGATATTAAAAGAGTGTATTACCTGTACGATATACCCGGAGGTGAGAATCGCGGGGGACACGCTCACTACGAATTACAGCAACTTATTGTTGCTGCCGGAGGGTCCTTTGATGTACTACTCGACGATGGAATAAATAAGAAAGTGGTTACCCTTAACAGGCCTGATTATGGCCTGCTAATTGTACTGGGAATCTGGCGTGAGTTAATGGAATTTTCGTCAGGGGCTAATTGCCTGGTACTTGCGTCAAATGGATATGATGAAAATGACTACATTCGCAACTATGATGAGTTTTTGAAATGGAAATCCTCGAAGTAAGCGCAGCCACTTACGCTGAAATCATTCCAACACCATATCATATTTTTGGTTCAGCGGCTTTTAATGAACTGAATAAGGATAAATGTGATTCTGTTTATTACCTGCTTTTCAAAGACAGCAAATACCGCCTTGGCCTTATAGCCGGAACCAGGCATGATGTGTTTTATTCTCCATTTTCGGCCCCATTCGGAGGTTTTTCATTCCTTTCCTCTGACATCCGGCTACAAGCAATCGATGAAGCTTTAGACTTGCTGAAAAACTGGGCAACCGAAAAGAAGTTTAAATCGATCAACATAACCTTGCCCCCTTCAATATATAAGGAGAGTTTTATTGCCAAACAAACCAATTGCCTGTTTCGCAAGGATTATGAAACCAATAAGGTTGACCTGAATTACTCTTTTCACCTAGATGACTTTGATGAAAATTATCCAAACAATATCTGGTATAATGCACGTAAAAACCTTAAGATTGCCCGGAACTCAGGATTGACATTCGAAAAATGCATATCGGATGATAAAAAAAAGCAAGCTTACGAAATTATCCGCCTGAACCGCGATGCTCGTGGCTTCCCGCTTCGTATGACCTGGCAGCAGGTTACTGAAACTACCAATATTATGCCTGCCGATTTTTTCGTAGTTAAAAATGACCAACAGTTACCCATAGCTTCAGCTGTTATTTTCCATGTTAGTGAAGCTGTTATGCAGATAGTATATTGGGGCGATCTACCAGAATTTGCCGGCCTTAAAACTATGAACTTCCTTTCATGCAAAGTTTTTGAATATTATAAGTCAGTAGACAAAAAGATTGTTGATATAGGCCCTTCATCTGAAAACTCCCTGCCCAATTATGGATTAGCCGAATTCAAAGAAGGAATCGGATGCCATATTGAACCTAAATTCACTTTTATACAGAAACTGAACTAATGTTTATACTGAAACCTGATCCTTATTTAATGCCTTCATACAGGATTAGTCCGTTTACCACCGTCGATATTAGCTTAAACCACAACCTGCCTGATAACGATTGTATAAATGATTATTTCTCAGAAAGGTTCAGCGGGAAAAAGTATAATTATACACTAAATGGCAGGGAAGCCATTAATCTGGCGCTTTCCCATTATCATCTTCAAAAAGATGATGTAGTAACCATTATTACTACCTCTGGAAACTTTTACATTAGCGGGTGTGTTACGAGCGAAATTGAAAAATACTGCAAATGGTCTAGAATAATAGGCCCTGGCACAAAATTAATATTAGTTAACCACGAATTCGGCTATCCTTATGCCGACCTGCTAAATTTAAAGAAAACAGGAATCCCTATTATAGAAGATTGTGCTCATTCCTTCTTTTCCAATGATAAAAAGAATACAATAGGAACATTAGGTGATTTCGCAATTTACAGCTTTCCAAAAATGTTCCCATTACAGATAGGTGGCTTGCTTGTAAATAACATGGACTGTAAACCGAGAAATTCAAAACATTTAGATAAAAAACAAAAGCAATATATAAAGAATGTTCTTTCTTATTATATCAAACGTAAGGAAGAAATCATTGAGAAACACCTGGCAAACTACGCTTACTTATCCACTGTGTTTAAAACAATCGGGCTCCCTGAACGCTTCACACCTGCAACCGGAACAGTACCGGGTGTTTTTATATTCCGGAAAGGCAAACACCAGTTTGATTTGACTGAATTAAAAAAACATTTTTACGCTCAAGGAATACAGTGCAGTGTGTTTTATGGCGAAGAATCGTTTTTTATCCCTGTACACCAGGCATTGCATAAGTCAGATCTTGATTATTTTCTTGAAGTAATGAAATCATTCATTAAAAATTCTATGATATGAAATTTGCAAATATTTCTTTAGGGATTGATGTTGAAATCGATCCATCAACAACTATCAACAATGTAATTATTGGCGACCATGTAAAAATTGCAAAGCGATGCAGTTTATTCGGCGGACCGGATAATCCACTTGAGATTGGGGCTCATTCATATATTGGAATGAACAGCATTATTAATGGATTTGCCACAAAAGTTATAATAGGCAACCATGTAAGCATAGCGCAGAATGTGAATATTATGGCGGATTCCGGGCCTAATGCATCACTCGAAATGCAAAAGGTTTTTCCTCTTGAAAAAGGCGCTATCAATATCGGTAACCATAGCTGGATCGGAGCAAGTTCTATTATTATGCCTAGAGTAACCCTTGGTGAATTTTGTATCGTAGCTGCTAATAGTTTTATCAATAAACCATTCCCTTCCTATTCGATCATAGGTGGAAATCCCGCTAAATTGATCAGGAGTTTTACAAAGGAGGAAATTGAAAAGATGCAACAGCTATGATCAAATTTCTCGATCTCCAACAAATAAACGCTCAATACGCAGCCGAACTCAAACAAGCCGCTGCTGAGGTTATTGACTCCGGCTGGTACCTGCAAGGCGAAAGGGTTGCACTATTTGAAAAAAACCTGGCAAATTACATTGGTGTTAAACATGCCATAGGCGTTGCAAACGGATTAGATGCCCTCAGACTGATACTAAAAGCCTATATAGTAATGGGCATTATGAAAGAAGGTGATGAAGTAATAGTTCCAGCCAACACTTATATTGCTACGGTCCTGGCTATTACGGATAACCGGTTAAAGCCTGTACTTGTTGAACCAGATATAAATACATACAATCTTGTTATTTCACAGATTGAACATCATATAACTACCCGCACTCGTGCTATCATGGTAGTTCACCTTTATGGACAGATATGCTGGAGCGAAGCACTGGAAGCAATTGCTAAACAACACAATCTGAAAATTATTGAAGACAATGCACAGGCAATTGGTGCGATATGGAATGGGAAGAAAAGTGGTTCATTAGGTGATGCAGCTGGCAATAGTTTTTATCCAGGCAAGAACCTTGGAGCTCTTGGAGATTCTGGTGCAGTAACTACCAAAGATGATGAACTTGCAAAAGTTGTTCGTGCTTTGGCCAATTATGGCAGCAATAAAAAATATATAAATGAATACCAGGGGCTGAATAGCCGCCTCGACGAAATACAGGCTGCCTTCCTGGATATTAAATTAAAATACCTGGATGCTGAAAACCAGCGCCGCCGCGAAATCGCTCAATATTATTGCGAATGCATAACCAATCCAAGCATAATTCTTCCAATGCGTGATTCTCATTTAGTAATTCGTAATTACCCTTCTCATGTCTGGCATCTCTTTGTTATTCGGACTGCAGAACGGGAAAAACTGCAAAAGCATCTCACACAGAATAGTATTCAAACAATAATTCATTATCCCATCCCTTCACATAAACAATTGGCGTATAAAGAATGGAATGAACTATACCTGCCAGTTACAGAAAAGATTCACAAAGAAGTGCTGAGTTTGCCCATTAGTCCGGTAATGGACAATTCAGACTCTGAATATATTTTAAAAATATTAAACAATTACAAAGAGTAATTTTTTCTTCATTTTCTTCAAGCACCTATACCTCACATCCTATTAATGTCTGATCAACAAAATTCCTATCGTCAAATCATGAAAGCATCTTCACTTTTTGGCGGTGTGCAGATATTAAATATCATCATTTCCATCATTCGGTCTAAATTTATTGCTGTTTTGCTTGGGCCGGCAGGCATGGGATTTGCAGGTTTACTATCCACAACCACAAACTTAATAGGTGGTCTGACAAATTTTGGATTAGGTATCAGTGCAGTGAAAGATGTTGCATTAGCTAATGGTACCGGCAATGAAAAGCGAATTGCAATAATTGTAAAAGTATTAAGAAGATTAGTTTGGTTTACGGGCATAATAGGCACTTTAGTAATTCTGATTCTTTCTCCATTTTTAAGCCAACTCACTTTCGGAAATCGTGATTATACCTTAGCATTTATCTGGATATCTATAACACTTTTGTTTAGCCAGTTAACAGCTGGTCAATTAGTCTTGCTTCAAGGAATGCGTAAATTGCATTACCTGGCAAAAGCTAGTTTCACAGGTAATGCTTTGGGATTAATTATATCATTGCCTTTGTATTATATATTTGGCATTAATGGAATTGTCCCAGCTATAATTTTAGCATCAATAGTATCCTTATTAATTTCTTTATATTTTTCAAAAAAAGTCAATATAGAAAATATTAGGGTTTCACGGGTCAGAACATTGGCTGAAGGTAAAAATATGCTTACCATGGGGTTTATGATAAGCTTGAGTGGACTAATTACTTCAGGAGTTTCATATGTGGTAAACATTTTTATTAGCAATACAGGCAGTATTTCTCATGTAGGATTATACACTGCTGGTTTTGCAATCATTAATGGTTATGTTGGCATGATATTTACCGCCATGGGAACTGATTATTATCCGCGTCTTTCTGCAGTTGCAAATAGCAATGCAATTTGTAAACAGACTATCAACCAGCAGGCTGAAATTGCCATATTGATTTTGGCACCCATTCTTATGATATTTCTTATTTTTATCCAATTGCTTATTATTATTCTTTATTCTAAAAAATTTATTCCTATAGATGATATGTTACACTGGGCAGCGCTGGGCATATTTTTTAAAGCTGCAAGTTGGTCTATTGCATTTATTCTATTAGCTAAGGGGCACTCAAAGGTTTTCTTCTGGAATGAATTAATTGCCAATATATATGTACTTATTCTAAACATTCTTGGATATCATATCTTTGGATTAACTGGACTTGGTATTTCTTTCATGTTAGGCTACTTGCTTTATCTGATACAGGTTTATGTTTTAAGTAAAACAAGATACGAATTTTCTTTTGATGCTTCTTTTATAAAGGTTTTTACAATACAGTTTATGCTTGCTGTAAGTTGTTTTATGGCAACAAGGTTTTCAGGAAAGCCATATTCCTATATTATTGGAATGGGAGTGATAATCATTTCCATTTGGTATTCATATAACGAATTGAATAAACGGATAGGAATAAAGGAAATTTACATAAAATATAAGGATAAATTTTTAAGATATAAAAATAAATGAACATTAATAAAAAAGTTGAACACCCTCTAGTTTCAATACTAATTGCATCTTTTAATCATGAAAACTATATTGAAGAAGCATTAAATAGCGTGTTGAGTGACACATATTCAAATAAAGAAATCATTATAATTGATGATGGGTCTAGTGATAATAGTGTTGATATTATCGAAAATTGGTTGAGAAAATATGAAGAAAAAATTAATGTTACGTTTAAACACAGGCAAAATAAAGGAGTTTGTGCTACTGCAAATGAACTTTTAGATATGGCAAATGGCCAATATATACTATTTCTTCCAAGCGATGATTTACTATTGAATAATACTATAGCTGAAAGGGTAGAAATATTAGAACTAAATCCCTCAAAATTGGTATTATTAAGTGATGCACAAGTAATAGACTCAGAGGGCAACATCATCTATGAAAGTATGATGAGTGATTTCCATAAAGCAGATAAAAATAAATATAAAACTGATGAAAATATTATAGATGAATTAATTTTTAGATTTTCCATTTCTGGCCCTGTATTGTTTGTCAACAAGAAAATCTATGATATAATTGGAAAATATCCAGTTAAATTAAAAGCTGAAGATTTATACTTTTACATTAGGACTTCATGCTTACGAAAAATTTTATTTTGGGATAAAAAAGTCGGCAGTTATAGGTGGCATTCAAAAAATGTATCTAATGATAATCCAGAATTGACAAAAGCTATCCTTTACACATATATTAAAACCTTACCTAGAGTTCCTACTTTTTACAGAAAACTTAAACTATTAAAGAGAATGATTGGTATTGTGTACATCAATATCAGAAATTAATATAAAAGCAAATGAGGTTTAGCATTGTATTAATAAAATTTGGCAGGCTATTAGGAAGCCTATCTAAGGTCATATATCGCTTAGAGGTAGCAAAAGATTTAGTTTATTCCGGATATTATGCAAAACAATTTAAAAGCAGAACTTCATCTCTTTATATTCAATATCCAGTATCTCTAATAAATGGGGCAAGATATATTACAATCGGAAATAATTTTTTCTGTCGGTCGAGATTACGCATTGAAGCCATAAAGATAAATCCTGCTTATGAGCCATGTATCACTATTGGAGATAACGTTCAGTTAAACAATGATTGTCATATTGGTTGCATAAACAAAGTGATAATTGGTAATAATGTACTTATTGCAAGCAAAGTTTTTATTACTGACCATTCGCATGGTAGAGTTTGTGCTTCTGAAATAGGCATAGCACCGGGGAATAGAGAAATATACTCAAAAGGGCCAGTAATAATTAATGATAATGTTTGGATTGGTGAGAATGCTGCCATTATGCCCAATGTAACAATTGGTAAAAATGCTATAATTGGTGCTAATTCTGTTGTAACAAGAGATGTTCCTGAAAATGCTGTTGTGGCAGGTTCTCCTGCTAGAGTTATAAAATTATTATAAAAATGGATGTTTCAATTATTATAGTAAACTACAATACTAAGGATTTAACTCTTCAATGCTTAAAATCAATATTTGCACAAACAGAAAATATAGAATTTGAAATAATTGTTATTGACAATGCATCTTCTGATGGATCATGCTCCTTATTGCAAGAAAATTTTCCACAAGTAAATCTTATTCAATCAGATAAAAATTTAGGATTTGGCAGAGCAAATAATTTGGGTGCAATAGCGGCCCAAGGTAAATATCTGTTTTTTCTTAACTCTGACACTATACTGTTAAATAATTCAATACTTGCTCAATTTAATTTTAACGAAAAAAATGCTAATAGATTTAAAATAGGGATTAGTGGAGGAATTCTACTAGATGAAAACAGATTAGAAACAGGATCATTTGGACCTCTTCCAAGCAAAACCAATATTTTGAAATCAACTATAGGATTTGTTCCCCGGTTTACAAAAATGACTTCTAAGGAGATTAAATCATTTCATACTAATGGATATCTGGAAGTAGGATACATTACAGGAGCCGATATGTTCATTTCAAAATCAACATTTAATAGTTGCGGAGGCTTTGATCCAAATATTTTCATGTATTATGAAGAAACAGACCTACAATTAAGACTAAAAAAATTGAATTATCACAATTTTGTTGTTGACGGAACTCAAATAATTCATTTAGAGGGAGCAAGTACTAATAAGCTCCAAACAAATAATAAAAAGCGACTAATTGTTACAAAAAGCATGTTTTATTTTTTTAGAAAACATTCTTATAAAATAAATTATATATTTTTTAAAATAATTTACCTCTTAATTAGATTGTTAACCATATTTTCAATCAAGTATACCTGGAAAGAGAAAAAAGAATACATCCATGCAATTATTAAAGCCTAAAACTATTGAATTAAACTTCATTGAATCAAATGAAGCTAACTGAATATCTGCTACTTTTATTTATCATCGTTTAATAAATAGCATACGACATTAGGCATTAATCAATAAAACATAAAAATTAATTAGTTTTAACTGAGATTTAAATGAAAAATACCTTATCTAATCTCCCACTCATATCAATTGTAATCCCATCCCGTAATGAAGAAGAAGATATTGCCATTACCCTGGATTGTATTCTGGCGATCGATTATCCAAATAAGGAAATAATAGTTGTTGATGATTCCTCCGATGAAACTCCTGCTATTGTTAGAGGTTATGCCAACCGTGGTGTCCGGCTTGAACACCGTGATATAAATAGCAATGGATGCTGTGGGGCACGTAACCATGGGATGAAGCATTCGAAAGGAGAAATCCTGGTTATAATGAATGCGGATGTGAGGCCAGGCAAAGACTTTTTAAACCGGATAATTCCCCATTATGAAAATGGTGCTGATTATCTTGTTGTACGATCAAAGGCAATGAATTATAATAATATCTGGGGCAAACTTGTTGCCTCTAAGGAGAATCAAAATGTTCAATTTTGGGATAAGAATGAGTGGAGCGAAGGATTTTCGTGCCGGCGTGAAGTAGCAGAAAAAGTTGGCTACATTCCTGGAGACTTTCCAATAAAGTTTTGCAGAGATTGGATGTTCGGAGCAAATCTTAACAAAGCTGGGTATAAAAAACATGTTGATATAACTATTGAAATAAATCATCTTGTACCCGAAAGATTATCGGCATTTTGGCATGAACGAATCTGGAGAGGTGGATTTTCAGCTCCAAGCTATTTCTATTTCCGCCAACGCAATTTGCTGATTATAACTATGCGTGAAGTGTTAAAATCTATTCGTTCGCTTTTCATACTTCTATTAATTTTCCCTAAACTCTATGAGGCAATTAAATTATCTAAGTTTAGTTCCAACGGATTTCATGACATAGGCACACTTTACTTGGCAACTTGTGTTGAAACTATGGCCTTAACAGTTGGAAACTACAAAGGCCTTTTAAAGTTATTGTCCAATAAAGAAAGGTAATTTAGATTGACTACCGTTAAAGAGATTAGGATTAATAATATAATTTTTTGAAGCAGGGTTAAATGAAAATATTATATTTAGGAAATAATTCATTCAAATATTTTAAACGTGGAGTTGAAAATGTTATCGATTTTCAATCACAAGCAATTGACTTTGAGAAGATATATTACCTACATTGGGGGGAAAGAACAACTGCTTATAAAAACAACAGATTTACTTGCCTTTCGATTGAACATTGTTGGTATTGGCCACTAATCTTAAATCTTGTTCTGTTTCGGATAGGAAGAAAGAACAAATTCATTATTCATTCTCACAACCCATTATTCTCATTCTTTTCGCTTTTTAATACAAATATAATAACTGTACATGATGGACTTTACTATCTGAACAAAAGTAAAAAAAGAAAATTCCTTTTCCTTTTTTATTCAATTGAATACTTGCTTTATTTCAGATGCAAATTGGTTCATTTCATCTCCAATTACACAAAAGAACAAAGTCTTTTCGGCAATCGAAGGAACTTCGTAATTATTCCAAACACTTCTCATTTTGAACCCTTTGTCCCTGTATCTATATTGCCTGAACCAAAACTTTATAAAAATTCAGTTTTAATAGTTCGAAGCATTGAAGAAAGAGCTCGGTTTGATTTGTTATTGCAGGTTGCTGAATCCTTACAAGCACAAGGTTTTAGATTTATAGTTGCAGGCAAGGGGCCACTATTGGAGCATTTTCAAAAGGAAATTCAAAAACTCAACCTTGTAAATATTGAAATGCATGGTTACGTCAGTGACGAAGAGCTGTTAAAACTTTATGCAAATTGTGATATTGTTCTTATGATAGCCGAATATGGGGAAGGCTTTGGATTGCCTGTTATTGAAGGATATCTTTTTAACAAACCAGTACTAGCATCCAATAAATGTGCAATACCGGAAGTGATTATTTCTAATGCTTTCTTATTCGAAAACACAATTGACAACATCATCGGTTCACTTACCAATATAGGAATTATTGATAGCAAAAATTATCGGCAATATTATAATTCAAAATTCGCCAATACTATTGTTTTGTCCCAATTTAAAAAACTTTACACCGAATAATATTTCATGACGATTTATATTATAACCTTTCTTTTGTTATTTTCTTTTGCTATTATTGATGCAACCACATCAATATCCAATAGAACCCGGCAAACAATGTCAATAATAGTATATCTATTATTAGTTATTCAGGTAGGTTTACGATGGGAAACTGGTACTGACTGGAATCCCTATTTATGGCAATTTGAATCGTTGACTAGTATTACTCCAAGCTATTATTCAAATGCAGCTGTAGAATATGGATATTATTTATTTATTTGGATAGTAAAATTACTATTTAATGATTATTCGGTTTTTCTGTTACTACATGCAATTCTGTTTTATTTCTTAATTTTTAATAGCTTCATACGATATGCGCCTTATGTGTTTTTGTCTTTGTTAGTATTCTATGCTACCACTATGGGAATGATGGGATCTAACAGGCAGTTAATTGCCCTTGCTATTAGCATTTATGCCTTAAGATACGTTATTGAAAAAAAATCAATCCATTTTTTTTTATTCATTTTGGTTGCAATTAGTTTTCACGCCTCTGCATACATTTTTATAGTTTATTACTTCCTAAACCGTAATATCAAATCAAGAGTACTACTTATTGCTTTGAGTATTGTTTTCATAATATATTTTCTCGGTTATTCTCAAACAGTAATTGATGCATTTGCAAATGCTGGTGATTGGGTTGGAGGTATTGCAAAAGTAAAAAGTGAAGTTTATATAGAGAGTTCAAGTGAAGCTCTTAAAGAGCGTAAACTATCAATACTAAGCTTATTCAGCAGATTGGGATTCCTTGCACTTTTTTACTATAATCGAAAAGAATTAAGCATAAAAATACCATACTATAATATTTTGCTCAATGGGTATATTTTTGGAGTTTTATTTTATTTCACGTTTGCAAATACACTCCTGATAATGGTTAGTAGAGGCAGTCTTTATTTTAATGCAATGATACCTTTACTTTTATCTTCACAAATCATTTTGATAAGAGGAAATGCTAAAAAGGCCGTAAGTATTTTCATACTATTAATAATTTCAGGATTTCTTTTCTATCAATCCATAGCACCCTATCCAGACCTTTTTGTACCATATAAAGGTATCTTTTTAAACTCTGATTTTCATAGGTCTATGTACTAATTTATTTTTCTATGAGCAATTACAACTATTCTGAAACTGAAAACTCTGTTTCGATTCTACTCAGTTGTCAACTCAGAACATTCTGACCAACTTGAGTAATCATCAAGTCTGAAATAAACTAGAAATAAATAGCTCGCTCTCATACATTCAAAACAATTAACGTTTAAGTTCAACCGAACTATACTAAAAAAGGGATATTTCTTAAGTATTGTGAATTATTGAGCAAAAACTCAAATTCTTTTGGGGATAATTTTTCCCTTACCAAAAGACAGATCAAAATTGGCGTAGAGATATATACCATGCAATGCATAAAAAATCAGTAGAATTCTAGTTTGTTAAACCATACTGCCAATAGAATATTTTTTCATATTTCATACTAAATAAAGGATTAACCGATAAAAATAGTTACTCTTACAAATTCACAATGCTACTCATTGATGCCTTATATATTAATAACAGTGGTGGCAAAGTGCTACTGGATTATCTTGTTCAAAAACTTGAAGAATCCAAATTAGAAGTTTTCTATTTATTCGATATTAGAGTAAAAGGATCTTATAAAACAATACCAGAGAGCAGAAAAATTTACCTTAAAGCATCAATTACAAACAGGTTTAAATTCTATTTTAATAATAGCAAAAAACTTAAAAAGGTTCTTTGTTTTGCAAGCCTTCCTCCTATATTTAAACTTGATGCACAGGTTTTTACTTATTTTCAACAGGTTCTGTATTTGGCAATACCTTCAGATTATAGTTTTTATAAAAAGCTGATTACAAAAACAAAATCAATTATTGCAAAATCCTTAAGGGGTAATACCAATTACTGGATAGTTCAATCAAGTTCAGTCAGAGAAGACCTGGCACCGAAATTCCAGATAGATATTAATAAAATTCTGATTATCCCATTCTTTCCACCCTTAATTTCAAAAGAATCTACGATAAGAGAAACCAACAAATTTCTATATGTAAGCGAAGGCCATAAGCATAAGAATCATTTAAAACTGCTAGATGCATTTTTAATATTTTATAACAAGCATCAGATTGGCGAACTTCATTTAACTGTATCTTTTAGTAACAAATATTTATGTGATAAAATCAGTGAACTGAATAAGTCGGGCATTCCCATACTAAATCACGGCTTTCTTGAGCGAGAAAATCTAATTGGATTGTATAAAAGCGCTGAATTTTTAATCTTTCCTTCCCTCGCTGAGAGTTTTGGTTTAGGTATTATTGAAGCTCTTGAAAATGGCTGTAACATAATCGGGGCCGACTTGCCATATTTATATTCTGCTTGCAAACCGTCAATAGTGTTCGATCCAAGATCAATTAATGATATTTCTAAAGCATTCGAGAAAGCCATACTCAGAGACTTTAAGCCCAGCAAACAATTACTGTTTAACGAAATAGACAGATTGTTAAAGCTTCTGGCATCATAAAAACCGAATCTTTCAATTTCTGATATTTAACATTCTTTTATTATATTAAATTGTTTAAAAAAGAAGTTTACTTTCTATTCTGTCTTATCCTATGGTTTCATCTGTAGTATATGATTTTTGTAACAATAGACATATACATGTTCTTCCGCAAAATCAAATCTTACCAGTTTGATGAGGAAATATAGAAATCACTGTGGACTCAATGCTTCTGATAGATTACAGTCCACTTTATTTTAAATAAACTGTTGCATTACAAGAATCAAATGAAAAGTAATATAAGTTTCATGCAGAAGAAAAAAATATGGATCGTAACAGAATTATTCTATCCGGAAGAAACAGCAGTCGCTTATATTTTTACACGTATCGCAAATCACCTTTCGAATAAATATAAAGTTTGTGTTATTTGCGGTCCCGAGTTTTATGATAATAATAAACAGGAATTTGTTGATGATGCCGGAATATCAAATGAAATAGAAATATACAGGACAAAATCGCTTAACCTCGATAAAAATTCATTAATTCAACGAACGATTAAAATAACAGTTTTGAGTCTACGGATGGGAATATTAATGTGCAAAAAGATTTCGAAAGGTGAAATTGTATTATTAGCAACAAATCCGGTCCTGCTGTTGCTATTTGTAAGGCTTATCAATTTTTACAAGAAATTCCGGCTTCATATATTGGTACACGATGTTTTTCCGGAGAACACCATCCCGGCTAAAATATTTAAAAACGATAAATCCATCATTTACAGAGCTATTAAACATCTGTTTGATAAAGCTTACGCCAGTTCAGACCACCTGATTGTTATCGGCCGTGATATGAAGGAAGTAATTTCGTTAAAAGTAAACCGGTTCAGCAAACATCCTGTTATATCCATTGTTCCCAATTGGTCAGATCCGGCTAAATTCTCTGTAATAAAGAGGGAAGCAGGTAATGACAACAAGATAATAGTGCAGTATGCGGGGAATATAGGCAGGAACCAGGGCCTATTGGAAATACTTGATGCATTCAGGCTAAGCAACAATAAGAGTTTAGTGCTCAATTTAAGGGGGACAGGGGCACTTTATGCCTATATAGAAAATTATATTAAGAGTTATAGCCTGGATAATATCCTGCTAAATGGAGGATTTTCGAGAAATGAGGAAAATGAGATACTGGCGAAGTGTGATATTGGCCTGGTTTCCTTATCATACGGTATGCTCGGCTTAGGCGTTCCTTCAAAATCGTATCACTTAATGTCAGCCGGGAAACCCATTCTCTTTATCGGCGAACCCGAATCGGAGATTTCACAACTGGTACAGGAAAAAGGTATAGGCTGGTCGTTAGATATAAGGAATCAGAACGAAATGATAGATTTCTTTAATAGTCTGAGTTTAATTGAAAATGATACCCTGGTAGAGATGGGTAAAAAATCAAGATTCCTGGCAGAAAATGAATACAATGAACCCGTTATTTTAGATTTATTGCAATCGAAGATTGAGTCGGTTAATAATCAAAAGATGAAATGATGCAAAAAATCCTGATTACGGGATATACCGGCTTTATTGGTTCTAATATTACCCGATATTTAAGTGAGAACATCCTATATGGAGTTGATATTCTTCAAAAGGATTCTGTATCGCAGCATTTTACATGGGAAGCATTAAATGAGGTCGATGACATTGATTGTATCATCCATTTAGCCGGGAAAGCACATGATACTAAAAACATCTCCGCGGAACAGGAATATTTTGATATCAATACAGGGTTAACACAGCAGATATTTGATTGGTTCTTAAAATCAGGAGCGAAGAAGTTTATCTATTTCAGTACAGTAAAAGCGGCTGCTGATGTGGTATCAGAAATATTGACAGAAGATATTGGACCCAAACCTAAAGGCCCTTATGGTGAAAGTAAATTAGCCGCAGAGAAATATATTCTTCAAAATTTATCAGGGGATAAATTGGTTTATATTCTTCGGCCTTGCATGATTCATGGTCCGGGGAATAAAGGAAATCTGAATTTATTATACAAAATTCAGCAAAAAGGGCTTCCATGGCCATTGGGTGCATTTGAGAATAAACGCTCATTCTGCTCCATTGATAATCTTTCATTCGTAATACAACAGTTAATTAATAAAAATATTGAACCAGGCATATACCAGGTTGCCGATGATGAAGCGCTGGCAACCAATGAACTAATAAGGTTAATAGCAGCCTCTCAAAACAAAAAAGCCAAGATATGGAATATTCCTGCTACTTTAATTGAAACCATTGCCCGGTTGGGAGGCTTCCTTCATTTGCCATTAAACAGCGAAAGGCTTAAAAAACTAACAGAGTCGTATGTTGTTTCCAATCAAAAGATAAAAAAGGCGTTAGGGATAGATAAGATGCCGGTAACAGTTGAAGAAGGAATGAAAAAGACATTTGAATCGTTTCAGGGATAACGCTTCGACTTTGCTCAGTGAAGGTAGGGCAAGGAGACAAGGGGAAGATATAAAAATTTTAATGACAAAATTTTGTAATTTTACAAAGGTTTTTAAAAAGCATAGTATGGATATTCCAGCTTTAAAATTAGATTTAGTCCAAAAAATCTTAAATACAAAAAACCCTTCACTTCTTTTTAAAATTAATAATATTTTAAAAAAAGAAGTAGAAAAAGACTGGTGGGATCAATTGCCACGTGAAGTTCAAGACTCAATTTATGAAGGTATTCGCGATATTGAGGAAGGGAATGTATTTACGCATGATCAGGTGATTCAGGAAGCCAAACAAAAATATGGATTCTGAAATGGAGATTATCTGGTCTGCAAAAGCAAAGATTACTTTTTTCCATGTGATTGATTATTTAAGTGAAAATTGGACAAAAAAGGAAATTATCCAATTTAATCAGAGGACTCAGATTACTATAAACGCCATTCTAAAAAATCCAAATCTATTTCCTTCATCTGCAAAAAACAGAGATATAAGAAAAGCTATTGTCGATAAAAACAACTCTTTCTATTATAAAATTGACTCTTACCATCAAAAAATCCACCTTCTAACATTTTTTGATTGCAGGCAAGATCCTAAAAAATTAAACCTCCTTTAAAAGACAACCTGGAACCTGGAACTTGAAACTCAAGCTATGCAAACTAATTTCAACCTCGACAACTTCATCTTAACCTTTGTCACCAAGCGTTCGCAAAGCCTTTTAGCTGATGATTTTCAGAAATACACCGCTGAAATGCAGAAGCGTATCAACGGCAAATCGGTATTAGTAATTGGCGGTGCCGGTACCATTGGCTCATCCTATATCAGAGCCATTTTAAAATTCAACATCGCTAAACTGGTAGTTGTTGATATCAATGAGAACGGTCTTACAGAACTGGTCCGGGATTTACGCAGTTCAGGAGGATATAATATCCCGGAAGAGTTTATCACTTACCCGGTTAATTTCGGGGACAGTGTTTTTGAGAAATTATTCCGGCATCATGGCCCGTTCCAGATAGTAGCCAACTTTGCCGCTCATAAGCATGTGCGCAGCGAGAAAGATATTTTCTCCATCGAAGCCATGATTGAGAATAATGTGTTGCGTGCACGCAAACTATTGGATTTATTGCTGGTATTTCCACCAGAGCATTTCTTCTGTGTATCCACCGATAAGGCGGCAAACCCGGTTAATATTATGGGAGCCAGCAAAAAGCTGATGGAAGAACTGATTATGGCATACTCGGACAAACTGCCGATTAAAACGGCACGCTTTGCCAATGTGGCATTTTCAAATGGCAGTCTGCCGCTGGGTTTCCTGGAAAGGATGCAGAAAAAGCAACCCTGGTCGTGCCCGAGAGGTATCAGGCGTTTCTTTGTTTCGCCGCAGGAGTCGGGCGAACTGTGCCTGATGGCATCCATTATGGGCGAATCGGGTGATATCTTTTTCCCGAAACTGGATGAAGAGCGCGATATGATCCCTTTCGATCAGATTGCCATTGATTTGCTTCATTCCATGGGACTTGAAGCGGATATTTGCCAGACGGAGGAAGAAGCCAGGCAAAAAACACTGCTACTTAATGAGTCGTCAACGAGCTATCCTGTTTATTTCTTTGGGTCGGATACTTCGGGGGAAAAAGCGTTTGAAGAGTTTTATACTGAGAATGAGCTTCTGGATATGGATTCGTTTATCAACCTGGGAGTGGTCAAGAACTCAAAAAAGCGAAGTATTCACGAGATTGATGAGATTTTCACGCGCTTACGCGACCTGTTTGCATCCGAGCAGGTAACCAAAGCAGCCATCGTGGAAATACTGAAGAAATACCTGCCTAATTTTGAGCATATCGAAACGGGGAAAGGGTTGGACTCGAAGAT